>SMVA01177195.1_pt1 | contig 10520 bp, 8 predicted proteins | sample 2456451 | NCBI WGS metagenome assembly SMVA01 (sample SAMN11095933, study PRJNA526329) | marine sediment metagenome | biome: Marine sediment; feature: Surficial sediment; material: Deep marine sediment; isolation source: Hadal surficial sediment | place: Pacific Ocean | collected 2014-05 | depth 0-1...
CCGAGGACTGGTCGTTCGTGGAGACCAGCGTGGTAGGGCATTGGGGTTCCCGACAGCGAACCTCGAGGTTAGAGGTGGGGGAGGGGGTAACAAGCTGATTCCGCCGACCGGTATCTACGCGGTACGGGGGGTCCTCCGCTCAGGGACCTATGACGGGGCATTGCATCTAGGCCCTCGGCCGACGTTTCGTGGATCTCCCCCCACCATCGAGCTTCACCTTCTGGACTTTCACGAGGATGTTTACGGCGAGGAGGTGCGAGTGGACTTCGTGAGCTACCTACGCGAGATCAGGCCGTTCGAGTCCAGTGAAGCGTTGATCGATCAGATGAGGGAGGATGTGGACCGAGCGCGCGAGGCCCTCTGCCGAGATTGACGATGTGTCACGATTGAGCGGCCCACGCCCCCGTTGTTCCGATCTCTCTTTTTCAGTAACTTAAACGGCTATTCGTGCCTGGGTGTAGTGGGCTTCCCTTGTAGCGCAGACTCCTGTGGAGGCGAAAGAACAGATGACGATTAATAGAGCAGAAATTATTGAGAAGCACCGACTCCACGACGGCGACGTCGGGAGTTCTCCCGTTCAGATAGCCATCCTCACGGCTCGCATCAACGACCTCCGAACACATTTCGACGCACAAAAGAAGGATCACCACAGTCGTCGTGGCCTCCTGAAGATGGTTGGACGCCGTCGTCGCCTGTTGGAGTATCTGAAACGCACGGACGTCGAGCGATACCGCGGGCTTATCGCGGATCTAGGACTCCGCCACTGATCGGTGGTGGACATGAAGCGCCGTCCCCTCGAAGCGGGGCGCCGCGGTCAAGTTGGACAGCAGGAGCCGGGGAATCGGCCCAACCAAATGGCTGCATCCGTGCGGGCACTCTGTGCCCCCGTTTGCGGCGGTCGATCTTCTCTTTGGACCCCTGCTGGAAAGACCCGATCGGGAATGCCCCGACGGGATTCTTAGGGTGTGACGGGATGTTCCCGTCCCCGTTTTAGCAGAGAAACAAATTAAATGATTCAAAGAATTGAACGCCAATTTGCCGGGCGCACGTTGAGTCTCGAGTTCGGGCGTATGGCCCGGCTCGCACAGGGCTCATGCCTCGTACAGTACGGCGATACGGTCGTGCTCGTAGCGGCTACGGTACAGGATCACCCGAGCCACCTCCCGTTTTTCCCCCTGACGATCGAGTTTCAGGAGAAGAGCTATGCCGCGGGGAAGATCCCTGGTGGCTTCTTCAAGCGTGAGGGACGCCCGAGCGAAAACGCGATCTTGTCGGCGCGCCTGACGGACCGTCCCATCCGGCCGCTTTTTCCGGCGGGATTCCAAAACGAGACACAAATCGCTTGCTTCGTGCTGAGCGCGGACCAGGAGAACGCGGCCGACGTGCTCGCCATGCTCGGAGCTTCGGTTGCGCTGAACATGTCCAAGATCCCGTTCAACACGTTGGTGGCTACGGTACGAGTCGGTCGCATCAAGGGCACCTGGCTGCTGAATCCGACCTTTCAACAGCTCGAGTACTCCGATGTCGACATCGTCGTTGCCGGAACGGAGGATGCCATTCTCATGGTAGAGGGTGGCGCCATCGAGGTGCCTGAGGTCGAGATCTTGGAGGGGCTAAAGACGGCCCATGAAGGCGTCAAAGAGCTCATCGAGCTACAAAAAGAACTGCTCGAGGGCCATAGGGTCCCCGACATGGACTGGTCGCCGATCGAGCCCGATCAGGACCTCGCCGCGAAGATCACCGAGATGGCCGAGAGTCGCATCCAGGAAGCGTTGACGCTGCCGGACAAGACCGAGCGTAGTCAGGCGATGGCCGCCGTTGCGGAGGACGTGATTGACCGGCTCGTGGAGGAAGACGAGTCGTACCGAGAGGAATCGAAAACCGTCAAGGAAGTGCTCCGTACGATCGAAAAGCGATCCATGCGGCGCCGAATTCTCGATCATGGAGAACGCGCGGACGGGCGCGACCTCGAAGAGGTCCGGCCCATTACCTCCGAAGTGGGCGTCCTGCCCCGTACGCACGGCTCTGCCCTCTTTACGCGTGGCCAAACTCAGGCGTTGGTAGCCACGACGCTCGGGACGTCGCGTGACGAGCAGCGCATCGATACGATCGACAGCGCCGAAGAGGTCACCAAGTCGTTCATGCTGCACTACAATTTCCCGCCGTTCTCGGTGGGAGAGGCGCGCCCGTACCGCGGCACGTCGAGGCGGGAGCAGGGCCATGGGGCGCTGGCTGAACGGGCGATTCGACCGCTCCTACCCACCTACGACGACTTTCCGTATACGATTCGTGTCGTGTCGGACATCTTGGAATCGAACGGCTCGTCATCGATGGCGTCGGTATGCGGGGCCTCCTTATCGCTGATGGATACCGGCGTGCCGATGAAGGCTGCGTGCGCCGGAGTCGCCATGGGGCTGATAAAAGAGGGGGATGACGTCGCGATACTGACGGACATCCTCGGGCTCGAGGACGCTCTCGGCGACATGGACTTCAAGATCGCGGGCACGAGGGACGGCGTCACGGCCATTCAGATGGACATCAAGATCGAGGGCCTGACGCATGAGATCCTCGAGGAGGCACTCAACCGAGCCCATAAGGCCCGGATGCACATCCTCGACCACATGGATCAGGTGCTTGCGGAGCCGAGAAGTGATCTCTCGCAGTATGCGCCCAGGATTGTGAGCATCCAGATCAATCCCTCCAAGATCGGCGATATCATTGGACCCAAGGGTAAGACTATCCGTGCCATCCAAGAGGAGTCCGGCGCCAAGATCGACATCGATGACTCCGGACTCGTAAAGATCGCTGCCGTTTCGGGTGAAGCGGGGGCACGCGCCAGGGAGATGATCGAGGCGATCGTCCAGGAACCCGAGATCGGGAGGATCTACGAAGGACCCGTCAAGAACACGACGTCCTTGGCGCTTTTGTGGAGATCGTTCCCGGTGTCGAGGGCTTGTGTCATATCTCCGAGCTCGCCGAAGGCAGGGTCGAGAAAACGGAGGATGTCTTAAACAGGGGAGACATCACGCGTGTGAAGCTCCTCTCCATCGACGAGAAAGGCCGCCTTCGCCTTTCTCGCAAGGCTGCGCTCGCCGACGACGCGGCAGCTGGTGCGAAGGACTCCGACTCCTCGGACGAGAGCCGCACGGCGGAGGCGCAGACCTGACGGGCCCTTCTCCTTCGATCACCCGCCTCGAACGAGGGGAGGGACCGCCGGGTGGACCGCCACTTCGCGCCAGCCTCAGCCTAGGTCAAAGAGTGCTTCGGATCGATGCGTGAGTCGTTCCTGGACAACGGCGTTCGTGTTGTTACGGAGCGTGTTCCCGGCGTGCGGTCGGCCGCCGTGGGTGTCTGGGTGCGGCAAGGTTCCGCCCATGAGCCGGAGGAGCTCGGCGGTGTAAGTCACTTCCTCGAGCATCTCGTCTTCAAGGGAACGGAACGGCGAAGCGCCCGCGAGATCGCTCTTTCGCTCGAGTCCTTGGGTGGCTCTCTCGACGCCTATACGACTCGTGAGTATACGAGTTATCAGGCCCTGGTTCTGGACGACCACCTGGGGATCGCCCTGGACGTGTTGGCGGACCTGGTGCTCCATCCTCGTCTCGAGGCTGATGACCTCGAGCTGGAGCGACATGTCGTGCTGGAGGAGATCGCGGGCGTCGAGGACACTCCGGATGACTTGGTCTTCGATCTGCACGGGTCGCGGTTTTGGAAGGGCCATGGATACGGGCGCCCCATTCTGGGTACCCGTGACACCGTGAACTCCTTCGAGGTGGGCGACTTGAGAAGGGTCCACGAAGAGCGGTACGGAGGTCGAAACATCCTCGTCGGATGTGCCGGAAATATCGAACATGACCACATCGTCGATAGTGTAACGGCGCTCTTCGGCGAGGCCCCCGCGGGCCTCCCCGTTCCCGAGGTGGAGGCTCCGAACGACACCCGGGTGGGGCACGATGCGGTGTCGCGGAGCACGACTCAGACGCATCTGGTCTTGGCCAGGGCCACGCCGGCGTACAGCGACCCCATACGGGTGGTGCTCGGGCTGATTTCAGGAGCCTTCGGTGGTGGGATGAGCTCTCGACTCTTTCAGAAGATCCGAGAGGAGTTGGGGTTGGCCTATGCCATCTTCTCCTACCAAACCTTCTATAGCCGAGCCGGGAGCGCTGGCGTATACGTGGGGACGAGGCCGGAGACTGCCGACCGAACGCTGGAGACGATACTCTCCGAATATCGAAGCCTTTGCGAGAGCTCACTCTCCCAGCAGGAGCTCGACCAGGCCAAGAGCCAGGCGAGTGGGCAACTCGTGCTTGCGATGGAGTCGACGCCGGCGCGACTTCTTCGAGCCATGGGATTCGCTCTTCGAGGTGAACCCTATCGGAGTCTCGATGACTCACTGGGCCGGATCGAATCGGTGACTATGGAACAGATCACTGATGCCTGTAAGCGATACTTTGATCCGGAAGATCAGTACGTGCTGAGCCTGGGTCCATGAACGGCCCCATTTCTGCCTCTACCCCCTGAGCAAAATGCTGATTGGAGTGCCGAAGGAGATTAAGCCGGAGGAGTACCGCGTGGCGCTGACCCCGGCTGGAGCTGAGGCCTTTGCTCAGGCGGGTCACAGAGTGCTCATCGAGGCCGGTGCGGGCAAGGGTAGCGGTTTCACCGACGATTTCTACTCGGCAGCCGGGGCGGAGATCGTTTCCGCAGCCGACGATGTGTGGACGCAGGCCGAGATGATTATGAAGGTCAAGGAGCCTATCGAGTCCGAGTGGCGAGGGATGCGGGAGGGGCAGGTGTTGTTCACGTACTTCCACTTTGCCTCTTCGCGTGAGTTGACCCAGGCTTTGTTGGACTCCAAGGCGGTGGCGATAGCGTACGAAACCGTCGAACTCCCGAGTCGGGAGCTGCCGCTCTTGACCCCGATGAGTGAGGTGGCCGGACGAATGGCGGTGCAGGAGGGAGCCAAGTATCTGGAACGTCATTCCGGCGGAGCAGGGGTCCTGTTGGGTGGAGTTCCGGGAGTGCTTCCTGGCAAAGTAGTCGTCCTCGGCGGTGGGGTCGTCGGGACGCACGCAGCGATGATGGCGGCGGGTCTGGGCGCTAGAGTAGCCATCCTCGATATTTCGCTTCCCCGGTTACGACAGTTGCAAGGCATCATGCCCGCCAACGTCAATCTCCTCTACTCCACCCGTTATGCGATCCGAAAGCAGATCCAAGACGCGGATCTCGTCATCGGTGCGGTCCTACTTCCGGGCGCCAAGGCGCCGAGCCTCGTGGTTGAGGACGACGTCAAGACGATGAAGCCGGGCTCCGTAATCGTCGACGTGGCGGTGGACCAGGGGGGGTGCGTGGAGACCATCCGGCCGACGACTCACAGCGACCCGATCTACATCGTACACGGGGTCGTTCATTACGGTGTGGCAAACATGCCAGGTGGTGTCCCGAGGACCAGCACGTTGGCCCTCACCAACGCGACGCTTCCCTACGCCCTGACACTTGCGACCAAGGGTTGGCAGGCGGCCTGCCTCGACGATCCGGCGCTCGCCCTAGGCGTGAATATCGTGAATGGCCACGTGACCTATCCCGCGGTCGCGGATGTGTTTGGGTTCCCATCGGTCGACCTGAATGATTTCTTGCATGCAGCACCGCAGGCCTGAACCCGATGGCTGATCAGGTCCGCCTGCGGCGGTTGCCGAACAACGCGGATCTTCCGCTTCCGTCGCGTGCCACGGAGCATGCTGCGGGGTACGACGTGCGTTCGGCTGAAGAGGACTTTGTCCTCGAGCCACAGGAGATCCGTCTCGTCTCGACCGGGCTCGTGATGGAATTGCCGGAGGGCATGGAGTGCCAGGTGAGGCCTCGTTCCGGCCTCGCGCTCAGACATGGAATCACGTTGGCCAACAGTCCGGGTACGATTGATCCTGACTACCGCGGAGAACTCCGCATTATCTTGAAGAACGGAGGTGCGAAGAGCGTCGTGATTCCCCGAGGCGATCGCATCGCCCAGCTCGTGTTTCAGCGATTTTTGACTCCGGATGTGATCGAAGTGTCGGAGCTGAGCGTGACTGAGAGAGGTGACGACGGCTTCGGGAGCACCGGCCTGGACTGAGGGATATGTGTCAGACGCCGCAACTGACAGATTGACAATGACTTGACGCCACATCACGCACAAGCATCTTGAAATAGGTTACTGTGACGCCTCTGAGATGTAGCCACCCATAAGGAATCCTCGTAATCCTGAACTTCAAGCAGTGGTTGGAGACGGGCCGTCTGCTCCCGGTGAACGATATTGCCGTGGATCTGGGGACGGCTAATACCCTCATTTACGTGAAGGGTGAAGGCATCGTCCTGAACGAGCCCTCGGTCGTGGCTGTCGACAAGGCTTCCGGTCGCGTCATGGCTATCGGTCTCGAGGCCAAGCGGATGCTCGGCCGGACCCCGGAGTCCATCGAGGCGGTTCGGCCGATGAAGGACGGCGTGATCGCGGATGTCGATGTCACCGAGCTAATGCTTCGCCATTTCCTCAAGCAGGTGACAGCGAAGAGGATATTTCGCATCAAGCCCAGGGTGGTGGTGGGCGTCCCGTCGGGGATCACCGAACTCGAGCGTCGTGCGGTGCGCTCCAGCGCCATGTCTGCGGGTGCGAAGGAAGTGTTCATGGTCGCGGAGCCGATGGCGGCAGCAATCGGGGTCGGGCTGCCGGTGGAAACCCCGACCGGGAACATGGTCATCGACATCGGCGGAGGAACAACTGAAATCGCCGTCATTGCGTTGGCGGGTATTGTATCCAACACGTCCATCCGCGTCGGAGGCGACGAGTTCGACGCGGCGGTGGTGACCTTCCTGAGGAAGAACTACAACCTCCTGATCGGAGAACCGACCGCGGAAGCCATCAAGATACAGATCGGCTCCGCCTTCGAGGTGGGGGAGGAACGGGAAATGGATGTGAAGGGGCGTGACCTCGTCAGTGGTATTCCCAAGACGGTGCACGTCACTTCGCAGGAGATCCGAGAGTGTATCCAGGAACCGATCCAGGCGGTAGTCGAGGCGGTACGTCGGGCCCTCGAGATCACTCCGCCAGAGTTGTCGAGCGACATCGTCGATCGTGGAATCGTGATGACCGGAGGCGGCGCGCTGATACGGGGCCTCGACCGCCTCATCCAGCACGAGACCAACCTGCCGATCCACGTGGACGAAGAACCGCTCAGTTGTGTCGTGCGGGGTGTGGGGAGAATTCTCGACGATCTTCAGAAGTACCGGACGGTTCTGACCTTGTAGCGCCGAGTGCCCGACCGTCCTGACTGGCCTGCTCACTTCACGATGTCACGGAGTTTATGCCGCCCTTCCACACCGACCTCAAAGAGCCCAAACCGAGTCGCGGTGGGTTGACGGCTCTCGGGTGGCTCGCCCTCTCGTTGGTCATGCTGTATCTCCCGAATGAATCGCAGCAAGAGATGGCGTCCCTCCTGCGAGGCAGCCTTCTGCGGCCGTTCGTCATGACCCAGGAGACGCTGGCGCGGGCCCGGGTCCATGCCGCCGACACCGAAATGCTGCAGGCGCAGGTGGACTCACTCTCGTCCGTCATATCGAGTCAGAACACGCTGGTCGAGGAGAATGGTGGCCTGCGCGATCTTCTCCAGCTTTCTCGGCGACTTCCTTCGAAGTTCGTGGCCGCCGGTGTCATTCGGCCGGGAACGCCGGGATCGGAGAGCATGTTTCTTCTGGATGCCGGAACACGACGCGGCATTCATGCGAATACACCTGTGGTGGTGGGGCGGGGGCTGCTGGGGGTGGTGCGAGAAGCGAGAGCGGCGAGCTCAGTCGGGATGGACTGGACCCATCCTCAGTTCCGTGCCAGCGCCATGACCCTGGACGGTGCCGTATACGGTATAGTTCAGGCGTCCCAAGGCCGGTTTCGCGAAGACGCGCGCCTGCTCCTGGACGGCATTCCGTTTCATCAGCAGCTGACTTCGGGAACCATCTTGATGACGAGTGGCCTCGGTGGCCGCTACCCTCGAGGGATTCCGATCGGGGCCGTGGAGGAGGAGGCGGAGGCCAGGGCTGGGTGGCGCCGGTCCTACTGGCTGCGGCCATTCGTGGAGCCGGGACAGGCTACGCACGTCCTCGTGCTCGTGTCCGGGGGTGAGGGACTCGACCAATTGGGCTTATGGGCGGCAGAGGACTCCGTTCCGCTCATGATGCTCGACGGCGAAGCGGGCGGGGCCCAAGACCTACTCGAGAATCCCACGGATGGCCCAGGCAGATGAGATCCCCCCGTCGGGTTTGGGGCGTCGTCGGCCTCCTGGTCTTTGTCCACTTCCTGCTTCATCTCGGTCTGGGCATTGGAGAGCGCGCACCTGACCTGTTGGTGATCGCCCTTCTGATCGCGGCGAGAGAGGTAGGTGTGGGACGTGGCGCAGGTCTCGGCTTTGCCTTGGGCCTGCTGGACGACGCGTTCTCGGTTCTGGCCTTCGGCGCCAATACGCTTGCTCTCACTCTCGTGGGTGCCGGTGGTGCGCGCACCCGGGATCTCTTCGTCGGGGACTCATTCGTGTTTTTTACGTCGTATCTCGTCCTCGGGAAGTGGAGTAGGGATCTCATTCACTGGATAGCGGTAGGGGAACGTATGAGAGAGCCTTTCGTCGATTCCATGTTGGTTCAGGCCCCGATCGCTGCCGCGTATGCCGCCGTCGTCGGGCTCGTAGTGATTTCTGTCGTCGGGCTGGGGTGGGAGTCCCTCCGATGAGAGCTCAGCATCCCCACCGGAGACACCGCCGAGCTCTTGGGGCGCTCGCGATCGGAGCCGCGGTTCTGGGATCCCTTCTCGTTCAGTTCTTCCGGGTTCAGGTGCTGCAGTCTAGTGATTATATGCTCCGTTCGGAGTCCAATCGACTCCGCCCGTTGCCGGTTGAGGCTCCCCGCGGAACGATCTTTGATCGCCATGGTCGGGTGGTTGTCGACAATGTGCCGGGCTACGTGGTTCTCGTCCTTCGGGAATCCCAGGAGGCTACGCGGCAATCCCTGGAGGCGCTGAAGCCCCACCTGGGGCTCTCGGACGAACGGGTCGAAAGCCTGATGGCGCGTGTGCGCCGTCATGAGCCGTTGATTGTGGATATGGACGCCGACTTCGCAGCTATCTCCGTCCTCGAAGAACAGCGAGAGAGATTTCCTGGCGTCTTCATCGAAACGCGGCCGAAGAGGCGATATCTCGGTGGTGAAGCCATGTCGCACGTGCTGGGCTACGTGAGTGAGGTAACGTCCGAGGAACTCGCGTCCGAGCGCTTCGCTGACTATGAGCAGGGGATTCTCGTGGGGAAGGTGGGCCTCGAGCGGCAGTACGAAGAGACGCTCCAGGGGCGTAGAGGCACACGCTATCTGGAGGTCGATGCGATGGGCCGGATCGTGGGTCCACTCGCGGGGATCGAGGAAGACCCGGGAGAGCCCGGCGGGGATATCCATCTCACGCTCGATCTGGAGTTGATGGAGTGGATCCACAACATTTTTCCAGACTCCATGGCTGGGGCTGTCGTAGCCCTGGATCCGGCCGACGGTGGCGTCCTGGCGCTTTACTCGGCACCGACGTTCGATCCCAACGCCTTCGTCGGAGGTCTCAGCGAAGAGGAATGGCGATCGCTCGAGTCGGACCCCCAAAAGCCCCTTCTCAACCGGACCGTAATGGGACTCTATCCGCCCGCATCCACGTGGAAGCTCGCGGCCGCGGGGATCGCTTTAGACCTCGGGGTCGTGGGACCGTACGAGGAAATGCCCATCCCGTGCACAGGGGGAATGGAGTACGGAGGGGAATACCGTGCCTGCTGGTTTTCCGAGGGCCATGGCTTTCTCGATCTCGCGGGGGCCATCGCCCATTCTTGCAACGTCTACTTCTACCAGCTCGGACTCAAGATCGGCTTGGACCCGATGTTGGAAGCCGGCACACGAATCGGCTTCAGCGAGCAGTGCGGGATCGACTTGCCCCAAGAGAGTCGTGGAATATTTCCGGGTGCCCGGGATTTCTGGGAGCGCCGCTTCGGATATTCACCCATGGAGGGGGAGGTTCTAAATCTGGCCATCGGCCAAGGTCCGAACTCGCAGACGCCCCTCAAGATGGCGCAATTCTATTTAGCTCTGGCCAGGGACGGTTCCGCTCCAGCTCCGCATCTCCTCCAAAATTCCAACCCAGAAGACGAGTGGCGCCTCAACTTGTCCGAGGAGAGTCTCGAGCAACTCCGAGTGGGTCTGCGCGCAGTGACGCAACCGGGCGGTACGGCCCATTATCGGGCGTCTTTGGAGCACTGGGAGGTTCTCGGCAAGTCGGGTAGTAGTCAGAATGCTCAGGATGCCGAGCGCACCCACGCGTGGTTCGCAGGAATGGCTGGGCCTTGGGGGGGGGACCCCGAGATCGTCGTAGTCGCTCTCGTGGAGTTCGGCGGCGGCGGCTCCACGGTCGCAGCGCCCATAGTGGCCAAGACGGCGGACTTCTATCTGCGGCGCAAGTACGGGATTCCCATCGACACCATCCAGAC
>SMVA01451274.1_pt1 | contig 10517 bp, 12 predicted proteins | sample 2456451 | NCBI WGS metagenome assembly SMVA01 (sample SAMN11095933, study PRJNA526329) | marine sediment metagenome | biome: Marine sediment; feature: Surficial sediment; material: Deep marine sediment; isolation source: Hadal surficial sediment | place: Pacific Ocean | collected 2014-05 | depth...
AAAACTTTACGAACTCTGCGCGACTCCCAGGCGAGCGGTAGATGTTTTCCCGGCATTGTTTAAAAGCGAAATTACCGACATGAGTTTCTTCCCGGCTACGGGAGAATCCATTGCACACCTTCACTGTGCACTGGAGCGCAGAATGTTGACTTTTGAGGTAGACGAAACCGGGGTTGCCTGGTGGAAGCAGGCGTAGGGTTGCTTTGGAGGATTGATGATCAGCGGCATTGGCAAACTTATCTAAATCAAACCAGGGTTAAATCCTGAACCGCTCAAGGCTCCGTGTTAATACTCGCGGCCAGCGAAAATTTATGGAATTCCAGGGCTCTCCTGGTTACGGCAATATGTTTAACTCTCGCAATTTGCTGAACCACTTCGACATCATTACTTCAGTATCAACGCAATCATGGAACCCTGCCTGCCGCAATTTTATCGTGCTGAGCAGTGCTGGCGGTGGAGGCTTTTCAGCAGCAGTATTGAAGAGTGCATCAGCATAAAAAAAAGAGTCGCCCACCAGATCCCTGATGGAATGTTTTTGCAGTCGGAATTCATCCACGATCGAACTCCAGAGGTCTTCTTCACCATAGAGCGTCCTGGACAGAAACTGACGCGATGATTCTCCAACTTCCATATTCAAACTATTCGCGATTCCCTGCCAGAGGTTCTCCCAGGTGAATACGTCACCATTGGTAATGTTAAAGGTTTCGTTTTCAAAGACTGGATTATCAAGACTAAAAGCAATTGCTGATGCCAGTAGATCTGCATCAATGGCTTCCATGATGCCGCTTGGCCCGCCAGGATAATTTAGCGGCATTGACCTTGCCCTCTGTAAGGCACCATATACTCCCAGTGCCGCGATCATATTCATCGGTGCACCGAGCGCATGGCCGAAGATGATCTGCGGTCTCCAGATCGTAAAAGACCAGCCTTGTCCCGCTTGCTTTTGCCTCAGGTAATCTTCCTGTAACCAGTAAAAATTATCATGGATAACCCTCGGCTCCCGCTCCTTGCCGGGAATGCTCATGGGTTTGATATGAGCGCCATAAGCTTTCGTCCCCTGCAACAAGGTGACGTGTCGCAAGGATGTTGAAGACGCCAGCAGGGGATCCAGCAGATTTCTGAGCATGTTCAGATTTGTTTGCATCTGTTCCGGATCCTGCCAACCCGTGATTAATCCGGGTTTTTCATACAACGCCGTATAGACCACATGGGTCACATCCAGCAGATCAGTTGTGGACAATTCACGACACATATTCGCATCGAGCAAATCAAGGAAGATATGATGAGCCCCGGCAATATCAGGAGGTCGCCGGGAGAGACCTAAAACTTCGAGCTGCGCATTCTCAGCGGCCATCAAAAGCTGCAGCAGCGCGCGGCCAACAACCCCGCTGCAGCCAACAATCGCTATTTTTTTACTCCTTACGGTCATGGAAATCTCATTTTCATTTCCAGTGCTTTGGCACAGACAATCCAAGTTCATCGGCCATCGCTATCAGCTCCGGTGTCAGCTCTCTGCCGAGCTGCGCGCCCAGTGTATCAAGCGCACGGTTCATCATCTGGAAATTGCCAATGACCGCCGCAGCCCTGACCACGCCATCATCACCAACGACACTGAGTAATTTCTTCCTCACCGAATCAAGGGATTCACCCTGCAGCAAGGCATCAGCGAAATTGATTAATTCGTGATAATGGGCAACGCCGTTACCCAGGTTACTGTCAGTTACCGAGGCCAGTTGAAATTCAATGCCATTGGCGCTACAGCTCGCACGGAGCATATTGGCGTGGGCCAGGGTTCAGTAGAAGCAATCATTATAATTCGAAGTCCTGGCAGCCAACAGTTCTATCTGGCTGCGATGCAGTATTTTGACGATGCTGACATCTGCCATCTCCTGCATACCAAGATACATGGCCGCATGTATGTCATGCAGCGCCTCATTTTCTGCAGCCACTGCGGAAAAACAATTTGGCGCACCTGCCACTCCCCGTGTTGGATACCAGCCGCGCGTCAGCCTGGCACCCTTAACTTCTTCCCTACCTGGATCACCCGGCAGGGGTTCGGGTAATTCACGAAGCGCCTCCCCAATTCCAGTCGCATAAGTATCAATGCTAGATAGCTGGGAAACAATCGCTGTCAGTTCCACCATCTGTAATGGTGTTAGCCCACGGGTAAAACATTGCTCAATCCAAACCTGGTCAATGCTATGTGCATCGATTGCAATCTTGCTCGCTGCCTCGATAGTGACACCCGGCAACCTGTCGGAACCAGTATCCTGGCCAGCCTGTGCTTGCCTCACTACCTGTGCAATGGCGACCCTTTGTTCACCTGTAAACCAGGTTCCTGCACTTGCCAGGCGCTGCCACTGCTCTGCAATGACACTTTCAATGACCTCCTGAATCTCACTTTCGCTCATACCAGAAGGACTCCATTTTGAAACGATCGATTGCGCATACGACCCCAATAGCTGGTGTTTGTATTCATCTACGCTGATTATTCCGGATTTGTCTCACGTTTATATTTCTCAGGGACTGATCGCTACTTCACGCCTGACCCTGACACCGGTATCGGGAAAATCAGTGAAAAATCCATCAATGCCAAGCTCCAGATAGAATGTCAACTCAAGCTCCGCTGATTCAAATAACTCACTGCTATAAGCATCATCCCGAAAAGTCCAGGCGTGAACCTCCAGCCCGAGCGCCTTCACTTGGCTGACAAACGCCGTTGGTTTTCCTTCCGGGGAGATTAACAGATACTTCCACGCGCCCACGCCATCAGCATATTTAACGATTTGATCAAGCGGTATATTCGGTATGCCGGTCTGCATCTCACCATTAGTTCCGCGTAATGGCACAACCAATTGAATCAAGCGAACATCGGTTAGCTGATTTAACCGGCGCAATATGTCCGGTTCGAAAGACTGAATGAACACCCTGGACGATTGTTTGTTCAGGTTATTTTTTTTTAGCAATTCCAGCAAACTACCGGTAAAATCGTATCCCAGGCCGTCGTAATGTGAAGGTAATTTGGTTTCCGGATAAAGACCAACCTGCCTGCCAAGACGCCTTGATTCTCGCGTTGCCAGATCTATCACTTCCTGGAATGTGGGTATCTGGTACTTGCCATCAAACTCCTTGCTTCTACCCTTAAATGCCTGACGAGCTCTCAGGGTTTTGAGTTCCTGCAGGGTGAAATCTTCCACAAACCAATCCTCGCGCTCTGCCAATTTACGTTTTCGCGCCGCGAACTCAGGATGATCTTCCACATCGGTCGTTGTACTCAGGTAATTATCATGGCGCACGACCAGCACTCCGTCTTTTGAAAACACGAGATCGGGTTCAATGTAGTCTGCGCCCATCTCGATGGCTAACCGGTAGGCCTCCAGCGTATGTTCCGGCAGGTAACCTGAGGCACCTCGATGAGCAATGACGATGGGTTCGGCGGCCGCCGGGATATCGATTAGAAACCCTATGAAGGTAAATACAACCAGCACTTTAGATAATCGCATGGCGCACCCTCGCTGATATCCACTCACTGACAACGACAGTGCCAAGAATGATCAACAGGATAAGGCTAACCTGTTGCCAGGCAACAATATTAATTGACGCCTGCAACTGTAAGCCAATACCACCGGCGCCGACAAGACCCAGAACGGTTGACTCCCGGATGTTGATGTCCCAGCGGAAGAAGGCAATGCCTGCAAATGCTGGCAGGATCTGCGGCCAGATACCATAACTGACAACCTGTGCGGCTGATCCACCGGTGGCGGTGATGGCCTCAACCTGGCTCTCATCTATTTCTTCAATCGCCTCATAAATCAGCTTGGCAACAAAACCGATGGATCTAAGCGTGATGGCACAAATTCCGGCCAACACCCCTGGCCCGATAATCGTTACCAACAATAAACCCCAGATTAGTGAATTGATGGACCTTGATGAAACGATGATCAAAAGTGCAATCGGCCTCACGAACCTTATCGATGGGGTCGTATTGCGGGCAGCAAGGAAAGCGATGGGCGTTGCAATGAAAACAGCGAAGACCGTTCCGAGTGTGGCAATATTGAGTGTATCCCGCAATGGACTGGCAAGTTCCAGGCCATACTCCCATTTGGGCGGTGTCATCCTGTCTGCAAGGTCTGCTGCTACCCTGGGTGCATCCAGGACAAAGAACCACTCTGTATTGACGGACACCATCTGCATACAAAATATAAAGAGCGCAATGCCAAGCAGATAGGTGAACCAGATCAAAATATCTGAACCGGGGCTGCGCCTTCGCCAAATTGGTTTCACTACTTTACCCATCGTCGAATGATACCAGATGAATATTCGGCAATCATGACGACCCCGATGATGATAATGAGAATGGCTGCCGCCGTATCAAATTCATACCGGTCGAACGCGGTGTTCAGCGTTGCGCCAATACCACCGCCGCCGACAATGCCAATGACGGCAGACTCCCTGAAATTAATATCCAGCCGGTACAGGGAAAGCCCGACGACCCTGGGCATTATCTGGGGTTGTATGCCATAGTTGATCCACTGCAACCAGGAGGCACCTGTTGCCTTGATGCCCTCGGCCTGAACCGGGTCCATGGCTTCAATATCTTCTGCCAGCAACTTGGCGAAGAAGCCTACCGTTGCGAATGATAGTGTCACCAGGCCGGCGAAAGGTCCGAAACCAAACATGGCTACAAATATGATGGCGAGGATAATTTCCTGGAGACTTCTGGCAACAGCAATAACAGCTCGACAGAAGTAGTACACCGGTTTAATGGCGATATTCCTTGCGGCGCCCAATCCAACAGGCAGTGATATTAAAATGCCAATTACAGTTGCTGCAAAACTCATAGTCAGGCTTTCATACAAACCTGACAAGATATCTTCGCTGTGGGAAGTGAAATCGGGCCTGGTGAATGCAATAAAAAAAGAACCGCCTCGCTTTACTCCTTCCGCTACCCGCGCCCAGTTCACATCGATTGAGCCGAGCGCCACCACCAGATAGATTGCAATCCCTGAACCAATGAGCCAGCGGATTGTCCGGGACTCAATAAAAGCCGGTGGCCGCCACTGCGCCGCAACAAATTCCGAAGGAATCAACGGAGCCCTGCCATATGTTCATCGCTGGACTCTTTTACGATTGTATCCATTGATCCTGGTTCGCGGTCTTCCCTGGTAGCAGCCCAGTCCTCTTTACCGTAAATTTCTGTCAGCATGTCATCACCCAACTGATCTGGCGTGCCATCGAATACAATTCTGCCGTCACGAAGCCCAACAATCCGTTGAACGAACATTTTAGCCAGATCGACATCATGTATGTTGATAATCGCGGCAAGCCCCTTTTCCCTACAGATGTCACAAAGCAGACGCATAATCTGGCGTGAAGTTCTCGGGTCGAGGCTCGCAGTCGGTTCATCAACGAGTAACAGGTCTGGATGCTGAAGCATGGCTCTCGCTATGCCAACCCGCTGGCGCTGGCCACCGGAGAGTTCGTCCGCTCGCTTGTTGAAGTGTTCCTGGAGTTCAACGCGGCCTAATAGTTCGAATGCTTCCGCGACAATTTCAGGGGGGAATCGTCGCAGGAAACTACGAATAAAACTCACGTAACCTAACTGGCCTGATAACACATTTTCCATTACGGTAAGACGTTCGATAAGCGCGTATTCCTGGAAGATCATGCCCATGCTTCGCCTGGCTTTTCTCAACTTGCCCCTGGAGAGGCCCGTTACTTCGAGATCATTCAGGTAGACATGGCCAGAAGTCGGCTCCACCAGGCGATTAATACATCGAATCAGCGTGCTCTTGCCCGCACCTGATGGGCCAATCAGTGCCAGAACCTGCCCCGCTGGAATCTCGAGATCGATATTGCAAAGCGCTTCATCCGCGGCCCGGTATGTTTTGCTTAATTTGTGAATCTTCAGCATTGGTTCACCGGCAGCCGTAGGAAACCTGATTCGCCTCATCGATGTCCCGGATCACCTGCCAATCGTTCTTGTAGTTGATGGGTATGAATTTTTCTTCACCCGACCTGCTAAATTCCGCAAGCAGATTCGTGCCTTCCCAGCTGAAGGTTGCAAACGCCTCTCGTATTTTACTCGCTAATTCCGGTGCCAGATTGTATGCGTGGCCAAAGGCAGTGGTCGGGAACGTCTGTGACTGGTAGAGAACCCTGACTGCCCCGGCTTTCACCACACCCCTGGCAATCATTCGTGTCTTGACGGTATTTGCCATGGCACCGGCAACATAATCACGATTGATGACCCCCAGTAATGTATTGTCGTGTTTGCCGGAAAAGATAGAAGCGTAATCACGTTCAGGTAACAGGCCGAACTCGGATGCCAGGATCGCAGTGGGTGCCTTGAATCCGGAATTTGAAGTGGGTGAGGAGAATGCAATGGTGCGCCCTCTAAGGTCGGCTATTGTCAGAATGCCACTATCGGGATAGGTGATAATTTCCATTTGATAGCCAAAGGAGTCGTCTTTCGCCGCCATCATGGTGAAAGGAGAAAAACCCGCGCAGTTGACCGCCAGCGGTGTCGACCCTGTGTTGAATCCTGCCACATGTAACCGCCCGGATCGCATCGCCTCTATCTGCGCGGCATTGGACTGAACCGGGAAAAAGACGGTGCGAAGATCCGTGACTGTCGAGAGATGATCCAAAAAGTCTGACCAGACATCACGATAAACCGCAGGATCTTCTACCGGAGTATAAGCAAAGATAAGCGCCCGTGGATGAAGCTGGTCATCTGCTGCAACGGGCATATCCGCAATCAGGTCTTTATTGGTATCACAGTAGCGAACGTCCAGGGCACCTCGCTCACACTCGCCAGCTTGTACTGCCGCTGAGAGCATCAGCGCACAGCAAACCCAGGGCAATAGCCACCTAGCCAAGTTGAAACCTATTGTGGATGCTCATTAATCTTTCCTGGTCACGAAATGGATAATGCTACCCGTCCCTGGCCCTTCGAGGGAACGCCCAGGGATGCGAGGCTGACAAACCGCCATCAACAGGTATGGCCTGGCCATTGACATAAGACGCGGCATCACTCAACAGGAAACAGGCCATCTCTGCTATCTCCTTCGGATGACCATAACGCCCGGTCGGATTAATTTGTCCAATTCGATCTTCTGTGCCTCTCGACCTGGCTCGCTCAAAAATAGGCGCCGTCATTCCCGTTTCAATCAGACCGGGGCAGATCCCATTGATTCTGACACCAGAGCCATACAACTGATAGGCAACGGTTTGCACGATGCTGATAACACCCGCTTTGCTTGCACTGTAATCCACACCCCCGGCATTCGCCCGAAGCCCCGCTACGCTCGCCGTACAGACAATTGCACCGCTTTTCTGTTCGACAAAATGCGGAACCGTGTGTTTGATACAAAGAAAGACACCAATTGTGTTAACGCCAAGGGTTCGCTGCCAGTCCTCCACCGTAAGATCAAGAAATGGTTTTCCGGCACCGCCTACGCCGGCATTGGCATAAATACCGTCAACGCCGCCAAATTCATCCACACATCCCTGCACAAATCCGGCGACCGAATCCTCATCGCTCACATCGGCCTGAACCGCGATTGCTCGACCGCCGTCAGCTTTAATGATGCGAACGGTTTCATCAATTGACTCGTTAAGATCAACGGCCAGAATATCGGCACCCTGTGCTGCTGCCAATATGCTGGTCGCGCGGCCGATTCCACTTCCGGCACCTGTTACGATGATGTGTTTTCCCTTCAGGTCTGCCATTTAATTTTGATACCTTCTCTCGTATTTGAAATTGCTTGCGGAAACGCATGCCCCCTTGTCCTGGCCCTTTACCAGGCCACCGGTTCATCCTGCCTCAATATTGGATATGTAGCAAATCTGAACTGGAGGGAACAAATGATGCCTATGCCGATAGGATTTTGGTCGATTGCCATCAATATAGTTGCATTGCGTTTCGATACCTGCACGACTGGAATTCTTGCGACCTCTTTGAGCGTGACAGTATCGATGACATAGGTAGCATTGTCTCCCGCGGCACCAATGTAGGCGTAACCAAAGACCTTGCTGGTTGACCACAGGCTTGTTCCATCCGGGCTCACGATCGCGCTGAAACATCACCAGGGTCTTCAGCGGGCTGGGGCTTCCGGCAGGATTTCTCGAACACCCGCGTTCCTGATTTATTGACGGTCTTAAAAAAACCCTGCACATAACGCAAGGATTTGCGAGCTTCCTTTTCAGTGAGCCCCGTCGCGGAATCGAACAGTGCCGGTAGTTTTGCCTCTACTGTTCGAACACCACTCAGTGCAGATTCCAGCGTTAGCGTGTCGGTACAGAAACCACGGTACCGGCGAATGCGTACATCCCTGGTTTTAACCACGGGATTGGCACCGGCGTAGCGTGCATTGACCATGCCGGATAAATCGAAATCGTAAGGAACGCTGTAGATAACACTGTCCACCCGAATGAGTTTCGCATTGTGACAACAAGAATGTCCTTCTGCAGGGGCGATGAAAGAGAAATCAGTATTGCCAATCATATACTGGAATATTCCGCTTTGTGCCAGATGCATTTGATCAAGATTTCGGGATCGAACATAATCAGGTTCGATATGCTCACCGCCAATACGTTTCGCCAACCCATCCACATGCTCTATAAAAAAGGCGGGTTTACTTTGCTGGCGCCGTCCATCCTGGTAGATGATCTGCAACAGTCTCACCCTGAAGCTTCTATCCGTAATTTCGTTGAGCATCCTGTAGGCCAGGTACTCTTCATAGATATTCACCGAGTAACTTCGGCTCCGTTTGCAGTGGGTCACGAGTTTGAGTTGCCTCTGGTCCTCGAATAGGGTTCCCGGCACCTGCTTACGGTTAAATTTCACCATAATCGGCGGAAATTCACACTCCGTGCGGCGAAAGTTACCCCGGACTCTAAGCATTACGTCCAGGGAACCACCGTCTACCAGCAGTCGAAACTGATGCCAATCCCGCACTATTCCATTATCCTTGATCAACTTGCTGATATTGCCTTCGAGGGAGATCTGCAGTAATTCAGGGGAGTTGAACAGTGGCTGGGCGGTGGATCCTGCCGTGGTGAAAAACAGCAGACAGACACAGCAGAATCGAGCAATATCGTTCACTATCAGGTTCTCCTGCATTGATAAGGGACCAATTCACGACTAGATGGCCTGGCAAAAGTATCGGAGAGAAACAAGTGTCTATCTTATCCGTACACGATGCACCGCGACCACATCATTTTGTTCCATCGCGTAAATTTGTAACAATAGCGAGTACTACAGCAAAAGATTCCGAAATCCGACAGGGGAAAAGACCATGGGAATGTTAGTCGATGGAAAGTGGAGCCAACATGATTTGCGCCGCGCCAACGAGAAAGGTGAGTTTATTCGCCCCGTCTCACCGTTTCGCGACAGTATTGGCGATTCTGACGGTCGTTTTCCCGTGGAACCCGATCGTTACCACCTGTTCGTGAATGCTGGTTGTCCGTGGGCATATCGAACTATTCTCTACCGATCCATCAAGGGGCTCTCATCCATCATTGGCATTTCTTTCACCCAACCGGCAGCAGGCGAGGAAGGCTGGACGTTCGGTGATGAACCAGAACCATTACTGGGCGCCCGGCATATACACAACATTTACAGTCAGGCCGATTCAGGATTCACAGGGCGCACCACTGTACCTGTGTTGTGGGACAAGAAGACGCGCACCATTGTTAACAACGAATCCGCAGACATTATACGTATGTTCGATTCCGTCTTCGACCCTATCGAGGGGGTAAGCACTGCTGACTATTACCCTTCAAATCTCGCTGTCGAAATAGACGAACTCAATACCGAAATTTACGACTACGTTAACAATGGCGTATATCGATGCGGGTTCGCTCAATCACAGGCCGCCTATGATGCGGCATTTGACCTGCTCTTTGCCACGATGGACAAACTGAATCAGCGGCTCACGACGCGGCGATATCTCTGCGGCGATATAATTACTGAAGCCGACTGGCGCCTGTTTGCCACGCTGGTTCGTTTTGACACGGCATACTTTGGACAATTCAGGTGCAACCGGAATCGGCTGGTGGATTTTGAGAATCTGTGGCCCTACACCCGGGACCTGTACCAACAGCCGGGCGTCGCAGAAACGGTCGACATATCGGCGATTAAAGGTATTTACTACGGTGGTCGGCCACCAGGCATCATTCCGAAAGGACCCGAGATCAATTTTATGGCGCCCCATGCGCGCGGCTGACATTCGCGGCTGATATTGTTGTGTTAATTTTGACAGGCTTAACAGGAGAATAGGAAAATGAATAAAGTTGAAGGTTTACATCACATCGCCATTTGCACCAGTGACATGAAAGGCCAGATTGAATTTTTCACGGATAAGCTGGGGATGGAACTCCAGGCGCTGTACTGGATGCATGGCGTGGATAATACTTTCCATGGCTTTCTCAGGCTGAATGACGAGAGCTCCGTTGCCCTGGTACATAATCCCGATATTGATGACATCCCTGTAGAACTCGGTAAGACACAT
>SMVA01184324.1_pt1 | contig 10513 bp, 11 predicted proteins | sample 2456451 | NCBI WGS metagenome assembly SMVA01 (sample SAMN11095933, study PRJNA526329) | marine sediment metagenome | biome: Marine sediment; feature: Surficial sediment; material: Deep marine sediment; isolation source: Hadal surficial sediment | place: Pacific Ocean | collected 2014-05 | depth...
GGCGCCCTCGCCCAGTCCGCCGCTGACCGACTCGGTCTGCTGCAAGATGCGGATCTGGCCCGCACCGTCGCGCGGCATCAACACCACCAAGGGTCGCTCTGCCTCGGCGACCAGCGCGGTCTCACCCTGGGGCTCGGTCGCAGCCGCGGAGGCCGCGACCTGCGTATCCTGGGCGGCCACCGGGTCTTGGGTAGTTGGCGCGGCTGGCACCGCCGAAGCGGCTTCCGTGGTCGGGGCGGGGTTGGCCGCTTGGTCTGCCCCAACGCCCGGCGCCGGCTGCCCTGGCGCCTCTTGGGCCATGATGACCGGCGGCGCGATTGCTTCGGGTTGGGTCGGCGCCTCGGACTCCGCCGTCGCGATCTGCGGCCGCGGGACCGAAACCACCACGACATTCTCCGACACCAACGTCGGGCCGCCGGGCAGGAGCGACTCCAGGCTCAGTTCATGGCTGCCGGGTTCCAGCGGAATTTCCAACACCAGCACCCATTGGCCACGCCCATTCGCCACGGTGGTGCCCAAAATGCGATTCCCGTCGCGCAGGATCACCTCGCTGCCGGGTGCGGCACGGCCGGCGATCACCGTCTCGCCACTAGGCTCGACCCGAACAATGTCGAAGCTCGGCGGTACCGCCCCACCCTGGGGCGCCGCTTGAGGCGCCGCCGGTTGACTCTCGGGCGTGGCTTCGGCTTCGGCGGCCTTCGGGTTCGCCGCCACCTGCGCCGGCGCGGGGGCCGGCGCGGGGACCGTGGGGGCCTGGGCCTCGGAAGCCGGCGCCTCGGACATAGCGGGCGCCTGGGCCTCGGAAGCTGGTGCCTGGGTCTCGGCTTGGACCGGTTCGCTGGTTGCAACGGGTTCGTTGGATGCGGCCGCGACCGGCGGTTCAGCTGCCGTGTCCGGCGGCACCGCCACTGTCGAGCCGGCCACTGTCGCACCGGTCTGGGCGCTCTGGCCCGTTTGCGGATCGGGGCGGGTCAGCAGAAATGCACCAATCGCGGCGAGCGCGAGAACCGCGGCAACGCCGATGAGGGTACGGTTCCGTTTCAAGATCGAATCCTCATGCTGACCCTGGTTAACCTAATATGCGCGGTCACTTAGCGCAATCGGCCGTGCCACCGCAATACGTCTTTCAAATCGACCGCCGTCGAACCACGGAGCAGAGATAAGATAGCGAAAATATCTCAAATTATAACACGTAATAACAATATGTTATAATAGGTATTTGATGTTAATACGCGACATTGAAAAGCGGCGGCATTCGATCACGGCCCCGGCGCCGGCGGCAGGCTGAGAAGGTAGACCCAGATGGACGCGCGATCCGCATCGGTCAATTGGGAGGTTGACGATTCGATGACCTCGACCATGGCGCCACCCGCAAAATCGCCGTCGGGCAGAAACCCGGTCTCGAGGTAGTAGGTGGCGTCGCTCGCGCGCCACGCGCCGAGGCCGTTTTCGGGGTGCGGCGTGATGTTGGGCACCTTCTTGCCGTCCGGTCCGTTCAGGGTCCCGGCCAGCTCGCGCGCCGCGTCCCTGGCGCCGAACAGATTTCGCGCAGTGTGGCATTCGCCGCAGTGGCCCAGGTGCCGGACCAGATAGGCGCCGCGGTTCCAATCGGTGCCGCGCGCGGGCTCCACGGCAAAGGGCTGGGGCTCGAAGAATAGCGCCTTCCAAGCGCCCAGCAGGAAGCGGAAGTTGAACGGGAACGAGATCTCGGGTTCCCGGTTGGGGCGCGTCAGCGGCGCCAGCGTGGCCAGGTAGGCCTTGATGTCCCGCGCGTCGCGGTCGCTCATGCCGGCATAGGAGGTATAGGGAAACGCCGGATAATAATGACCGCCGTCCGGCGCCCGCCCCTGTTTGAGCGCGGCCAGAAACTCGGCGTCCGACCAACCGCCGATGCCGTAATCGGGATCGGGAGTGATGTTGGGCGCGTAGAAGTCGCCGATCGGAGTCCTCAGCGCCGCGCCGCCGGCAAACGGCTGGTCCTTGCGCTTGGGATCGCTGTGGCAGCCGGCGCAGCCGGCCGCGGCCGTCAGATAGGCACCGCGGCGGACCGAATCCTCGGACTCCGGTCCGGCCCCGGCCCCGGCCCCAGCCCCGGCCGCACCACCGGCCGCGTCCTGCGCGCCACCGGCCGCCGGCCATGCCAATAGCGCCACGAGCGCCAGCACCGCCCGGAGATGCGGCGCGGAACCCATGCCGCGCCCGCCCCGGCCGGCCGAGCGTGTTACCGAAGCCGCGGCTATTTCTTCTGCCGGAATGGCTTGTGGCAACCGCCGCAAGCCTTGCCCATATTCTTGAGCTGGGCGCCGATCGCACCCACATCGCGGCTCGCGGCCACCTCGACCATCTTGGCGCTCTCGATCTCCAGCGCTTTGGCGGCGGCCTCGAACTTGGAGAAATCGTCCCAGATCGCCGGCAGCGCGCGTGATTTGGCGGACTCCATCTGGCTGGTGCCCTTGGGGAAAATCCCGACCAACAACTTGCTCATGGCGTTGATGCCCTGGGCGTGGACAACGACATCATCGACGTAACTGACCTCTCCCTTGACCACGCCGACGATGCCGCCCATGTGGCCGCCGATCGCCTTCATCACCGATTGGCGATACTTGATTACGTTTTCCGGTTCGTCGACGGCCTGGGCCTGAGAGGCCAAGCCCAACAGAAAAATCATCCCCACTATCGAAATTGCGTGTCTCATTTTTTTCCCTAAATTCAACGTTGTTTTGACACACGCACCCCACCGGATAGGACTTGCTATCCTGAAATCTCGTAGAGAGCCTATTGATGGGCCTGCGCTCCGGAACGGTATAAGGTATACGGAAATCCAGCGCCCGCGACAGCCTTTCTCACACAACCGTAAAGGAACCGATGCCGATGCCGACCCAGGGTCAGAATCGTACCCTCTGCGTCTACTGTGGTTCGTCCAACAATGTGGCCGCCCGGCACCTTGAAGCGGCGGCGGAGCTCGGCCGCCTGGCCGCCGGCCGCGGAATCGGAATCGTATTCGGCGGCGGCCGGGTCGGGCTCATGGGCGCGCTCGCCGACGGCGCGCTGGACGCGGGCGGCCGGGTCACCGGCGTCATACCCCAACACCTGCAGGACCAGGAGGCCGGCCACAACGGCGTCGACGAGATGATCGTGGTCGACTCCATGCACGCCCGCAAGCGCCGCATGTTCGAGTTATCGGATGCCTTCTGCGCCCTGCCCGGCGGACTGGGAACCCTCGACGAGACCTTCGAAATCGTCACCTGGAAGCAGCTCGGCCTGCACGACAGGCCGGTGGTGCTGGTCAACGTGGATGGCTTCTGGGACCCGTTGTTGGCGCTTCTCGCCCATCAGCTCGAGGCCGGCTACATCCGGCCCCGCCATGCCGGACTTTATCGCGTGGTCGAGACCATCGAGTCCGTGTTCGACGCCATCGAGGCCACCCCGTCCCCTCGCCGCCCCCCCGACGGCGAGCGGATGTGATACCAAAGCTCCTCGAGCGCGCCTCGCTCGGAGCGCGAGCCGCCAAATCGCGGCGTTCCCAGAAATCTTCGTTCCCTGAAACACGGCCATTGCCCTGAAACACGACCGTTGCAAAGCGCGGCCTAGCTCGCGAATATAGCGATTCCATGCTCGCAAACCAAAAAGGTCAGCCACAATGCTCCTGGACGTTCGCACTTATACCGTGAGGCCGGGCCGTCTGAAGGCCCACTTCGAGCTTTACGAAAAATATGGCAAGACACCTCAAACCCGCCACCTTGGCCAGCCGCTCGCTTATATGAAGGGCGAGACCGGCGATCCGAACGAGTATGTGCATATCTGGGTCTACGAGAGCGCCGCGGATCGCGAGACTCGCCGGGCCGCGATGCAGAGCGATCCGGATTGGCTGGACTACACGAAACGCAGCGCCGAGCTTGGCGCGCTGGTCAGCCAGACCAACAAGCTGATGATCCCGGTCGATTTCTTCGATTTCAAGCCATAGGCGTAACAGCAAGCCATAGGCGTAACAGAGGGTGTGCGGGGGCCTCCGGCGCCCGTCGCTCAGCTTGGGTCCCACTCGGGCGAGAAATCGAAATCGCAGATGCGCAAGGCCCGCGGCCGCAGGGCGTCGATCGCCGCGACCTCGTTGGCGCTCAAGGTGAAATCGAAAACATCGAGGTTCTCGCGAATGCGGCCCGGATCGCTCGAGCGGGGAATGGCGGCCACGCCGTCCTGCTGAACGTGCCAGCGCAGCACCACCTGGGCCGGGGTCTTGCCATGGCGCGCCGCCGCCTCGGCGACCGGTTCTTGCCGGAACAGCTCGGTGCCGCGCGCCAAGGGACAATAGGACACCAACGCCAGGTCGTGCTTGCGGCACGCCGCCATGACCCGGTCCTGGTTTAGAAACGGGTGATACTCGACCTGATTGCAGGCCAACGGATGCTCGGACAGCGTGACCGCTTGCTCGATGAGCGCGGCGGTGAAGTTCGAGACCCCGATGTTGCGGGCCAGGCCGCGAGAGCGCAGCTCGTTGAGCGCCGCGATCGAATCGGCCAGCGGCACCGTTTTGGATGGCCAGTGGATCAACGCGAGATCGACCCGATCGACGCCGAGGCGCTTCAGACTGCCCTCGACCGAACGCTGCAAATCGCCGGCGGCGAGGTCCGTGGGCCAGACCTTGGTGGTCAGGAAGATCTCGTCGCGCGCGACCCCGGAGGCGCGCAGGCCCGCGCCGACCGCCGATTCGTTCTCGTAGGAGGTGGCGGTATCGATATGCCGGTATCCGGCCTCGAGCGCGCCCGCCACCAGCCGGGTGGCGGCGTCGCCGCGCAGGGTCCAGGTGCCCAGCCCGACGGCGGGAATCTCGGCGCCGTTTCCGCGAACCCTGTGCCCGATCGAATCGTCCATCGCGTTATCGCTTATTCGGCCGGCGCCGTCTTGGCGGCGGCGCCGGCGATGGCATGGTGGCGGCGCGGCAGCATGAGGACCGCGACAAAAATCGCGGTCGCCGCCACCGCCAGCACAAGGAACAGGGTCGAGAATCCCCCGCGCACGTGAATCCACGCGATCAGCGGCACGGCGGAGGCCGAGACGGAAAAGGTCACGATGTAACGCAGCGCGAAAACCCGGCTGCGCCATTCGCTCTTGGTCACCCGCCCGACCAGTACGTCGTTGATCGGGATCTGACCGAACACGACCAGCATGAAGGCGACCGACACCACCAGGGCGGCGACACCGGTCAACTGATACATGACGGCGAAGAACACCGCCTGCAGGCCGGCCACGAAGGCGAAGACCGTGCGTACCGAATGGCGATCCACCAGGTAGCCGACCACCAGTTGGGCGAAGCCGGCGAGAGCGAACACGAGGAATGCGTACCAACCGATCAGCGAGGCGGAACCGGCGATGTCTCCGAGCCGTTCTTCGAACACCTTGGGCAGGCTGAAGGTGGTGCTTTGAAACACCAAGCCACCGACCGCCGTGGAAAAGAAGATAATCGAGAACAGCCGCACCAGGTCGCGGCGCGCGACCTTCGGCACCTCGGCCGCCGCTTGCTTCTTGGCCGCCGGCGCGGCGGCGTCCGCTTTGCGCATCCGGACGATAAAAACCACATAGGCGATCCCGATCAGCACCGAGGCCACGCCGGGCAGCACGAAGGCCGAGCGCCAGCCGGTCCATTCGATCATGAAACCGGTGATCAGCGCGGCGCAGGCCACGCCCAGGTTCCCGAATATGCCGTTGATCGCGAGCGGCATGCCGGTTTTGTCGCGGCCGTGGACCACGAGCGCCAGCCCGACCGGATGATAGATCGCCGCGAACACGCCGATGGCGAACAGGCCGGCGGCAATCTGAAGTGGGCTGTTGGCCTGTGCCGCCAGGATCGCGCTTACCCCGATGCCGAGGAAGAAGATCGCCATCATGCCCTGGCGGCTCCACTTGTCGGCGATCCAGCCGGCCGGGATCGAGCAGGCGGCGAAGGCCACGAAGCCGGGCGTGGCGTAGGGGATCAGCTCGGCGTAGCTCATGCCCCAGTCCCGCGCCAGGGTCAGCGCCGCCGCCGTCGCGAAGATCAGCAGGAACAGGTGGTCGAGAAAATGACCGAGGTTGAGAAACAGGAAATGGGTTCGGCTGTGGGTCAAGCGTGGCCTCCTCGCGGGCGGATCATGCCACAAGCTACCCCACGAGCGCCAGATCGTCCGAAATACCCCTGCGCGGACCCGGCCTTGCACCGCGCGGAAAGCGTGGCTATCTTCGCGCCGCGCGCCGCTCCGGCGCCCGAGCACCCCATCCGTCCCCACGTAGCCTGCCCACGAGCCTGCCCACGAGCCTGCCCACGAGCCTGCCCACGAGCCTGCCCACGTAGTCCGCCCAGGAGACCTTTATGGCCAAGATCAAGGTGGCAAAGCCCCTCGTCGAACTCGACGGCGACGAGATGACCCGGATCATCTGGGCGATGATCAAGGATAAGTTGATCGCGCCCTACCTCGACGTCGACCTGAAGTATTACGACCTCTCGGTCGAAAAGCGCGACGCCACCGACGACCAGATCACCATCGACGCCGCCAACGCCATCAAGGAGCATGGCGTCGGCGTCAAGTGCGCCACCATTACCCCGGACGAGGGACGGGTCGAGGAGTTCGGTCTCAAGCAGATGTGGCGCTCGCCGAACGGCACGATCCGCAACATCCTGGGCGGCACGATATTCCGCCAGCCGATCGTCATAGCCAACGTGCCGCGCCTGGTGCCGGGCTGGACCGCACCGATCGTGATCGGCCGTCATGCCTACGGCGACCAGTACCGCGCGACCGATTTCCTGGTGCCGGGCCCGGGCAAGCTGACCATGACCTTCCAGCCCGAGGACGGCGGCGAGGCAAGCAGCTACGAGATTTTCGACTTTCCCGCGGCCGGCATCGCCATGGGCATGTACAATCTGGACGAGTCGATCCGCGGCTTCGCGCGCGCCTGCTTAAACTACGGGCTGGGCCTGGGCTGGCCGGTCTACCTCTCGACCAAGAACACCATTCTCAAGGTCTATGACGGCCGCTTCAAGGACCTGTTCCAAGAGATCTTCGACGCCGAGTTCAAGACCCGGTTCGAGGCCCAGGGCCTGATCTACGAACACCGCCTGATCGACGACATGGTGGCGGCCGCGCTCAAATGGTCGGGCAACTTCGTGTGGGCCTGCAAGAACTACGACGGCGACGTCCAGTCCGACACCGTGGCCCAGGGCTTCGGTTCGCTCGGCCTGATGACCTCGGTGCTGATGACCCCGGACGGCAAGACCATCGAGGCCGAGGCGGCCCACGGCACCGTGACCCGCCACTACCGCCTGCACCAGAAGGGCGAGGCGACCTCGACCAATCCGATCGCCTCGATCTACGCCTGGACCCGCGGGCTCTACTACCGCGGCAGCTTCGACGAGACGCCCGAAGTGGTGCGCTTCGCCGAAACCCTCGAGAAGGTCTGCGTCGACACCGTGCAAGGCGGCGACATGACCAAGGATCTGGCGCTCCTGATCGGCCCGAATCAACCGTGGCTGACCACGGAGCAATTCATGGCTAAACTGGACGCCAATCTGCGCCAAGCCATGGACTGATTCTATAGGTTGGGAAAAATGAACAACTTTTTGAAATCACTACTAATATTTGGATTGGTAATGACCGCAAACACAGGCGATGCCGGGGCCGCCCCGGACCCGGAAAATACGCTCGTCCTGGAGCTGGAGCACGGCACCGTGGTGATCGAGATGCTGCCCGAGTTGGCGCCCAAACACGTCGCCCGGATCAAGGAGCTGACCCGGGAAGGTTTCTACGACGGCATCGTGTTCCACCGGGTCATGGAAGGCTTCATGGCTCAGACCGGCGATCCGACCGGCACCGGGCGCGGCGGCTCGGGCCAGAACATCAAGTCCGAGTTCTCGGCCGAGCCCTTCCTGCGCGGCACCCTCGGCATGGCCCGCTCGCAGAGCCCGCATAGCGCCGACAGCCAGTTCTTCATCATCTTCGCGCCGGCGCGATTCCTGGACAATCAATACACCGTCTGGGGCCGGGTGATCGAGGGCATGGACGCGGTCGACAAGATCAAGAAGGCGCCGGCCGGGAGCCAAAGCGGCACGGTCGACGATCCGGACAAGATCGTCCGCATGCGAGTTAAGGCGGACATCAAGGAATAGGTTGGAAAAAGCCCTGCGCGCGCTGGCGCGCTTGATATCGGAGGGATCTGGCTATGGAGCAGCAGCAAGAACAAGTTCTCGATTTCCTGGACCAGGCGGTCGCCCTGGGAATCGACTACGGGCTCGACCTGCTCGGCGCCGTGGCGATCCTGATCGCCGGTGTCGTCGTCGCGGGCTGGGCGCGGCGTCGCGTGCTGCAGGCGCTAAATCGGGCGCCCAAAGTCGACGAGACCTTGAAACCGGTGATCGCCAGCGTCGTGCGCTACGGCATCCTGGTGTTCGTGCTGATCGCGGTGCTGGCCCAGTTTGGGGTCCAGACCACCTCGGTCATCGCCCTGCTTGGCGCCGCCGGCCTGGCGATCGGCCTGGCGCTCCAAGGCACGATGCAGAACATCGCCGCCGGCATCATGCTGCTGTTCCTGCGCCCGTTCCGGGTCGGCGACTACATCGACGCCGAGGGCCTGGCCGGGACCGTCGAGGAGATCCGCCTGTTCACCACCCACCTGCGCACCTACCAAGGCATCTATCTGGAGGTGCCCAACGGCCAGATTTGGAACCGCTCGATCCTGAACTACTCACGCGTCGAGGCGCGGCGCCTGGACATCGTCGTCGGCATCTCTTACGACGACGATATCGACAAGGCGCAGGCCGCGCTCCTGGAGCTCATGACCTCGGACAGCCGCGCCAACGCCGAGCCCGAACCCCAGGTTATGGTCAAGGAGCTGGCCGACAGCTCGGTCAACCTCAACCTGCGCTGCTGGGCCGCCCCGGACGATTATTGGAGCCTGCTGTTCGACCTCAACAAGGCGGCCAAGCAGCGCCTCGACGCCGAGGGCATCTCGATCCCCTTCCCGCAACGCGACGTGCATCTCTTCGAAGAAAAGAAGTAGGCCAGCGCGCGCACCTACGGCAGCGCGTAGCCGAAACGCGCGGCGACCTCCGCCACCAGGGGGATCAGCTCCGACACCTCCGTCGCGCTCAGGTTCTCCCGCCAGCGCCCGACCTTGGTCGTGTGGTCGGGCCGGGAGTAGGACTTCGAGCATTCGGCTTCCTCGAAGTCGTCGTTGTCCTGGTCCTGAACCCGCCGCGCCCAACGCCACAGCGATTGCTCGCAAGATGCCGGGTCGAGTCCGACCTCGGCGCAAGTTCCATGTGCGAAGCCGAGCGGGTCGGCGATCATGTCTTCGAAGCGGTGCAGTCGCGCCAAGTGCCGGACCTGTTCGTAGCCCAGAGAGTTGATGTGGACCCAGTGGTGCGCGCAGCGCCGCAGCAGCGGCTGGCTGCGCCAGGTCTCCCAATCCGGCGGCCGCGGGTGGTGCCCCCAGTTCTTGGATATCCCGACCCGCAGGGAGCAGATCGCATCGAGCGGATGGCGCACCAGCCAGAAAATTTGTCGCGGCTCCGGCACCGCGGCACAGAGCTCCGACACCAGGAACGGCAGACCGGGCGATGTCGGCCGCCCGCGCGCGGGCTTGGGCACCTTGATTGCCACCGGCGCCGCGTAGCTGTAGCCGGCAAGATCTTCGAACGGCGGTTCCGTATAATAGCTGTAGCCGGGCAGACCCGCGACCAACTCGCCAAAGATCGAGGTCCCGCTCCTGCCGCAGCCCAGAACGATGACGTGGGATGCGCCGCTGCCTTGGGGTTCTCCGCCTTTGTTCACGCCGCTAGTGGCGAGCCTGATTCCCCGATCTAGCCGAAAGGGTTATGTCCCGTCCTCGATCTCGATGTAAATCTGGACTGGTTCGATGACTGTGTGTCTCGCTTTCGCCTCCGCGGCCTCGGATGACCCGAGCGTAGCCTTCATCTTCTCAAGGTCGACACCCTCCAAAACGATCGACACTTCGCCCTTCTCGGCGTGCCTGAAGATTTTGTAGCCGGAACTGAAGCCCTTGAACAATTCTTGACGCTCGCTGCCGCCCGCAAGCCATGTATCCATGTCGCCCACGGCGTGGGTTGCTACCACTGTCGTCATGTCGGCCCCCTCTTACTCAGGTTGTCCCCTAGTCGGGCCATAGTATAATCGCGTTTCTCAAACGCTACACGAAGCTTTCGGTGGCGACACGGGAAGTCGGAGTATGGCCAATTTTCTCGGTTCCAGCCACCCTTGGGGCACGTCTGGCAAGACCTTGCGACCTTAATCGATCGACGCAACATATGCGTTAAGCGGCAGGGCACGCCCGCGCCGTCCGAGATCTGGCGCTCGGGCTTCTGCCCATTGGCGTCGGGGGGTACCCGCCTGCAGGGCACGGGTGGTCGCCGCGGCAAGCGCCACGAATTTCAATCCGGTCATGATGGCGGCGTCCTTTAGCCAGGTTTCGATGCCGCCTAGATGCACCGAATCCGGTTCGCCGTTCCATCCGCTTCTTGCTTTCGGGA
>SMVA01107568.1_pt1 | contig 10511 bp, 9 predicted proteins | sample 2456451 | NCBI WGS metagenome assembly SMVA01 (sample SAMN11095933, study PRJNA526329) | marine sediment metagenome | biome: Marine sediment; feature: Surficial sediment; material: Deep marine sediment; isolation source: Hadal surficial sediment | place: Pacific Ocean | collected 2014-05 | depth 0-1...
CAAATCGTGTCGGCGCTTAAGCTGTACATCAATTTGAGACCAAGCATTCTTAACCTGGTTTCTTAGCTTAACTAAAGAGTTATAAATCGAAATGGAAAAGAGTGCTAAAAATGCAATGATCACTATTAGTACTATTAGTGTAACCATTAGTTTTCTCCGCTTTGATTATTAGTTAATTTACTTCCGAATAATTCGTTTAAAAGTTCTACAACTTTGTTGTCTTTTGATGCTAATTGAATTACGTCTTTAAGTTCTCCTTTATCGAACCATAGACCATCGTTATCAGGGCACTTATCAAGAAGCACATCCTTATTTTCCCCTACATGAACCTTATCCATCTTTTTTCTGCAGATAGGACACCTGTGTTTTCTCTCAGGATGTTCAGCATCTTTTTGAAAAGAAGACAGGAGTAATTCTCTATCCTTTTCATCTTCAATCAGTAGATCCAATTCACCTGCATCAAGCCAAATTCCGCCACACGATGTGCAGTAATCTATCTCAACTTCATCAAGTTCCAAAACGATTGTTGGTTCTTTACAAACTGGGCATTTCATAATTTATCTATAATAATTCAAATTTAAATTAGCAAATAATGTTCAAAGTTAATAAAAGATAATTCAATTTATTCAGTAACTGAAGTTACGCATAATCATAAAAACGGCATGTCATGCTCGCGAAAGCGGGCATCCACTATGCAAAAACAAACGAAAAAATGGATTCCCACTTCCGTTGGAATGACAAATCGAGGTACTTTTTCTGTTAAATGTGTTTTTGCGTAACTTCAGTCAGTAATTAAAATAGCGAGTAAGATATACCCAGTTGAAGTGCTTCTTTTAACTGTGTCCTTAAAGTTTCGTCAACATCATAAATTAATAAAACATTAAAATTAACGTTAAAGTATTTATTGATTTTTGCCACAATTATGTTATCCCATCTTACATCCCACACGTCTATGTCTTCAAATCTTCCAAATAATCTTAAGTAAGTATAATAAACCATATTTTCCAAAAATTGAATTTTATATTCAGTTACGGATTCAATACCGGTTTCATTTTTAAAACTCTCTACCACGTTAGGAGTCTCCGGATCATCTGTATACTTTGAATTAAATTTGTCAGCAAAAGTTTGTTTAAATCCAATTCCTATTCTTGTAGTAAAGTTTTCGATCTTATCATAAGCAAAACCAACTCCCTCAGTTAAGTAAAATGGATCGAAAAAATCAACAATTTGTATTGCAGGTTCCTTGTCATAATTAAACCCTTTACTAACTGCTGTCCTTGCTGTTATTCCAGCATAAGGGCTAATATTCCAAGCAAGATGATGAATAAGAGTACTTTCAAAAAATATCTCATTATCATTTGTTTTGAACTGTTCTGAACCAAGCTTTGTTCTGCCATATGAAAACTTTAACGAGTTTCTCCACTTCCACGGCTCGCCGATATAGTTGATTCTAAAGTTGGATAGAAAAGTAAAGACGATAGAGTTTTCACCACCCTGACTCCAGTTTTGAAATGAAACCTGAGAAAGATTTAAACCAATAACACCCTTTGGTGTCCAAAGAGTATCTTTTTTATCCTCAGTTTCGTCTGCTGCAAAAGCTGTAGCTGAAAAGATAATAAAAGTTAATAGCAGATAAAATATTTTCATCTTATTCCTCTTTTTTTTAATATGATTTATATTGATAAAAAATTTATTTGCTTACAAACCTGCAAGTAAGCCATCCGGTTTTATTAATTTCTTTATAGAATTATATGGAATAAACATTTCGGTAGGACCATAAGCGTAAGCAGTAATCTCATAACTGTTGTAGTAAAAAGTTAATCCATCTTTTCCAATTGTAAAATTATGGTTTACACTAAATTTATCATCATCAAACCAGAATCCGGCTTCAGTAAGATTTATTTCGTCTGCCAATTCTTTTTCTTTTCTAAAGATTTGTTCCGCAATATTATTTAACTCATCCAGATACCCATCAATTAATATATCCGATAAATTTATAATTTCTGCGGAATTCAAATTGAAATTTGCAAATGTTAAAAAACTATTTGGATGAGCACCTCCTAGATATGAATATTCTCTGAATTCACAGCATAATATATTTTTATCGATGTATCTAGCAGTTACTTTTCTCTCAAATTCCCATTGCTGATACGAATCAGGAAATTCCTTTTTAAAATATTTATACTCATCAATAAAGTTTTGCATCATTAATTCAAAACTTGTATTATTCTTTTCAATTCCGATTGGCTGCAACAGTTCATATTTTATTTGAACATTAATGCTATCCTGAACCAATTGATTTTCTGAATAATCAATTTGGATATAATCTATTTTTATCGTTGCACAATTTTCAGACTCATTTTTTTCACAATCTCCAGTCTGTTTTTCCAGAACAATGTTTTTAACCTTAACAGAATTATTATCCGTTAAATATTCTTCAGATGTATCTGCACAATTAAATAATGATAGAATTAATAAAAGCTGTATACTTTGAAAGATTCTGCTCAATATAATGCCTCCTAACAATTCTAGTAGTAATCCAATATAATTAGAAAAAATTGATTGCAAATTTAGTATGATTTTCAATGCGAAAAAACTTTTAGTATCAGTTTATCAAAAAATTACTATGATTCGTAAAATGGTTGGATCATTAAAAAGAATTCAGATTACATTGACATGATACATATATAACACTATATTTAATTATGATTGCCTGGAATTAACCGGTTTTTAATTTCAATAACTCTTCTCAAATCATACTCCGGGCTTTGTTTTACTTTATTAATAGATGATAATTGGTTCATCTTCTATATTCTTTTTACAAAAAAATTTTTGTTTTATCAAAACCGATATTCCTATTAAATAGCAGTCTGAATCTTTACATTGTATTAAATTTTACAGGCACAAAAATAATCACTCAAAATCAACATAATATTTAGTATCATTAATAATTAGGAGGCATATATGTCTATTCGTTTAGGTGATATAGCACCAGATTTCACACAGGAATCAACCGAGGGTCCAATACATTTTCATGAATATCTTGGGAATTCCTGGGGGGTATTATTTTCTCATCCAAAAGATTTTACACCGGTATGTACTACCGAGTTAGGTGAAGTAGCAAAACTAAAATCCGAATTCGATAAGAGAGATGTAAAGGTTATCGGTTTATCCGTTGATCCGACAGATTCACACGCCGAATGGATTAAAGATATTAACGAAACACAAAACACTCAGATGAATTTCCCTGTTATTGCAGATGCTGATAGAAAGGTTTCTTCTTTGTATGATATGGTTCATCCAAATGCAGAAGATACAATGACCGTAAGATCTGTATTTGTTATCAAACCCGATAAAACAGTTGCACTAACTTTAACTTACCCTGCCTCAACCGGTAGAAATTTTGATGAAATTCTTAGAGTTATTGATTCATTACAGTTAACTGCAAAATACAATGTTGCTACACCTGTTAATTGGAAAGATGGGGAAGATGTGGTTATTGCACCTGCTATTCAGGATGAGGCTGAATTAAAACAAAAATTTCCTAAAGGTTATAAAAAGATAAGACCTTATTTACGGATAACACCACAACCGAATAAGTAGTTTGGTTCTCTTAATTTGTTGATAGAGCTTTTTGAGGAATTATATTTTAGGTCATTACAGACATTAAATTAATACAATCAAATACAGAGATAATTTGATGTATTTCAAACAAATATATGAACCGAAATTAACTCAATATGCATACATCACCGAATGTTAGGAAACAACTCATTGATTTTATTTTTTTAAAATAATAAATCCTGGGAATGTCCCGGTTTTTATCTTCTCCGCGTGTCAGGTTTAACCGGACAACCGTTCGGTTAATCCGACAACCGCCGGACTCTACCCTTGAGCAGGTTTTTTCTAATTTAATCACGTCCTTTATGTGACTTTAGTTCTTTCTCTCTTTTCATTGTTTCCGACCTTATAGCAAACTTTTCATAGTGAACGAATTCCCGGTATATATCGTTTCGTATATCTGGATCTTCCTGTATTATATTCCTCTACTCTCCCTTCTATATTGTTCGTTTTGACCTATATAGATTCGATCAAATTTAGGTGAATATAATACGTAAACGTAGAACATAATTTTTAACTCGAACATAATAAATCCGGCAGCTGCCGGATTTTAGCTCCGCAGGTAGGACTTGAACCTACGACACCCTGATTAACAGTCAGGTGCTCTAACCAACTGAGCTACTGCGGAATATATTTTATTTTACTTTAAGTTCCTTTCCGAACTTACATCCCGATTCTATTGGGATGAGCTAACTCAGAATTTTATTTAAACAGAATTATTAAAATATCTACTCACATACAGTTTGTCAAGGAATCTAAAATTATTCTTTTTCATTTTATAATATTATCTGAAACAAGACCAAATATCTATTTTATTTTTCTAAGTATTTTCACCCGGAATATTTTAGAAAAAATTGAATAACTCCATTATAAAAGCGACAAATATGTCGTTGTTTTGAGTCTAACCTCATCAAAAAGGATTAAAAGATTCTGACAAATAACCTGTATTTGAAATTATTACTGGTAATAGTTACCTGATATGGAGTATTTCCTCAGCAAAATTAGCTTTAAGATTAAGATTGAGTTTATATTTATTTCGGTGCTCATCAGTTAATGATTTAATTCCGTCCATGATGACAACATATTACAAATTTTGACGCTAATAGAAAATAAAAGAAATTTTCCTTTTTCGGATGGCATATGACTTGAACGAACAAGAATCAGATGTGTAACATTAATCAAAATATTGATAAGTAAGAATAATTTTTTAAAATAGTATAATAGCTCAGATTTTATTATAAATAATTGCCATACTCAACTCAACCACCATCAAAAAAGCCGACTAATTATTAGTCGGTTTTTTTGTTATCCGTTGTGATACCAAATAAAATTTTCTTCTTTTGCTGATACAATGAACAAATTTTTAAATTAAAAAAATGCCCGAAAAACGGGCACTTAAATTCTGACTGTAATTTATGATTATTTTGATTTTGACATTGATTCCGGAAGCCTTCTAGCCACTGCAATAAAGAATCCAAATACCATAACAGCCACTCCAATCCAAACAAAACTGATGAATGGCTTGATGCTTGCACTTACATATAGTATTTCCTGTGCCTGGGTATGCTGATCAGTTTCTACCTCCGATATTTTTGAAATTGAAATTTTGATGTTTGACGCTGAAAGGTTTACCAGAACAATCTTGAGATCAAATTGCTCTGACGAATATGATGTGAACTCAATATTACCATTAATTTGTTTTCGCAATAGCTCAGTTTTTTCTACTTCACCTTCTTTTTTGATTACTAGAATCGCACCCATCTGAAAGTCCTTGCCTTCCTGCATTGCAGTCATAGTTCCTTCGCCAAGATTGAATTTTTCAAAAGTAATGGTTGCTCCGTCAAAATTTGTACTGCCTCCTTTCTGTAGCGAAACAGTTTTTCCATTATTTGAAACTGATTTATTTCCTTCATCATAACCATTGGGTGAAATATAAAGATCCTGTGTCGGGAGAGTTAATATTGCCGGGATCCTCATAAGGCTGTTATTAAAATCACTTACATACATAACCGGTTTTACCAGGTATTCTGAATTGCCTTTTTTAACCTCGATGTTGAATGAATATTTTGTATTATTATCAATAGGTGACCAGCCTGTAAAAGTCATTTCGTAACCAAAGGCTGTTTTAGTTTCATTTTTCACAAGATTAACATCCACTTGCTGGCTGTATACCGATGAACCTATAACACCAAGAATAAACAATGCAATTCCGATATGAGCTACATAAGCCCCTAACATTTTTTTATTACCTTTTACAATCTTAAAAGCGACTTCAGAATTAACTACAAGTACAAAAACCGTTGAGAGTGTTAATAAAACAATTATAATTTTATCAATACCGCCAAAAATTACTATTAAGATTGTAATAACAAATGTAACACCTAAGAAAGGCAAAGATTTTTTTAACAGATCCTCACCCTTTGTGTTTTTCCATTTTATTAAAAGACTTAATCCATTTAACAAACCGATGATTATGGCTAAAGGAATGTGCATTTCATCGTAAAAGAAAGTATCAACAGATTGCCCAAATATAGGGGCTGACGTGCCAACAAGTATTATAACTGCTGAAGCTATAAGAACAACAGCCGCTGTAAACAATGCAAGCTCCCTGGAAAGCAATCCTTCTTCAATCCGGGTATCATCAGCAAGTGATTTCCATCTGTAAGCAATCGCTCCAAAACCCATAATAAGGAAAGTTCCCATAAAAAGAAGCAGGAAGAAATAAACTATATTTCCTGGATCAACAAAAGAATGAACAGAGGCATCACCCAACACTCCGCTTCTTGTTAGGAACGTACTATATAAAACTAAAACATAGGTAAGAATACAAAGGATAAGATTAGTTTTTGCAAACTTACCAATACCGCCTTTTAATTGAGTCTTACGCTGAACTAGCATTGTATGTATGGCTGCAACACCTACAATCCAGGGAATCAAGCTTGAATTCTCAACCGGATCCCAAGCCCAGTAACCACCCCAGCCCAGCATCTCATAAGCCCAGTAACCACCCAACATTACTCCCAAACCAAGTATTCCCATTCCAGTAAGTAACCATGGAAAAGCCTGCCTAACCCAATCCTTATAATTATTCTTTATTAAAGCACTTAGCGCAAAGGCAAAGGGAACGGTTGACATTGCAAATCCGGTAAAGAGAATTGGTGGATGTATTTGCATCCAAAAGTTGAGTAATTGAGGATTTAATCCCCTCCCATCAACAATAAACTGATTAATTGAAATACCTGAACCGGCAAGAAGACCATGAAGCTCGGCATTTATCTGAATAAAACCAGCACCGCTGCTATTATCAGTAAAAAAGAAGGATTCGAGAAACGGCAGTTGCAAGTACAGTGAATTAATTGATTTTAAGTCCAGAAACATTGGAGTTGCCCAGATGTATTCGAATGGATTTTTAAACCAGGGTGAAACCATAACAAGTAGAAAAGTGGTTGTAAGAGTAAAAACAATCATTACCTGCGGTTCAAGATCTTTTCTTTTGGATGTATATGATTGAAGTATAATTCCGATGATAGAAGTAAGCAACAGCCACAACATAAAACTACCCTCCTGCCCTCCCCAAAAGGAAGCAAGAAGAAATCCGGTATCTAAGGAATTGTTGCTATAACTAAAAACATATTTGTATTGATACTGATGAGTAAGTAAAGTATACCATAACATAGTAGATGCTCCTATCACAAGTAAAGCCATTCCGTGATAAGATATCCGTGCGTAGTTAAGTGTATTTTTGTAACCCTTGAAACTAAGGTAATACATCACCAACGCCATAATACTAAAAGCAAGTGCAATTACCAGTAAAATTGTACCAACCATAATTTCATTTCTATGCTAATTGTTTATCATTAATATAAGTTTATTACATTGTAGATGTATTAAGCTGTTCATCTTCATATTTACTTGGGCATTTGGTAAGAATATCTTTTGCGCGAAAATATCCGTTAACATATTTGCCGGTAACAACAACGCTTGCTGCTGTTTCAAAATTATTGGGTATGGTACCGTTATAAATTACTTTCATTTCTTTACCATTATCATCTACCATAAAAAATGTGAATGTTTTATTTTTTCTGTTAAGATCATAATTTTTTTCTTTCACCCAGCTTCCGGTTGCCTTTACTGTTTTAGTAGTATTCATAACCTGTGAAAAATCATCCTGGTATTGAATATTACTCTGTGTAAACAGATAGACCATAACACTTAGAAATATCACAATAATAAACCCACCAAAAATATATTTATTCTTCATTTTGTTCTCCGTTCTTAAGTTCATTTTCAACATTTTTAATTCTCTTATCAAGGCTGAAGAGGTAGAAAAATATCCCACCCCAAACAATCAGCACAATTATCATTACGATATAAATAGAATTGTTTGATAAAAAACTTTCCAATTTTATCCTGTGATTAAATTTTTATTTAATTTGTCTCTATATATAATTGATTTATAACTTACCTGCCACATCCAATAATAGAGTATTGTAAAGCCAATTAGTGACAATATAAATATCAATAACATACTCGAATTCATTTGAAAATTAACAATAGGACCTGCCCCTGTATCATCAGCAGAACCCGGATGCAACCCTTTCATTATACGCGGCATAATAAAAATAAAGAAAGGAACAGTTACAAATGCAATCATAGAATAAACTGATGAAAGTGTTGCTCTTTTTTCTTCAGATTCTATAGAAGAACGAAGTGCAAACAACGCACCGTAAATTAATAATAGAGCAAATATGCTTGTTTGTCTTGGGTCCCAGCTCCAGAAAGCACCCCAGGCAAATTTAGCCCAAACAGCGCCCGTAACAGTTGCCAAAATACAAAATACCATTCCAAGCTGTGCTGCGGCATAAGCTTTTGCATCGTCATCCATGTTTTTATTTTTTAAATACTTAAAACTGAAAACTGTTGACATTAGAAATGCTATTAAGGTAAGCCACGCTGTAGGAACATGAAAAAATATTATCTTTGCGTTTTCTTCAAGTCCGGGAATATTGGGGAACTCATACCAGGCTTGTGGATTCTCGACTATGGGAAATGCAATTCCAGCAATTGAGACAAATGATATAAGAAGGAAAAGAATTATTTTCCAGATCAAGTTACCATCCTTAATTATTTATTAAAATCATTAGTCTTTCCAAATAAAATCGAACAACATATAAGAAACAGTTAACATTATTACATCATAACTTACAACAATTGCCAGCTCAAATTTAGCATCTTCAATACTTGTACCATCAAGAGCAAACAAAGTTAGCTGAACTGATGTTAGAATCAAAGGTAATAAAATAGGAAATGACAACACCGGGTATAACGTACCCTTTGCGCCAGCTTTTGCAATAATGGCAGCAATTATTGTTGAAGAAATTGCAAGCCCGATATTTCCCAAGACAAATGAAAAGAAAAATAATGAATAATTTTTAATTACAAATGATTCAAACAATGCTGCGTACAATAAAGCAATTACAGTGTTCATGCAGAAAACAAGAATAATATTGAATAATAACTTGCCCGAAAAGACAGCAGAAGGGGAAGCAACCAGTTGAAGCGTTAATGATGTTCCTCTTTCCTCTTCCGAAACAAATGTGCGGGCAAGCCCTGACATTGCCGTAAAAAAGATGACCACCCAAAACAATCCGCCTGTTAACCCTTCGGAAATTTTCTCCTGCCCGACTGCAAACATTATTACGCTGATGGCAACAATAACAAACATTGCTAATGAGTTTATTGCGTAACGCGTTCTTAATTCAGAATGAAAATCCTTGTTAAATACTGCAAATGCTTTTGCTATCAATTGTATACTTTTTAATTATTTTTTGTTAGTAGACACTTTCAAATCTAGAACTTCTGAGCATAAATCCAGATCGCCTTTATCATTTGATGCTATGATAATTATATTTTCCTTACTTTTATCATTTATAATGTTGTAAACTAATTTCTTTCCTTCATCATCAAGGTTAGATGTAGGCTCATCAAATATCAGCAATTCAGGATGATGAATTAATGCAAAGATAAACTTCATTCTTTGTTTCATTCCGGAAGAATAAGTTTTTACCAGATCATTCCTCCGGTTATACAGTAAAAAACGTTCGAGCAAATCTTTAGCGTAATCCTTATCGAAAGTAATTCCTCTTATTTTTGATAAGTAATTCAGATTTTCCCACGCAGAAAATTCTTCATACAAAACAAGATAAGGGGAAACAAAACCGATGTGATTGTGTAGTTTTTCCGGGATAATTTCTTTTTCTGAGTTTTTGTGAGTTATTTTTCCTTTTGTAGATGAAAGCAGTCCCGCAATAATTTTAACCAAGGTTGATTTACCAGAACCGTTTGGTCCGGCAATTCCAAATATTCCGGGCTTATCTAACCGGAAATTAATATCGCTAAAAACTAATCTTCTGCCGAAAGTTTTATTTATTTTGATGGCTTCTACGGAATAGGTAGTCATTCACTTTGCAGGTTTAAATCAAAATTTACAAATAATTAAGGATACAAAAATAAGGTTTTATTTGGAAAGAAACGGAAGAACATTAATTGAATAAAACAATTTTTCCTTTTGTTACATCATCCCCTTTTTTGATAACATAAATATAAACACCCGAAGCAAGTTTCTCTCCGGAATCATCAAGTGCATTCCAGATTATACCCACCTGTTCGCCGGGTAGAAACTTAATCGTTTCCTTACTTCGGAATACTAATGCCATACTACTTGAATAAATATTGAAATCAACTGTTTCACCAAGGATTGCAGAAAATGGAATGAATAAAAATGAACCTAACAGATAACTTTTTTGATACTCAAAAGGCGATGGATAAGCGAATTCAAATATATTTTTAACAGGTGTAGTTGCTGCATCATCTTCCCTAACTACAACATG
>SMVA01170004.1_pt1 | contig 10511 bp, 6 predicted proteins | sample 2456451 | NCBI WGS metagenome assembly SMVA01 (sample SAMN11095933, study PRJNA526329) | marine sediment metagenome | biome: Marine sediment; feature: Surficial sediment; material: Deep marine sediment; isolation source: Hadal surficial sediment | place: Pacific Ocean | collected 2014-05 | depth 0-1...
CGCGAGATCGCCGACAAGGTCGCTGGGCGTGCGACCGCGCGAGTCGTAGTCGAAGTTCGAGACCCGGTAGCCGGCAGAGGTGAGGAACTCTACCAGCGAGCGCATAGAACGGGCGTCTCGCGCCAGACCGTGCAGCACCACGACCTGTTCCGGATCCCCCTCGGCATGGCCGGGCTCGACGCTCAGGGCGCGCGTCGACAGCGCGCAAAGTGCGACTGCGAGAGCGACGAGGTTTGCGACGCGGCGGGTCATCACGGACTAGAGGCGAAGCTCGACGCCGACCCGAGGGTAGATCCCGACGGCCGGAAAGCCGACCGCCTCCTGGTACTCCGCGTCGAAGAGATTCTCGATCGCCAGAAGAAGCTTGACTCGATCGTGGGGCTGCCAGGAAGCCGTGACATTGACCTTGCTGTAGTTCTCGAGGGTCCGGTCACCGGTCGGGATCGAGAAGTCCTGCGAGTCGCCGACGAACAGAACGCGCAGCCCCAGCTCGAGGGACTCGAGGCCCTCGAGGGGTCTGCCGAATACGTGCAACTCGCCTTGCCAGCGCGGTCGCTGGGGGAGTTCGTCCGAGCTGCCTACGATGTCGGTCGGGTTGAAGGTGGCGCTTCCCCCAAAGCTGAGCCGGGGTAAGAAACGAATCTCGACCTCCACTTCGACGCCCCGCGAGAGCACCCGGGACTGGTTGATGAGCTTGCCATCAGCGAAGTCGATGAGATTTTTGACCTCGATGTCGAAGTACGCGAGACGTCCGAACACCCGTTCGCCGAACAGCCGAGAGCGAAGGCCCACCTCCCAGCCCTCGCTCCGCTCGGCTTTCAGATCGGGGTTGCCGACTTGAGGATGACCCAGCGCAAAGAAGCTGGGAAGCTTGAAACCTCTACTCCAATTGCCGAAGAGGGTGAGTGGAGTCCGCGGCACCTCGAAGGTGCCGCCAACCGCGGGGCTCCACACGCTCCTCGCCTCGTCGGGGAAGTCGCCCCGGACGCTCAGACTAATCGCGAGCCCGGGGTCGAAGCGGTACAGCCCTTCCGCGAAGACCCCGCCCACACGCCGCTCGCGCTCGAAGCGCGCTCGAAACTTGAACGCTTCATCGGGGAAGTAGATCGCGTCTCCAACACCTTTTTCCCGGTAGAAGTCGGCCCCCAGTGCAAGCTGCAGTGACGACAAGGGTCGCATGCGCGCGGTGGCCGCAAGCTGGGTTCGACCCCAGTCGCTGATCGAGGCCGTCGGCGGTGGGACCGCTTCCGGAGGGAATCCGGGGTCTGGAAAGATCCCGGGGGAGTCCAGTGCCTCCCAGCGATGACTGTGAGTGACGAGCAACTCCAGCTCGAGCCAATCGGTCGTGGCCTGGTGGAGAGCGAAGCTGGCCGACAGCTCCTGATTGTCGCGCTCTTCCAGCTCGCGAAGGCGTGCGAACGCCGGCCCTCCGCTGGCTTCGGGAAAGGACTTGCTTTCGGTGTCGCTGAATCGGAGCGTCGCTCGCAGGTCCGCGTTGCCCGGAAGATCCGCATCGAGCGACGCCTTCAGGTTTCCCCCGCGATACCCGCCATCGGAGACCGCGTCGCCGTTGGCCTCGTAGCTGCCCGCCAGCGACACGCCGGCCCAGCCCAGCCCTGCACTCGCTCGGCCCCCGACCGCTCCGGTTTCGAAGCGGCCCCCACCTCCGAACAGCAACAGAGAGAGTGGCTGGTCGGATTCCGTTCTGTGGCTGATCACATTGATGGCGCCGGCCAGGGCGTCCGAGCCGTATGCAGCCGACAGGGGTCCGCGCACGACTTCGATTCGTTCGACGTCGAGTAGCGCGAGGGTCGTGGGGTCCACCGCCCCGCCGCGCAGATCGGTGGGATCGTTCAGCCGCACCCCGTCGACCATCACCAGGACGTGGTTCGGATCCAGCCCGCGCAAGGACATCGAAGCCCGGCCACCTCGAGCCCCCGACTGACTGAGGTGCAGCCCCGGGATGAAGCGAAAGAACTCGCTCAAGCCCTGGGGTTGGCTGGCTTCGATCGCGGCCGCGTCGTACACGCTGGTCGAGCTGGGCATCAGGGCCGCCGAGCGCGGTGACAGAGTTCCGGTGACAACGATCTCCTCAGTGGGAGTGTCGTCTCCATCGGCTGCCTCGGCGTAGGGCATCCAAAGCCCCGAGGCGGCGAGTGCGAGAGCCACGCGGCGACGCAATCGGCAACGCAATCGGGATCGATGCCGACTCATCCTTCCGCTCGAGGGGAAGCGTACATGGTGGATGGTTCAAGCTCGCAACCGCGAGACTTCCACGAAGGTTCCGTGCACGCTCGAACTCGCCCCCATGTCCGAGGCGACTCCGGGATTCAGCGCGTTCACGCTCGCGCCGTCCGACAACTTGGCCCAGCGCCCCTTGTGGACGAGCGCCACGCCAGGCGCGACGTCGTCCGACACGCGCACGCAGAGCTGCAGGCGACCCGTCTCGTTGAAGACGGAGGCCGATTCTCCGTCCACGAGTTCGAGCGCCGCCGCGTCGGCAGCGTTCAGGTAGATCTCGGGTCGACCGAGCCTTCGCAGCACGTTGGCATCGTTCGCGTAGCTGTCGTTCATCAGCCAGCGACTCGCCGGGGACAGCAGGCGCAGCATTCCGGCCGGCGCGGGCGCGTCGGCGTGAGCCTCCGGAACGCGCGGGTGTCCATGCGCCTCGGCCCGCGCCGACGCGAGTTCGACCTTGCCGGACTGGGTCGGAAAGACTCCGTCCGCAAAGGGCACGATCGGTTCTGCGAAGGGCTCGATGGTCCCTCGCCGGGCCAGCTCGGGCCAGCCGATTCCAAGTCCCGTGCGCTCCAGCAGCTCGTCCAGAATCGCGCGGTCTGACTCGTAGAGTTCGGGATCCTCGAAGCCCATGGCGCGAGAAAGACGGCGGAAGATCTCGGAGTTCGGCAGGGCCTCGCCCGGCGGATCCATCACCTTCACCTGGGCCGACAGGTTCAGGTGAAAGTAGGGAACCACCAGATCATCGAACTCGAGGAAGCTGGCGGCGGGCAAGATCAGGTCCGCGTAGTCCGCGGTATCGGTCTGGAACAGCTCGACGACCACCGTGAAGAGGTCCTCCCGCGAGAGCGCGCGGCGCAATGCCCGCTGCCGCGGCCCGGATGCGGCGACGTTCATGTTCCAGCAGAAGAAGGCCTGCGTGCGCTCGGGGTCCGCCAGTGCATCGACCAGATCCATGTGGCTCAGGCTCTTCGGCGCTTTTCGGCCGAGCTGAGGAGCCGCGGTGTAGTCGTAGTCGAGATTGCGGGGGCCTGCGCCATTCAAGTAGCAGAGACCGGCTCCAGGCTTTCCGAGATTGCCCGTGACAGCCGCCAGGGCGGCGCAGGCCCGCATCACGTTGCCGCCGCGAGGCTGGCGTTGGAGGCCTTGCCCGAGCCACAACAGCGAGGGGCCCGTAGCATAGATGCGCGCCACCTCGGCGATCGCTTCGGCGGGCACCCCGCAGAGCTCGGCGCTTCGCTGGGGGGTCGCGGCCTCGATGGCCGGCAGCAGTTCGTCGAAGCCCAGCGTGTGTTCCGCGATGAACGTGTCATCGAGCAGCCCGTCGCGGCGAATCACATGCATCAGGCCGAAGGCCAGCGCGGCATCGCTCCCCGGTGCGAGCTGGAGATGGATGTCCGCAGCGCGCGCGGTGGGATGCCGCACGGGATCGATGACGATGACCGGCCCCGGCGACTCCTTCAACCAGTGATCGTGAGCATGGGGAGCCGACGCCGACGGGTTCGCGCCCCACACCACCACGCAGCGGCTGTCCCGGATCGACCGCGGATCGAAGCCGTCGACCGAAGTTCCGAGCACGTAGGAGAGCCCGTAGTGACCGGCGTTGTTGCAGATCGTGTCGGGTTCGACCTCGACGGCGCCCAATCGGTGGAAGAAACGCATCGGGAAATTACCCGCAACGATCGAACACGTCCCCGTGTAGTGCGCCTGGAGAATTCGATCGGCGCCCGTGCGATCGATGACACGGTGCAGTCGCTCCGCGATCTCGCTCAGCGCTTCGGACCAGCCGATCGGCTCGAAGGTCGCCCCGGGTCCCTTGGATCCGGTGCGGCGGAGGGGGGTGCTGAGTCGCGCGTTGGGGTCTCGCCAGACCCCGTTGTAGGCGAGCGCGCACTTTCCGCACAGTTTGCCTCGACTCACGGGGTGGTCGGGATCGCCCAGCACCCGATCGACGCGATCGCCGGTCAATTCTACCAAAATGCCACAACCGTCGTAGCAATCGCGCGGGCACGTGGTTCGTATCGTTCGCTTCACTCGGGACCTCGCAGGGCATTCTTCCATCGCTCGATCGACTCGCGGCCAAGCTCGACCGGGGCGGGGCCACCGAGGCCCACCGTGCTTCGTCGGATTCGCCGGATTCGCCGGATTCGCCGGATTCGAGCGAGTACCGAGCAAGTATTGCAGGAGTGTGCTCAGCTCGCCCGAGCGATACTGGACGCAGGCGCCCCCGGATCGGTAGAGTCGGTCTTCATCTTGCCCTTCCCGCCTTCCGCTGCCCAGCTCGGAGACCCCGCCATGACCATCACGAACGGTTTCGAACTCGTCGATCCCGGCTTCTACGAGCGCAACGGCCCCCCTCACGAGTACTGGACCCGTTTGCGCGCCGAGTCTCCGGTGCATTGGTGTGACGTTCCCGACGTCGACGTCGAACACTTCTGGGCCATCACGCGCCACGCCGACATCTGTTCGATCTCGCGACAGCCAGACAAGTTTCTCAGCGAGCCCGGCATCACCTTGCTTCCCCGGTCCCGCCAGATCGACGAGAGCCAGGGGATCGGCGCCATGCGGGTGGTCAGCACCATGGACCCGCCCGAGCACCGCGTGGTTCGCAAGGTTGCGAGCCCCTGGTTTACGCCGCGTGCGCTCAAACAGATGGACGATGCCATCGAGTTGAGCGCCCGCAGGCTGGTGGACGAACTCGCCGAGAAGACCGACTCGAGTGGCGACGGCGAAACCGATCTCGCGAGCGGGATGGCGGTGAGTCACCCCTTGCGGATCCTCTCCATGGCCTTGGGTGTCCCCCGGGAGCAGGAAGCCAAGATCCTCGAACTCTCGAACCGACTCTTCGCACCGGACGATGACGACCTCGGCACCGGGAACTCCGAGCAGGACTTCCAGCGGCTCGGCCAGGAGTTTCTCGAACTCTTCTTGCCGATTGTCCAGCAGCGCCGTTCCGATCCGACGGACGACCTCGCGAGTGTGCTGGCAAATGGCACGATCAACGGCGAAGCCATGGGGCCCATGGAGACGCTGGGTTACTACCTGATCGTCTTCAATGCGGGTCACGACACCACCAAGAACGCGCTGGCCGGGGGCTTCCGAGCCCTGATCGAAAGTCCCGCAGAATTCGACAAAGTCAGAAAAGATCTGTCTCGCTCGGCCGACGCCGTCGAGGAAATCCTGCGCTGGACATCCTCGGTCAACTACATGAAGCGAACGGCCGCCTGCGATGTCGAGGTCTCGGGGCAGAGGATTCGCAAAGGCGACTCACTGGTCCTGTTCTACGCCTCGGGCAATCGCGACGATCGCGTCTTCGACCATCCCTTTCGCTTCGATATCGACCGCAGGCCGAACCGGCACATCGCCTTCGGGCACGGTGAACACTTCTGTATGGGCGCGCATCTGGCGCGCCGCTCTCAGCGCGCGATCGTGGAGGAACTCGCCCGCCGGGTCGAGGACTGGGAGGTCATCGGAGATCCCGAGTGGATCAAGGCGAGCTTCGTCGTCGGTTTGAAGCGCCTGCCCGTGCGATACCGCATTGCCAAGCGCTAGCCGGGGCCCTGCGGACGGCGCCTGAATCAGTTGCGCAAACCCTCGATGAAGGGTTTCACGCCCGCGACTCCCTGCTCCTCCATCACTCGAATGGTCTGTGTACCGATTACGGCGAGGTCTGCGCGGCCGCGCAGGAAGTCGACATCGGCGCGATTCTTCACGCCGAAACCGAGCGCGAGGGGCAGATCGGTGGCGGCTCGGCAGCGCGCCAGATACGCATCCAGCTCGTCGCTGAAGGCGGTATCGGCGCCGGTGACGCCCTTGCGCGCAACGCAGTAAACAAGCCCCTTCGCCACCTCGGAGATCTTCGCCATCCGCTCGTCAGGGGTGCGGGGCGAGTAGATGAAGATCGGGGCCAGCTCGCGCTCGCTCATCGCCTTCAGGTAGGGGCCGGCCTCCTCCGGCGGAAGGTCGGGAACGATGGCGCCCGCCAGGCCCGCGGCGGCCATGCGATCACTGAAGGCGTCGAGTCCGTACTTGAACAAGATGTTGTAGTAACTCATGAGCAAGAAGGGGACGTCGAAACGGCGACTCACTTCCTCACCGAACTCCAGACACCGCTCTACCCTCGAGCCCGCGCGAAGCGCGGCCTGATTGGCTTGCAGGATCACCGGGCCGTCGGCAATCGGCTCCGAGAAGGGAATCTGCAACTCCATCACATCGACCCCCGCCTCGACCATCGCCTCGACGACGCGCAGGGACTCGTCGAAAGACGGATAGCCGATCACGATGTGGGTCATGAGCAGAATTTCGCGCTCGCGGAGCTTCGCGCGCAGCTTATCTTCGAGCATGGTATTCCTCCGCCTTGTCGGCGATGAACTGCTCCCACTTCGGATCGCGGAAAGCATCCGCCACGGTAAAGATGTCCTTGTCTCCGCGACCCGACTGGTTGATCAGGATCACGTCTTCGCGCGATAGCTCGGGCGCCTCCTTGAACGCCTGCACGAAGGCGTGTGCGGATTCGAGCGCCGGAATGAGTCCCTCCCGGCGAATCGTGAGCGAGAGCGCATCCACTACTTCCGCATCGGTCGCGGCCTCGAAGCGCACTCGACCGGTCTCGCGCAAGTGGGAAAGGATCGGAGAGACACCCACGTAGTCGAGTCCCGCGGCCACGCTGTGGGTCTCCTTCATCTGCCCGTCTTCGTCCTGCAGGAAGTAGGTCTTGTAACCCTGGGCAACGCCCACGCTGGCGTCCGCGGACGCCAGCCGACAGGCGTGCGCACCGCTGTCGAGCCCCCGGCCGCCGGCCTCGACTCCAACGAGTTCGACCCCGGGGTCCTCGAAGAATCCGCTGAAGATCCCCATGGCGTTGGAACCCCCGCCCACACAGGCGTACACCCGCGACGGCAGACGACCGGCGACCTCGAGCACCTGGCGGCGCGCCTCTTGCCCGATGATCGACTGAAACCACGACACCATCTCGGGAAAGGGGTGCGGACCGCAGGCCGTGCCGAGCACATAGTGGGTGTCGTCCATGTTCGACACCCAGTCGCGAAAGGCCTCGTTGATGGCGTCCTTCAGCGTGCGAGCCCCGTCCTTGACTGGGATGACCTGCGCGCCCAGCTGCTCCATCCAGAAGACGTTCGGCCGTTGGCGCTCGACGTCGACCTCACCCATATAGATGGTGCAATCGAAGCCGAACTTGGCCGCCATGGTGGCGGTCGCCACACCGTGCTGCCCCGCACCCGTCTCTGCGATCACGCGCCGCTTGCCCATCCGCTTCACCAGCAGACCCTGCCCCATGACGTTGTTGATCTTGTGGGCACCGGTGTGGTTCAGATCTTCGCGCTTGATGTAGATGCGAGCGCCGCCAAATTTCTGCGTGAGGTTTTCGGCATAAGTGAGCGGCGTCGGACGGCAGGAGTAGCTCGACATCAGCGCCTGATACTCGGCCCAGAAAGCGGGATCCGCCTTGGCGAGCGCGAAAGCCTCCACCAGTTCCTCGAAGGTCGCGACGAGGATCTCCGGAATGTACGAACCGCCGAAGTCACCGTAGTAGCCTCGCTCAGGCATCGAGCTTGCCTCCAAGGGTCTGAGAGAACACCAGTCGGTCGGTGCGGCAGAGAAGTTCCGAGAAGACCGAGTCGCGGGCGTTCGGAAAGTGGATTCGACGTTTGACCAACAACACCCGCGCGTTCCGCTTGAGGCCGAGATGTTTGCTGTCGGCACGGGCCGGCACCGCCACGCGGAAGGTCTGATCCGCGCTCTGCGCCTGCAGGTGGTAGTGCTCGTCCGCCAACTGAGAAAGCGAACGCCCCGCCAGCGAGATGCGGTCCAGGCGCGGAAACAACTCGAGGTCGAGCCACAGGGACTCGAGAAGCACCGGCGTGCCGTCCACACGAGACAAGCGCGAGAGAAACCACGCCTCCCCGCCAGCAAAGGGATTTTCGCTATAGCCACCCGAAGCGGAAGCCGCATCGGGCGCGACTCGAATCCGCTTGACGCGTTGCACCAGCGTCATCTGAACGTCGAGGCCAGTTTTCTCGAACGACGCCATGGTGCCAGCCAGCGAGAGCAAATCCACCTGCTCCGGAGGCTCGATCACGTAGGTGCCCGACCCCCGGCGGCGCTCGAGCCGATGCCGCCGGATCAGCAGCTCCGTCGCCTGGCGAACCGTCGGGCGGCCGATACCAAAGGTCCTCGCCAGGTCGGGCTCAGAGGGAATGCGACCGCCACACTCATACTCACCTGCCCGAATTCGAGCCAGCAAGAGATCCGCCAACTGATGATAAAGCGGTACCCGAGATTGCGAGTCGAGAGACGACACCCTGTTCTGAGGGTGCCAGGCATGCCTCCTACCTGTCAAGACAACTTGGCAGATTTGTGGACGGGAGGGCTCGGATTGGGTTCTGGGTGCCCTTTTTCTGGGCAGATTGGAGGCCGGATGTCGCCTTTGCGCCGCTCGCGGGCGCCGGGCGCTCAGCTCCCCTTCGACCGCGACAAGACGTCGAGCAGGTTGCTGTGGTCGTCGGTCCAGTGGACTTCGTGAACCAGCGGCGTCCTCCAGCCGTCCCGGACCCGCGACTCGATCGCGGGGTGCTCGAGGAACTTCTCGTTGCTGCTGACCACGACCCAGTGCGAGCCAAAGCCGTAGAACTGATCGCCCTCATCGCGAATCGGGGCGGCGACCCGGCCCGAGTCGGCCGCCAGGGTTCGCACCACGTCCGCCAGATCGAAGAAGGAATTGGTGATGTGGATCGCGAGAATGCCGTCGGGTTTCAGGTGACTCCAGTAGAGCTCGAAGGCTTCGCGCGTCAGCAGGTGAACGGGTATCGCATCGCCGCTGAAAGCATCGACGAGCAACACGTCGAAATCCTGAGGCTCGCCTTCGCGCAACTCTCTTTCGAGCGAGACGCGCGCATCGCCCAGCACGACCGCGACCGTGGACGCCGTGTCGGCGAGGTAGCTGTACTGCTCGCGCGCGATCCGCTCGATGGCGGGGTTGATCTCGTAGAAGCGGAACTCGTCGCCCTTGCGGCCGAAGGTCGCAATCGTCCCAACACCCAGCCCGACGGCCCCGATCTTGAGCGTCCCGCTTTCGAAGCGCGGGTGCATCAAAATCGCGACTCCCGCCCCGCTGTCGGAGTCGTAGTAGGTCGTGGGCAGATGTCGACGGCCGGGCGCGAGGTACTGCAGCCCGTGCAGGATGCGACCGTGATAGAGCTCGCGCCGGTGGTGATCGGTTCCCTGTGCGTATTCGTAGACGTTGAGCACTCCGTAGAAATTTCGCGTGACCTCGACCGAATTGCTTCGTTGCAGGCTGATGTGCCATCCGAGCGCAGCCCCCAACGCCAGCGTCCAGGCGCTCGCGCCGACCGCGAAGGCGGTGCGGCGCCAGCCCACCCACGCCGCGCGATCGAGCCAAACACACCAGCCCAACAGAAGCGAGATCGCCATCAGGCCCGCGTGTAGTTCCCAGTAGCCCTGGAAGAGCCACGGTGCGACGAGGTTCACGAAGACGCCCCCTGCGGCGCCTCCCGCCGATACCGCGAGATAGAAGCCCGTGAGTTGGCTGGCGAGCGGCTTGCGCCGCGCGAGCTCTCCGTGGCAGATCATGCAGCACGAGAACAGCGCCGCGAAGTAGATCCCGACCTGAACGGGTAGAGGCCACTCCGCCTCGCTGTAGTCGCGCAGCAGCAGCGCGACCAGCGCGCTGAGCGAAACCCCCCAGACGGGAAGCCAGAAGCCTCGCCGGTACCACCTCGACGACTCGAAGCACAGGATGAAGGACAAGAGATAGAGGCTGAGCGGTGCCACCCACAGAAAGGGAACCACCGCCACATCGAGACAAACCTGATTCGTCACCGCCAGCAGGATGGCCGAACCACAGCCCGAGAACGCCAACCACAGCACGGGGCGCGGCGCGGAAGCCGCGTTCCGTCCGATGACCTCCTGCGAGCGGGAGAGGGTTCGTGCCGTACCCGATGCCGCCGAGGAGAGTGCGGACGACAGCGTTCCCAGTTGCAACCGCGTCGTCCTCAGCAGCGTTCCGGCACACAGTAGACACAGAAAGCCGTAACCAACGTACAGTCCACTCCAGAGCGTCGTCTGCCGGGCCAGGCCGAGCGCCGGCTCTACAACAAAGGGATACGCGAGCAGTCCGAGCAACGAGCCCGCGTTCGACAGCGCGTAGAGCCGGTAGGGCGATCGCCCGGGTGATCTCAGACTGAACCAGTGCTGCAACAGCGGGCCGGACGCCGACAACACCAGGTAGGGCAGAC
>SMVA01241590.1_pt1 | contig 10510 bp, 8 predicted proteins | sample 2456451 | NCBI WGS metagenome assembly SMVA01 (sample SAMN11095933, study PRJNA526329) | marine sediment metagenome | biome: Marine sediment; feature: Surficial sediment; material: Deep marine sediment; isolation source: Hadal surficial sediment | place: Pacific Ocean | collected 2014-05 | depth 0-1...
CTTGGTCCAGTGCCGGATCACGGGCTCGAGATCGTCCTCATAATCGAAGTTGGAACCGAGCACGTCGAAGTCGAGGAAGTCACTGTGACAGAAGACCTCGCTCTCGCCGGTATCCGCAAGGATGATGAACTCGTGGCTCAGATCGCCGCCGATCGGTCCGGTGTCCGCGGCCATCGGTATTGCTTGCAGTCCAAGACGCGCGAACGTCCTCAGGTAGGATACGAACATCTTGTTGTAGGATTTTTTAGCGCCTTCGAAATCGAGGTCGAACGAGTAGTTGTCCTTCATCAGGAACTCGCGCCCGCGCATGACCCCGAAACGCGGCCGCACCTCGTCGCGGAATTTCCACTGAATGTGGTAGAGCATGCGTGGCAGGTCGCGATAGCTCTTGACCGAGGTGCGGAAGATCTCGGTGATCAGCTCCTCGTTGGTCGGCCCATAGAGCATGTCGCGGCCGTGACGATCCTCGATGCGCAGCATCTCCGGGCCGTAGGCGTCGTAGCGGCCGGACTGGCGCCAGAGGTCGGCCGACTGGATGGTCGGCATCAGCACCTCCTGGGCACCGGCGCGGTCCTGCTCCTCGCGCACGATCTGCTCGATCTTCTGGAGCACACGGAAGCCGAGTGGCAGCCAGGAGTAGATCCCAGCGCTGGCCTGACGCACCATGCCGGCGCGCAGCATCAGCCGGTGCGAGACGATCTCCGCCTCGGAAGGGGTTTCTTTGAGCGTCGGCAGGAAATAGGCGGAATGGCGCATTACAGTCCCTGGGCGGTCCTTGGCGGTCGTCGGGGGTCGCGTTCCGGAGTGCGCGCGAGCGGCCGATTCCCGCCGCCGAGTCCCCGGATCGAGGTTCGCGACTGTATATGGGAAGCCCGCCGCCTTGTCCATGGCGGGCGGTTTGGGATACGGCGTGCCGCGGCGCCACCCACTCCGGCTTGCCGTATATGATTTTTGGCGGCGCCGGGAGAGTTCGGCCGCGGCGGAAACCTGGAGCGGTTGGCCGTTGAAGGTCAGGCGGCGGTTCCGGCAAAGCATCCCGCCGATTGGAACCTCGGCTTTGTGGCGCCCCGGGTCCGCCCGCATTCCGAAGCGCTCCAGCAAGTCGATATCGATCGCAATGTGGAGGGTCTCTGGAACCCGGCCCGGGATCGCGGTGCCGCGGCACATGATCGCCTCGGACTAGGTCTGGGGATGAATAGAATAATCCGCCCAGGTTGGACTCCAACACAGTGGAACGATTGTGCGCCAACGATTTATGGGGTGGCGCTGCGTCTGTGCTCAAGCTTCCCTTGCTTTCGGCAGACTTGCGAGAACTACCGTCAAGATCATGCCTGTAATGGTTGAAACAAAAGAAAAACATAGTGACGCCGTAGGATTTTTCGGCTACTATCGATAGTTCAATAATCCATGCGAAAAACAAGCATGGCCCGAGTTTAGGGAGGGACCGCCGGCTGGCGGTTCGGGGGGGGCGGAAAAGCCTTCCCGTAACAAAGATCTCAGCCTGACACGGCGATGGCAAGCTCACGATCGGGCTTGCCATTTTTTTCGTAGCGGGCTGGTCCTTCGCGGCGGGTCGCCCCCGGAAATTCGCGCCTTTCGCGCTTCAGGCTACCCGCATCCAGGCCGGATCGAGGGCGGCGATCTCGGCCGCGACCGGACAGTCGGGCCGGTGCGCACCGGGCAGGTAGCCGATCGACATCAGAAACTCGCCGGTGATCTCGCCGCCGGTAAATTTAAAGGTTTTCTTGAACAGCTTGACCCAGTCGTCCTTGGACCGGGGATGGTGCGCCTCGATCCAGGCGGCGAAACCACCGTGGCTGTCGCGCAGCGCCCGCAGGCGCCGGGCGTTCTCGATCACCGCGTCGACCTTGAGCCGGTTGCGGATGATGCCGGCGTCGGCGAGCAGCCGGGACCGCTCCGGCTCGCCGTAGGCCGCGACCCGGTCAAGGTCGTAGCCTTCGTAGGCGGCGTGGAAATTGGCGCGCTTCTTGAGCATCAGCTCCCAGGACAGCCCGGCCTGGTTGATCTCCAGCACGAAGCGTTCGAACAGCACCGACTCGCCGGTGACCGGAAAGCCGTACTCCCGGTCGTGATAGGGGCCGTGCCAGGGATGACCCGGGGCCGCGTCGCAATAGCCGCTCATGTTACCTCAAGGGTCGCGAAAGCTCAGATAGTCGCTCTCGATCATCATGTAGACCCCGAGCCAGATCGCCGCCGAGATCGCCGTCGTGATCGCCGCCTTGCGCCACATCATGGGCCGTTCGGGTGCGCTGGTAGCGTGGCCCGGTTCGGGTTTTTCGGGCACGCGCACGCCCCAGGGCAAGACCGCAAAGATCACCACCCACCAGATGATAACGTAAACCATAAGACCGGTAACCCAGTGGATGGCGACCTCTCCTCCCTGTCGGTCCGCGGCGCCCGCTCTTACGCCTGTTCGAGTTCGACCAGGGTGCCACAGAAGTCCTTGGGGTGCAGGAACAGGACCGGCTTGCCGTGGGCGCCGGTCTTGGGCTCGCCATCGCCAAGCACCCGCGCGCCCTCGGCCGATAGGCGATCGCGCGCGGCGATGATATCGTCGACCTCGAAGCAGAGGTGGTGGACTCCGCCCGCCGGGTTGCGCTCGAGAAAACCGGCGAGGGGCGAATCCTCGCCGAGCGGTTCGAGCAATTCGACCTTGGTGTTCGGCAGGGTGACGAAAGCCACGGTGACACCATGTTCGGGCTGGGCCAGCGGCGCCGAGACCTCGGCGCCGAGGGTATCGCGATAAATGATCACCGCGGCCGCCAGGTCCGGCACCGCGATGGCGACGTGATTGAACCGACCGATCAATTTCCGCACTCCATGAGCCGCACTCTAGCCATCGTCCGCGGCGAGTCTAGCCGAGCCGCACCAGGTGCACGTCGGTAACCGGCTTTTTGTCGAGCATCAACCGGAACGCTCGGCGCACGGCACGGCGCGCGGCCTCCTTGACCGCGGCATCGTCGCGACGGTCGATCTTGGGCAGGCGGCGCAGCGCCTCTTCGACCGCTTTGGCGATCGACGCCAGCTTGTCGTCCTCCGTGTCCGGATCGAGCAGGCCTTGGGCGGTGACGATGGGTGCGCCCTGGAACAATCCGTCGGCGCCGATCACGAGCGTGACCGTGGCGCTGCCGTTGAAGGTCATCTTCTGGCGCGCGCGCAGAACCGGGCTGTCGAGCGGCAACAACCGCCGACCGTCGACGGCGAGGCGCCCGGCCGGCACGTGATCGACGATCCCCGCCGGACCCGGCGCGAGGCGAATCAGGCTGCCGTTCTCGCCCAGGATCTGCTGCGGGACCTGGCAATCGCGGGCGAGCTCGGCGTGGGCCGCCAGGTGGCGCGCTTCGCCGTGCACCGGGATCGCGATCTGGGGCCGCACCCATTGGTACATCTGGCTCAGCTCCTCGCGCGCCGGGTGGCCGGAGACGTGGACGAAGTGGTCGTCGGTGGTGATGATCTCGACCTTCAGGCGTACCAGCTTATTGTGGAGCCGGTGGATCGACGTCTCGTTGCCCGGGATGACCCGGCTGGAGAAGATCACGGCATCGCCCGGGTCGAGCGAGATATTGCGGTTCTCGCCGTTGGCGATGCGCCACAGCGCCGAGCGCGCCTCGCCCTGACTGCCGGTGCACAGCACCAGCACCTCCTCGGGTGGCAGGAAAGCGAGATGATCCTCGGAGACGATCGGCGGGAAGTCCTGCAGGTAGCCGCTGTTGCGCGCCGCCTGGATCACCCGGAACATGGAGCGGCCGGCGAGCGCGACCCGGCGGCCATGGGCGGCGGCGACCTTGCCGATGGTGTCCAGGCGCGCGACGTTGGAGGCGAAACAGGCGACCAGAACCCGGTTTTTCAGGCCACCGACCAGCTCCATCAGCGCCGCGCGCACCTCGGCTTCCGAACCGGACTCGCCCTCGACCAGGGCGTTGGTGGAATCGCAGACCATGGCGAGCAGGTTTTCCCCGGCGAGCGCGCGGAGCGCGTTTTCGTCGTAGCCCTCGCCGACCAGCGGCTCCGGGTCCAACTTCCAGTCGCCGGTGTGCAGCACCGATCCCGCCGCGGTGCGGATCACCAGCGCGCTGGGCTCGGGGATGGAATGGGTCAGCGTTATCAGCTCGATCTCGAAGGGGCCGACGGTGAAACGCCCGGAAAGCGGCACTTCGATTATCTCGACTTCCTCGTCGAGGCCGGCCTCCACGAGCTTGGGATAGGCCATCTCGGCGGTGAAGGCGGTGGCGTAAATCGGGCAGCGCAGACGCGACCAGAGGTGACCGACCGCACCGATGTGGTCCTCATGGGCGTGGGTCAGGACCAACCCGACCAAGTCGTCGCGGCGCGCCTCGATGAAGGCGGGATCGGCCATCAGCACGTCGATCCCGGGCGAACCCGGCCCGGCGAAGGTGACGCCGAGATCGACCATCAACCAGCGGCCGTCGTGGCCGTAGAGGTTCAGGTTCATGCCGATCTCGCCGGTGCCGCCGAGCGGCAGGAAGTAGAGCTCCTCGGCGCCTGGACGATTGCTCAGGGGCCGCGCGCTTGTCGTGCCAGGGTTCAAGAGTCAGCCTCGCGGTTGGCGCGATATACGGCGAGCAGGCCGCGCAGGGTCAGATCCGAATCGACCTCGTCGATGTAGTCGGTGGCGCGGGCGAAGAGCGAGGCCAGGCCGCCGGTCGCGACCACTTTCATGGGCTGGCCGTACTCGCCCTTGATGCGCGTGACCAGGCCTTCGATCAGGCCGACGTAACCCCAATAGGCGCCCGATTCCATGGCTGGAATGGTCGCCTGGCCGATGACCTGCTGCGGCGGTTCCTTGATCGCGATGCGCGGCAATTTGGCCGCCGCCCGGTCGAGCGCCTCGAGCGAGACGTTGATGCCCGGTGCGATCACCCCACCTTCGTAGGCGCCGTCCGCGCCGATCACGTCGAAGGTGGTCGCGGTCCCGAAGTCGATCACGATCAGCGGCCCGCGGAAACTCGCGTGCGCGGCCACGGCATTGACCAGGCGGTCTTCGCCGACCTGATCAGGCCGGGCGATACGTATCTCGATGCCGATGTCCGTGCCCGGCTCGCCGATCACCAAGGGCGTGACCTTGAAATAGCGGCCGCACAGGGTTTTGAGCGCGTGCATGGTCGGCGGCACCACATTGGCGATAATCGCACCGTCGACGTCGTCCGACGTCAGCCCCTCGAGGGCCATGAGTTGGGTTAGCCAAACCGCGTATTCGTCGGCGGTGCGCTTGGCCTCGGTGGCGGCGCGCCAGGAACCGCGCAGGCTCCCGTCCTCGCCGTAGACCGCGAACACGATGTTGGTATTTCCGGAATCGATGGCGAGCAGCATGGCGGCCCCTACCCCGCTCAATCGCCGAAGTAGACGTCGCCGGCGCTGATTTCCCGGCGCGCGCCGCCGGGCAGCTCCAGTATCAAAACGCCGCGCTCGTCGAGGTCCTTGAAGGTGCCGGTCAGGGTCTCGCGTGGCAGGCGGACCTCGATCTCCTCGCCCAGGCCGTGGGCATGATTCAGCCAGGCCCGGCGCACCGGCGCGAAGCCGTCGTCGAGCCAGCGGTAGACCCAGGACGAGAAGTGGCGGGCGAAGGCCTCGAGCAGCAGCACCGCGTCCACATCCCCCGCACCCTCGAAACGCAGGCTGGTGGCTGGGAAACGGGTGTCTTCGGGGAAGTGCTGCAGATTGGCGCCGACCCCCAGGATCAGGCAATCCAGTGCGCCCTCCGGACCGCCGCGGGATTCCAGCAGGATCCCCGCCGCCTTGCGCCCGTTGAGCAACAGATCATTGGGCCACTTGTAGGTGACCTCGATCAAGGGCGGGGCGACGCTGCCGAAAGCCTCGCCCAGCGCCAGCCCGGCGACGAAGCCCAGTTGCGCGGCCTCGGCCGGCGCGCAGTCCGGCCTGAGCACCAGCGAAAAATAAAGATTGCCCGGCGGGCTCGACCAGCTGCGGCCCTGGCGCCCGCGCCCGCTGGTCTGTTCGCGCGCCCAAACCAAGGTGCCGTCCTCCGCGCCCTCCGACGCCAGGCGCAGCGCCTCGTCATTGGTGCTGTCGACGCTATCCAGGACCACCAGCCTGTAGGCCGGCGGCAGCTTGGGCAGCGTCGCCCCCTGAGCGTTCTCTGTCATCCGGCGAACAATGCGGAGGCCGCGGCGGCGGCGCCGCGAATGACCGGACCGGGCATGACGAAGAACAGCATGATCAGCAAACTGGTCCCGGTCAGGATCACGGTCATCTCGCGCCCGATCGGGGCATCGAAAGCCTCGACCGGTTCGTCGAAATACATCAACTTGACGATGCGCAGGTAGTAGAAGGCGCCGACCACGCTCGACAGCACGCCGACAACCGCCAGCGTATAGAGCCCGGCCTCGATCGCGGCGAGAAACACATAGAGCTTGCCGAAGAAACCCGCCAGCGGCGGAATCCCGGCCATGGAGAACATGAAGATGGCGAGTGCCAGCGCCATAGGGGGACTGCTTTTGGACAAGCCCTTCAGGTCCTCGATGCCCTCGACCATGACCTGCTTCTGGCGCATGCAAAGGATGCAACCCCAGGCGCCCAGGTTCATGATCACGTAAATCGACATGTAGACGATCAGCCCGCGCAGCCCCTCTTCGGTGCCGGACGCGAGTCCGACCAGCGCGTAGCCGACGTGGCCAATAGAGCTATAGGCCATCAGCCGCTTGATGTTGGTCTGGTAGATCGCGGCGAAGGCGCCAAGCAACATGGAAGCGATGGAGATCACCACCACGATCTGCTGCCATTGGGCGACGAATTCGATGAAGGGTCCCATCATGATGCGCGCCAGAAGCGCCATCGCGGCCACTTTCGGCGCGGTCGCGAAGAACGCCGCGATCGGGGTCGGCGCGCCCTCGTAGACATCGGGCGTCCACATGTGGAACGGCACCGCCGAGATCTTGAAGGCAAGCCCGGAGAGCAGAAACACCAGCCCGACGATGATGCCGAACGACGGGCCGTGGCCGGCGGCGGCGGTCTCGGCGAAGACGTCGGCCAGAGTCTCGAAATTGGTGGTGCCGGTAAATCCGTAAATCATCGAGGCGCCATAGAGCAGCATGCCCGAGGACAACGCGCCCAATACGAAGTACTTGAGCCCGGCCTCGGTGGAACGCAGGGAATCCCGCCGAATCGCGGCAACCACGTAGAGCGACAGGCTCTGCAACTCGAGGCCGAGGTAGAGCGAGATGAGATCGTTGGCCGAGATCATCATCATCATGCCCAGAGTCGCGAACAGCATCAGGATCGGGTACTCGAAGCGCACCACCCCCACGGTCTCGAAATAGCGCAGCGACATGGTCATCGCGGTGGCCGAGCCGACCAGGACCAGGATCTTCATGAAATCGCCGTAGAAATCGGAAATGAATAGCCCGTCGAAGGCCACGCCCTCCCCGCGCGGGCCGAGCGCGATCAGCGCGATCAGGATGACCAAAGTCATCACGGAAAGCAGCAGCACCAGCGGCGTGGCGCGATCGCCGCGGAACACGCCGAACATCAGGAGCGCCATTGCCACGCTGGCCAGCAGCAACTCCGGTAACGCGGTGACCAGATCGAGTGGACTCATCTCCTACCGCCCCCTCTCACTTCGCCAGTCCGAGGTTCGCGACGCTCGTGGCCTCGGCCGCCGCCAGCGCGCTTTGATAATTCTCGATCAAGTTGCTGACCGAGACCGACATGACGTCGAGAAACGACATCGGATAGATGCCCATCCAGAATACCAGCACCAGCAGCGGCGCGAATACCAACGCCTCGCGCCGGTTCATGTCCAGGATCGACGCCAGACTGTCCTTGGTCAGCACCCCGAAGATGATCCGGCGGTAGAGGTAGAGCATATAGGCCGCGCTCAGAACCATGCCGCTGGCCGCCACCAGCGCGACCCAGGTGTTGGCCTGGAACGCGCCCAGGAGGATCAGGAACTCGCCGACGAAGCCACCGGTGCCCGGCAACCCGACCGAGGCCAGCATGAAGATCATAAAGACCAGCGAATAGGCCGGCATGCGCTCGACCAGGCCCTCGTAGTTGGCGATCTCGCGGGTATGGATGCGGTCGTAGATCACGCCGACGATCAAGAACAAGGCGGCCGAGATCACGCCGTGGGACAGCATCTGAAACAGCGCGCCCTCGAGTCCCTGCTGGTTCCCGGTGAAAGCGCCGAGGGTCACGAAGCCCATGTGAGCGACCGAGGAATAGGCGATCAACTTCTTCATGTCTTCCTGGGCGAGCGCGACCAGCGAGGTGTAGACGATCGCAACCAGGGACAGCGTATAAATGAAGGGCGTGAAGAACTCCGAGGCCTCGGGCAGCATGGGCAAGGAGAAGCGGAAGAAGCCGTAACCGCCCATCTTCAGCAGCACCGCCGCCAAGATCACCGAGCCCGCGGTCGGCGCCTCGACGTGGGCGTCCGGCAGCCAAGTATGCACCGGCCACATCGGCACCTTGACCGCGAAGGAAGCGAACAGTGCCAGCCACAGCCAGATCTGCATATCGCGCGGGAAGTGGTGGGCCAGCAGGGTCGGAATGTCGGTCGTGCCGGCGTCGGCATACATGGCCAAGAGCGCGAGCAGCAGCAGTACCGAGCCGGTTAGAGTGTAGAGGAAGAATTTGAACGCCGAGTAGACCCGCCGTGGCCCGCCCCAGATGCCGATGATCAGGAACATCGGGATCAGAACCGCCTCGTAGAACATGTAGAACAGCACGAAGTCGAGCGCGCAGAACATGCCGATCATGAGCGTTTCGAGCACCAGGAAGGCGATCATGTACTCCTTGACCCGGGTCTGAATCGCGGTCCAGCTACAGATTACGCAAAGCGGCGTGAGCAGGGTCGAGAGCAGCACGAACAGCACCGAGATCCCGTCGACGCCCATGTGGTAGGTGATGTTGAAGGTGGGCAGCCAGTCGACCTGCTCGACGAACTGAAACTCGGCCGTGCCGCGGTCGAAGTCGAACCACAGGAACAGCGACAGCAGGAAGGTGATCAGCGAGGTCCAAAGCGCCATGTAGCGCGCCGGCGCCGCGGTTTCCTCCGCCGTGCCGCGGTTGAACGCCAGGATGATGCCGGCGCCGAGCAGCGGCAGGAAAGTGACCATCGTCAGGATCGGAAAGTCGCTCATGTCCCACGCCCGCCTAGAGATGACTCACGATGTACCAGGTGATCAGGCCAGAGACCCCGATCAACATGGCGAAGGCGTAGTGGTAGAGATAGCCGGTCTGCAGTCGGCTGGCCCGGCGCGCCAGGTTCAGCGCCGCCGCCGCAACGCCGTCGGGCCCGATCCCGTCGATGAGCGCGCCGTCGCCCGACTTCCACAGCCCGCGGCCCAGGTAGTGGGCGGGCCGCACGAAGGCCCAGTCGTAGAGTTCGTCGAAGTACCACTTGTTGAGCAGGAACAGATAGAGCGGCCGCAGGCGGGTGGCCAGCAGACCCGGCAACGCGGGCAGCCGCAGGTACATGATCCAGGCCAGCGCGATTCCGCCCACACTCATCACAAGCGGCAGCAGCTTGACCCAAAGCGGTACGTCGTGCGCCGCCTCGATGACGTCGTTTTCCTCGAGCACCAGGATCGCGCCGCGCCAAAACTCGGTGCGGCCCTCGCCGACGAAGGCGTCGACCCCAATCCAGCCCGCGAACACCGCACCGACCGCGAGCGCGATCAACGGCAGGGTCATGACCTTGGGTGACTCGTGGACGTGGCTCATGACCTCGGGCGTCGCGCGAGGGGTACCGTGGAAAGTCATGAACAGCAGCCGCCAGGAATAGAACGCGGTCATGAAGGCGGCGGCGATGCCGAGCCAGAACGCCAAGGCGCCGTGGCTCGACTGCGCGGCATAGGCCGCCTCCAAGATCATATCCTTGGAATAGAAGCCGGCGAAGCCGAACACGCCAGGCACGCCGATGCCCGCCAAGGCCAGGGAGCCGATCCACATGACCGCATAGGTGACCGGCACCTTTCGCCAGATGCCGCCCATCTTGCGCATGTCCTGCTCGTCGGACATGGCATGGATCACCGAGCCCGCGGCCAGGAACAACAGCGCCTTGAAGAAGGCGTGGGTCATCAAGTGGAAGGTGGCGGCACCATAGGCCGAGACCCCGGCGGCGAAGAACATGTAACCCAACTGCGAGCAGGTCGAATAGGCGATGACCCGCTTGATGTCGTTCTGCACCAAGGCGATGGTGGCCGCGAAAAAGGCGGTGGCAGCGCCGACGTAGGTGACCAGCTCCAGCGCCACCGGCGCGTATTCGAACATCGGCGAGAGCCGCACCACCAGGAACACGCCGGCGGTCACCATGGTCGCGGCATGGATCAGCGCCGAGACCGGGGTCGGGCCCTCCATGGCGTCGGGCAACCAGGTGTGCAGCACGATCTGCGCCGATTTGCCCATGGCACCGATAAACAAGAGGATGCAGATGATGGTCAGCGCGTGGCCTTCGATGCCGAGGAAGGTGAAGTTGGCATCGGCCATGCCGGGCACGGCGCCGAAC
>SMVA01138381.1_pt1 | contig 10509 bp, 9 predicted proteins | sample 2456451 | NCBI WGS metagenome assembly SMVA01 (sample SAMN11095933, study PRJNA526329) | marine sediment metagenome | biome: Marine sediment; feature: Surficial sediment; material: Deep marine sediment; isolation source: Hadal surficial sediment | place: Pacific Ocean | collected 2014-05 | depth 0-1...
AAATAGGCGATTTATAATTTTGATGTATTTTCGACCAGATACTATATAGAATATATGCGTATAGAAACCAAATGCTTCTGGGATATTTGACATAATATTGAATTATAGCTATCATTTTGTTTTTGATGTTATCGTACCGTAATTCCCTTTAACATAATTGTTGTCGATATAATCAGCTAAAGCGGAGCTTATATCTACAATTATGTATAAATAGCCGTAAATTCGGCTATACGGGAATTACTGTAAAATGTACTATAATTTATATTATGTTAAATAGGATTTTGCGCAATTAGGAAGTACTCCTCTATAATAGTTTTTGTAGCACCAAAGTTGTCATAGCTCTTTTATTTTGTACAATAGTTGTTTTTACATTTTCTATCCATTTAAAACGGTTGTCCTCTTCTAAATCCTTTAAAATATCAGCCGTTAATAAAAATCGCGTTGAACCATCTGGTAAATTAAAAACACCGTTACTCATTTTTTGAACTTGATTCTCAATTCCAATATTCGTTGCCGTACGAATTAATAAACTTCCTTGAGGTTTTAATATCCGTAACAACTCATCAAACATTTTTAAAAACTGGTTCAAATCTTTAGCAAAATGCAATACCGCAATGCAAATAACATGATCAAAATAATTTGATTCATAAGGTGTCTCCTCTATATCAGAATACTTAAAATTATTCTTTTGTTTCTCGTATAATTCTTGACAAAACTTTAATTGATCCTTATTTGTGTCCGTCCCATAAATTTCATAATCTGGTTGATAAAACCATCTTAGGTTTCTTCCACTACCACAACCAGCATCTAATATTTTTGCTCCTGACTGATAACGATCTTTTAAAATTTGATCTAAAATATAAATATCAACATCTTTGATATGTTCTTTAAGTGTGGTTATATGCATGGCTTCCATTTAAGTTTATGCAAATTACAAATTCTTATTGAGCCATCAATTTTAATAATACCATTGGCGTTCTTTTAAAATGTTTCCATCCCCCCTAGGTTTAGCATCTATTTTTAAGACCAATAAAATATCATTTTTTATTTTTTCTTAATATAAATCCCTTCGTTTGCACTTAGCATAGATCAAGCAAAAAGATCAATACTTATTTTAGTTTTCTTGATTTCTAAGTTCTTAAGCAAATTCATCAATAGCATCTTTCAGGAAATGATTACTCACAGATCCTGCTGTACGCGCTTTTAAATGAGGAACATATTCTGGATCCTTCATAAAATTGAGAGCTGCTTCTTTAGAAGGCCACTCGATAATTATACTATTAAAATAAATACATTTATTTCCTCAAAAACTAATTTATATATTTGTTACATACTTACTACACATAATTTAAAATGTTAACAACCGAAGAACTTACTGCATTAGATAATGACGGATATTTGTATTTGGGTCAGTTACTTACAAATGATCAATTACAAGCTGTTCGAACTCGTATAGATGCATTATTAAAATCTGAAGGAAATCTGGCTGGCTCAGAATTATTTGATTCAAAGTATATTCGTCACCCTAAAGAGAATGGCGCCGATCGATTGGCTGATTTGGTTAATAAAGGTTCGGTTTTCGACCAATTTTATACACATCCACGTGTATTGGCAGGAATTACAGCCGTATTGGGTGATCAGTATAAATTATCATCCCTCAATTATAGAGCGGCAAAACCTGGATTCGGACTTCAAAAATTACATGTCGATTACGGAAATTCCATTGCATATGGTAATTATAAAGTCTGTAATACCATATGGCTGTTGGATGATTTTACAGAAACCAATGGAGCTACACGAATTGTTCCTGGTACACATAAGTCTAAAATACTTCCGCAAGAAGCATTAGATGATCAAGAACTCCCCCATCCTGATGAGATCAAGATTATAGCTAAGGCTGGGTCTGTATATGTCTTTAATTCACATGTTTGGCATGGTGGCACTATCAATCAGACGAGTTCTGACAGAAGAAGTATTCATAGTTATTTTTGTGCCTCGGATCAACCGCAGCAATTAGATCAGAAGAAATATATTCTAGAGGAAACTAAACATCGTATAGGACATGAAGGGCAACGAATATTGGATGTTTTGTAATTCTTTTTATTGTTTTTGTCTCCATAAAAATTAAATACTTATAAAATAGCAATAAATTGTTTCATTCACTTTCCTTATCTTACCCTTAAAAAATTATTCCCAACGTTTTAAGTGTGTAAATAAAAATTACCATGACCGATAATCAGAATCAAATAAATAATCTAGTTCTTAAACTAGAAATCTTGTTGAAAAAACATGATGACTTTACCAAAGAAATCTATCATTTAAAAAACGAAATAGAATTCTTAAAAAATAATATTGGTCAAAAAACGGAACAACAAAATATAGAAGACCCGAAAGATTCCGTCGAACTTCATGAGTTCGTTGAAGAATTTCAGGAATTCGAAAAAAGCCCTGAAGAACCCAACATTTCTCAAACTTCATACCATAAGCCGAAAGCGAAAAGGTCACCCCTTATTAAATTGGACCTTGAAAAATTTATCGGAGAAAACCTAATCAATAAAATTGGTATCTTAATTACCCTAATTGGTGTTGTTATTGGGGCCAAATATTCCATTGAACATGAACTTATTAGTCCACTAACAAGAATTATTTTAGGCTATCTGGTCGGTTTTAGCCTCCTCGCTTTTGGAATTAAATTAAAAACCAAATATGAAAGTTATAGTGCAGTACTGGTTAGCGGTTCCATCGCCATCGTGTATTTTATAACTTATTCAGCCTATAGCCTGTACGGACTCATACCTCAAATTCCGGCCTTCGGGTTGATGGTAGTATTTACAGCCTTTGCCGTAATTGCAGCCATCAATTATAATAGGTCAATTATTGCACATATTGGTCTGGTGGGTGCCTATGCCGTTCCGTTTTTATTAAGTGAAGGATCCGAAAAAGTGGCCGTTCTTTTTAGTTATATGGCTATTATAAATATTGGGATTCTTATCATCGCCTTTAAAAAATATTGGAAAAACCTATATTATGTGTCTTTTGGATTTACTTGGCTGATGTATATCTCCTGGTATGTATCTGAATTCGATTCAAATGTGCAATACGGGTTGGCACTCGCCTTCTTGTTAATCTTTTTCATTATTTTCTACCTCACTTTTCTTTCGTATAAATTGATTCAAAAGGAAAAATACAATATTGGAGATATTATTTTATTGATGCTAAACTCCTTTATTTTTTATGCCCTGGGTTATTCCCTGCTTCAGGATCATGAAACGGGTAAACAATTATTAGGACTCTTTACACTTTCTAACGCCATCATTCATTTTATGGTAAGTGCCGTTATTTACAAGCAAAAATTAGCCGATAAAAACCTGCTTTACCTGATTTCCGGACTGGTACTCATTTTCATTACCCTAACCATACCGGTTCAACTGGATGGCAATTGGGTGACCATTTTATGGGCTGGTGAAGCTGCCCTTCTTTTTTGGATCGGTAGAACAAAAAAGGTATTCATCTATGAAAAATTATCCTACCCTTTGATGGCCCTGGCTTTTTTTAGTATTTTCCATGATTGGATTAGCGTTTATGAAGTTTACGATTATGATGATTCGGGAACCGGAATAAGACCCATACTGAATGTAAATTTTCTTACTTCCCTCCTTTTTATTGCAGCCTTTGTTTTTATCAATCTTTTAAACAGGAATAAAAATTATGTATCAATATTGGATCCAACCAAAAAATATTCCAGAATTATCGCATTTTCGTTTCCGGCCATATTGATTATTGTCACTTATTATGCCTTAAGAATGGAGATTTCAAGTTATTGGGATCATATGATTTCTGCTTCTAGAATAAATGTCAATAATGAAAATTATAGTTCAAGTATTGTAAATAATGACTTAAGAAGTTTTAAAACTCTTTGGATTATCAATTATTCCTTGCTATTTGTTACGGTACTGGAGATTCTGAATATGAAGAAAATAAAGAATAAACAATTGGGATTAATCGCATTTGGATTCATTGCTTTTGTGATTTGTATCTTTCTGATTGATGGCTTGATCGTACTTAGTGAGCTAAGGGAGAGTTATTTGAATCAAAGTCAGGGGGAGTATTATAAGATTGGTACTTATAATATGATAATCAGATATATATCTTTTGTATTTGTGTCTTTGGCCCTATTCACCTCTTTGAAGTATATCAAGAAGGATGTTATTGACCAAAAAATAATAATTGGTTTTGACCTGTTTCTTCATATTGCCATTTTATGGATTGCCAGTAGCGAATTGATCCATTGGATGGATATTGGCGAATTTTCTCAATCCTATAAATTGGGATTGAGCATCCTTTGGGGTATATACGCCCTCTTTTTGATCATTTTGGGCATCTGGAAAAATAGAATGTATTTAAGAATAGCGTCATTTGTACTTTTTGGAATAATCCTGTTAAAATTATTTTTTTATGATATCTCTCACATGGATACCATCGCCAAAACCATCGTATTTATATGCCTGGGAACTTTGCTCTTGATCATTTCATTTCTTTATAATAAATTCAAAGACAAAATAACAGATGAGAATAATCACTAAAATACTGGTCTGTTTCTTCTTGATCTTCGGTTCAATGTTATACGGGCAAATGGAATCCTATCATTATAAGAGGGAATTATTCGGAATTAAGGAGCAATGACACAATATTACCCTACCGTCAACAATTTATTCAAAAACCGTAACGGATTTATCAGACATTATGATATTTGGTATTGACGGGAACAAGGATATTCTGGAAGTGCCTTATTTACTTAGTTTAGAAAAAGAAAAAATAATAATTGAAAATATTGATTTTAATATGATCAATTCTTAAATCAATATAAACGAGTCATACTTTATATTTGAAATCACTGAGGATGAAGCCATCAATCAAATAAATCTTGATTTTAATAATAAAAACTTTGATTGGAAGGTGAAATTTGAAGGAAGCCAGAATCAATTGGAATGGTTTACTATCCTTGACAATTATAGAATTTTATCCATTGAAAGTAAATTACTTCGGGGCAAGCCTGTCTGGCCGGCAAGGCGAACATCCACTGAAGGAATATACAAGTCCTATTCTTTTTTAAGAAAAAAATTACCGAACAATGAATTAAAGCAAAGCATCATATAATTGGATTTAAATATTATGTTTCCAGTTAATTATGTATATATAAATGTTTAAGATTCATTTGATTATTACAGGCCAATTACGATTAAATATCTAGCCGATAGTACTGAAACTGAACAGGGATGGAAGTATCATTATAAAACTCTTTTTACCGGAATTTTGAATTCCCTTGATGAAAATAAATTCAAATCCTATGGTATCATTTGCCAAAAATTGGAAATTGTTATTGATAATGGTGATAATCAACCTTTTAATCTGGATTCCATTGAAATAAAAGGGTATGAACATATGCTGATTGGAAGGTTTAATAAACCAGCATCTTATTATTTGGTTTATGGAAAGGATTACGAAAATAAACCCAATTATGATCTGGCACACTTTAAAGATAAAATACCCAATTCTTTGATTTCTTTGAATTTAGGAGAAGAACAAAAAATTGAACAAAAAGAACCAACAATTAAGGAGCCCTTGTTTAAAACAAGAATTTATTATGGGGACTTATCCTATTAATCATTGTTTCCTTAGGCTGGTTTTCATTAAAAATGATGAAAAAAAATTACTGAAAAGGGATTTAATTCGATGATTGAATTGAAGCCTTTAAAAACGAATTTATTCGTTTTTCCTTTCGTACTTTTGCCAAATGTTTAAAAGCAAATTATCCCAATTCGAATTTGTTGCTTTGATGGCATTTTTAATGTCGATTGTAGCCTTGGCCATAGACGCTATTTTACCGGCATTGGACGATATTGGTGCCCATGTTGGCATTACGCATTCCAAGGACAATCAATTGTTGATTACCATGATTTTTCTGGGTTTGGGAATCGGACAGCTATTATTTGGCCCTTTGTCGGATAGCTTGGGCAGAAAACCCATTGTTTTTATGGGCATTGGTGTTTTTATAATTGCCAGTTATATGTGTATTTATGCCGCTACTTTGGAAATGATGATCGCGGGAAGAATTCTTCAAGGCATCGGCCTTTCTGCCCCGAGAACAATTAGTATTGCTATTGTTAGAGATTCTTATAGTGGCGATTATATGGCAAGAATTATGTCGTTTATTACCGTGGTTTTTTTACTGGTACCCATAATAGCTCCTGCCCTGGGTAAATTTGTATTAGATCATTATAATTGGCAAACAATATTTTATATTCAGCTGGTATTTAGCATTATAGTGTCTATTTGGTTTTGGATACGACAACCCGAAACCTTGTTAAGATCTCAGCGAATTGGCTTGACTTCCCACATATTTAGCGATGGATTTAAGGAATTGATGAAATACAAAAGAACCATTGGTTATACCTTTATTTCAGGTTTTATAACGGGTTCCTTTATGGTATATTTGAGTACTGCCCCCCAAATATTTCAGATTCAATACGATCTGAAAGAACAATTTCCTTATATTTTTGCTGTTTTAGCCATATCTGTTGGTTCGGCCACTTTTTTAAATGGAACCTTGGTATTGAAATACGGAATGGAAAAATTGGTAACTGTTTCCTTATGGGGCTTTTTTATTGTATCCGTCGCGTATCTGGGGTTATATTATAATTCTCCCAATCCGAATGTCATAATTCTATTGGTTTTTTTCGGATTACAATTTTTCGCTATCGGATTTTTATTTGGTAACCTTAGAGCCCTGGCCATGGAACCCGTAGGCCATATTGCCGGTATTGCCGCGGCTATTACAGGTTTTATATCAACCATGATGGCCGTACCCATCAGTGCCATTGTCGGAAAATTTGTAAATGATACTGCCCTACCCCTATTTATTGGGTTTTCAATTTGTGCCTTACTTTCTTTATGGATTCTTTATTATTTAAAAACTAAAGTGAAAAGGTAAAAGTAAAAAGGTAAAAGTACAAAGTTAGAAGGTAAAAGTAAAAAGGTAAAAGCGGAAAGTTATAAGTTAAAGTAAAATCTGTAATTACCATGTTTTAACATTAATTATCAGTGAAATATGAGAAAATACAAACAAAAACGGATAACACTAATCAGTGATGTTTCATCAGTGTGATCAGCGAGAAAAACAAATAAAACCGGTTAACACCAATCATAGATGTTTCATCTGCGTGATCAGCGAGAAAAACCGATCAACACCAATCAGTGATGTTCACAGGCTGATTACTGCTCAATACTATGAATCTCCAGAGATATTAATTCAGCATTTGAAAAAGAAACAGATATTTCTATAGGATTGCAACATATTTCACAATCTTCAATATATTTTTGATAATCAATCGACGTATCCATTAACATAGATATGCTTTCCCAGCAATAAGGACATTGAAAAAAGTGTTCTTCCATAGCATAAAATTAAGTAATTTTATCTTTTTCAAATAAATGATCAAAACTCAACATGGTTTATTGTAAGTATTTACACTATCTGAATTTAATACGAGCATTATGCCTATTAATTTTTATAAGCTGTTCTAATTCAGAGCCTCCAAAAATTGAAAATCCGAGATTAATTGAGGAATTTAAAGATTTTGACCACTCTTTAAACAGGACTTTGAATCTTAAAAATCGGGAACCCAATGCGCTCAAGGGATCAGAAATTGTCGAAAACATAGTGGAACTAAATTTGGAAGAACGCGAAGCCTATATTTTTAAGCAGGTAATTCAAGGGAATATTCCCGACTTTTTAAGAGCATTAGTCAGGGTTTCCTCTCGGATTTTAACAGCCGAGGGATATATTTATGTCACCTACTATGCCCTACCCGACTATTTGGCTTTAGGAAGTGATGACGATTATTTTCTATGCCCATTAACACCCTTAATTGCACAGAAAATCGCCATTGAATTGGATTGTTTTCTTCCAACGAAGAGAATGGTGGATCAAATTTGGAAAACAGCTAAAGTAAAAATGGATCCACAACCCATTCCACCATCCAATGAAATGACTACAGTGGCTATATTTCAACAGCATAATTCAAAAGTTTGGAGTCAACGAAAAACATTTTTAGGGGTGTCTAATCTTGGCAACTTGGTAAGTGGTCATAAAAAAGATGTTGTTATTAGTAATCTGATTTACAAAAACCCTGATAAAAAACCAGTTGTTATCTACGGTTGGCATCATAAAAATGGAAAAATCATTCAACCTCTTTATGCCGGGCATCATGAAAATTATGTGGACTATAGTCATGGTATTCGATTGATACAAAATAAAATTTATGTCGATGATGTCGAAATGCTGGCACCCGAAGTATTGAAATCCAAAAAATTAAAGGGTTTGTTAAGTGACGAAGGGATACTCCTAAATCCTTTTTATCCAAACTAAAAATTCTTTCAAACAAAAAAGAAGTCCTCTGTAAATGAGGGGAAATTTACTGAGAACCTCTATTGCATGTTGGATGGTATTATTTGACTTGTGCCATCACTAAAACGGTAACATGACCTCTGTATGCTTGGTCATTATTACGATCTCCACAGTTACATTGGATACTAAAATGGTGAAGCCAATTTGATGGCAAGTTTGTTATACGGTAGCGGCCTACACTTATCGGAATGCCTGAGTTTAAGAATTAGGGATATTGATTTTGACCAGAACCGGATATGCATTACGGAAGATCGAACTCAAAAAAATAGAAAAACAATATTGCCAACCTCCCTTCGGCAAAAAATTAAAAACCAAATTTCTCATGCCAAATGGATGTATGAACATTGTATTTCAGACAAACATTTTATAGGTGTATCTCTGCCTGATAATGTAAAACAAAAGTACCCGAATGCTGTTAAAAAATTGGAATGGCAATACTTATTTCCTTCAAAAAAACACGATATTGATTCGCTTAGTGGTACATTCATACAACAGCATCACGATGTGAGTTTTTTACAAAAAGAAGTTAAAAAAGCTATATTAAAGGCAGGGATCACCTATAAAAAAGTGAGCTGCCGTACCTTTCGCCATAGTTTTGCTGCTCACCTTCTGGAGAATGGCTGTTCTATAAAAATTGTACAAAAATTATTAGGACATAAAAATACAAGAACAACCATGATATATAATCGTGTACTACATACTGATGAGCAGAAAATCAAAAGTCCTTTAGATATTTAAACAATTTCATTCAGGACCGTATATATGAAATGAAATGAGAACAACTCCCTCCTTGAGGAGGGATTAAGGGAGGTGTTGTTAAATGATTTCAAAACACACCTATAGACCCCTCAAGGGGACAATTAAGGGAGGTGTTTATAAAAATATTATTAGTGTATAAATTTTTATAATATTTATATTCAATGTATTACATAAACTAAGTTAAAGTTTAAGATGAAGAATTAATTTATAGGAAGTTTTCTCGAAATTTCTCTCCCATACCCCTTGATAATCACAGAATCCCGGGTAAATAATGCAGTGGCAAATGATGACGTACCACTTGTCTCAACCATACCCTGAAACGTAAGATAATGAACTCCACCTTTGTTTTCATATCCACCGGCATGATTGTGTCCGTTAAAATAAATTTTCACACATTCGTATTTATCAATCAAAGCAATCAAGTCATTTCTATTCCATAAATTATCACCGGCCAATGGATAAACGGGAAAATGACAATAAAACCCAACATTTTCATTGAGGTTGGTTGCAATTTCCAATTCAGATTTTACCCAGGCCAACTGTTTGTTGCTTAAAGCACCATTCCATTTTTGAAGATAGGGTAAACTATCTTTTAATAGTAAATTATATAAAGAATCTGTTTGTTGCTTTTTAAGGGCATTTAAGCTTCCATGGAAACTTAAATCATTGCCGTCTAGAACAATAAAACGCCAATTGTTATCGGTAAAACTATAATACCGTTCTTTTAAACCCAGTTTATTTAAAACTTTTAATTTCAATGAGTCAGCTACAGAAAAATCATGATTCCCCAGTACATGATGTTTTTTAGACTTTAATTCATTCCATATGGGCATGATAGAATCATAACTACTAAATTCTCTATCTATAAAATCGCCCAAATGCACTGTATATGCCAAATCTTTTTTATTGAGTTCCTGAACCGCGGCTCTTAATTTATTCGGCGAATTTGTATAATACCTGCTTCCGCTGGTTTCGCAGTTGCAATACTGGCAATCAGCTATGATTCCAATCTCAAAAGTATCTGTTAGCGTATTATCAGTCGGTTTTGTTTGACATGCAACAAACAAAAGGTATATCATGCCAAATTTAAAAAGGAATCGCATCGAAAAATATTTTATATTTCTTGATGCAAGATAAAAAAGAATTCGAGGATATACACTTGCTTTCATGACTTTGTCATTTCCTTGAAAAGATCAATAATCAATTCAATAAGGGCCTTTTTCGGTAAAAAAGTTAAACCCACATTATGCAGTAGAACTTCGTTATAAAGGTTTCAAACATAA
>SMVA01409121.1_pt1 | contig 10508 bp, 10 predicted proteins | sample 2456451 | NCBI WGS metagenome assembly SMVA01 (sample SAMN11095933, study PRJNA526329) | marine sediment metagenome | biome: Marine sediment; feature: Surficial sediment; material: Deep marine sediment; isolation source: Hadal surficial sediment | place: Pacific Ocean | collected 2014-05 | depth...
AGCCCGCGGGGAGTGCGAGGCACGCCCCGTCGAACCGTTTCAAGGCTGACGGTTTAGGCACAATCGGTCAGCGGTAGTCATTGCCGATCCCACTCGGACAGGGAACGCTGCCGGGGCATTGCATCCAGAGAGGCACTCGCTGTCGCGCGGTCGCTTCACCATGCCGTGGCGCCATGCGCGACGGGGCGACGAAAGGAATCGAATGCATACAGAAGCTCTTCTTGCGACGAGTTCGTTCCGGCGAGCATGCGGGCTGGGCATTCTATTATCCGCGGCGATGCTCAGCACCGATGCCCAGGCGCTCGACGAGCCTAAGGTGACGATTACGTACAGCTTGGAGGCCGCCGATGGTGGCCTTTACCGGCAGAAGATCTCGGGTACGCCCCTAAACCTTGGCGACGTCGATTACGTCTGCGACACAGAGGACTCTGGGGATCTCGCCGTGACGGTTCACGTGGACAATCCCCTCCTCGTCACGATGGAGTTCAGGTCGGATGTGTCTGGCGGCAATATCATCGATGGCCCCGTAGAGATGACGGATACGCACTTCGAGCGGGAGTTCGATATCGATTCGGGCCTCGTACTTGTGAATACGGTCCTCAGCACCGTGCTGTCGCGGACGGCTACTGGCACTCTTTCCGGCTCGACGATTACCTGGGATAACGTGGAAGGAGTGAACGCGTACCAGGAAACGGTCGTCGGCGAGGGGAACTGCACGCCCCCGGGAGGGTTTTGCGATCTTGGGGGTTCCTGGCCGAGAGACCTGAGCGGAATCAACGAAGTCCCTCTGCCGCTCTTCACCCTGTTCACGGTCGATACGTTCGGAGACGCCTTCGTGAGCGACAACGGAACACCGGGGGACCGCTCGGATGATATCGATCGACCGACTCCGGACGAAGGGGTGACGGTGACGGATACCTGGGAAGGCGTGAAAGTCGTTCCCGAGCCCAGTCGCGAGATCCTCTTGCTCGCGGGTGCCCTCGGGCTCGTGGGGCTCGGTCGCCTGCGTGAGCGCGGCGGAGCTACCGCCTAACCGCTTCTAAGCTCGGCGTCCTGCGTGCGGTCGGTATGGCACGCCTGGAGCGACAACTCCGCGTGGTGGGTGAGAGTGAGTCTTGATGAGGTCGATTGATCGCCCAAGCGGCCACGTCTGGCTCCTCGTCATCGCGGTCGCGTTCTTCCCGTTCGGAGCCAGAGCACAGGACGACGGGCCCGACGACGGGTTCGGCGAATACGAATCGGAACATGTGAGTGCCGACGACGGGCTCGGCGAATACGAATCGGAAGACGTCAGTGCCGACGACGGACTCGGCGAAGCTGGGCTGCCAGAGGTGAGCGCCGCCGGCGGACCGCACGTGGGCATCGAAACAATCACGGTCACCGTACAGAAGCGCTCGCAGACACTGCAGGAGGTGCCCGCTGCGGCGTCGGCGATGTTGGGTCTAGATCTCGATGCCGCCGGCATCACGCAGATACAGGATATCCAGGTCTTCGTTCCAAGCATGCATTTCGGCCAGGAGCGGGGAGAGGCGAAGATCACGATCCGTGGCGTATCGAACGCTCAAGGCACCGATCAGTCAACAGCGGTCCACATCGACGGTATCTTTCAAAACCGCGCGAGATCGATCACGGCGCTCACTCTGTTCGATGTCGAACGCGTCGAGGTTCTCCGTGGACCCCAGGGCACCCTCTACGGCCGCAACGCCACGGGTGGTGCGATGAACATCATCTCGGTTCCACCGAGCCCGAAATTCGAGGCTTCCGCCGACTTCCAATACGGCGAATTCCACCAGAAGATGATCCGTGGCGTGTTGAATGTACCGATCGTCGAAGACACCGCCGCTTTGCGTGTGAGCGGCTTCTGGGAGAATCGCGACGGCTACCAGGAGAACTTCCATTTTGCGGGCTCTGATCGGGATGCCGATGACGCCGACGACTTCGGCATTCGCTCCCAGTTGCTGTGGACACCGCTCGATTCGCTCGACGTGACGTTGCGTTTCAACTACGCGCGGAAGCGCGGCGTCGGCTACGCGCTCAAACGAGATGGGCCACTGCCTGAATTCGTCGAGCTCGTTCCCGGGGTTCCGCCCCTCGATAAGCAGCCGATCTACGACGGAGCCACACCCAACCCCGATAACGCGCGGCACGTCTACCTCGATGCAAAGGGCAAAATCGCCAATGAGATGACCAGCACCAACACCGATATCCAATGGCAAGTGCCGGAACTTCCTTTCTTCGGCGCGACGAGGCTGCGCGTTTTGGGCTCATTCACCGACTTCGATGACTACAGCGTCAACGACCAGGATTACTCCGACGTGCCGCTCGCGGTTGCCTCGCAATGGTGGACGGGTAAGGAGTGGGTGGGTGAAATCAACTGGTCGTCCGACTACGGGGGAGATGGCGGTTGGCTGCTGGGGGTTTTTCATCTCGGAACGAACGGTGACAACATCATCGATGCGCCGTCGACCATTCCGATCCTCACTCCGATCAATACGCGATTCAATATTCCGGTACCCTTCCATCAGGATTTCGAATCGAGCGCCTATTCGGTCGCGGGCTTCGTGAACGGCTGGTATCACCTGACCGATAAGCTTCGGGTGGAGGCTGGAGTCCGCTACAGCCACGATTGGAAGACTTCGGACCTCGTGAGTCCGACCCTCTTTCTCCAGGAGGAAGGCAAGCCCCCGACGCCCTTCGTGCTCTTTCAGGGGATCGATGATCATCGCACCGATAACTGGGGCGAACCGACCGGCAGCTTCAGCCTCGACTATTCGATCAGCGACGAATCGCTCCTCTACGGCCGATTCTCGACGGGCTACAAAGCGGGTACGCTGAATAACGACATTGCTCCAATTGGCGGCAAGCTTGGCGATTCGGACTGCGATCTTGATTTCAGCGCCCCGGCTTGCGACGGAATCTTTTCACCGGCGGATGCGAATCCTGAGAAACTCTACGCGCTCGAAGCCGGGCTGAAGAACACGCTGTTCGACAACCGACTCTTGTTGAACGGCACCGCGTTCATCTACTGGTACGACGATCTGCAGGTGAGTCAGCTCTTCGAGGCGCAGAACTACGTCGAAAACGCAGCAGACGCCCGCATCTTTGGCATCGAGTTGGAATTCAAGTGGATTCCGATCGACTCGCTCAGGTTTGAAGCTCAGTTCTCATTTCTGGACACGGAGTACACCGACTACGAGGATTGCCGCGACGCAAAGGATTTATCGGTGCAGGACTGCACGGGTAACGAACTCTCCCGCGCACCTCGATTCTCGGGCAGTTTCACCGCGACGTACGAGTTCGACCTCGGGCGCTTCGGCAGCGTCTCACCCTTCGCGCAGGCCTACGCGTCGGACGAAGTCTTCTTCCGCCCAACCAACGAGCCGGCCGATGCCCAAGGCGCCTATTATCTGCTGAACTTTCGCCTGATGTGGCGGAGCGCGGACCAGCGGCTGGGCTTGGATCTCTTCGTCGACAATGCACTCGACAAAGTCGTGGCCACGACGAAGATCGTCGGGTCGAGCCTGCTTGGCTCACCACTCGTCGAGGCCTATGACCGCCCGCGCACGTTCGGCGCGCGCGCATCCATTGCTTGGTGATCACGATCGAGTGAATCCGTCAGTCGAATCTGGGCAGGATGGAGTCTTGTCATCGGTAGGCGATCGGCCCGCTAGGTTCTTGGATGTCGCCACGCACAGCAGCCTGATTCATCCGACGTAGGCGAGGTTGAGATGAGCGAAGCGGAAATTCATAACTGGGCAACCTGGCTCGAGATTTTCCTGGCGGGGGTGACCTGCCTGGCGCTGCTCTTCATCACAGCGCCCTACGGCCGTCACGTGCGCTCGGGTTGGGGCCCCACGATTCCCAATCGCGTTAGCTGGGTCCTCATGGAGCTTCCCGCGGTGGTGCTCTTTCTGTGGATTTTCACGCTCGGGGAGCATCGCACCGAGGCCGTGCCGCTTGCCTTCCTCGGTCTTTGGCAGCTCCACTACATCCACCGCGTGTTCATCTTCCCCTTTCGTTTGCGTACCGAAGGAAAGCGCGTCGCGCTGTTGATCGGGGGCCTGGCGATCGTATTCAACATTCTCAACGCCTATGTGAATGCGCGCTGGATTTCTCATTTTGGCGTATATCAAAACAGCTGGTTGCTGGATCCTCGTTTCATTGCGGGGGTATTGGTATTCATGCTCGGCTTTGGCATCAACCTGAAGGCCGACCAAATTCTGCTCAACCTGCGCAAGCCTGGGGAGACCGGCTACAAGGTGCCGCGAGGGTGGCTCTACGAGTATGTGACGTGCCCCAACTATCTCGGTGAAATCATCGAGTGGATCGGTTTTGCGTTGGCGACCTGGTCGCTTGCCGGTTTGGCGTTTGCGCTCTACACCGCAGCAAATCTCGGGCCGCGTGCCCTCGCCAACCACCGCTGGTACCTCGAACAGTTCCCGGACTATCCGAAGAACCGCAAGGCATTGATTCCTTTCCTGCTCTAATCAGGTCGAACCCTGGAGGGCGGTACCCGCTCTGTGGCGACATTCGTCTGGTGGGAGCGTCTCGGACCTCGTCACAGCTCATTCCATCCACCATTAGCGGAGTCGGGTTGCTGGGCCTTTTCTACCGGAGACTCAATCGGGGTAGCAGTCGACGCCTTCGGCGCATTTGACGCCGAGCTGTTCGAGCTGGCTCTGAAGCGTTGGTTTCGATTTTGGCTCGGGTTTCGGCTCAGCTCTCAGAACTGAATCGGGTGGCGGCGCGCTGATCGGCGGCGCGCTGATCGGCGGCGCACTGAGTGGCGGCGCACTGACTGGTGGTGCGCTGATCGATGGAGTGTTCACTCGCGGAGTCGATTGTGTGGGTCGCGAATCAACCGGCATTGGTTCGCTGGGATCACCGAAATCTGGGCGCAGCACGAGCAGCGTGGCAAAGAGGGTCGCGAAGAATGCGGTCAACATCGAAATGACGAGTACCGGGGTATCGATCGTCCGGGCGAATGCCGGCCGCGTCCGTCTGTTGGAATCCGGAGGGCGATTCCTCGACATGGTCAATGGATAGCCCACCTTCCGCGCACCGGGCGATGGAGCAATTCCGCTCGAGATCCGTGGGTTTCCGCCCCGCGCCCGCCGATTGGCTGCGGTCAGTGTAGACTGCCGGGCATGGAACGTCGGATCGATCTACCCGGCTGCGCGAATTTTCGCGATCTCGGTGGTTATCCCGCCAGCGGGGGGATGCGGCTGCGGTGGCGACGCCTATTTCGCAGCGATGCCCTGCACGCCTTGACGCCCGAGGGAGTCGATCGGTTCGTCAATGAACTTGGGATCGGTGCGATCGTCGATCTTCGGTCGACGGGCGAGGTTGGCGTCGACGGTCGTGGGCAGCTTGGAGATCGGTCCCCCGTCTATCACCACCTGCCTCTTTTCGACGGACCGCTGACCGTCGATCCGGAAGCCGCCAACCGGCTCACGCTGGCGGACCGTTACTTCCTGATCGCCGAGCGCGCGAAGGCTCCAGTCGCCAGTGTCATCACGACGCTCGCCGAATGTTCGACGCCGGCCGTCTACCACTGTTCGGCCGGCAAAGACCGAACGGGCCTGATCTCCGCGATCGTACTCGGCCTGCTCGGTGTCCCCGATGAAATCATTGTCGCGGACTACGCGGCTACCCAGGAAAACCTCGACGCGATCATCGATCGCCTCCGGGAGTCTCCGGCCTATCGAGATGCGCTCGACAATCTTCCTGCCGACACGCTGCACGCCGAGCCCGAAACGATGTTCGCGCTCATCGATCGGCTGCGCGATCGCTACGGTTCCTTTCGCGGTTACGCGAACGATATCGGGCTGAGCGATGCGCTGATCCAGCGATTGGAAGGCGGCCTCCTCGAACCAGACCCCGCCTGACAGGCCGAAGGAACTTGGTGTCGGATGAGCCCCCCCAACCCGGTCGATATTCGAGGACAGGAGCTGCCGGTCGCTGAATTATCGTCCCCCACCCCTTGCGTGTCAGATGCGCTCAGGCGCGCGCTGGCAGTGCCCAGTTCGGTTGGTCGCGTGGATACGGTTGTTGGGGGGTTGACGGCTCAGGATCGGTGATCAGGATTTCAGGCGTAACACGAGTTCTTTTAACGGACTGTGGAGGAATGTGATGACTGCAAATTGGATCGTACCCCGCCGAGCGGCGCGTCTGAGTAGGCCGGCATTTTTTGGCCCGCAGTGGAACCTGGATCGCTTCTTTGACGATCTTCTTCTCACCGATCGTTCCGAGTGCGCGGCCGGCAATCGTTCGTTTTCTCCGGTGGTAAACATTGAAGAGACGGAAAACGAGTTGCGGGTGAGCGCCGAACTGCCCGGGCTCGCAGAGGGAGACTTCGAAATCACGACCGACGGAGATCTACTGACCATCAAGGGTGAGAAGAAATTCGAGTCCACGTCAGAAGACGAGGGACGCAAGCGAACAGAGCGATCGCGAGGCTCGTTCGAGCGCAATTTCAGGATCGCGTGGGAAATCGACTCCGAAACCGTGAAGGCCGTGTACAAGAATGGCGTTCTCGATCTGGTCATTCCGAAACCGGAAGAGGAGCAGCCGCAGGTTCGTACGATTCCGGTCACCGTTTCCTGACTGCGTCGATAGCCGGCTGAGGTCACTTCGTGTCTGAACCGTCCGATCGGTGTGCGCAGATTGAAGCCGAACTGCGTGAGCGGCTCGCTGCTGTTCATGTGGAGGTGATCGACGAGAGCCATCTGCACGTCGGGCACGTGGGTGCCCGCGACGGCGGCGGCCATTACAGGGCCGTCGTCGTTTCGATGCGGTTCGAAGGCAAGGCACCCGTCCAGCGTCAGCGCCTCGTCTACGATGCTCTCGACGGCGCGATGGGAACCAAAATTCACGCTCTCTCGATGAAGACGCTGACTCCCTCGGAATGGACGGCCGGGCGGTAGCGCGGCCCTGAACTCCGAGGTGTCTTGCTAGACGAAGTCCTCGAGCCAGGACTGCAATGAGACGCTAAATCCGGAGGCGTTTCGGTGTCCACCACCACCAAATTGCGTCGCAATCGCGGAGGCGTCGCAATCTCCCAGCGAGTAGATCGAACAATCGACCCGACTGCCTACCAAGCGGTAGACGATGCCCCAGGGTTGGCCGTATTTCGCGCGTTTTGCAAGTTCGTGACCGATTGCAGCACGCGGATGGCGCGCGTTCACCGCCTCGATTCTCAGCTTGCCGATGGCCACCGGGTGAACGTGAGCCACCGCACCCTCGATCTCGATGCGGTTGGCTCGGACGATCGGTCGACCTTCTTCGGCCAGGCTCTGGATTGGCCGTTCCGAGAGCTCGTCCCAGTCGTCGAAACGCCGCGGATAGGAACCGATCGCAGCGTTGATTTCTTCGGAATCCGGTAGTTCCCAATTCCAAAGGTCCTGATCCTGGACGTAGCGAAGGAGATCGGGCGGGGATTCACCCGGGTGGAAGTGGTTCCAGGCGAGCATCGCGCCCGATCGATCAAGGTCGAAGTGGACGCGGTGGCCGTTGGCGGTCAGGGCGTTTTCGACACTCGGATCCGATTCGAAATGATCGCGGGCAGTCAGGTGGTGGTCGAGGATCACCACCTCGGCGGCGACCTCACCCAACCGCCGTAGCAGGTCGTTGGGTATCGAGATATCCGCGAAGATGACGAGTTCGCCTTCGAACCGCTCGGGGTCGAAATCATCGTCGTGGCTTCTCGGGATGTAGCGCGCGTCGTCCCCCCAGGCGCGGCGCGCAGACCAGGCCGCGCCAAAGCCATCCGGACAACCCGCGTGAAAGACCAGATTTCGATTCATGCAGCCAGCCTAGCTCAGTACCATGGGGTAGCCTCGCGTCTGGAGACCCCTCGTGTACCAGCTTTCGGGAAAAACTGTCAGTTCGTCGCGCGAAGTTCTGCCCGCTCGAGGCGCGCTGGAGGTGCTCGAGAAGCTGCGTTCGGGTTCCTACCCCTGGCTCCTCCACAGTGCCCTGGCTTCGGAACGCGGACGTTTTTCGTTTGCGGGCGCTGATCCCTATCTAGTCGTACGTGGACGCGGATCGGAGATCGAAGTCGAATGTCTTCGCGCTGCAAGACCGGGTCTTGCTGTCGGTCGCCGCGAAGCTACAGGCGATCTGTTGGAGGTGGTGCGCGATCTGCTCCCGGAGCCGCCTGCTGTTTCGACGCCTCTGGATATTCCGTTCATCGGTGGCGCGGTGGGCTACCTCGGATACGAACTCGCGAACCAATTCGATATCCATCACTTCCGAGGCCTTGACGATCTTCAACTCCCCGATCTCTACCTGCTTTTCGTCGATCGCTTTTTTGCGCACGATTCCCGAGATGGGAGGCTGTACGCATGTGCTCTGGGTTTTGCAGACGACCTCGACGCCGCAGCAGATCGCGCGCATCGAGCGGTTGCCGAAATCTGCGCGCAAGTCGATGTCGCGATGCCGGCCGCGCGCACCGCGTCGGAGGTGCCTTCGAAACCTCCGTTCGCATTCTTCGACGCCTACACGTATGCAAAAGCGGTCGATGCCGCCAAAGAGGAGATCGAAGCTGGCGAGGCCTACCAGGTGTGCCTCACCCATCGCAAAGAGCGCGATTGCGCGGCCGACCCGTGGGATCTCTATCGGAAATTGAACGAGCTGAATCCCGCGCCTTTTTCAAGTTACTTCGAACTGCCCGAGGTGGCGATCGTCAGCAGCTCTCCGGAGCGTTTCCTCAGGGTCGACGAGGATCGGTGGGTCGAAAGCCGACCCATCAAGGGCACCAGCCCGCGTGGTGGAGATGCGGCGTCGGATCACGCGAGCCGTTGCGCGCTGGAAAATTCCGCCAAGGATCGCGCTGAAAATCTCATGATCGTCGATCTCGTTCGCAATGATCTCGGTCGTGTCTGCGAGATCGGTAGCGTGGAAGTCCCGGAACTCATGGCGATCGAAACCTATGCGTCCGTCTACCAGATGGTGTCTACGATTCGCGGTCGGCTTCGTGACGAATGTGATGTCTTCGATCTGGTGCGAGCGACGTTTCCACCCGGGTCGATGACCGGTGCCCCGAAGATCGCCGCGATGCGAATCCTCGATGAGCTGGAGCCCGTACGGCGCGGAGTCTATTCCGGAGCGCTCGGTTACTTCGATCTCCGAGGCGGTGCGGATCTCTGTGTTGTCATTCGCACCATCTTGTTGAGAGAGGGTCGCGCCTATTTGCATACCGGTGGCGGTATCGTCGCGGATTCAGACTCTGCGGCCGAGTGGCAGGAGAGCCTCGACAAGGCACGACCGCTCGAGGCGGCGCTCGAAGAAGTATGCTGATCCAGAACGCGTAAGGAACGCGATGGGACCTCTCGACGGTGTAAAGATTCTCGAAGTCGCGGCCCTGGGCCCGGCGCCCTTTGCGGCGATGATGCTCTCTGACTTGGGGGCCGAAGTCTTGCGGATCGATCGCGCCACGAGCGCCGACTCTTCGCGATTCGATTTCTCCTCTCGCGGCGAAGGCGGTGACGCGCCGCCGCTCGACTTTCTCTCGAGAGGTCGGCGCAGCGTGGGTGTCGATCTCAAGAGCCCGGAAGGTGTCGAGCTGTTGCTGAAACTGGTCGAATCCGCCGATGTCATCATCGAGGGATTTCGACCCGGAGTGATGGAGCGATTGGGAGCGGGCCCCGAAGTGTGTCTCGCGCGCAATCCCAGAATCATCTTTGGACGCATGACGGGTTGGGGCCAGGAGGGACCGCTCGCCAGTGCCGCAGGGCACGATATCAACTACATCGCGTTGGCGGGTGCGTTGGAACCCATCGGCCGTCGGGGAGAGAAACCGGTGCCACCGTTGAATCTGGTCGGCGACTTCGGTGGCGGCGGCATGTTGCTCGCGTATGGGATCGCGTGCGCGTTGTTTGAACGCGCGCGCTCCGGGGAAGGGCAGGTCGTCGATGCTGCGATGGTCGACGGTGCGGCTTCCCTCATGACGTTCTTCCACGGCGCTCAACAGAGTGGCTGGTGGAACTCCGAGAGGGGGACCAACCTGCTCGATGGCGGCGCCCACTTCTATGACACCTACGAGACCTCAGATGGGAAATACATTTCGATCGGTGCGATCGAGTCCAAATTTTATGCTGAATTGATCGCGAAGTTGGGACTCGAAGCCGAAGACCCGGGTGACCAGATGGATCGCTCTCGCTGGGTCGAGCAAAATGAGCGCTTCACGGCACTGTTCAAGACGAAGACCCGCGAGGAGTGGTGCGAGATCCTCGAGGGAACCGATGCCTGTTTCGCGCCAGTTCTTTCGATGGCGGAGGCAATCGAGCATCCACACCTCCGGGAGCGCGGAACCTTCGTAGAGGTAGCGGGGGCCGTGCAGCCAGGCCCGGCACCGCGTTTCAGTCGTACCCCGTGCCGGATCTCCGGCCCTCCGCCACACGTCGGTCAACATACGAACGAGGCGCTCGCAGATTGGGGGATTCCAGCCGAGGAGATCGCCCACCTGCGCGGGTCCAAGGTCATTGGATGAGCGCGAAATCGAGGAG
>SMVA01159739.1_pt1 | contig 10507 bp, 8 predicted proteins | sample 2456451 | NCBI WGS metagenome assembly SMVA01 (sample SAMN11095933, study PRJNA526329) | marine sediment metagenome | biome: Marine sediment; feature: Surficial sediment; material: Deep marine sediment; isolation source: Hadal surficial sediment | place: Pacific Ocean | collected 2014-05 | depth 0-1...
CGCGGCCGCTGCCCTCGATCACTCCCTGGTATGCGGCCTCGTCCAGCGCCAGCGCCGCTTCGCCGGCGAAGGTCGCGCCCATGGGCCCGAGCTTGATGGCGATGCAACCTTTGAGCTGGCCGTCGTGCGGCGGCTCGGTCAGCAACGCACCGGGCATGCAGGTCGCGACCCGTTCCACGTCCTTGAACATCGCCCAGACGCGCGCCCGGGGATGGCCCACCACGAAGCTTTGCTCCAGGGTGGTCATGCCCGCGTCGGGCTCCGCGGACGTCACGGTTGGTTCCGGAGATATCGGCATCGGTGCCGGTGCTGCCGCAGCCCGGCCAAGCGGCACGGTTGGCCTGCGCACGACGGCGGGCGCTGGCGGGGGCGGCCCCACCTCGCCCGCGACCTTGCGTTCCTCGATCACGCGGCGCACCGCGGCCACAATCCCGGAATAGCCCGTGCAGCGGCAGAGATTACCCGAGAGTTCGACCCGGACGCGGGCCTCGTCCGCCTCGGGCAGGCGGGTCGCGATGTCGCGCGCCGCGATCAACATGCCCGGGGTGCAATAGCCGCACTGCAAGGCATGTTCCGCAGTGAAGGCCTGGCGCAGCCGCGCCATCACCGGGTCGTCGTCGAAGCCTTCGATGCTGCGCACTTCGGCGCCGTCGCAGGCGATCGCGAAGGTGATGCAGGCACGGGCGATCTGGCCGTCGATTTCGACCGTGCAGGCGCCGCAGACGCCATGCTCGCAGCCGAGATGGGTGCCGGTCAGCAAGAGCTGCTCGCGCAGGAAGTCGGCCAGGTGGGTGCGCGGCTCGACCGCGGCGGTCACGGCCTTGCCGTTGACGGTCAGGGTGACGGTCTTTGCCGTCATGATATCGTCCGGATCGCGCGTTCGAGGGCGACCGCATGAATCTGCAGGCTGTAAGCGTCGGCTCCCAGGCCGCCCGCGCGCAACAGCTCGAACACCGCCGCGCGGTCGTAGTCGGTAATCAGTGAGCCAGCGTCCTCGATGACGATGGGCCGGGATTCGGTGGCCCCGGCCACGGCGCGGCAAACCCCGCGTTCGGGATCGTGCAGCACCGCACCGATGGCGGAGGCGAACTCGCCGGGCTTGCGGTTCACTTTATAGTAGCCCCAGCGCGCGCCGGCGCCCAGGCGGGGAATGCGCACCGCCTCCAGAATCTCGTCGGCCTCGAGCGCCGTCTCGAACACGCCACGCATGAAGTCAGCCACGGCCAGCCGGCGCCGGCCGGAAGCGCCGTGGACGACGACCTCGGCGCCGAGCGCGGTCAGGCAGGAGATCCAGTCGGCCGCGGGGTCGGCGTGCGCCAGGCTGCCGCCGATGGTGCCGCGGCTGCGCACGGCGCGATAGGCGATGCCCTGGGCGACCGCCGGCAGTACCCCGCCGGTCACGTCCGGCACGCGGCCGTCCTCGATCGCCGCGTGGGTCGTGCAGGCGCCAAGCAGCAAGCCGTCGCCGTCCTCCTCGACCCGGGTGAGCTCGGGGATTGCCGTGATATCGACCAGCAGATCCGGCTGAACCAGGCGCAGATTGAGCATCGGCCCGAGCGACTGCCCGCCGGCCAGGCACTTCACGACACGGCCGCGCGTGCCCAGCAACGCCACCGCCTCACCGAGGCTGGCGGGCCGCGCGTAGTCGAAGCGGGCCGGCTTCACCATCCGCCCCCTTGCGCGCCATCTCGCTGCGCCTTTGCGATGGCGGCCAGCAGGCGGTGCGGCGTGATCGGCGATTCGGTAATTTCAACGCCGAGCGGCTGGAGCGCGTCGTTGACCGCGTTGGCGATGGCGGCCGGCGGGGCGATGGCGCCGCCCTCGCCGATGCCCTTGACGCCGAACTCGGTATAGGGCGAGAGCGTTTCCATGTGCCCGATGCGCAATGACGGCACCTCGGTCGGTCCTGGGATCAGGTAGTCGGCGAGGGTCGAGGCGAGCGGCTGGCCGGCCGCGTCGAAGGGCATCTCCTCGTAGAGCGCGGTGCCGATACCCTGGGCCGCGCCGCCCTGGATCTGACCGTCGACGATCATCGGGTTGACCAACTTGCCGCCGTCCTCGATCACCACATAGTCGAGGATCTCGACCGCGCCGAGCTCCACATCGACCGCGACCACCACGGCGTGGCTGGCGTAGCTGAAGGTTCCCGAATCGCGCCCAGGCTTGTAGCCAGCGATAATCTCCAGACCAGCCGGATCGACATCGTCAGGCAGGTCCTGGGGGCGCAGGTACCAGACCTTGGCGATCTCGTCGATGCCGACGCTGCCGGCCTCCCCGCGCACCCGGCCGTCCTCAAGGGCGACTTCTTCGACCGGCACCTGAAGCAGGCGGGCGCCGATCTTGGCGATCCGCCCCGCCAGCTCGCGGCAGCCGGTCGCGACCGCGCCGCCCGCCATGACCATGCAGCGCGAGCCCCAGGTGCCGGTCGAGTAGGGCGTGACCTGGGTATCGCCGTGGACCACCTTCACCTTGTCGATGGTAATTCCGAGGATCTCGTTGGCGACCTGCGCCAGGGTGGTTTCCAGGCCCTGGCCGTGGGAATGCACGCCGACCCGGACCTCGAGCCCGCCATCGGGAGTGATCCGCAGCGCGGCCTGCTCGTGGCCCGGTACCATGGGGATGCCCCAGCCCGAATAGACCGAGGTGCCGTGGGCCGCCTGCTCGCAGTAGATGGCAAGGCCGAGGCCGATCAGCCGGCCGTCGGCCTCGCCCCGCTTCTGACGCGCGCGGACCGCGGGCAGGTCGATTTCGGCGACCGCGCGGCGCAGCGATTCAGGGTAATCGCCGCTGTCGAAGTGCTTTCCCGTGATGTTATCGAAGGGCATGGCCTCGGGCGGGATCAGGTTCTTGAGCCGGACCTCGTGGGGTTCCAGTCCGGCCTCGCGTGCGATCGCATCGATGACCAGCTCCATGGCGAAGCAGACCCCGGTCCGGGCGACGCCGCGGTAGGGCAGGATCGGCGATTTGTTGCTGGCCACCGACCAGGTCCGGCAGCGGTAGACCGGAAAGTCGTAGGGTCCCGGCAGGATGCTGCCGATCTGGGCCGCCTCCAGGCAGGCGGAGAAGGGATAGATGGAGTAGGCGCCGGAATCGACCGTGGCCTCGGCGTCGATGGCGAGCAATTGGCCATCGGCTTCGGCGTAGGCGGTGATCAGGTAGTGATGCTCGCGGCAGTTGGCGCCCGCGGTCAGATGCTCGCGCCGGTCCTCGATCCAGCGCAGCGGGTGCCCGAGCTCCATGGTCAGCCATGACAGGCAGACCTCCTCGGGCAGCAAGATGCCTTTGTAGCCGAAGCCGCCGCCGACATCGGGCGCCACCACCCGGACTTGGCCGTGATCGAGGCCCAGGCATTCGCTCAGCCCGGTCCGCGTGACATGGGGCATCTGGGTGGCGCTGTGGACGATCAGCTGTTCGAGCCGTGCGTCCCAGAAGGCGACCACGCCGCGGCCCTCGATCGGCATCATGCACTGGCGCGCGGTCCGCAGTTCGCGGGTGACCCGGATCGCCGCCTTGTCCTTGACGGATTCCACATCGCCGTCGACCAGGGACTCGAGAAAGACGTTGTCGCCCCATTCCTCGTGAACCAGAGGCGCATCGGGCGCGCGTGCCGCGATCATGTCCACCACCGCCGGCAGCTCGTCGAAATCGACCTCGATCTCGGCGGCGATGTCCTCGGCCTCGGCGCGCGTGTTGGCGACGCAGGCCGCGACCAGCTCGCCGACCTGGCGTACCTTGTCCCGGGCCAGGCATGACTGCTCGGAGGGCTTGAAGCCGGGTAGGCTCGACACCGCCCGGATCGGTTTCACCCCCGCCAGATCGGCCGCCGTGAACACCGCGCCGCGCCATTTCTCCGGGACATGAATGGCGCGGATGCGGGCGTGGGCCAGCGGGCTGCGCAGGAACGCCACGTCCTTCATGCCGGGCAGCTTTATATCCGCGACGAATTGGCCGCGGCCGCGCAGGTAGCGGTCGTCTTCCTTGCGCGGGACAGACTCGCCGACACCCTGCCCGGACATGGGATCAGCGTGTCCGGGCGTTCAGGAGATCGATATCGAACCGGACGCAATCGCCTCGATAAACGATATCCCCGACGTAGATGGCGACGCCGCTGTCGTCGACGACGATGCAGTGCGCCTCCGCCGTCGGCGCGTTCAAGGCGAGGCCGAGGTGTTGCGCCGTCTCCATGTCGGCCGCGCCGATCATCAAGGTCTGGTGCGCGCGCGCGATCGTCACGCCCTCCAGCGTCGAGAGGACCGACAGCGCGGTCCTGGTCCGGAAGCGTTTCGGCGCCTGCTCGAAAACGTCCTTGGCCACATGCACCCGCGCGAAGGCATAGGGCTCGTTGTCCCGGGACTGCAGGCTCCGGATGAAGGCGTACTCCTGCGCCGGCACGCCATCGCCGGGATCGATGCGCGGCTCGGGCGGCGGTCCCTCGTCCGGGATCACGTGCGGCACGTTGTCCTTGATGCTGTCGATTAGGGTTTCCCAGTCGGTCGCCAGGCGAAGCCAGCGGCGATCCGGCGGAATCCCGGTGACGAAGGTGCCACGACCCTGCCGGCGCTGGACCAGCCCTTCCTTTTCCAGGATATCCACGGCCTGGCGGACGGTGACACGCGCGACCTGAAATTCCGCCTCGAGCTGTTCCAGGGTCGAGATCTTGTCGCCGGGCGACCAGCGACGGTCTTCGATCCGCTGCCGCAGGGCCGCCGCGATCTGCACGTAGAGCGGCGCGCGGCTGCGCTCGTAGGTCTTGGCGAGGCTATGTGCTGGGTTTCGAGTCATGGTTCCGGGCAAGTCTCCATCATTGTAAATTCAAACGCGAGGCGGATGGCCATCGACACCATCGGCAGCCCTTTCCAGCCCTGATTCGCCTGCTTTTGGATTGTACTGTCTTTGCAAACTTAATACCATATGGCAGAGGCATGGAGCCACCGGGAGCGCGCGCCAAAAGCGGGTCCCGGGATGGCGGCGGGACAGGCATTCGATGGCCAGGAAGATCAACCTCAACGCCGACATGGGCGAGGGATTCGGCGCCTACGACATCGGCGACGACGCGGCGCTGCTGAAGATCGTCCGCTCGGCCAACGTCGCTTGCGGTTTTCACGCCGGCGACCCGGTGGTCATGCGCCGCCTGGTGGTGCGAGCCAAGGAAGAGGGCGTCAGCATCGGCGCGCACCCGGGCTTCAATGATCTTTGGGGCTTCGGCCGGCGGCGCATCGATATGCGCCCGGACGAGCTCGAATACATGGTCGCTTATCAGATCGGCGCGTTGCAGGGCATGGCGGCCTATGCCGGATTGAAGGTCACCCACCTCAAACCGCACGGGGCGCTCAACAACATGGCGGCCGAGGACCGGGACCTGGCGCTCGCTATCGGCCGGGCCATGAAAACCATCGATCCCGAGATTATCTACGTCGCGCTGGCCGGCTCGGAGATGGCGGCGGCGGCCGAGGAACTGGGCCTGCCGCTGGCCAGCGAGGCGTTTGCAGACCGTCTCTACGAGGATGACGGAAATCTGACCTCCCGCAAGATCGAAGGCAGCGTGATCCACGACCCCGAGGTCGCCCGCGCGCGAGTCATCGCCATGGTCGAGGAGCAGGCGGTGACCTCGCGCCACGGCAAAAAATTTTCCTGCCGCATCGACAGCATCTGCGTGCATGGCGACGAACCGACCTCTGTCAATGTTGCGCGCGCCGTGCGCGAGGGTCTCGAGCAAGCCGGCATCGAGGTTGTGCCCCTGCCCCAGATGGAACTCAACTGAGCGGCCAAGAGGCGAAGGCGGAGAGGCAACGTGGCGGAAGATCGACCTATCATCGCCGTCGTCGGCGGCACCGGCAAGCTCGGCGCCGGACTGGCGCGGCGACTGGCAAAAGCGGGCTACGCCGTGATTATCGGCTCCCGCGACGCGGACCGCGCGGAACAGGCGGCGGCGGCGCTTGCGGCGGATACCAGTGGCCAGGTGACCGGCCAGGCCAATCGCGCGGCGGCGGCGGCAGGGGACATAGTCATCGTCGCCGTGCCGTTCGCCAACCAGCGGGCGATTCTCGAAGACGTCGGCCTGGCCGTGCAAGGCAAGATCGTCGTCGATACCACGGTGCCCCTGGTGCCGCCCAAGGTGGCGCGCGTTCAACTGCCGCCGGAAGGCTCCGCGGCCGGGATCGCACGGGCCGTGCTCGGCGAGGGTGTCCGTTTGGTCGCCGCCTTCCACAACGTGGCAGCACACAAGCTGATTCAGGATGTCGCGATCGACTGCGACGTCCTGGTCTTCGGCGATGAGGTCGCGGCGCGCCAGGCGGTGGTCGAACTGGCCGCCGCCATGGAGTTGCGCGGCGTGCACGCCGGGCCGCTAGCAAACGCGGCGGCCGCCGAAGCGCTGACCTCGGTCCTGGTCGGCATCAACAAGCGCTATAAGTCGGACGGCGCCGGGATACGAATCACCGGAATCGATCCCGACCCGGCGACACGCGAAGTCTGAGAAGACCATGACCGTCTCACCGGTCACTCTTGCCGCCGTTCCCGATTTTCCCTTGGTTACGCCACAGGACGACCTGGCCGATATCTTGATCTCGGCATTGACTGCCGCCGCCATGACTCCGGCCTCGGGTGACGTTCTGGTGGTCGCGCAAAAGATCGTCTCCAAGGCCGAGGGGCGGATTGTCGATCTGAATGCTGTCACGCCCTCCGCCAAGGCTCGCGAGCTGGCGGAGGAGGTCGATAAGGACCCGCGTCTGGTCGAGGTGATCCTCAGGGAGTCGAGCGAGGTGGTGGCGCAGAAGCGCGGCGTCCTGGTGGTCGCGCACAAGCTGGGCTTCGTGCTGGCCAACGCCGGGATCGACCGCTCTAACGTTGCGCCCGAATCGGAGGCCGAGCCGGTGCTGCTGCTTCCCGTGGACCCCAACGTCTCGGCCGCCGCGCTAAAGACGCGCCTCGACGACCATTTCGGCGCCGCACTCGGGGTCGTGGTCAGCGACAGCGTCGGGCGCGCCTGGCGCAACGGCATCACGGGCATCGCGTTGGGAGTGGCGGGCCTGCCGGCGCTGCGCGACCTGATCGGCCGGACAGACCTGTACGGGCGCCGCCTGGAGGTCACTCAGACCGGGTTCGCCGACGAGATCGCCGCCGCCGCCTCTCTGGTGATGGGCCAAGCCGACGAGGGGCTGCCCGCGGTCCTGGTGAGCGGGCTGAGTTGGCGGGAGCCGGAGAATGACGCCACGGCGCTGCTGCGCCCCAAGGACGAGGACCTGTTCCGATGAGCCCGAAATCCCGTTCGGCCGGTCCCGTGGTCGCGCCCGTGGTCGCAATCTGCGGCGGCATCGGCGGCGCCAAACTGACGCTCGGGTTGTACCGGCACCTGGGTCCGGACCGTTTGACCGTGGTGGTCAACACCGGCGACGACTTCGAGCACTTCGGGCTGCATATCTCGCCGGACCTCGACACCGTGCTCTACACGCTGACGGGCCGGAACGACCCGAACACCGGCTGGGGCCGCGCCGGAGAGACCTGGAACTTCATGGTGGCAATCGCGGAGTTGGGCGGCGAGACTTGGTTTCAATTGGGCGACCGGGACCTGGCCTTGCACGTCGAGCGGACCAAACGCCTGCGCGCCGGCGAGCCGCTGTCGCGCATCACGGCGAGCATCGCCGAACGCTTCGGCCTGAAGGCCCGGATCCTGCCCATGTCCGAGGACCGCTTAAGCACTATCGTCCATACCCCGGACGGGCCGCTGCCGTTCCAGCACTATTTTGTGCGCGAACGCTGCGAGCCGCGCGTGACCGGAATCGTCTTCGACGGCGCCGAGGACGCGTGCACCCAGCCGGAGGTCGTGCAGGCCTTGGCCGACCCCTGCCTGGGGGCGGTGGTGATTTGCCCCTCCAACCCTTTCTTGAGCATCGACCCAATCCTGGCCGTGCCCGGCCTGCGCTCCGCCCTGGCCACCTGCCCGGCGCCGGTGGTCGCGGTCTCGCCGCTGGTGGGCGGCCGCGCGATCAAGGGCCCGACCGCCAAGATCATGACGGAGTTGGGTATTGCCGTGACTCCCAAGAGCATCTGCGCGCACTATGAGGGCCTGCTCGACGGCTTCGTCCTGGATCTGGAGGACGCTCAAATCGCGGAATCGATTGGACTGCCGGCACTTGTGGCCCAGACGGTCATGCGCACGCTTGAAGACAAGCAGAGGCTAGCGCAAGCTGTCCTGGAATTCGCGCGGGACTTGGTGGCAGGCGGAAAACAGAAGCAGGCAAGACCATGACGACCTGGGCCGTCGTTCCCGTCAAGCGTTTCGCGGACTCGAAGTGCCGCCTCGCGGGCGTGCTCGCGCCGGAGGCGCGGCGGCAACTCTCCACCGCCATGCTGCGCGACGTGCTCGCCGCCCTGACTGCCACTCTCGGTGTCGACCGCATCTTGCTGACGACTTCGGAGCCAAGCGCGGCGTCTTTCGGTTGCTCGGTCATCGACGACGGCGGTGGCGATCTGAACGGCGCGATCGACCGCGCCGCCGTGGCGCTGGAGGCGGCGGAAGTCGCGCGGATGTTGGTGATCGCCGCCGACATACCGCTCGCGGCGCCGGCAGAGATCGCACGGGTCTTGGCGGCGGGGCGGAAGGCGCCGGTGGTCATCGTCCCCGATGAGCGGGGCCTCGGCACCAACGCGCTCCTGCTGTCGCCGCCCCGCGCGATAACATCGTGTTTCGGCACCGGCAGCCGCGCGCGTCACACTGCGGCGGCAAGGAGCCAGGGCTTGGCAAGCAAGGAGCTACGCCTGCCGAGCCTCGGCTTCGACGTGGACGGGCCGGGAGACCTCGCCCAGCTGGCGCGCGCGACCGCGGACCGGACGACCTACGGGTTCCTCGCCAGCACATTTGAGGCTGCGGAATGACGGAAATCGAACGAATCTTGGCGCGCGCCCGGTCCGGCAGGCGGCCTTCACCCGCCGAGGCCGCAGCGCTGGTCGAGACCAACGATCTGCGGGCCCTAATGGGCGCCGCCGAGGCGATCGCAGTGGCCGGCCACGGCCGGGAGGTCAGCTACTCGCGGAAAGTGTTCATCCCGCTGACCAAGCTGTGCCGGGACGTCTGCCACTATTGCACCTTTGCCCAGCCGCCGCGACACGGCGCCGCCGTCTTCCTGACCCCGGATCAAGTGCTCGATATCGCCCGCGCCGGCGCCGCGGCGGGCTGCAAGGAGGCGCTGTTCACCCTCGGCGACAAGCCGGAGTTGCGTTACCGCGCGGCCCGAGAGGAGTTGGCCGCGCTCGGTCACGACACCACACTATCTTATCTGGAGTCGATGGCGCGGCTGACATTGGAGTCTACCGGCCTATTGCCGCACCTCAATCCCGGCGTCATGACAGCGGTGGATCTTCGCCGGCTACGGCCGGTTTCGGCCTCCATGGGGCTGATGATCGAAACGACCTCGGACCGATTGAGTGAGAAAGGCGGCCCTCACTGGGGCTCGCCCGACAAGCGTCCGGCCGCACGCCTGGCGACCATCCGCGCCGCCGGTGAGTTAGCCATCCCCTTCACCACAGGGCTGCTAATCGGAATCGGCGAGACCCGGGCCGAACGGGTCGCGGCGCTGCTGGCGCTTCGCGAACTGCACGACGCTCACGGACACATTCAGGAAGTTATCATCCAGAACTTTCGGGCCAAACCCGGGACCCGCATGTCGGCGGCGCCGGAGCCGAGCCTGGAAGAGCACCTCTGGACCGTCGCGATAGCCCGCATCCTGTTTGGACCCGAAATGACGGTCCAGGCGCCGCCCAATCTGCAGCCCGGTGGCCGCGCGGCACTGATCCGCGCCGGGATCGACGACTGGGGTGGGGTCTCGCCGGTCACCCCGGATCACGTCAATCCCGAGGCGCCCTGGCCTGGGCTCGATACCCTGGCCGCGGAAACCGCTCATGCCGGCCGGATTCTCGTGGAGCGGCTTGCGGTGCATCCGGAATATTCACTGAACCCGACCAAGTGGTTGGATGCCGCCCTGAGGCCGGCCGTGCTCCAGCTCTCCGATGCGGACGGCCTGGCCCGGACCGACTCCTGGAGCGCCGGCGCCCAAACACCGCCGCCGGCGCTGACAGGGGCCGTCCGCGACGGCCAAGATTCCGGCGAACTGACGCCGATCTTGGAGCGCGCAGGGAGTGGCCAGGCGCTGTCGGAAGCGGAAATCGTCGCGCTCTTCGCGGCGCGGGGGCCGGACGTCGGCGCGGTCGTGGCCGCCGCCGATGCCCTGCGCGCGGAGACCGTCGGTGACGGCGTTGCTTACGTGGTCAACCGCAATATCAATTATACCAACGTTTGCCAGTATCGCTGCAGCTTCTGCGCCTTCTCCAAGGGCCGGACTACGGCCGCCCTACGCGGCCGGCCCTACGATCTGTCCCACCAGGAGATCGCGCGGCGCGTGCGCGAGGCCTGGGCGCGCGGCGCCACCGAGGTCTGCCTACAAGGCGGCATCCATCCCGACTATACCGGCCAGACCTATCTGGATGTTCTGGCGACCGTGAAGGCGGCGGC
>SMVA01363658.1_pt1 | contig 10505 bp, 10 predicted proteins | sample 2456451 | NCBI WGS metagenome assembly SMVA01 (sample SAMN11095933, study PRJNA526329) | marine sediment metagenome | biome: Marine sediment; feature: Surficial sediment; material: Deep marine sediment; isolation source: Hadal surficial sediment | place: Pacific Ocean | collected 2014-05 | depth...
ACAACGCTTGTTGCCCGGTTTACTGATTTTAGCGCTTTTTCTGTCTGGGAGTTCGGCTTCGGGATGGGCTCAAAACAAGACGGACCTGCCCAGTTTCGGTGAGACCGGCGTGGTTCCTGTGGGCCAGGAATATTACATCGGCCGGGTCTGGTTAATGTCGTTTCGGCGGCAGGCGCCTGTGGTCGAGGATCCGCTGCTGCAGGTGTACGTTGAAGAGCTGGTTTACAAACTGGCGGAAAGCAGCGAGTTACAGGATCACCGCCTGCAGATCGTGGTGGTGAACAACCCGACTATTAACGCCTTTGCGGTACCCGGTGGTGTGGTTGGTGTTCACAACGGGCTGATCGAAAAGTCCCAGACTGAAGCCCAGTTGGCCTCAGTGCTGACCCACGAACTCGCCCACCTGAGCCAGCGCCACTTTTCCCGGGGCATTGAGGCCCAGCAAGCGGCCAAAATACCCAGCATGATTGGTTTGCTGGGTGGCATGATCGCCATCGCGGCCGGGTCCCCCGATGCCGGCATGGGCGCCATAATGGGGTCCCAGGCCGCGGTACAAAACACTCAACTGCGTTTTAGCCGGGGCCATGAACAGGAAGCAGATCGCTTCGGTATTCAGAACCTGGAGCGGGCCGGCTTTGATCCCTCCGGGGCGGCTGATATGTTCGACGTGATGCAGGCGGCAGGTCCTCGCTATGGCTCGCGCCCGCCGGAGTTCCTGCTGAGCCACCCGTTGACGACAACGCGAATCGCCGATGCCCGCAACCGGGCGCGGCAGTACCCCCGGCGAATGTATGCAGACAATCCCGAGTTTCAGTTGATGCGCGTTCGAGTCGAACTCAGCTTTATGAAGGACGATGCGAAGGCGACGGCGCACTTTCGCGCGCAACTCGCCAAGAAGGGTCGCAATGCCGAGGCCCAGCAGTACGCCCTGGTATTGGCCCTGACCCGCCAGCGCCACTATGCAGAGGCTATGAAGTACCTGGATCCTCTGCGCAAGTTCTCACCGGATAGCCTGCCCTATATGCTGGCCGAAGCCGACATCTACATAGAATCCGGTGAATTCGACGATGCCCTGCGACTGCTGGGCCACAGCTGGACACTGATGCCGGGCAACCATCCGATCACCATGGCAATGGTCAAGGCGCACTTGCGCGCCGGTCGCTTTACCGCTGCTGAAAAGATACTCGCACCCCATGCCCGACGCCGTAGCAGTGATCCCTTTGTGTGGTATGTATTGGCGGAGACCCAGGGCTTGTCTGGAAATACCTACGGCCTGCACCAGTCCCGTGCGCAGTACTTCTTTCTGAATGGGCAGATGATGTCAGCCCGGGCGCAACTGGGTCATGCCCTGCAATTGGCGCCGGATGAAGTGGCCCGCGAACGGATCAGGACAGAGCAGCGCCGGGTAGAACAAACCGCCCGCTCGCTGGGGCAGATTTAGGGGGCCAGGTCATCCAGGCGAAAACCGCCTGGACCCAATACCTCACCGTCCAGTATCGCGCCCCGTTCATCGAGGCTCAGGCGACCCTGGGCAAACCACTGTGCAGCCAGGGGATATATACGGTGTTCTTTTTCGAGCACCCTGGCGGCCAGGGCGTCCACATTATCGCCATTGAGTATGGGAACCCTGGCCTGCACAATCGGCGGGCCGCCATCCAGTTCCTCGGTCACAAAGTGTACGCTTGCTCCGCCCCATTTATCACCGGCGTCTATGGCGCGCTGGTGCGTATGCAGCCCCGTGTATTTGGGAAGCAGGGAGGGATGAATGTTGAGCAATCGGCCGCTGTAGGAGCTAATGAACACAGGTGTAAGTATGCGCATAAAACCGGCGAGGATAACCAGGTCTACGCTGTGTGGTGCGAGAGCATCCAGCAGGGCGCGGTCGAAGTCTTCACGTTCTTCATAGGCTTTGTGATCTACCACTGCGGTGGCGATACCCGCCTCGGCTGCGCGCTGTAGCCCGAAAGCATCGGCGCGATTGCTCGCTACCAGCGCGATCCCGGCGCTCAGCTTGCCGCTGGCGGCGGCGTCGATAAATGCCTGCAGATTGGAGCCACTGCCGGAAATCAGTACCGCAATTTTCATCTGCCGGCCAGTATCACCGGGTCTTCCAAATCATCTACAGTTTCGATGTGACCGATGCACCAGGCGGTTTCTCCGGCTGTGGTCAATACTTCAACAGTTCGATCGGCGTCTGTCTCGGCAACACACAACACCATGCCGACGCCGCAATTGAAGGTGCGATACATTTCTTCGCTCTCGACATTACCCGCTTGCTGTAGCCAGCTGAACACCTCGGGCCATTGCCAACTACCGGTTTCTATGCGGGCGCGAGTGCCCTCCGGCAACACCCGCGGCAGGTTTTCCAGCAGGCCGCCGCCGGTGATATGGGACAAGGCTCTGATCTGCACTGATTTCATCAGCTGCAAAATAGATTTCACGTAGATTCGTGTGGGTTCGAGCAAGGTTTCGCCCAGCGTACTGGTGCCAAAGTCCTGATTGAGATCTGCCTCGCTCACTTCGAGAATTTTTCGAACCAGCGAATAACCGTTTGAGTGCGGTCCGCTGGATGCCAGAGCGATGAGTGCATCGCCGGTGGCGACCTGGCTGCCATCAATAATGGCTGCTTTTTCAACGACGCCTACACAAAAGCCGGCGAGATCGTAGTCCTCTCCGTTATACATACCCGGCATTTCGGCGGTTTCACCACCAACCAGTGCACAGCCTGCGAGTTCGCAGCCACGGCCGATGCCCTCGACAACAGCGCAGGCGGTATCCACAGACAGGGCGCCGGTAGCATAGTAATCGAGGAAAAAGAGTGGCTCGGCGCCGGCGACAACCAGGTCGTTCACGCACATGGCCACCAGGTCGATACCGATGGTGTCGTGCTTGCCCATATCCATGGCCAGGCGCAACTTGGTGCCGACGCCATCGGTGCCGGATACCAATACCGGTTCGCGATAGCCCGCGGGCAACTCACAGAGCGCGCCGAAGCCCCCCAGACCGCTCAACACCTCGGGTCGCCGTGTTCGCCTGGCCACTCCTTTGATCCGTTCAACCAGGGCATTGCCGGCATCGATATCAACGCCAGCGTCTTTGTAGCTCAGTGAGGGTCGCTTCGGGTCGGTGCTCATGGATGAAATCCGCTAGCGGGAAAAAGGCGGTATTCTATCCTGTCCGGCGCCACCCCGGTACTGCTAAAATGCTTCGTCATTATTGTTATCAACGGGCTGATACTTGCGACCTCAAAACCTGCTCAAACTGCTGCTGCTTGCACTAATGTTGGGGCCACCCAGCGCCCTGGCGGTAATTGTTGAAAATCTTTACCGCGCCGAGGTGAAGGTTGAAGATCATAGTGTCCCGGCTTTACAGCGGGCCAGTCGCGAGGGCCTGGCCCAGGTGCTGGTCAAGGTTTCCGGTGGTCGGGGTGTATTGGATAACAACCAGGTGAAAAGTGCGCTGGCGGCTAACCGTCGCTATCTCCAGCGTTATCAGTACTCGCGTGTGAAGGACGGTAGTCTCAATTTACAGATGCACTACGATCCCCAACTGGTAAACACGCTGCTCAAGGAAGCGCAGCAACCGCTGTGGACAGCGAATCGTCCACCGCTACTGGTCTGGTTGGTGGTCGACGATACGAGTGGTCGACATTACGCCAGTGCGGACAGCCATCCGGAATTGATTGCCGAGCTGATGGTGGCGTTCAATCGTCGTGGCGTGCCGGCGGTGTTTCCACTCTACGACCTGGAAGACGCTGGTGATGTATCAGTCCAAGATCTCTGGCAGATGGATGCGCTGCCGATCTACCACGGTTCCCGGCGCTATGATGTGGCCATTATGTTGGTGGGTCGCATGACATCCCTGTCTGACGGCCGCTGGATGGGCGACTGGATGTACCTGGGCGATGGCGAACGCTTGGCCAGCAGTTTTTACGGCAGCGATCTTCAGCAGCTGAGTGCGTCAGGAGTAAACTTTGTTGCCGATCACCTGGCGCAACGCTATGCCGTTGCCGCGGGGCAGAGCCAGGGAGTTGATGTGCTGGTGCGCGTGGACGCACTGCTTAGCTATACGGATTACCGACAGGTAGTGGAATATTTTGAGGGCATCGAAATGATCGAAACTGCCTACCCCGCCCATGTCGACGGCACCAGTATGATTTTCAGGCTTCATGCCCTGGCTGACGCAGAGCAGTTGCGACGGCTTTTTTCGCTCAATCGTCGCCTGCGGATGGACGATACAAGAACAGCCCCTCATGTTGGCGACGGGGTTGAACTGGTGTACCAGTGGACACCATGAATGGCCGGGGGATTACTCGCCGTGACTTGATGGTGTTGGCGGGCTTGCTGCTGTTTGTCTGGCTGGTCTACCTGCTCAAACCTGTGCTGGCGCCTTTTGTTATTGGTGCACTCATCGCTTATCTCGGCGACCCGCTGACCGACGCGCTTGAGCGCAAGGGCTGCGGCCGTACCCTGGCGGCTATACTGGTCTTTGCGGTAATTGGGCTGATTATGGTTGTCAGTCTTCTGATCATGGTGCCGATACTGGCCAATCAGCTGGATTCCCTGGTGCGCAGTTTACCCGCCCTCTACCAGTGGCTGTCCGAGGTGGCTCTACCCTGGTTTCAGCAGCGTCTGGATCTTCCAGAGCAGGCCTTGCCGGCCTTGATGGTGAAGCAAACCTTGGCGGAGAACTGGCAGTCAGTCGGAAAAATGTTGGCGACTGTCGGTCGCTATGTGACCGGCTCGGGCCTCAATTTCCTGGTGTCCCTGGGTAATCTGGTACTGATTCCGGTGGTGGCATTCTACCTGCTGCGAGACTGGGACAAGTTACTACCGCGCGTGTTGGCGCTGCTGCCTATGGATTGGCAGGGCAAGGCGCGGCAACTGGCTGTGGAGTGTGACGAGGTAACGGGAGCGTTTTTGCGGGGTCAGTTCATGGTGATGCTGGCCCTGGGTGGAATCTACTCACTGGGCCTCGGCTTGATGGGCCTGGAACTGGCCATCCTGATCGGTACCCTCGCGGGACTTGCCAGTATCGTCCCCTACCTGGGTGCGCTGGTCGGTATTCTCGCGGCGAGTGTGGCGGCAGTATTGCAGTTTCAGGACTGGAATATCTTGCTCTGGGTGGGCCTGATATTCACAGTGGGCCAGATGATTGAAAGTTACCTGCTCACACCTACTCTGGTGGGAGATCGTATTGGCCTGCACCCGGTGGCCGTGATTTTCGCCATTCTCGTCGGCGGACAGCTGGCGGGATTCACCGGAGTGCTGGTGGCACTGCCGGTTGCCGCTGTGGTTATGGTGTTCCTGCGGCACATTCACGACTATTACACCGAGAGCGAATTTTATTCGGGATCAGAGCGGCCAGATGATGACTGAAAGCGCGCAGCTAGCGCTGGCGGTGCACCTGCGTGACGAGGCAACCCTGGAGAATTTCCTGTTTCCTGAGGCGCTGTTGCCGTTGCGGATCAGTATTGAAAGCCAGCATAAACCGGAAGGGGAAGCCGGTATTTATCTTCATGGTGGGCCGGGCAGCGGACGCAGCCACCTGTTGCAGGCTGCCTGTAATGCCCAGGTCGGTGGTGAGGCACTGTATCTTCCCCTGGAGCAGTTGTGTGAATTGGCGGCGGCGGAGGTATTGGCAGACATTGAGGGTCTCGCACTGATCTGCCTCGACAACCTGGATGCTATTGTCGGGCGAGCGGACTGGGAGGAAGCCCTGTTTCACCTTCTCAATCGGGCGCGCATGAGCCACTGTCGTCTGCTGTTCGGCGCTGCCTCTGCGCCCCGGCAGCTCGGTATCAAGCTGGCCGACCTCGAATCCAGGCTCAGTTGGGCTGTGGTCTTTCACATGCCGGAACCTGCCGAGGCCGACAAGCTTCGTATTCTCCAGTTTCGCGCCTCCCGTCGCGGCATGACCCTGAGCGACGAGGCGGCGCAGTATATTTTTAACCGGGCATCCCGTTCACTGAGTGAGCTGATCGCCCTGTTGGAACAGTTGGACCGCGCTTCAATGGTCGCACAGCGGCATTTGTCGATCCCCTTCGTTCGCCAAACCCTGGGTTGGTAGCGGGTGGCCGGGGCAGGGGCACTAACCGCGGCGCAACGCACCGAGCTGGAGTCAGACCTGCGCCTGCACAAGCGAGAGCTGGAGGCGCAGTTGCAGCAACTGGAGCAAGACAGCAAACCGGTCGAACTGGATCAGCAAATGGTCGGCCGCTTGTCGCGCATGGACGCCATGCAGCAACAGCAAATGGCGCTGGCGAGTGCATCCCACGCTCGCGCCCATTTGAACAGGGTGAGCCTGGCGCTGGCAGCGATCAGCGCGGGTGACTTTGGCTATTGTCGACAGTGCGATGAACCCATCGCCTGGCAGCGATTGAAGGCCCGTCCGGATTCACCGCTGTGCGTGCAGTGCCAGCAGTTGAATGAAAACTGACTATGACAATTGAACTTGTCACTCTGCCAGATACCGAGGTGAGCTGTTTAAATTGCCCGGCCTGCTGCTGTCGCCTGGAAGTCATGCTCATCACCGAGACCGGCGTGCCGGATAATTTTATTGAGCTTGACGAGTGGGGCGGGAGACGCATGGCCAGGTTGGATGACGGTTGGTGTGCGGCTTTGGATCGAGATACTTTGAGTTGTATGATTTACGAGCAACGACCACAGATTTGCCGTGACTTTGAGATGGGCGGAGATGGCTGTCTTTCCGAGCGAGCGGCGAACTGTAGTGTGTAGTAAGGCCGAAGGCGTTTACTTCCCCTGGTTGAGCATCAGAACCACGACATTACAGCTTTCGGCACATGAGTCATTATTTCCAATAACTCACGGGTCAAGCTCAAATGTATCGGCGTCTTTATGGCAGGGAAACTTGCTGCGGTACTGTTCCATAGCGGCATAGTCCAGCGTGGCATAGAACACACCGGAGGCATCTTCACAATCCAGTAACAATTCTCCGTCTGCTGCGAGAACAAGGCTGTCGCCGGAATAGGTGAGCCCGTTGTCGTCAGCACCGACCCGATTGAGTCCGACGCAGTAAGCCTGGTTCTCTATAGCGCGGGCGATCAGCAATTGGCGCCAGTGAATGCGCCTTTTTTGCGGCCAGTTGGCAACGAAGATGAGTGCGTCGTAGTCATTGCGGTTTCGCGTCCAGGCTGGAAAGCGCAGGTCGTAGCAGATCATCGGGCACAATCGCCAGTCGCGCCACTGCACAATCAGTTTGTTTCTGCCGGCAACGTAGTGTTCATCCTCACCCGACATGCGAAACAAATGCCGCTTGTCGTAGTGATGGTGTTCGCCGTCCGGGGTAACAAACAACAGGCGGTTGTACACTCGCTCGCCGTCACGCACCGCCAGAGAACCGCAAATCGCCACATCGTATTGCCGTGCCAACTGTTGCAGCCAGGGCAGGGTAGTAGCTGCATTATCTTCAGCGGTGTGTTCTGTTGCCATCGAAAACCCGGTGGTGAACATCTCCGGCAAAATCACCAGGTCGGTGTCACTGTCCAGTGTGGCAAGGTCGCCACCGAACTGGTCCCGGTTGGCCTCCGGGTTCTCCCAGTGCAGCTCCCGTTGTATCAGCGCCAGCTTTAGATCCCGCATAGTATCTCCGCACCGCTGAGCAGCATTTCCTCACTCTTGGCGAAACAGAAGCGCAGGTATCTCCCGCTAAGCGGTTTCTCGCAAAATACCGAAATCGGTATCGAGGCGATACCCTGCTCGCGTGTGTACCGCACCGCCAGGTCGGCGTCGAGTTCGTTGGACAAGGCTGAGTAATCCAGCAACTGGAAGTAGGTGCCGGGGCTGGGCGTCAGTTTGAAGCGCGAGTCCTGCAGGGCACCACAAAACAGATCGCGTTTCTGTTGATAAAAATTGGCCAGCCCGGCGGGAAAGTCCGGCTCTGCCGCCATGAAATCTGCAAGTGCCATTTGTACAGGGGTAACCGCTACAAACGCGACGAACTGATGCACCTTGCGCAACTCCGCTGTCAGCACCGGGGGTGCCACGCAGTAGCCCGTTTTCCAGCCGGTGATATGAAAGGTCTTGCCAAAGGAAAAGGTGGCGAAGCTGCGCTCCCGTAACCCCGCATACTGCAAGACCGAGCAGTGTCTGGCGCCGTCGAATACCAGGTGCTCGTACACCTCGTCACTCACCACCAACAAATTGTGCTGTGTGACCAGGCGTTCCAGTTTGCGCAGGTCAGCGTCTTGTAAAATGGCGCCGCTGGGATTGTGTGGAGAGTTGATGATGATCAGCCGGGTGCGCCCGTTGATGGTCGCCTCAACCTCGTCCCAATCGATACCGAAGTCCGGTTCGCGCATGGCGATATGGCGGGTAACACCGCCGTTCAATGTAACGCTGGGTTCATAGCTGTCATAGGCCGGGTCAAATACGATGACTTCGTCACCCGGGCGTACGCAGGCAGTAATAGCGCAGTAGATGGCTTCGGTAGCGCCAGGAACCACAGTGATCTCGGTGTCGGGATTGGCCTCGATCCCGTAATACAGGCTCAATTTGGCGGCAATCTGCTCGCGCAGGGCCAGTACGCCTGCCATGGGCGCATACTGGTTGTTGCCAGCCATAACATTTCGACCCAGCGCCTCACGCAAGGCCACGGGGCCGTCGTAGTCGGGGAAGCCCTGGGACATATTGAGGGCGCCGCTCTCATTGGCCAGCGCCGACATCACCGTGAAGATAGTGGTGCCGATTTCAGGCAGTTTGCTCTCAAGAGCGTTTGCTGATGCCACTGTATTCATGCATCGCAGTATAGCGGGCCACGGTCAGCTTGCACCTCAAAACCACGCCCTGCACATACCAGGGTACAGGCGGATGGCCAGTCCCCGGAACGCCGGCCATAGGAAATACAGGTCATGGTGAATCCGACGGAAATGGCTACGGTGAAAAATGTCGCCCATCAGCGCCGTCGCTAATTCATAACTGTATGTGCAGGTTTTTTCAAATATGGGAGATTTCAAGCCCGTTTTTCAGAGGCCATGGGTGCAATGCTTCAGGAGTTTATTTATAAGCTATTGTTTAATATAGTAAATATGGCTATTGGATTAACCGGAAGAATGCGCGGAAATGATGAAAAGTTAATAGAGACTTCTCGGTTTGCCCGGTGCACACTTAATCCGAGCCAGCTAGTATGTTGTTTTAAAAGGATATTTTGTCAGCCATGCAAACACTAAAATGTAGATACAACGCCTGCGTGAAACACTCACCGGTGAGTGTACGTAGCTGTTAAATGGCCTCCATGCGGCGTACCCATGAGGAGGAATTGGAAAGCTGGAAGCTGCTTGTTGGTGGGTTCATGCTGGCATTTGGAGACATTGAGCTGCTTACTTATCGTTTGTGGGCGCATTATTTTCCAGACCAGGATATCTTGAAACAATTCTCAGATCGAACAGGGAAGATTATTGGGAGGTTGAAAGCGGTCGGGGGTAAGGAAGATCTGATTGATCTACTCGTTCAGGCAAACGGTCTAAGCGAGAAACGTAACACCGTTGCCCACAATCCTATGCAGGTTCAGGTATATCAACATTCCAAGACTGGAGAGCTGGTTTTGCGTAAGGCTATCACCTCTCCGGTTAATGATGACTACATTGATGATCTAGAGCTCGAGGAACTGCAAGCCGAGGCGGAGCACATTGTTATAGAGTTATACAAAATCATCGGTTCTCACCTTGAAGAGCCAACGGCCATTTAACAAGGGCTGCCAGAGGGACGCCAAAACAGCCGCTTCGCGTCCGTTCCGGCGCCCCTGCTGCCGGCGTTATGTGGCTTAATGCCCGTGTTAGAAGAAAGGACACTCATTGAATTTGCCACGTTTTCCGATGCAGCTGAAATTGGCGTGATGTCGAAAAAAGAAATAGAGCATGGCTTAGGTTGGAAATACACTCCTGAAAGAATAGTCAAGCTCATTAGTGATAGTTCAAAAAACGTTGTGGTGGCCCGACTCGAGTCGAAGCTGGTGGGCTTCGGAATAATGACATATCACGAGGACCAGGCGAACCTAGATCTCCTGGCCGTTAAACAAAGCTTCCGACGGATGAAGATTGGGACACAAATTGTTCAATGGTTAGAGGAAGTTGCGATGACGGCAGGCGCCTTCAATGTATTTGTTCAGGTTAGAGCACGAAATACCCGGGCAGTAGAGTTCTATAAGAGCCTCGGTTTCTTCGCGCTGGACGAAAAGAAGGGCTATTACGGGGGAGTCGAAGCAGGGCTCATAATGACGAAAAACTTAAGGCACATGTTTAATGCCACATAACCAGCGCATCGAGTTTGCGTCCCTTCGTGCCGCCGGTCCTCACCTGCGCTCGGCCGCTCATGCTGAACGTTATACTTTTTGGGCGGAATTTGAATAAGCATCGCAAAATACTTGGCACGTTATTTTTTGCCTTGGGTAGCTGTATTCTACTCGCCGTGAGTACCACGCTGATATATAACTTTTTTCTTGGCTATCTTGGGAATGTCATCTGGAACGTGGTTTTTGTTCCTATCGCC
>SMVA01128757.1_pt1 | contig 10503 bp, 9 predicted proteins | sample 2456451 | NCBI WGS metagenome assembly SMVA01 (sample SAMN11095933, study PRJNA526329) | marine sediment metagenome | biome: Marine sediment; feature: Surficial sediment; material: Deep marine sediment; isolation source: Hadal surficial sediment | place: Pacific Ocean | collected 2014-05 | depth 0-1...
CCACAGACCGAAACAGCTCGGATCCATCGCCTGCGGTAATTCGCAACGGCATTTCAATATCCTGTTCGAGCTTTTTTAATCCTTCGGCTGCATACACGATAACATGCAAATAACCCTTTGGATCGAGCGCTCCAATTGGCACCAGCACCTCGCTATATAAATTTCCTTCAAACGAACAAAGCACATATCTGGGTTTCACTTGTATGGGTTCGGATAGGCTGATACCACCTAGTAATACCGGGCAGCCACTGTAAGAATGCAGGCTATCGTCGTTGGCCGCAACGAATACGTCACCATTAAGGTTTCGAACAACGATGGATTTTAACTGGAATTGGCCAGATGCAACAAAATAACGTTCAAAGCTTTTTTCAAGCCAGGACAACATGGCTATCGAGTCCTGATTTTGCAGCGCCGTGATAAAAGGTGTTTCGTTTTGCAATTTGAAGGCAAACCGTTTCTGGGTTTCGTAAAGATCTTCTATGATATCCTGGCTTTTCACCGCCAGGATGGTCTGCAATGAATCGCGTTGGTTTTCAATCGCCAGATCGCGATAAATCTGGGTACTATAATACGCCAGTCCAAAAGTCAGCAGGCTGAGCCACAGCAAGGCCAGAATAATAATGAGTTTGAAACTGTAGAGACGGGAGAGCATTGGCACTATTCGATCACAAAAGGATAGTCCTTATCCTCCCATTCGGTAAAGCCCCCACTAAACCAGAATAATCGATTGTAACCACACAAGACTGCGATTGTGGTCGCGATCATACTGTCATGGGAAATTTTACCATTATCGTAAAATACAACTGGTCGATCTTTGTCACCCACTAATTGCGCCAGTGCGGCGCAATCGGTTTCAGACGCAGGCAGATTGTGCGACATTTCGATATAACCGTGCACACGATCTTCGCTCAGGCGCGAATCGATCAATGCTATATCCTGCGTCGACCGATATAACTCGACCAGGTTTTCGGCATCGATAGTTATTGCACCATCGACAAAATCGGAATTATCGGTATTTAATTTGTCAGCCATGGCAATATTTGCAGGCGTTTCTAGTACTAAATATAAAAATACAGCAGTCGAAAACAACCCTAAGGGTCGACTAATTTTTATCATTTCTCTTTAATCTTCGGTTAAAATTATTGTTTATTAGGCAATAATAAAACTCCTATTTTTTTATATTATTCACCTACTTAGACGACTTTTCTAGAAAAGCTATGAACAAGATACTCCTGTACCAGCTAATCCACAATAGCCGGAGGGATTTTTTTCCAGATACTGTTGATGATATTCCTCAGCATAGTAAAACTCTCTCGCGGCTTTGATTTCGGTAGTAATAGTTGAACGACCAACTTCGGTCAACCGTGCTTGATAGTTTTCCAGGCTAGATTGCGCCTGTTCGAACTGTTCGTCGGTGGTATAGTAGATTCCCGAGCGGTATTGCGTACCCCGATCATTTCCCTGTTGCATACCTTGCGTAGGATCATGGGACTCCCAGAAAACCTTTAATAAGAATTGAAAGTTAACCAGGGCTGGATCATATAGCACCAGCACGACTTCGTTATGGCCAGTCATTCCGGTACAGACTTCCTGATAAGTAGGGTTTTGCGTATGCCCGGCGGTATAGCCTACTGCGGTAGTGTATACACCTTCGATTTCCCAAAATTTACGCTCTGCCCCCCAAAAACACCCGAAACCCAATATCACTCGTTCCATTTGTGGCGGAAACGGTTCGACCATGCTTCTCCCATGCACCCTGTGTACTGGGTCAAATAGCATTTTTTCGGCTCTGCCAGGCAAAGCCTGATTCGCATCGGGGATTATCATCGGTTTACCAAACATTTGAACACCTCATTAACTGTACCCATTCGATTTAAAGTATCTCATTTAACTCGTTCTATCACTTCTCACTTCATTCAAACTGCAGTTCCAACCAGACGGGCGCATGATCCGAAGGCTTTTCCATTCCTCGGATATCATAATCGACACCCGCATCCACCACTGTGGGTCGTAACTTTTCTGACACCAGTAGATGGTCAATCCGTAAACCCCGCCTGGGTTCGCGATCGTACCCTTTACTCCGATAATCGAACCAGCTAAATACATTATCTTCCTCGGCATAGCATAGCCGGTATCCATCGTAGAACCCGAGTCCGGTAAGTGCTTCAAACCATTCCCTTTCCTCAGGTAAAAAACTGGTTTTACCCGTCCTGAGCCAACGCTTCGCATTATCTTCACCTATACCAATATCGATATCCTGTGGCGCAATATTATAGTCACCCATAATGACCAGGGAAGTCTGTTTCAGATCGTAGTGTTTCAAAAAAAGATTCAGATCCTGATAGAACCGAGCCTTCGCTGGAAACTTGACTGGATGCTTACGGCTCTCCCCCTGTGGGAAATAGCCGTTAAATACGGTCATGGCTCTACCATCGACTTCAAACTCGCCACCGATGAATCGCTTTTGCGCGGCTTCGGTATCGCCTGGAAATCCATAATAGCTTTTACCACAGGTAGTTTTTGACAATAAGGCGACACCGTAATGGGTCTTTTGCCCGGCGTATAATGCCTGGTATCCAAGCTTTTCGATATCTGCAAGGGGAAATTCGTGATCCTGCACCTTGGTTTCCTGCAAACCGATAAATTCAGGCGTATGTTTATCGATTACACAGGCCAGTTGGTGTAGTCGCTGGCGAATACTATTGACATTAAATGAAACTATCTTCATCCCGCTATTCCCGATTTTCGTTGTCAAGATTGTGGTTATTATAGTGCGACAGATATTTTGGCCAGTGTATGCTCCCCCAGAGCTGAATCCTACGCGGGTTCAATGTGGGTCACTGTCGTTGTACGACCAGGCATAGCGGGTGATCCGCTGCCTGAAAGTTGCCAACTTCGCATTTAGCCCTCTCAACCCTTAAATCCCTGTTTAGAATTCAGATATTCAACTTCGGAATCGGTACTCTTGCGACCCAAAATTTCATTGCGATGTGGAAAGCGGCCGAAGCGTTCCACGATGCCATAATGATGTCTGGAAAAGCGCAGGTTTTCTTCCAGACCGGGTTGATCGAATAGCTTGAGCGCCAAAGCCTGATCATCCAGATCTTCGCTGTGCATGAATGGCATGTAGAGAAACGATTTTTGACTGGCTGTTAAATCCTGATCGAATCCCTGGTCGATTGCAGCACGGGCTGTTTCGCGCGACCTGGCCTCGGTCGAAAAGCTTTTGGCGCTACCTCGAAACATATTGAGGGGACATTGATCGAGCAGGATAACCATAGCGAGGCTGCCTACCGCGATATCACACCAGCTATCTAGTTCACCCTGTCGCGCCAATTGCCAGGTTTCACCGTAGCGCGCAAGTAGTTGCCGATCAAACTCTGGGGTGGAATTAAACCAGCGTGCACTCACTTCGTCTGAAAACCAGTATTCAATTAATGACCCATACATAGTCACCCCCTGCGATGTGATAACTCAGCAATTAATTCGCGCAATTTTTGTTGTATCTGTTTACGACCGTCCAGGCTAGCCCTCTCACTCAGTTGGCCCCAGCCCTTGTTCTGCACCGCTTTTTCGATAAGCCATGGATGTATCGGGGCATCCTCAGGCGTGCACGCAATTGCCTGCATGACAAACCGCTGCAAGCTGGCAAAACAAAGTTCGAACCCTTTGTGCCCTTTAGTAAAGGCTTCTAATTCATCTCGCTCCAATTGGTTCAACGCGCACTGATATTCACTATAGCGTAATAACGCCACGACGCTCGTGTTATCCATCACTTGCAGGAACTGGCACAGCCAGACCGGTAAGTGCGTTTGAATCCTGGACTGCAATTCCTTCACTTGATTGTCGAGCGCAGTATTCAGACTTTTTAATACCACCACGGACTGATTACCGCTCGACTTACCCTGCCCAAACCCAATGTGCGTTAGCGCGAACTGGCAGTTTCTCCAGAATGCGGATGTTTCCGCCTCAAATGCGAAGCTCGCACCGACATAATCGAACCCCAAATCGCTGGCGTGTTTGATCGCTACTTCGACCATTCGTCGACCTATACCCTGTCGACGAATAGTGGAGTCAACCGTGATTCGCTGTATTCGCAGGCCCCGATGGCTGGCAAAGCGCCTGGCACCAGCCTGCGCAGTAATCATTTGTGCCAGCAAATGTCCCTTCGGACGCCGCTTACCCAGGAATACTTCTTCGCACAGCGGCGGATCGAACCCACCTTCTCGATTCAGTAAAGCCACGCCTGCTATTTTGTCGTCGACCTCGGCGAGAACAATGGTTAAATCCGGGTTTTCCATCAACATTCGCAGATCCGATGGGCGAGTCCGGTAATGTGCAGACACCATCAAACTATAAATTTCGGTTAGTAACCCGGCCTCCTTACTGCATTCTCTGGCGTTAAGGACTCGATACTGACAGGACTTTCCTGGTAAATTATCTAACCGCGTCTTCACAGCAGCGGTTTTGAGTAGCAAGTTAGTGTTAAGCCAGGCTTCCAGGCAATCATTGGCAGCCCATCGAACCGAAGCTGACAGGTTCAATCGCAGTATCTGTTGCGGGGGCAACCTGGCGATAAATCGTAGTAAGAAACCTTGCCCGGTGCCCTCGTACCCTCCGGTAGTAGTTGCCATAAGCACTCTGGGATAAAGTTTGCAAAGCTTTTGCAACATGGGGTAAGGCAACATCGCTGCTTCATCGATGACGAGCACATCGGCTGGTGGCGTACACTCAATTAGCCGATCCGGCGCGATAAATTCTACTTCGCCTGCCTGTGCGAGCAGGATCGAAGCCGATTGCCGGGAATGCGCGGTAACCAGTACTGACATACGCTGCTCTACGAGCTGCTCTTTTACGATAAATCCGAGACAGGTGCTTTTACCGCGACCACGATCTGCGGTAATCAATACTATCGATTGATGCTGTTCTTTTAGCCACAAAGCAATTCGCTGCTGGACTTCAATTTGCTCAATCGTCTTACCGGAAACCATCGATATCGACTGCGCGATCGGTAAATCCGGGAGTGTCGGCAATTTTTCACCCTGCCTGACGATAACCGCACCAACCGGTTTCTGCGTCAGCTGGTTAAAAAAATACTCCACAAATAAAGGGTCCTGAGGCACTAAGCCATCCTGCCAGACACCATAACTATCCTCAATTGACGACCACTGACGTGGTGGTACAGACAGGAGCATGAGCAAACCACCCCATTTCACCAGGCCACTGGCTATACAGACCACATCGGGATTCAATCCCTGAAACAAATCGACGATTACCAGCGAGGCTTCCTGCCCCAGCAAGGAATCTGCTTTGATAAAGGGCACCGAGGCCGGATCTAAGATTCGATCGGATAATACCAGCTTGTCCCGATACTGAGAATTGCATGCCGATGCCATCTGGTCGCACCAGAGCTGATCTCCCTGAACCGACAGAATCAAACGTTGCCGATGGAGTCTCAGATGTCTGGACAGGGCATCGAGCCATTCTGACGTCTCTGCTTCCTGGGCAGATAATAGAGATACATTTTGAGACATTTCTTAACTGGACTGGTAGAGTATTCTCTGCTTAAATTTCGATCTCATTATAAGGAATACCAACGGATGACAAAAGCACAGCAAACTCAAATCGAAGCAGCCGCTTTTCGCGGGCTGGTACAGCACTTGCAGCAACGCACCGGTGTTCAGAATATCGATCTGATGAACCTCGCTGGATTTTGCCGCAACTGCCTGGCGAAATGGTACTCAGCAGAGGCGAAAAACCTCGGGCTCGAATTCGATTATTCCGATGCTCAACAAGTGGTTTACGGCATGACGTACGATGACTGGAAAACCAACCATCAAACAAAAGCCACCGACGAGCAAATGAAACGCTACGAAGAAACGAGCGAGTTACACGCCAAAATTAGTGGCTACTAGATGTTATTTCCAGGGTGAAAATGATGGGTCTGAAATCCTCCAAAGGCGGTAGGGATCTGGTAAATGCAGCGTTTTGAGTCGCCTTTTATTGAAGCCGCATCCCTATTTTTATGAAGAATTCGGATCAGCTCAATATTGTTTAGTGAATTAAATAAAAAAATGAAGTCTCTTAATTATTGATGCCTCGAAACAAGAAAATCAAGCTGACGCAAGTAACACGTGCCCTTTTTAACCGGTAGGCATCCTGGTTTAACGCGATGAAGAGAACGATACGACTAGGTGGAAAATTCACTGGCATAGTATCTGGCGCTGGGGCGTGTGCAGCCTGGACAATTGCAATGTGGACACCCACTCCTCCGCTTCCCTTGTCTGGCGTGGCTTTTTTCGTAGCGCTGCTCATGGCGATACTCGCGATCTTAGCCGTAATCGCCTCCGTCCATGGGCATGGCATTACGCTCATTGTGTTGTTCTTTACTTCCTTCTTTCCGATTGGCTATTTCCTGCTTGGTGTGCCCGGATGGATGTGGGTGATTGGCATACTTAACCTGGGCTACCTGATCGCCGGTCTGGTAGCATGGCGGTTGCCAAACCCGATTGCAAATATTGAATCTCCGGCCCCTGACTAGGTTACGCCACTGTTGGCTGCGTATATTTAACTGTTATCCTTGCCGGCTTTAGTCACTCGATTAAATGATAATACCGTTGCGGTTTTTACTGGAATTTGATCCTGCACAGTATTTCGAGAATCTTTGCCCACCAGTCGTTTTAACTGGACCTTTAATTCGCCGAGCGTATCCATCATCATGGCGGCCAGGCGCATATTATAGGCCTCCAGTGATTTAGATCGTTGCGACTCGGCATCCATTTGAAAAATCAGGCCTTTGAGCCTGGCTTTTGTTCTTTCGGGCGCAGATTCGACCAGATCATTGATTAGTTTTCGGCGACATTTTTCGAAATGCTCGGGTTTGGCGTCATAAAGATTCTTCCACTCGTCAAAACTTAAGTCCTCGAATCTTCGCGGGCAACTTTCTGTACCCTCTGGCCGATTATCACTTCGCATCACTATTCACCTTAATCTCTTAATTCACGTCGCAATATCTTCCCTACATTAGTCTTTGGCAATTCCGTTCTAAATTCAACAATCTTGGGTATCTTGTAGCCTGCCAGGCTCTTTCGACAATGCGCGATTACTTCTTCTTCTTTTAGCGATTGATCTTTTTTGACAATCACCGCTTTGACTATTTCCCCCGCCGCCTCATCAGGTACGCCAATCACCCCGACTTCGAGCACGCCTTCATGCTCGACGATAACTGTTTCTACCTCGTTCGGGAAGACATTAAATCCAGACACCAATATCATGTCCTTTAGCCTGTCGACGACTTTAAAAAATCCTTTTGAATCCATTATGGCCGCATCGCCAGTTTTTAACCACCCATCCGAATTGATCACTTTTCGGGTCTCGTCTTCCTGGTTCCAGTAGCCTTTCATCACTTGCGGCCCTCGAACACAGAGTTCCCCAGTTTCACCCTGAGGTAATATTTTGCCATTTTCATCCTGAATCGAAACTTCGGTTGAAGGTATCGGTAAGCCAATACTGCCATTAAATTCCTTCAGATTTAGTGGATTAATGCAAACTGCTGGACAGGTTTCGGTCAAGCCATAGGCTTCGATAACGGGTACACCAGTTACTTTATTCCAACGTTCCGCGACCGGTTGCTGTACCGCCATGCCGCCACCCAGAGTCAACTTCAGGCGAGAAAAATCAACCTGGTCAAAACCCGGCGTATTCAATAACCCGTTAAACAGCGTATTAACACCGGTAATTGCAGTAAACGATACATTCTGTAGTTCCTTGACAAAATTTGGCATGTCGCGCGGGTTCGTAATCAAATAATTCTGCGCGCCCACTTTCATGAAAGTCAGGCAATTCGCTGTCAGAGAAAAAATATGATACAGCGGTAAAGCCGTGATAACGGTTTCCTTATTCTCTTCAACCGAGTCTTTAATCCATGCCGAAGCCTGTTGCATGTTGGCGATCATATTTCGATTTGTTAACATCGCTCCCTTGGCTACGCCGGTGGTACCGCCGGTGTACTGCAGAAAAGCAATATCCTCATGGTCAATATCTACAGGCTCGTGTGGCTTTCGGGCACCCTGATTCAGGGCTGTTTTAAAATTGACCGAGTTGGAAACTGAAAATGGTGGCACCATTTTCTTCACGTATTTGATCACTAAATTGACAATCAAAGACTTGGGAAATTTTAATAAATCTCCCAATTGTGTGGTAATGACATGTTGAATTTCCGTTTCATCGATCACTTCCGTCAGCGTGTGGCAAAAATTTTCCATCACGATAATGACCTTGGTGCCCGAATCGCTGAGCTGGTGTTTAAGTTCACGGGGAGTGTAAAGCGGATTGGTATTGACTACCGTAAAGCCGGCGCGCAATATTCCAAAGATCGCGACTGGATTTTGTAATACATTGGGCATCATCACTGCCACTCGATCACCTTTTCGCATATTGGGTAATTGTTGCAGATAACTCGCCATTTGTGAGGTGAGGCGATCCATATCAGCATAACTAAGCGTCGTACCTAAATTAGTAAATGCAGGACTATCGCTATATTTTTTGGCCGCCTGTTCAAACACCTCTGACACCGACCGATAGGCGTCAACATCGATTGTTTCGGGCATACCCGGGGGGTAACTTTTTAACCAAATTTTATCCATCAGAGTTCCTCCGACAGCGCTCATTAAAATTTATAAAAACCCTTACTTTATTTCGCTATGTTACTGATGCGACCTTAGGTTTTTTCTTAGGTAATTTCTTCTTTTTTGGCGAATTTTTTGCCCGCTTTATTCCTAGCTCCTGCGGTGAAAAATCATCGACCATAATAACCTTCCTGGTGGCAACCTGGGCTGACAGCAATATTTTAGCATCGGTACTAGAAATGAGATCCTTTGTTACCAATTCATCAATCCATTGCTGATAGCTTTGCAAATCGGACTTGACCTGGTGATCAGCACGAAGCCTTCGCTCTATGGGCTCGGCCAGAATGACCTTTTTCAACGCATCTTCAAGGCAACCCGTAATATCATCGGGATCGTCGCTAATATATATGCCCTGCGTCAGCCTATCTCTCGCTTTGCCTGGCTTGATCAGCAATGCTGCAACTCTGTGGCCCAGAAAGTCATTCGGTTGGCGTAAACTCAGACCGAGTGGGAAAATGATGGTCCGCACGATCAGGCCTAACCATTTGATCGGAAAATTACGTAGAATTTCGTCCAACGCCATTTGTATCTGGTACAGGCAATGCTTGGCTGACCATTCGAGCAACGGCACATCAGCTTTGGGACGGCCATCGTCTTCGAACTTTTTCAATACAGCAGAAGCATAAAACATATACCCCAGCACATCTGCGAAACGCCCGGATAGCTTCTCCTTGCGCTTGAAAGCGCCACCGAGAACTATCAATGCCAGGTCGGCTGTAACCGCAAAAGCCGCACTCATCTGGCTCAGACGCTGATAATAGGTGGCGATTCGACCCGGTGTCGGTGAAGTGGCCAGGTGACTCCCACTGATGCCATAAATAAATGCCCGACAGACATTTGAGAGCAGATAGATGATATGGCCTGTCATAGCCTGGTCGAACGCTCTTTCACTGGCAGCCTGATCGACCATGACGGCGGCTTCCATTTCACTCACCAGGTACGGATGGCAACGAATCGCCCCCTGCCCAAAAATAATCATACTACGAGTAAGAATATTTGCCCCTTCGACTGTTATGCCGACAGGCAATATCTGATACGGCCGCGCAATATAATTACTCGGTCCCATGCAAATTCCCCGACCTCCATGGATATCCATAGAATCGTTGATCATCTGGCGCATAAATTCGGTATTGTAGTATTTCAGAATAGCAGTAACGACCGAAGGTTTCTCTCCGCTATCTAGCGCCGACAAGGTTAAGAGCCGTCCCGCATCGGTCATGTAGGCCAGGCCTCCGATTCGCGCCAATGCCTCTTCTACACCTTCGAACTTTCCTATTGAAGTTTTGAATTGCTTGCGAACGCGCGCGTAGGCTCCAGTAGTACGCGCCACACTCTTGCCTGCGGCAGCGCCCAATGCTGGTAATGAAATGCCCCGACCCGCCGAAAGAGACTCCACAAGCATTCGCCAACCAACGCCAATATTTTTCTGACCGCCAATTATATAATCTATCGGGACAAAAACATCCTTTCCACTGTTCGGACCATTTTGAAATGCGGCGTTCATCGGAAAATGTCGATTCCCGATAGTGATTCCAGGTATATCAGCTGGAATCAATGCGCAAGTAATACCCAGATCGGCATCACCGCCGAGCAAGGCATCGGGATCGTACACTTTGAACGCAAGACCGAGAACAGTGGCTATTGGGCCAAGTGTAATATAACGTTTTTCCCAGTTTAACCTGAGGCCCAGTACCTGCTTTCCTTTGAATTTTCCCTTGCATACCACGCCGGTATCTGGAATAGAGCCTGCGTCTGATCCTGCATCGGGGCCAGTCAGCGCAAAGCAGGGTATTTCTCGTCCATCGGCGAGCCGTGG
>SMVA01305159.1_pt1 | contig 10503 bp, 8 predicted proteins | sample 2456451 | NCBI WGS metagenome assembly SMVA01 (sample SAMN11095933, study PRJNA526329) | marine sediment metagenome | biome: Marine sediment; feature: Surficial sediment; material: Deep marine sediment; isolation source: Hadal surficial sediment | place: Pacific Ocean | collected 2014-05 | depth 0-1...
ACATTCTCCATGGTCGATACCGACGGGTGTACCGCGGTAGGCGTGCTCGGTCCCTGTTTACCCAGAGGGATGGCTTCTCGTCGAGCCATTCGATACAAGGCAAATATTCCAATCAATCCATGTACCGCAGCCATGGACCAGAAAAATGCGTCTTCACCCAGCTGATCCATGATAGTGGCGATGAGTACCGGACCCACCACCGCACCCAGCCCCCCGACCAGCACCAGTGCGCCGCTGGCCGCAATCATCTGACTCGGTTCTAGGCGGTCATTGGTATGGGCAATACAGATTGAGTACAACGGAAACGCCAGGCCACCAAACAGGCCGATGGCCAGCAACAGGTAGTCGGTGGAAATCAGCATCGCATACAGGCAAAGCGGCGCAGACAGGGCTGTCAGAAGGGTTAAAACAGTGAGCACGATGCGTCGGTCAAAGCGATCGGATAACGCTCCAACAGGTCCCTGGAACAAAACGGTACCGATTACCGCCGCCGTCATAAAGTAGGTAATCTCTTTTAGGTCGAGGCCGATACGCTGCCCATAAACAGGTCCCAGCGCAAAAAAGGTCGCGGTCACCAGACCCACACCAAACATGCCCACCATGCCCAACGGGGACAGACGAAACATCTCGACCAGGCTGATGCCCACCGCTTCTTTAAACGCCGGGGGAGATCCCGCCGAAAGCAATAACGGAATAACCGCGATAGAAATTAACACCGATGTCAGAATAAACAGCGGGTATTCCCCGGGACTGCCCAGGTTCAACATGAGTTGCCCGGCACCGACGCCGAGGTAAGAGACAACCATGTAAAGCGACAACAATTTCCCCCGGGTGGCATTGGTAGCGCGGTCGTTCAACCAGCTCTCGGCAACGATATAAAGTCCGGCAAAAGAGAATCCGCTGATAAATCTAAGCAGCAACCAGACAGGTACATTGACAAATATTGCATGCACCAGAATCGACGCCGATGCGAGCGCCGCAAACGCGGCAAACACACGGACATGCCCTACCCGGGCGGTAATTCGGGGTGACAATATCGAGCCCAGCAAAAATCCGAGATAAAAGGAGGACATTACCAGGCCGGTGGTGGTTGCGGAAAAACCTTCCTGGTCGGCTCGAACGGCGAGCAACGTGGCCTGCAATCCATCCCCGAGCATCAGAATCCCGAAACCGAGCAACAATGCCCAGGATGACAGTAGCGCCTTGCCGAATGTGGTGGGCTGTGGGGTCAATGCTCAGGTCACCCAGGCGCGTGGAAGATTTCGCTCGAAATAGGTAATCCGTTCCAACAGCACGCCATGGTCACTGGTCAAAATAAGCGCCGCACCCTGCAAATCGGTTTCGTTCACTTCCCACCACTCCCAATCGGTTAGTATTCCATCTTTATCCTGGCGCAATTCATGGGTCAGTTTCCATTGGTTATCCGCACCCAAAGCACGCGTACGTTTGTCCCAGCGCTGCATATAGTCCGCCAGCATGTCGCGGGTAACCGGTTCGGGTTCGGCGGGGTCATCGAAAACAAACTCGCTGCTGGTCGAGGCAAGAAGTAACTCGATATCCATCCGATACCAGCCCTGCAGGTAATTCTCACGTAAAGCCTCGCGCTTCGACAGGGTCTTCATATAACTCCGCTTTCCCGCAGATGCTGCAGTTGCTCCGGGCCATATCCAAGTTCAGCCAGGACGGCATCGGTATCTTCACCCAGCCGGGCACATCGACTATCCAGTTGCGGACCGTCGACGGCGTATCGAAACGCGGCGATAGGCGAGGTATGGGTAATTCCTTCGAGACGACGATGACGGCTATGTTCAGCGCGTTTAGTTTGGTCCGTGGTCAGCATTTCATGTAAATCCCTGATCCTGGCAGCCGGAACGTCGTGCTGGTTTAAAACCTCCTCCCATTCATGCGCATTTCGCCGGCCAAGGCGTTGCAACATTATTTCACGCAGGCGAACACCGTTTTCCCGGAGCCAGGGTTTATCGAACGGCTCAGGGATATCGATTGATTCACCTATCGCCAGAGCATCGAACAGTTTGCTGTGTTGTGCCAGGCTATAGGCGCCAAGCACAATGTCACCGACTTTACAGCGAAAAACCGCATACCCGGGCACGATGGTCTGCACATTGCCGGTACGCAAATCGGTTACTCCCGCCTGCAACGCGTTCGCCACCTGGGGCGATATCATCATCAGGGCGGCATCGACCATATTGACCTCGATCAGCTGCCCTTCCCCGCTCGCCTGTCGCTGAAAAAGCGCACTGGCGATAGCGAACGCGGCCTGGGCGCCGGTACCGTAATCAATCAACGGCGGACCGACGCGCAGATACTCCTGATCCGCATAACCATTGAGCGACATCATGCCGCTAAAAGCCTGAATCACCGAGTCGTAAGCCGGTCTGCCGCTAAAGGCGTTGTCCTTGCCAAATCCGGTCATTTCACAATAGATCAACTGCGGATTTTGCTTCATTGCTACTGCCGGACCCAGGTCAAACGACTCCAGGCCCGCGCTGTAGTTTTCCACCAGGACATCCGCGGTGCTGATCAGCTGCAACGCGATGTCCCTGCCTTCGGCGGTATCCAGGTTCAATGTGATCGCGCGTTTACCCTGGTTGTTGAAGATATAGGAAGAACCCAGCCCCTGCTGATTTTGCGCATGATCGACACCGACCTCACGCATCATATCCGGCAATTCAGGCGCTTCGATCTTGATCACCTCGGCACCCATGACCGCCAACTGGTAGGTGGCGAAGGGTCCGGCAAAAACATGGGTGAAATCGAGCACCCGGATACCTTTGAAAGCTTGCATAAAAATTAATCGAGGTAAATGCCGCCAGTTTATCGAATCCTGTATGCGCCAGGTATAAAAATTTAAACAGATGTTCCAGCCAGTGCCGAATCGGGCCCGGGAAAACCCTGATCCTGAGATCATTATTTACAGCAATTCTGGTATCTTTGACAAACCAGTCAATTTTTCTGGAAGCGACCTGTATTTATGCCATTGAGACTCAAATACGGAAATTTGAAACCCAATTCCCGACAAAACAATAATCAGATTGTAATTTCAACTTGTTTGAGGTTAAATCGATGGAATTGCAACCTGTACCAGCCAATACTAATTATACTTATGGCGAACTGACAGCAAAAAACAAAATTACAACACAACCGAATATTACCTGAGGAAAATACAAATGGTGGACATCAAAGATCTCGAAAAGGCAGCCCGTGAGGGAACTCTCGGCCGACGCGAATTCATCAAACGTGCCGGCGCACTGGGTCTTGCGGCTCCTTTCGCAGCCTCCCTGCTGACGCAATCGGTGCAGGCAGCGATGATGCCGAAAAAAGGTGGCAAATTCAGGCTTGGGGTTGGACACGGTTCGACCACTGATACGCTGGATCCGGGAACGCATGAAAACGGCTTTATGTCGGACACGGTTTATGCCTACGCCAACCACCTGTTCGAAGTTGACAATACCCAGATTCTGGTGCCCGAACTGGCGGAAAGTTTCGAGGCCAGTGGCGATGCCAAAACCTGGGTCATCAAGCTGCGCAAGGATGTAGTATTCCACAATGGTAAAGAAATGACGGCGGACGATGTCATCGCCTCGATCAACCATCACCGCGGCGAAGATTCGAAATCTGCGGGTAAATCGCTGCTGGATCCATTGCAGGAAATGAAGAAGACCGGTAAACATGAAGTCACCTTCGTACTCAGCGCCGGCAACGCGGATTTCCCATTCATTCTGAGTGACTATCACTTTGCGATTTTGCCGGAATTTGACGGCAAAATGGACTGGCAGGCGGGTTTTGGTACCGGCGGTTATGTGATCCAGAAATTCGAACCCGGGGTACGCGTTACTTTCAAACGCAATCCGAACTACTGGAAAGCCGGGCGAGCACATTTCGATGAAGTTGAGATTATCGCGTTGATCGATACCACCGCACGGCAAAATGCGGGTATGAACCAGGAAGTAGACGTGATTGACCGGGTTGATCCAAAGACAGTGCATTTGTTAAGTCGTAATCCCAATCTTACAATTCTGGAGACCACCGGCACCTTGCACTACACCTTCCCGATGCGCGTCAATGCACCGCCATTCGATAACTACGATCTACGCATGGCGGTCAAACTGTCGATCGATCGTGAACAGCTGTTGAATAAAATTCTGCTCGGACATGGTGCGATTGGCAACGACCATCCTATCTCGGCAGCGAACCCCTATCATAACGGTGAAATGGCGCAGCGCACGTACGATCCGGACAAGGCCAGACACCATCTTAAGAAGGCCGGTATGGAGGGCGTCACGCTGGATCTCAGCACTTCCGAAGCAGCCTTCTCCGGTGCGGTCGATGCGGCCTTGCTGATCAAGGATTCAGCCGCCAAGGCGGGTCTCAACATTAACGTGGTGCGTGAGCCCAAGGACGGCTATTGGTCAAACGTCTGGAACAAGAAACCCTGGTGTGCCTGCTACTGGGGCGGCCGCCCGACCGAAGACTGGATGTTTACCGCGGCCTATGTTGCGGAAAGCAAGTGGAATGACACTGCCTGGACCACCGGAGCAGCAGCTGACAAGTTCAACAAACTGGTGGTTGCGGCCCGTTCCGAACTCGATACCAGCAAGCGCCGGGAAATGTACTACGAATGCCAGGTACTGGTGAGCAATGAAGGTGGTGCGTTGATACCGTTGTTTGCCAACTACATCATGGCGCTTAACAAGAAGGTTGCGCATGGCGAGGTTGCTGGCAACTGGGATAAGGACGGCAACAAGGCAATTGAACGTTGGTGGTTCGCATAAACACTGGGTAAACAGGGGTAATGGGCTCCGTCCGGCCCATTACCCTTTGATAATAATTAAAATTCTGGCTGCTATTCACAGGGTAATGAATAAACTGGCTGGTTGGAGGAGGAAAGCACCGTGCATCCAGTAGTCCGTACAGTCATGCAAAGACTAGGCCTCGGCCTGGTCACACTCTTCGTCGTGTCGCTGATCATATTCAGCTCGATCGAATTCCTGCCCGGTGATTTTGGCGAAGCGGTTCTGGGCCAGGCAGCCTTACCCGAAACTGTGGCCGCATTTCGCAGGGAACTCGGTCTCGACTTACCCATGTATGAACGCTATCTCAACTGGCTCGGTGGGGTCGTGACCGGAGACATGGGCAATTCATTTTCGGGCAGAGGCTCGTCCGGCGGTGCGGATCGCTCGCGCGCGGTTATGGACCTGATTGCGCCTCGCCTGGCCAACACCTTGTTCCTGGCGTCGATGGCGGCCATTATCTCGATTCCGCTGGCGATGTTTCTCGGCATAACCGCCGCACTGTATCGGAATTCAATTTACGACCGGGTGGTCAACGCGGTGACTTTGACGACCATATCGTTTCCTGAATTTTTTGTGGCCTACATATTAATACTGGTATTCTCGTCCTTCACCCACCTGTTCCCGTCACTGGCCAACATCCCCCACGACGCGACTTTCTGGGATCGGGTTTATCTGTCGTCGTTACCGGCACTGACGCTGACGCTGGTCATAGTGGCGCATATGATGCGCATGACCCGGGCCGCAATCATCAACCTGATGGCGAGTCCCTATATCGAAATGGCCAATCTAAAAGGCGTTTCCAAATCACAGGTGATCTTGCAGCACGCGCTGCCAAACGCCTGGGCACCGATCGTCAATGTCATCGCCTTCAACCTCGCCTATCTGGTAGTCGGCGTGGTCGTGGTCGAGGTGGTCTTCGTCTACCCGGGCGTTGGTCAGTTAATGGTCGACGCGGTAACCACGCGTGACGTACCGGTGGTGCAGGGTTGCGCCATGATATTTGCCACCACCTTTATATTGCTAAACCTGTTTGCGGACATTATTTCCATCGTTACCAACCCCAGATTATTACATCCAAGATGAGACTTGATTCATGAGCAATGGAGAAGAACAAGGCTATTCGGCAGCTGGCGAAGTCGGCATGCTCAAGGCGCGTCGAACGCGGCGAGAAAATATCTGGCGGGGATTGAAATCCGCGCCACCGACGGCGCTGTTCGGCATGACCGTTATTACAATATACGCATTCTTCGCCTTGTTCGCACCGTTTCTGGCACCCTATGGAGAGGCCGAAATCTTCCCCATGTCGTACGCCCCCTGGAGCGACGAGTTCATGTTTGGAACCGATCAGCTGGGACGCGATGTACTGACCCGCCTGATCTATGGCGCGCGCAATACGGTCGGCATCGCGGTTGCCACTACCCTGCTGTCATTTTTAATCGGCGGTAGCCTGGGCATTACCGCGGCGATCAGTCGTGGCTGGGTGGATAACCTGTTAAGCCGATCGGTCGATGTTTTGATGGCCATCCCCAGCCTCATTTTCGCGCTGATCCTGATTTCCATGTTTGGTGCGACCGCAATCAATTTGATCATGATCATCGCGGTACTCGACGCGACCCGCGTGTTTCGTATTTCCCGGGCGGTATCGCTCAATGTGGTAGTGATGGATTACGTGGAAGCCGCCAAACTCAGGGGGGAAGGCCTTGGCTGGATTATGCGCCGAGAAATTTTACCCAATATTATGCCACCATTGGTCGCCGAATTTGGTCTACGCTTTTGTTTTGTATTTCTCACCATCGCAGCGCTGTCTTTCCTCGGCGTTGGTATTCAGCCGCCGACTGCCGACTGGGGTTCCATGGTTCGTGAAACCGCGGGCCTGATTCAATTTGCCGAATACGATCTCACCGCGGCAATGACACCGATGCTGCCGGCAGGCGCAATCGCGCTGCTAACCGTTGCAGTTAACTTCGTAGTGGACTGGTTCCTGCATAAGAGCGCCGGCCTAAAAGATGAGCATTGATCGATGAGTAGCAATAAAAGAGGACAAAAAGGCGATATTCTGCTGGAAATGCACGGCATCGTCATCAATGGCTATAGCGATGACCGCTGGCACGAAATCATCAAGGGCATCGACGTTGTTTTGAAACGCGGCGAAATTATGGGCCTGATCGGCGAGTCAGGCGCGGGCAAATCCACCCTGGGACTGGCGGCAATGGCCTTTGCCAAACCCGGTTGTAAAATTTTTGAGGGTAGCATCGTCTTCGACGGCATCGATTTGATGAAGGCAACGGAAGACGAGAAACGCAAACTACGCGGCTCGCGCATCGCCTATGTCGCCCAGTCAGCCGCGGCTTCTTTCAACCCCTCGCACAAGCTCATCGATCAAACGGTAGAGTCGACGGTGCGTCATGGCATAAAATCTGTAACCGAAGCCAAGGCGGATGCCAGAAAACTCTATCGCGATCTGCAACTTCCGAACCCGGACAACATAGGTGAGCGCTACCCCCACCAGGTGTCTGGCGGCCAGTTACAGCGGGTCATGACCGCGATGGCAATGTCGCCTCGCCCGGACCTGATTATATTCGACGAACCAACCACAGCACTCGACGTAACTACCCAGGTTGAAGTACTGGCTGCCATGCGAGAAATCGTCGAGCACTACCACACCGCTGCTATTTATATCACCCACGACCTGGCTGTGGTTGCGCAGATGGCGGATGTGATCAAGGTGTTGCGCTACGGCGAAACTGTCGAAGACGCCGATACCCGTACCATGCTGAAAAATCCCAAGAAAGAGTATACGAAATCCCTCTGGTCGGTGCGTTCCATCGAAAAAGAAGAAGTGGTATCGGATGATATCATTCTCAAGGTTGACCGTATCGACGCCAGCTACACTGGCAGTGAGAGGGTACTGAACGATGTGACGATTGTCGTTCCACGCGGCAGTACCGTGTCAATCGTGGGCGAATCCGGATCCGGTAAATCGACTGCCGCTCGCGTTATCACCGGCCTGCTGCCGCCGAGCAAAGGACAGGTATTGTTTAACGGTAAACCCCTGCCGCCGGAATTGAAAAACCGTAGCGTCGAACAGCTACAAAAAATCCAGATGATTTATCAGATGGCCGATACCGCGATGAACCCGCGACATACGGTCCGCGATATCATCGGCCGGCCGCTGGAATTTTATCTCGGTTTAACCGGCAAAAAACGCGATCAGCGATTGCTCGAGTTACTGACGATGATCGAACTCGACCAAACCTTTGCCGATCGGCTGCCGTCCGAACTGTCCGGCGGTCAAAAACAACGCGTCTGTATCGCGCGTGCGCTGGCGGCAGAGCCTGATTTGATTATTTGCGACGAAGTTACCTCCGCACTCGATCAAATCGTGCAGAAAGGCATCCTGCAACTGCTGCTGCGCCTGCAGGATGAGCTGGGGCTGACTTACATCTTTATCACCCACGACATCGCCACGGTTAAAGCAATCTCGGACCAAATCGTTGTCATGCTTGAAGGCCAGGTGGTTGAGCAGGGCATGAAAAGCGAAATTCTGTCGCCACCCTTCCCTGAATACACCAAGCTACTGCTGTCTTCAGTTCCGGAAATGGATCCTGACTGGCTGACCGGGCTGCTGGCGAAACGCAAACAGGAGCAAGACTCCGCATCCTGATCCGCTCGACCTGGCAACAAGCCGTTTTGCGGTAAACCCGCCTGCCGACAATGACCTGCATCCTGAAGCGCGTGCTGACATAGCCGCCGATGCCGATGGTCTTTATCCGCACCCCGCAAGATCGGCCGAATAAATTCGGCCCTACAGTGGCGTGTGGTTAAAACTCTGCATGGCATTAATGACTGCTTTACCGCCAAGTTTTTCGATCATTTTGGCCTGGTCCGCGAAGGCTTGCCGATTGACTTCTTCCGGATCCAGGATCTGGTATAACTGCCGGCGTAATTCATTGACGGTTGCGGCATGATTCGGATCTCCTGCCAGGTCGATCAATTCCTGTGGATCCTCCTCCATATTGAACAACAGGTCAGCATGCCCTTCTGAAAAATAGACATACTTCCACGCTCCCCGGCGCAGCATATAGAATCCACAGGGACTGCCACCATCGTGATACTCGCTCAGAATCGGTCGATCAGGCTCCGGGTTTTCGATGAACTCCCCTAGTGGCCGGCTTTGCCAGGGTTTTCCGGTCCTGGTTATTTCACTCCCGACAAAACCTTCGATGGTGGCTGCCAGATCGATTAAAGAGACGGGCGTGTTGTTGACGCAAGGCGAGATACCCGGACCAGTCAGGGTCATCGGAATGCCGACTGAATCCTCGTACATAAACGACTTGCACCAGATACCATGATTACCGATTAAATCACCGTGATCGCTGGTATAAATAACCTGCGTATTGCCCGTCTGACCGGTGGCTTCTAATGCCGATAATACCTGTGCAACATTGTCGTCGAGAAAACTGCAAAGACCGTAATAATTCTTCAGGCCTTCAATTTGCATTGCCGAATCAAAATAATCGTTGTAATTCCAGAATTTCCTCATTTCGTCGATTACCGGATGTTTCAACTGCTTTTCCGGATCGCAGTCATATGCCTGTGGCAGGTCCATATCCCGGTACAAATTATAAAACTCTTGTGGCGCCGACAGCGGAAAATGGGGACAAACGAACGAGACAAACAACACCCAGGGCTTGAGCGTATCCTGATCTACTCTACGCTTAAGCCAGTCGACAGAGGCCGCGGTTATATCCCTGTCATACCTGGTATAGCTTGACTCTCCAGGACCGATTCCCGCGGCCAGTTCGGCGGTTTCCGAAAATTCCGCCATTGGTTTACGGAACAATCCCTGTGGCCAGCCCCTGCCCTCGTTGGCCAGGTACATCGGTAAAATTTCCTCGCTGAAACCATGGTCATCCGCGGCCGAGCGATAATGTAATTTACCAATCGATACGACCTCGTGCCCCTTATCGCGTAATCGATGCATCCAGCTTGGTTGCTGACCGTAATAAGGCTCGGCCGAGGACCAGCAACGATGCTCGAAGGTATAGGTGCCGGTGGCGAAACTGGCACGCGCCGGGATACAGATAGGTGATGGTGTATAAGCCCGTTCGAAGCGGATGCCATCATTGGCGAGACGGTCCAGTGTCGGGGTCCGCACCTGGGAATTACCATAGGCGCCCATCACCGAGCGCGTATGCTCGTCGGACATGATAACAATAACGTTATTTCCACTCATCTCGGCCCCGACAAAAAAGAGTTACGCCAAAAAAAACAGGCTCCCGGGGGAGCCTGTTTAATTACTTCAAGTGATTGCCGACTAGGGTATCCATTTCATCCAGATATCTTTGTTGGCTTCCATCCATTCCTCGACCACTTCATCCGTTTCACGCTTCTTCACATCGATTTCATAGATCATGCCGGATTGCTGTTCATTGGTCAGGTGCTGGTTTCTGATCAACTGGGCAATTTCAGGATGGTCTTTTACCAGAGCGGGTGAACCACGGTTAAATGTATGGTCTTCAGCCCAGTTGGTGCCCGGCCATTTATCGGCGTCGTAAGGCGGCAATTCTATCTCCACCAGATCGAGCGCGGCGTGGATCCAGTGAGGGGCCCATGCGTAGGCCAGGAAAGGTTCGCCACGCTTGTACTTGGCCTGAATTTCAGCCCAGTGCGCGACTTCGGAACCCAG
>SMVA01143652.1_pt1 | contig 10501 bp, 9 predicted proteins | sample 2456451 | NCBI WGS metagenome assembly SMVA01 (sample SAMN11095933, study PRJNA526329) | marine sediment metagenome | biome: Marine sediment; feature: Surficial sediment; material: Deep marine sediment; isolation source: Hadal surficial sediment | place: Pacific Ocean | collected 2014-05 | depth 0-1...
AAAGTGAAAGCAAATTCGATAGTGGTTGTGGTTGGCCCTCATTTGATAAGGCTCAAGAAGGTACCGTTGAATATATTCAGGATAAAAGTTCGGGGATGATTCGAGTAGAAATTATCTGCTCAAATTGTGGTAGCCATTTAGGGCATGTTTTTAACGATGGCCCCACGGAAACCGGACAACGTTATTGTGTAAATTCATTATCAATAGACTTTCAAAAAAAATAAAAACATATTTCCAGTCGTATAGATTAGCCAAGCAAAATATTGTAGTAAAGTTTACAGTTACACATACATTTTGTAATTTCGTTCTTTAAAATTTATACAACAAATTAAGAAATGAGAAAATATGATGTTATTGTTTTAGGAAGCGGACCCGGAGGGTATGTAACTGCAATCAGAGCTTCACAATTAGGTTTTAAAACTGCTGTAATAGAAAAAGAAAATTTAGGAGGTGTATGTTTAAATTGGGGTTGTATTCCTACAAAAGCTTTATTGAAAAGTGCTCAGGTTTTCGATTATTTAAAACATGCCGAAGATTATGGTCTTAGTGTTAATGGAGTTGAAAGAGTCTTTGGTAAAGTTGTTGAACGAAGTCGTGGTATTGCAGATGGAATGAGTAAAGGGGTTCAGTTTTTAATGAAGAAAAATAAAATTGATGTCATTAATGGATTCGGAAAGATAAAACCAGGAAAGAAGATTGATGTAGATGGAAAAGAATATACAGCAGATCACATTATTATTGCTACCGGAGCTCGCTCAAAGGATTTGCCTAACATAAAACAAGATGGTAAAAAAATAATAGGTTATCGAGAAGCCATGACCCTTAATAAACAACCTAAAAGCATGATAGTTGTAGGTAGTGGTGCCATAGGCGTAGAATTTGCCCATTTTTATAATACAATGGGTACCGAAGTTACCATTGTAGAATTTCTACCAAACTTAGTCCCTTTAGAAGACGAAGAAGTGTCAAGACAATTTGAACGGTCATTTAAAAAAGCTGGAGTCAAAGTAATGACCAATACTTCGGTAGAAAAGGTAGACACATCAGGGAAAAATATAAAGGTTACCGTAAAAACCAAAAAAGGAGAAGAATTTCTGGAAGCCGAAATTGTACTTTCTGCAGTGGGGATTAAATCAAATCTTGAAAATATTGGCCTTGAAGATGTTGGTATCGTAACCGATAATGATAAAATATTAGTGAATGACTGGTATCAAACAAATATACCAGGTTATTATGCTATCGGTGATGTGGTTGATGGACCTGCTCTTGCTCATGTCGCTTCTGCCGAAGGAATTACCTGTGTTGAAAAAATTTCAGGCATGCATGTAGATGCCATTGATTATGGAAACATTCCCGGATGTACTTATGCAACACCCGAAATTGCCTCTGTAGGAATGACCGAAAAACAAGCAAAAGAAGCAGGTTATGATCTAAGGGTTGGAAAGTTTCCATTTTCTGCTAGTGGAAAAGCAAGTGCTGCCGGAACCAAAGAAGGTTTTGTAAAAGTGATCTTTGATGCAAAATACGGGGAATGGTTAGGTTGCCATATGATTGGTGCCGGGGTAACCGATATGATCGCCGAAGCTGTTGTAGCACGAAAATTGGAGACCACAGGACATGAAGTTTTAAAATCTATCCATCCACACCCAACCATGAGTGAAGCAGTTATGGAAGCCGTTGCTGATGCGTATGGTGAAGTGATTCATCTATAATATTACAAAAAGCTTTGCAAGGCCAACTCATAGCTTTGCATTCCAAAACCAAGGATAATACCTTTAGCAATTGGAGAAATATATGATTTATGTCTAAATTCTTCCCTTGAGAACGTATTGGAAATATGTACTTCAATCACTGGAGTTGAAATAGCCTTAACTGCGTCTCCTATACCTACTGAAGTATGAGTATAGGCTGCGGCATTTAAAATAATACCATCGTAAGAATAACCTATCTCCTGGAGTTTGTCAATAATCTCTCCCTCTATATTAGACTGAAACTGAGTGAGCTCAACTTCTTTATACTTAAATTGAAGATGTACAAAAAAATCATCAAAGGATTGATCCCCATAAATGTCGTTTTCCCTTTTTCCCAATAAATTAATATTGGGCCCATTGATGATGATGATTTTCATAATTCAAAGATAATGATAATTGATAATTGATAATTACGTTATTTACAAAATAACATTATAAAAAAGCCATCTAAATTAGATGGCTTTATAAATATTTTTAATGTATTAGATTACAAAAAAGAATACCCTATGGCGATAGAAGTTACACTGTTTTTACCATTAGCATTATTAAAAACATCGGTCAATCCAAAGTTATGACGACCTTCTATCCTTATTCCAAATGGAAAGTCATACCCTAAACCCAATACTCCGGCAAGATCAAAAGATTCAGCCTCGATAACATTCCCCAATACGTCCTTAATATTATCATCCACAATAAAGCCAAATTGTGGTCCTGCTTGTAAATTAAATCCCTGAACCAAGTAATATTTTAAAACAATTGGAACGTTTATATAATTTAAGTCTATATCCTTTGGGTCTAATTTGGCTCCTTGTTGAGAATATAATAAATCTCCTTGTATGCCTAATTTATCACTGAATTTTACACCTGCAAATACCCCAATTAAAAACCCGGTTCTATTTGAAAGACCAGATGCATCAGTGATACTAGCAAAATTTGCACCAGCTTTTAAACCCAAATCAATTTCTTGGGATATTACTGAAGTTGTCAGAAATGCTGTTAAAACAATTAAAATGAAATTTTTCATAAGCTTAGTTTTATAATTTTAAGATTTGTAAATATAAAGTAAAACGTAAAATAGATTCAAGTTATTTCTTACAAAACTTTCTTTTTTATTTTTATTGATTAATATAGCTATATGAATTGGCAACAAGCTATCACACATTACCAAAACTATTTACGTTTAGAACGAGGACTATCTGAAAACTCGATATCAAATTACACCTATGATATTAATAAATTGATTAATTGGCTAGAAAACAATGACATAGAAGTATCAGTGACAGTTATTACAAAAGAAACCATTCAGCAGTTTATTTACACCATTGCCAAAGAAGTAAATCCTCGTTCTCAAAGTAGAATCATTTCAGGGCTTCGTGGATTTTTCAACTACCTTGTTTTTGAAGAATATAGAAAAACCAATCCATTGGAACTTATTGAAAGTCCCAAAATTGGTAGAAAATTACCAGACACACTTTCCCTTGAAGAAATAGACCATCTTATAAAAACTATTGATTTAAGCAAACCACAAGGGGAACGCAATCGAGCAATTATTGAAACTCTTTATGGTTGTGGATTAAGAGTTTCAGAATTAATTACTTTAAAATTATCAGATTTATTTTTTGAAGAAGGATTTATAAAAGTTACAGGGAAAGGAAATAAACAGCGTTTTGTCCCTATAAGTTCTCTTACTGTAAAATATATAGACTTGTACCGCAATCAAATACGAGTACATCAAGATATAAAACCGAAAGCAAAAGATACTTTATTTCTAAATCGAAGAGGAAACTCGCTATCTCGAGCTATGATTTTTACCATTGTAAAACAACTTGCTGAAAAAGGAGGTATACATAAAAATATTAGCCCTCATACTTTTAGACATTCATTTGCTACACATCTTTTAGAGAATGGTGCAAACCTGCGTGCTATACAACAAATGTTAGGTCATGAAAGCATTACTACCACAGAGATATATACACATATAGATAAGAAACATCTCACTCAAATAATAAATCAATTTCATCCAAGAAGCTAATTTTGTGTTGTATCTTGTGTTAGAATCAACCACTATGATAACATTGAGTTTTGATAATAAAGACACTTTTCACTGCATCGGATTAGGTACCTGGAAAGCCACAGGTAACGAAATTAAAACTACTATAGTTGATGCAATTCATGCTGGCTATCGACATATTGATACCGCAGCAGTTTATGGAAATGAAGTTGAGATTGGAGAGGCCCTTGCTAGTGTTTTTAAAAATGGAGAAGTTAAAAGAGAAGATATTTTTATTACATCAAAACTATGGAATAATGCCCATCATGTATCTTCTGTAATACCTGCTTTAAAAGAATCACTTAAAAAATTACAGCTTGATTATTTAGACCTATATCTTATTCACTGGCCCGTAGCATTTAAACGTGGTGTTTTATTTCCAAGCAAGTCTTCGGAATACATTCCATTAGAAGAACTTCCCATTATAGATACTTGGAATCAAATGGAAATTGCTAAAAAAGAAGGATTGGCTCGTCATATTGGGGTTTCTAATTTCAGTAAAAAGAAACTTCAAAATTTAATTTCTAAAGCCGAAAGTAAACCTGAAATTAATCAAGTTGAATTACATCCTTTACTTCAGCAAAATGAATTATTAAATTATTGTAATTCTGAAGGTATATTAATAACTGGGTATTCTCCATTAGGATCGGGAGACCGCTCTTTAGATATGAAAAATGACGATGAACCAAGTTTAATGGATCTTGAAGTAATAATAAATATTGCAGCAAAACATAATGCCACGCCTGCACAAGTGTTAATTGCTTGGCATTGTAAGAGAGGGACCTCCGTTATTCCAAAATCAACGAATATTAAACATATGACAGCTAATTACAACGCCTTTGCTATAGTTCTTGATGATGTGGATATGCGAAAAGTGGAAACCCTTGATAAGAATTACAGGTTTATAAATGGTTCATTTTTTGAAATGCCCGGAAGCGGATATTCTAATATTTATGATGAATAAACCTCAAAGAAAATACTTATCTCGCAATATTCACAGCCCTGGTTTCTCTTATCACAGTTACTTTTACCTGCCCCGGATATGTCATTTCTGTTTGGATTTTTTGTGAAATACTAAATGATAATTCTGCTGCTTTTTCATCGCTTACTTTTTCACTTTCTACCATAACACGTAATTCCCGACCTGCCTGAATTGCATAGGCTTTATTTACTCCTTTAAATCCAAAAGCTACATCTTCAAGGTCCTTTAAACGCTGTATATAGGAATCTAATACTTGTCTTCTTGCTCCGGGTCTTGCTCCACTAATAGCATCACATACTTGTACAATAGGTGATAAAAGATTAGTCATTTCAATTTCATCATGGTGTGCTCCAATGGCATTGCAAACATCGGGTTTCTCCCCATGTTTTTCTGCCCATTGCATTCCTAATAAAGCGTGAGGGAGTTCGGTTTCAGTGTCTGGCACTTTACCTATATCGTGTAGTAATCCAGCACGTTTAGCAAGTTTTGGATTTAATCCTAATTCGGCAGCCATCACACCACAGAGCTTAGAAACCTCACGAGAGTGTTGTAAAAGGTTTTGCCCGTAAGAAGAACGAAACTTCATGCGCCCAACTGTTTTTATAAGTTCTGGATGTAAGCCATGAATTCCTAGATCTATAACGGTACGTTTCCCAACTTCTATAATTTCCTCTTCAATTTGTTTGATGGTCTTATTAACCACTTCTTCAATTCTAGCAGGATGTATACGACCATCGGTCACTAATTTATGAAGAGACAATCGAGCTATTTCTCTGCGAACTGAATCAAAACAGGACAGGATAATTGCTTCAGGAGTATCATCAACAATAATCTCAACTCCAGTAGCAGCTTCTATTGCTCTAATGTTTCTGCCTTCTCGTCCGATGATTCTTCCTTTTATATCATCGCTTTCAAGATTAAATACCGATATGCAATTTTCTATAGCTTCTTCAGTACCAATTCTTTGAATGGTATTGATCACAATCTTTCTTGCATCTTGTTGGGCTGTTAATTTAGCTTCCTCCATGGAATTTTGGATATAGGCCATGGCATCTGATTTGGCTTCATCTTTAATGCTTTCTAATAATTGAGACTTAGCATCTTCAGCAGAAAGACTGGAAATTACTTCCAATTGTTCTATTTGCCTACGATGTAATTTATCCACTTCATTTTGTCTTTTACCAAGATAATTAATTCGATCGCTGTAATCTTTTATCTTGATTTCAACATCGGAATTTATCTTTTTTGCATTAGCCAGTTCATTCGAAATCTGAGATTCTTTATCACGAGTACGTTTTTCAGCTTCTAAAATTTTCTTCTCACGTTTTAAAATTACCTTTTCATGTTCGGACTTTAGTTCAATAAACTTTACTTTTGCTTGAAGCATTTTGTCTTTTTTTAATGCCTCTGCATCCTTTTCTGCTTCCTTGGTAATAGCAGCGGCTATCTTTTTCGCCGAATTAATTAATTTAGTAGCTCTATTCTTTTCAAGAAGTTTTGAGATTACAAATCCAACTATTAATCCTATTACTCCAATTATAATTAGTGTTACGTTGTTATCCATTTTACTTGCTTTTTGTGTTTAAAATCATTTGATCACCCCCTTATCGAATTATTTAAAGAGTAATTTCATATAAATTATCGAGTTTGATTATTCAAATGATTCCATAAAAAAGCCTACATTAATATTGTGATTTTGAATAAACTCCTTAAAAACAAGTTTAGGGCTAACAAGTTGATCAAGTATCCGTTCTAAGACGGCTCGCTTTTACAACTTCAACTCACCCTTTTTAAAGAATTCGTGTTGAGTTTACCAAAAAATAGTATTAATGTAGGCAGTAACCTTTGTATTTTATTTAAAAGAACGTTAAGATATATGCTCTATCAACAATTGATTTAATGCATCAAGCTTTTCTTCAATATATTGACTTTCTTCATTAGTATCGATTTTTTTCTGCTCTACCTGGGTTGCAAATTGCAAAGCACTCATAGCTAGTACATCTTGTTTATCCCGTACGGCATAACTTTTTTCAAACCTTTTAATCATTTCTTCTATCTTTTTAGTTGCCTTCCTTAGCCCTTCTTCCTGATCTGGGTTTATCGTTAAGGGATATACCCGGTCTGCAATTGATAGTTTTATTTTTAACTGGTTTGACATTATTTCAATTTATTCGGAAAGCTGAATGATACATTTATCAATTTCCCGAACTAAAGTGTTTATTTTGAGTTTTGTATCTCGTTTATATTCGTTGCTGCCTAGCATTGAATTTGCCAATTTCAAAGAGTTACAAGTTGAACGCCATTCATCAATTTCTTTATTAATTTGATTATGCTTCGATTTCAAAACTGCTAATTCTTCTTCTAATTCTAGCTTAATATGCTTCAGATTTTTATAATTCTGAAGCATATTGCTAATTCTATTTTCTAAAGAATCAACTACTTCTGAAAGATCACTCATTAAAATTTAATTCAATACTTCTAACACAAAGTTAACAATCAGTTGTAGAAAAGCCTACTCTTTTCTTTAATTTTTTGTATTATTGAAAATCTATCTTGTTAAAAAAGCCTCCGCTCCCCTATTATTTATGACGTATTATTATTTTTACAATATGAAAAATATTTTATTATTGTTTCTCTTTTTTAGTGGCACTATTAACAGTCAAAACAACATTCCAAACAATTATTTTGACAATCCTATTGATATACCGTTGATCCTTTCCGGTAATTTTGGTGAATTACGTAGCGACCATTTTCACAGCGGGCTTGATATTAAAACGCAACAAAGAGAAGGAATTCCCGTGTATGCTCCGGCAGATGGATATGTTAAAAGGATTAAAATTTCTCACTATGGATATGGAAAAGCTTTGTATATCCTTCATCCCAATGGATTTACAACAGTTTATGCACATCTCCAAAAATATTCTGGTGCCATTCAGGAGTATGTAAAAAAAACCCAATATGAAAAAGAAACTTTCATACTTGAACTATTCCCGGATGAAGATCAACTCCTTGTAAAAAAGGGAGAGCTTATAGCCTTCACAGGAAATAGTGGAAGTAGTGGTGGTCCTCATTTACATTTTGAAATTAGAGATGCTTCATCAAGACCTATGAACCCAATGCTTTTTGGGATAAATATTTCAGACACTAAAAAGCCCATAGTAAATAGTGTCTTTGTATATCCTATTAGTGAAGACTCTCAAATAAATAAATCGCAAAACCCTGTGAAATTGCGATTAATTCTGCAAAAAAATGGCTCATATAAAACTGAAAATATATTTGCTTATGGTAAAATCGGGTTTGGAGTTTCGACAGACGACCAACAAAATGGTGCTTCAAATAAAAACGGAGTTTACAATATAAAAACTATTTACAATGGTGAAGAAAAATTTAATGTTCTATTTGAAAAATTTTCATTTGCCGAAACCAGGTATCTAAATAGATATATAGATTATACATACTTTAAAACCAATAGAATTCGTGTACAAAAATTATTTAGACAAAACAACAACCCATTAAGTATTATAAATGGCAATAGTAGTGATGGTTATATTACAATTGAAGAAGGTTTTACTTCGGTGTTTACAATAGAAATTACAGATTACAAAAAAAATAAAACTTTAATTTCAATTCCTATAAAAGGAAAAAAACAGGATATTATTAATCCCTTTGTCGATAAAAAAAACGGAGACTATATCTATGCAGACCAAGCCACTTCAATCACCAAAGGAAAATTTAGTGTGTATATTCCAGCAAACAGTCTTTATGAAAATACTTATTTAAATATAGAAGTGAAAGGAGATACTCTAAAAGTTCATGAAGATATTATTCCTGTTCATAAAAATATTACCATAACCGTAGATGTTTCAAATTATAATGAGTCTGATTTAGATAAGTTGTATTTAGGTAGGATTAATTATAAAGGCGAACCCTATTATAATACTACTTATAGAAAAGGAACAAAACTTTCTACAAAAACTCGAACCCTTGGTTCTTATGTTTTAGTAATAGATACAACAGCACCAACCATAAAACCTGTTAACTTTTCAGATAAAAAGTGGTTAACCAAAAACAATACACTTAAGGTAAAAATTGAAGATGATTTAAGCGGAATTAGTTCCTACCGTGCCACAATAAACGGAAATTTCATATTGATGGAATATAATTACAAAAAAGACGTTTTAACCTATGATTTTGACGATAACATAATTTTGGATTCGGAAAATAATTTGAAAGTAATTGTTGTTGATAATGTAGGAAATAATGCTACATTTGAAGCAACATTTTTCAGAAAACAATCATAACTTTTACATTTGAAGACTTCTACTTTAACCTCCCTATTTCTATTTTTTGTCACAACCGGTACTCTTTTAGCACAAAACGCAACTATAAAAGGAGTGATTTTAGACGAATCTAATGTTCCATTATCCGGAGTTAATGTAACCTACAATTTATCTGGAACTCTAACCGATTTTAACGGTTATTATTTACTTGAAATCCCCTCTAACCAAGATGTAACTATCACATTTTCTCACATAAGCAATAAAAATGTCCAGATAACTGTAAATCTAGACCCTAATGAGGATTATGAATTTAATCCGGTAATGAAAACAGATGTTGAACAAATTGCTACTGTTATTATTAAGGGAAGGGAAAATAAAAGAGTGGAGGGAATTACATCCATAACACCAGAAACAATAAGAAATATCCCCGGCGCCAATGCTGGGGTTGAAAATTTATTGAAATCACTTCCAGGTGTTAGTGGAAACAATGAGTTAAGCACTCAATATTCCGTAAGAGGGGGAAACTATGATGAAAACTTAGTCTATATAAACGAAGTAGAAGTGTATCGCCCTTTTTTGATAAGAAGTGGTCAACAGGAAGGATTAAGCTTTGTAAATACCGATTTAACCTATAAAGTAGATTTTTCAGCTGGAGGTTTTCAAGCTAAATATGGAGACAAAATGTCTTCAGTATTAGATATTACCTACCGCAAACCGGTACAATTTTCTGCTTCAGCTGACCTAAGCCTATTAGGTGCAAGTGTTTCTGCAGGGGGAATTTCAAAAAATGGTCGTTTATCCAGTATTATAGGTCTTCGTTACCGCGACAATAGTCTGTTTGTAAATGCCAAAGAAACGGAAACCAACTACAAACCAACTTTTGTAGATGCTCAAACGTATTTGTCTTATAAATTCACAAATAAATTTGAATTAGGTTTTTTAGGCACCATCTCTGTAAATAATTATAGCTATGAACCATTGACACGACAAACCAATTTTGGAACTTTAGCTGATCCTATAGCGTTACTTGTTTTTTATGAAGGACAAGAAGAGGACCGTTATGATACTTATTTTGGAGCACTTAAAGCAACTTATGTTGTTTCTGAGAATTATACAGCTAAATTTATTGTTTCTATTTATCAAACCCAAGAACAAGAATACTTTGATATTTTAGCACAATATCGTTTGGGTGAAGTAAACACTAATATTGGTGATGAAGATTTAGGTGAAGTAGAGTTTACAGAAGGTATAGGTTCTCAACTCACTCATGCCCGTAACGACTTAGACGCACTAATTATAAATGTAGAGCATAAAGGAAATATATCTATAGAAGATGATAATATTGAATACGGTGTTAAATTTACCCATGAAGACATTCGAGACCGCATTCAGGAATTTGAAATTATTGACTCTGCAGGGTTTTCTATTCGTCCTATTA
>SMVA01199967.1_pt1 | contig 10501 bp, 12 predicted proteins | sample 2456451 | NCBI WGS metagenome assembly SMVA01 (sample SAMN11095933, study PRJNA526329) | marine sediment metagenome | biome: Marine sediment; feature: Surficial sediment; material: Deep marine sediment; isolation source: Hadal surficial sediment | place: Pacific Ocean | collected 2014-05 | depth...
CAGCACACAGCAACACAATGGTTGTGGCAGTACAATACCGAACGGCCGAATATGGCCATTGGAGGAATTACCCCGTATCAAAAGTTGGCGCAAGCCGCATAATATCTACTTGCAGCCTCAGTTAAAAATGGGGGTATTACCATATTAGCAATCGATTTCAAATTTTTATAACAATCGATTGTAATTCGATTGGAGAAGTGCTAGGATCATTCTAGGCTTCGGTATTAAAGTGGCTGTAAAAGATTGATGCATGTCCCTCACTGTGCCGCAAGACCATGTCAAGATAATTAATGGAATCCAGCAGGAGAGTCCTTATGAGAAAAGAACCCAACTTCAAGAAAAAGCCCGTGGCACTTGCCATAAGCCAAATGTTGGCTGTGTCATCATTTGCAACGCTCGCTGTGCCGATCGCTTATGCCCAACAAGGAGTTCTTGAAGAGATTCTAATAACCGCTGCTGCTGGCGGACGAAACATGCTGGAATCATCAGTTGCCGTTACAGTGTTAGATTCGGACCGGATCTCAGATTTTTTTCCCAGTTCCGAAGCGGAGGTATTCCGTATGATCCCCGGCATACAGGTTGCCGGCACAGCCGGTCCTGGAGGCAACTCCAATATCGCGGTACGTGGTTTGCCTGTGGCAACCGGCGGCTCGCCTTTCGTACAGATTCAGGAAGACGGCCTACCCACCGTTCTTTTTGGCGACATTCAGTTCGGCAACAACGACTATTGGACCCGCTTTGATGCGACCACAGCAAAGGTCGAGGGTATCCGGGGAGGCACTGCCGGTGTCTATACGTCTCAAGCGCCAGGGGCCATCATCAACTACATCAGTCGATACGGCGAAGAAGAGGGCGGCTTTGTCCAGTGGTCTACAGGCGTGGGATTTGATGAAAACAGGATTGATTTCCGCTATGGAGGGCCTGTTACCGATAGCGTGAACTATCACGTCGGTGGTTTTGTGCGCCAGGGCGATGGACCACTCGATGTCGCGTACGGAGCCAGTGACAGTTTCCAATTCAAAGCGAATGTCACCAAATTTTTTGACGACAACCAAGGCTATATGCGATTCTATCTCAAGGTTGCTGAGACGCAGGAAGTGAACTACACCGGAGCGCCTGGTCTGGCGAAGTTTAATGGTAAAACCGTCAAGGACGTCAAAGACTATCCCGGTTTCGATGGCCGCGATCAGAGCAATTACTCCAATCTTCATCAGCATATGCAGATAGTAGACCGCAATGGTAATTTGGATCGCGTGAATATCGACGGTATCTCCACTTCGACGGTGGCTGTCGGTCATGAGTTGAATTTTGTTTTCAACGATCACCTGCAACTTGACAATAAATTACGCTGGACCGATATGAGTGGGTCTTTTGCATCTCCATTTCTTACGTCCCAGATAACAGAAAGCGTTATTGGAACCGAAATTAATGGTGCAGCCGTCGCCGAAATTCGTTATGCCAACGGTCCAAGTGCCGGTGAGTTGTACGATAATAATTACATCAACACCAATGTTAGCATCTATACAGATATACGTGATATAGGTAGCTTCGTTAATGACCTGGTATTGACTGGCGATTATGAGGTGGGTGAAGGTAGTCTGAAAGTGCGTGGTGGTTATTTCTATATGGACCAAAATATTGCTGCGGATTGGCATCCCAATAAGGTGTATAAAGAAGTCAGCGGCAATAATCCAGCCACTTTGGATCTCTACGATGACAGCGGTAACAAGCTGACCGCCAATGGCATTGCCGGGTTTAACAACAACTGGGGTGATTGCTGTTCCCGTGACTATGATCTCAGCTACGTTAACACTGCTCCCTATCTGGTACTCGATTATGAGAATGATTTCTTGCAGATCGATGCAGGCTACAGATGGGAAAAGGTCGACGCTTCAGGCTGGACTATAGCTGGCGGAGATCCCTTTTTTACTGAGGTTGAGACAGAAGACCTAAATGGCGAAACTACCACTGTCAATATTGAAACTCTTATCCCCAATGGCTCGATGGAGAATCTGGATTACGAAGAGAAGTACGAATCCTGGACAGTCGGCGGCTTGTGGAAAGCGACGGAAGATCTTAGTCTTTTTGTGCGTGCTTCTGAGGGCGGCCGATTCAATGCTGATCGCCAGACAGTAAGTGGCAAGATCAATCCGGATGGTTCACTGAATCGAGCAGGCAAAGTAGCCGCCGTCGACTTCGTCAAACAGTATGAAATAGGCATCAAGAACCAGGGGGACATCGGTGACGGAGGCTATTCCGTTGAACTGACTCTGCTCAAAGGCGAATTCACCCAGAGTACCTTCGAGTTGTCCGCCACGAACTGCCCCGGTGGTGCGGGAGGGTGCATCATTGATGCGGAATACGAGTCGCAGGGCTTCGAATTGCTGGCTACCTATTTTTGGGAAGGGATGTGGATCACAGGTAATGCTACTTATTCAGACGCAGAGAGGAAGCTGTCTGGCGAGGACTCCTTCAGTCGTGCCCCAACCATTCCGGACCTAACCTATACGATTATGGGGGGGTATGATTTCGGCGACTCGTTGAGCTTCGGGCTGAACTTCACTGGACAGACAGATACGCTCGGCAATGACGGTATCGAATATGAAGGAAATCAGACATGGGGTGCAAATATCAAGTACAGGCTCACGGAGAACCTTGAGGTCGGCTTGCAGGTGTACAATTTGTTTGACGAGTATGACATCCGAGGAGCTGGTGTCGTCAATGATAGTTCAGTCATCCCAGCGGTCGTTTTCAACGCACCGGCAATCGGTCGCACAACCAGAGTGACATTGAGGGTCATATTCTAAACGCAAGTGGTGTTGACGGGGTGCATTGACTCGGTCAACAGCCATAGCAAATTATGGCAGCAGCGGTCCTCGACACTGCTGCTTTTTCATTATGCCGGCAAAAAGAAGTGGGTACAGCATTGGATTAGGTAACATAGCACGATGAATAAGCATCACTTACAGCGCGCGCAACGATCCATAGAAAAAGGCCGTGCCGACCTGGCTATCAAATCACTGCGCAAACTCACCAAACAAGAGCCACTGAACCTTGCGGCGTGGAAACTGCTGGGATTTGCTTATCACGAGGAGCAATTGGAGTCCGAGGCGGTCGATGCTTTTACAAAAGCCGAAGCCATTGACAGTGAGGATGTCCTCACAGTCATGTCGCTCGCACAAAGCACCTTTCTCTCGGGGTTGTCAGCGGTTGAACACTTTGACCGCGCCCTACGTTTGGCTCCGGGCAATCTCGATGCCTTACGCGGCTATGCCTTGGCACTGGCTTCCGAAAATCACTGCGACGTCGCTGAAACAGTACTTTGCCGGGCACTCAAGGTTCATCCCGACTGGCTGGATGGACACAAAGTGCTCACACGCCTTAGATATACGCGGGCAAGCCATCGTCATTTTGCAGACTCATATAGGGATGCCTGTGCAGAGCAACCGCAAAACCTCGCACTGCGTCTGGAATGGTTCCGAGCAGTGGCGCAAACCCGTGATTGGATTACTGCCGGCCGCATCGTCGGTGAAGCAGAGCGAGTTTTTAACTCACAACCGCAACTGCTGCTGGCAAGATTATTTATAGCGAGCGAGTCCGGCGACATTCTACAGTCGACTAAGTTGTTCGCCGAGACCACAAACCTAGATGACGAGATGAGGGATATGGCGCTTGTCCGGCACCACCTCCGACAGGGGAATTTGGATTCCGCTGAGTCCACTGCAAGGCTACGTATCGGGACACCGTCGGAGGCCGTATTTTGGCCATATCTATCGTTAATCTGGCGACTTAAGGGTATTCCGCAAGCGGCTGAGTGGCTCGACGGATCGCCACCATTCGTCTCAGCCATCGACCTGGACTTCGAAGCAGGGGATCTCGATCGACTCGCCGACCTGCTACGCAGATTGCATACGGCCCGAAACCCGTTCACAGAGCAATCAGTGCGAGGCGGCACCCAGACTGACCAGAATCTTTTTCTGCGACACGAGCCTATCCTGCGGCAGTTAAAATCCCAAATTCAGTCAGCGGTCAGCCAGTATGTAGGGCAACTTCCGGCTCCGGTCCAGGGCCATCCGCTGCTGGGTGTAAAGCGCGATGAACCGCTGCGAGGCCGAACCTTTTTCTCCGGCAGTTGGTCGGTTCGATTGCTTGCGCAGGGCTTCAATGTGAGTCACAACCACCCTATGGGCTGGATCAGCTCAGCCCTTTATGTGTCACTACCGAAGCTAGAGCAAATGGGGAAACCACCTGCTGGCTGGATACGGTTTGGCACGCCCCCTGCTGAGCTCAAACTGTCGCTGCCACCTTGTCTGCAGAAGGAACCCAAGGCCGGTAGGTTGGTGTTATTCCCTTCGACAATGTGGCACTCTACCGTGCCCTTTGATGACGGTGAGCGCCTGGTCGTGGCTTTCGACATCCGTAGGCCCCGCGCAACTGTGCAATCCAATAAGACTATTAATGGAGGTCAGAGTCATGAAGCAGAGTGAACTCAATATTCGGAGCATTGTAATAGTCGGTGGCGGGACCGCCGGTTGGATGACCGCTGCAGCGTTGAGCAACGCCCTTCAGCATGGCTGTTCGATCACCCTTGTCGAATCTGAAGAGATTGGGACCATAGGTGTCGGAGAGGCAACTATTCCGCCGATTAGGTTGTTTAACAAAACCCTTGGAATTGACGAAAATGAGTTCGTCCGAAGCACGAAGGGATCGTTCAAACTAGGCATACAGTTTGTCGATTGGGCTCGGCTGGGCCATACTTACTTCCATCCCTTCGGTACCTACGGCCGCCAATTCGATATTGTCCAGATTCACCAGTTCTGGCAGCAGGCGCTGGAACAAGGCCAGGCGTCGAGCCTTGACGATTACTGTATGGCATGGGCTGCCGCTACGGCGGGACGGTTTGCCCCACCTTCGACAGACTCGCACAATGTGCTATCGACCTATGAATATGCCTATCATTTCGACGCCAGTCTGTATGCCGCCTTCTTACGCCAGTATTCGGAACAACGCCGGGTCACGCGGCTAGAAGGGAAGATCACAAGCGTTAGTCAGAGTTCTCGCAGTGGCTTTATTGAAAGTGTGCAACTTGAAGACGGACGTCGCCTGGCCGCGGATCTGTTTATCGATTGCTCCGGTTTTCGCGGTTTGTTGATAGAGGAAGCGCTAAACACCGGCTATCAAGATTGGACACACTGGCTTCCTTGCGACCGAGCGTGGGCAGTGCCCTGCACCCTGAGTGAGCTGACCCCATATACCCGTTCTACCGCACGCGAGGCGGGATGGCAGTGGCGGATTCCACTCCAGCACCGTACGGGCAACGGTCACGTGTTCTGTAGCAAGTTCATGAATGACGAAGATGCGCTCGAAATACTCCTTGCCAATTTAGATGGCGAGGTATTGGCCGAACCGCGCATGCTGCGATTTGCCACTGGAAGACGAAATCTGTTTTGGAACAAGAATGTCATTGCCATTGGGCTTTCCAGTGGCTTCCTTGAGCCACTGGAATCGACCAGTATCCATTTGATCCAGGCCGGCATTGCCAAACTGCTGGCGCTGTTCCCCGATCGGAACTTTGACCCGGCCGTGATCAAGGAGTACAACCGAATAGCAATTAGTGAGGTTGAACGCATCAGAGACTTCCTGATTCTGCATTATCATCTTACCAAGCGCGAAGACAGCGAGTTGTGGCGGTATTGCGCTAGCATGGAGATTCCAGATACCTTGCAATACAAAATTGATCACTTTCGTCGCTATGGCCGCCTTCTCGCTGCCGAAATGGACCTATTCGGCAATGCCAGCTGGCTAGCAGTGCATGTCGGGCAGTTCAACCTGCCACAGCGCCAGGATCCCTTGATGCATTATCGCACAATCGATGCCGCCAGTTGGCTGCAGAAGTTACGCGAGGCAATGACGGCAGCAGCGCAACAACTTCCTACGCATCAGCAGTATATTGATCGGTATTGTAAAACTACAATTTGATCGCGAGTAGGAGAAAACGACACGAATCATGTGCCGGCGTTGCAGCTCTTGGGTATTATTTTTTGCAGCATCTGTGGCGGTGTTGCTTGTCAGCGAGTTTTCATTTATTAGGAAATCATGGGTATCAACATGACCGACCAACAGAAATTACCAGTATCCCGAAGAGAATGCACATTGGCCGGAGGATGGGCGGGGCTTTTGTTGATTTCGCCTGGCACATTGCTGGCGGATGAAATGTCTGGTGCCTCGACTGTAGAGCCACAACCTCTTTTTTGCCCACGTCAAACGCGTTATTGAGGCAATGCGCCAGGCCGGCGAACCCATGATGGCAAAAGACGTGGACCGGATACTTTCCCTTGCCAACAGAGAGACAAGGGCCAACCTCAAACTGGTTGAGCAGGGCTGGCGTTCCTTCTTGGTGCGGGTAGAGAACCCGCTCGGCCTGCAGCAGACAGTCAGTATCGCCAGTGACGCCGTGAATCCGTATGCACCGGTGGCAATCGGTGACGCGGAATTGGCCAGTCGTGCCAGTTTAAGCGCTGAAACCCACTTTTTTGAGCAACACCGATTGTTAGAACCTGCGGACATCGCCAAATTTTGGATGGGCACGAAACTCGTTTCTAAACATCCAATGAATGCCACTTTGTCCGGGCTTGGTGTTGAATATCAAGTTTTGCAGATTTACAGTCGGGATCGTGGCCAAAAATCAGCCTATCTAGAAGCAAATTCTGCTGCTGCGCCGTGGATTTTGACCTTCGGGTCGAAAAAAGGAATTCGAGCAGACTTCGACTGTATTCCATCCAAAGATATCGCACTCGATATCAAAGATTGGGACGGCGAAGGGACCGTAGCGTCGCTACTTATACGAGATGAGTTGGGGCGGTTATATCCTGCTATTACACAGCGGCCCGAGCCGGATCTTGATTTCCAGCCGCAGGTTTATAGAGCAGACGGAGAAAGCGTGCGTCTGCCGGATAAGGACTCAATGTTCTATGTTGCGGCGTGATATTCACTCACAAGACCGGAGAAGAACCGGAAATGGAGAAAATTTGTGACCTGCCCGGCAACAAATTTCCAACCGATTGTACAAACCGCTATACTTAGCCTGACCCAACACATTATGGCTGTGGATAACAGGAGCACATGCGCCCATGGTAGGCAGAGATAAAACCGACGAATTCAAGACTATCGACATGCAACAACTGGCCGACCTGGCTGGCGTATCCCGTTCTACCGTCTCCCGGGGGCTCGCCGACAGCCCCCTGGTGAACGAAAAAACCAAACAAAAGATTCGCCAGCTTGCCCTCGAGCACAACTATATGATGAATGAGACGGCGAGAAATCTGCGCTTGCAAAAATCCAATATCATCTGCATGGTGCTGATGCTCGACACGGCCGCCGAGCAACATATGTCCGATCCATTCTTCCTGGAAATGATCGGCAGCGTCGCCGACAGTCTGGCCACAGCAAATTACGATCTTCTTCTCTACCACGAGCCAATCGCCAGCGCGGAGGACTTTCGGGCCAGTCGCGCCTACCGGCAATCCGATGGACTCATATTTATCGGTCAGGGGCGTATCCACGACCAGTTAAACCTGCTCGCGGCTTCTGCCCCACCGATTGTTGTTTGGGGGGCGGATATCCCGGAGCGAAAATATCGCCTGGTGGGTAGCGATAACGTGGAAGGGGGATCACTGGCCACCCGACACCTGATTGAGCAGGGCTGCGAGCGAATCGCATTTTTCGGCGAAAGAGACCTCCCGGAACCCGCTCTACGATACGAGGGCTACCGACGAGCCCTCGGCGATCGGGGCTACTCCCCCGAGCCTGCCCTTGAACTGGCGGTGCCCTTTGAATCCGACCACGCCGGGGTCGTCATCGACGAGTTTCTGGCGAAGAAACCGGACATCGACGGCATTGTCTGCTGCAGTGACCTGATAGCGACCAGCGCTATTGCCTCTCTGCACCGCAAGGGTATTCGCGTACCCCAGGATGTGGCAGTGGTCGGCTATGATGATATCGATATAGCCTCGCGCACCCACCCGGCCCTGACCACAGTCAGCCAGGATATCCGGCGGGCGGGCGAACTCCTGGTACACAAACTCACCGGCGCCATCGGCGGTAAGCGGATGCGTGACGCCATTAACCCGGCGACCTTGGTTGTCAGGGAATCGAGTATTCGGAGATAGTTCTGTGGGAGCGTTTGACCCGTCGCTACCGCCGTCCATGGCTCTCGCGACATACCGTACATCTTGTACATTAAATCGGGCTCTAGGAGCCCGGAATGAGAATCGAACCGCGAATTTTCTACAGGTAGTTGTAACGCACCGTGACGGAACTGGTTCGGCCGTTAATTGGACGGATTCGAACAAAATCCCCGGGCAGTGCCGACCCTTCCTCACCTTCGGTAAAGCCCTCTTCGTCGAACAAGTTGTTCACACTCATGCTGATGTTGTCGTTGAATGAATAGTTGAAGAACAGGCTGGTAGTGATATAGCTGTAAGCGAACAGCTAACACCGTCCTATCCCTGAACTGATCCAGAGCACACACTGTCAGTCCCACCCTGACAGGAGTAACCACATGGCCAGGACAGACAATTCCTCACTCACTGAGCGCCAGCGGTACTGGCTCAAACACATCCGCGACTGCGATGCCTCGGGCCAGACCACTATTGGCTACGCCCGAGAACACGGTATCAAGGTCAAGTCCATGTAATCTACCCACAAGGCCCTGGCCGAGAAAAAATTCTGCCACCCACCCGAGCAACCCGCTTTCAAAAGGTTCAGGTCGTTGGCGGCAGTCCTGCCAGTGATAGCCAGTGGCGTGTCCAGCCGTCCAACGGAGCTGCCGTCGCTTTCAGCGGAAACGTGGATGCCGCAACTTTGTCCCTGGTCCTGACCACCGTGGTCGCCCTGCCATGATGCGGCCTTCCAATGACATCCAGGCGGTGTATCTCTGTCGGGATCCGGTCAACTTCCGCCGCGGCATCAACGGCTTGGCTGTGTTGGTGGAAGACACTCTGCGCCTTGACCCGTTCGCGGAACAACTCTACATTTTCTACAACCGTCGGCGCAACCAGATCAAAGTGCTGTATTGGGCGAATGGGTTTTGCCTGTGGCAGAAGCGTTTGGAGAAATCGCGTTTCCACCGGCCACGCAAGTCCAGTGAGGAGTTGGTCAACACGGCGGGAATGGGCAGGTAGGTCGGCACCTCGTCATCCAGGTGCTGGACATGGATTTTTACTTCCCCCCAATCGAAGTCTTTGGCAACTGTGGCCTTAATTTGGCCGCCGTATTCGGCATCCAGGCGCAGTGCATCATAGGCCAGGCCGCCAGTGATGCCGATGGAACCACCCTCTTGCTCTCCCGCCTTGGAGATGAAGTTGATAATGCCGCCGGGCGCATTCCAGGCCATGGTAGAGGCCGTACCGCCGCGAATAGACTGCCCACTCCCGACCGTGGTGTCGAGCCTCAGCCAACGAACAGTTCTTCAGAGGACAGGGCGGTGACAGAGGCGGTGGACTCCAACTTAGTGGTAGCCCTGGGGACTCCGGTCACGATTACCTCCTCCATGACATTTTGAGCCTGGGTTGCAGGCACTGGGCCTCGGCGCAGTGCCACTGCCACATAGAGGGGGTTTAAGTCAAATGACGATTGTTTCATTGTTTTATCCTCATTGGCTCGTCTTGGCCGGGGGCCAAATGCGCCTTTCCCTGCCCAATGAAGATAATCCCTTCTGACTGGCGATAGGCCCGACTGGCCATGAACTCGTCAGCGCTGGCGATAGGCTCATGAAAAAGCAACATATCGTACCCCGCCTCTGACAAACTGTCGGCAACATGGCCGATCATCTCGAGGAAAAGGGGTCCAAAACATGCTGTTCTGAAGCAGTGTCCAGCATCAGTACGACGCTGATGATATTGGTTTTCTGCAAACGGAAATTGCGCGCCGCTTCATTGACCACATAATTATGTTCAGCAGCGAGTGCTCGAATTCTCTGCTTGGTTTTCTCGTTGACCAGGGGACTGTCACTGAGGGCTCGGGACACTGTCGACCTCGATACATTAGCGAGATCGGCGAGTGCCTGCATGTCGGTCTCTCTGGAATCTTTAGCTGCCATTATTCATCCTTAGCTATCCTCAAATGTTGGGTCCATTATCCAATAATAATTACCCTGTTAAGCCAATATGATACAATCGATTGCATTAACAACATAATTGATCTATAGTGTACCCCTGAATCTGATAATCAGAGGGTCCATCAAGGATCTGTTGGCACATGAAATCCAAGCTCACATCACATCTGGAAGGCCTCAAACCTGCCCTGCAGACCGCGCTTGACAACGGTGAAGAGTGGCACCGGTTTGAGCATCGCCTGGGCAGGCATTTTGATCTGCTCTACCACAGTTTGCAGGATCTATACGGAGATCGCGATGACTTTAGCACTTGCCTGGAGTCGATTCTGCTGGCGGCAGCCAGTGCCTATCGCGCACGGCCAGTCATACTCAAGTCGCGGGATGAGG
>SMVA01356954.1_pt1 | contig 10501 bp, 9 predicted proteins | sample 2456451 | NCBI WGS metagenome assembly SMVA01 (sample SAMN11095933, study PRJNA526329) | marine sediment metagenome | biome: Marine sediment; feature: Surficial sediment; material: Deep marine sediment; isolation source: Hadal surficial sediment | place: Pacific Ocean | collected 2014-05 | depth 0-1...
CGTCGCGACGTCGATGATTTCAATGTCTCTGGACGTAAAGAAATTGGCGAGATTGAAAACGATTCCCTGTTGATCCAGGCTGACGATATCGACTGCGTAGGGCATGCGATCGCCAGTGGGTAGTTTCGCATCGGTCTGGCGTATCGATACAGTCAGCGTCTTGCCGTCTCCCAGCTTTTTAAGGCGTCGCTCAAGCTTGTTCAGAGTTGCCCAATTGCCGGACACCAGCAGCAACATGGCAAACTCTGAGCCCAAAGTCGTCATGCGGCTTTCCTCGATGTTGCCATCGCAGGACAGGATAACTTCGGTCAGATCCTGAACGACACCCGTTCTGTCTGATCCAATCGCTGAAATAACAATAAGTTGTGACATATATCTCGAATAACCTTTGTTAAATTGGCTGCAATGTGCTGAGACCTTGCCAGCACCGGATATGAACAGTAACATCGCCGCCTTATTTGTGGCGAGGACAAGATGTGTTTACAGGTAGCCTGGTCGCTCTGGTGACGCCGTTCGACGGCAATGATCAGGTCGACTATACAAGTCTCAAGCGGCTGATCGATTTTCATGTCGAGCAGGGCAGCGATGGGCTGGTTATTGCCGGAACGACCGGCGAGTCTGCGACATTGTCGCGGCCAGAACACATGGAACTGATTGCGCGCGCCGTTGAGATCGCGGCTGGGCGCCTGCCCATCATCGCGGGCACCGGGTCGAATTCGACGGCGCAGACGGTCGATCTGTCGTGCGCCGTCGGCGATACAGGCATCGCCGCGTATTTGGTCGTTGTGCCTTACTACAACAAACCGGTTCAGGAAGGTCTGTACCGGCATTTTAGTGTTATCGCTGATGCAGTCGATAAACCGGTCATGATGTACAACGTGCCGGGCCGAACAGTGGCGGACATGTTGCCGGAGACTGTTGCTCGCCTGTCAAAACACGAGAATATTTTCGGCATCAAGGAGGCGACGGGCGACATTGATCGTTTGCGGGCGATTCAGGATCTCGTTGATGAAGATTTCAGGCTGTACAGCGGGGATGACTTTACGTTACTCGCATTCATAGAGCAGGGCGGCCACGGTGTCGTTACGGTTAGCGGTAATGTTGCGGCAGGACAGGTTGCGAAGCTGTGCCGGTTGGCGCTCGAGGGCAGGAGCGACGAGGCGACAGCGCTGGACGAGTCATTACAGGCACTGAACGAGGCATTGTTTGTCGAGTCAAACCCGATGCCCGTCAAGTGGGCAGTGAGTCAGATGGGTTTGATGGAGGCGAATATCCGGCTACCGTTGACGCCTTTTTCGGCGCAATATCATGAACAAATGCGAGCGGCTATGCGTCAGGCAGGCGTCGCTTTGGAGGAAATTGAATGACCCTGATACGGGTAATAACGACAGCCTCGGGCCTGTTACTACTAACGGGACTCGCCGCGTGCTTTGGCAAAGGCGAAATTCGGACGACCTGCGATGAACCGCAGCCTTATCAAGCCGTCGTTCCGAGCAAACGCATTGTCGCTCCGGAAGGACTGGACGCACTGGACGATTTCAAGGAAATGTCAATTCCCAAATCGGATACTCCGCCGCGCCCCGAGGGCGCGAAATGCATTGAGTCTCCGCCACCCATCAATTCGGGTGGTAGTTAGGGACAGGCAGGATGCGCGCCCCACAGGGGTGAGAATCGGCATTAGCCGATTTAAATCAATCCCGCCCCTGGGGCTGGATTGACAGAATAAGATTGGAGAGGTGGCTGAGCGGCTTACAAAATCGCCGGGAGCGATTTTGAACCGCGCAGCGGCCCGCAGGGCGGAGGGCAGGATGCCCGCCGTTAACGCGCTCGCTTGGAAAGCGAGTGTACGTTTATAGCGTACCGCGGGTTCGAAAAAACGCGATAGCGTTTTAGACGCGCGAAGCGCGCCCCGCAGGGGTGAGAATCGGCATTAGCCGATTAGAATCAATCCCGCCCTTGAGGCTGGATTGACAAAATTAGATTGGAGAGGTGGCTGAGCGGCTTAAGGCGCTCGCTTGGAAAGCGAGTGTACGTTTATAGCGTACCGCGGGTTCGAATCCCGCCTTCTCCGCCAGTCTCAACAACCCGCCCCCCGACAATCGCCACAACCTCACCCTCAGCAAACGGCCGCCAAGCCTCATCCGTCAGCGGTACACTCGCCACCAACACCACCTCTTGCTCCACGTTGGTGATCGCAACACCTGCGGACTCTGCGAACGGATCGGTTTGGCTGCACTGCCTGCGCAACAAAAACAGTCCGGGCGCCCTGAATTCGCCATCCGCTTGTTTGCGCCGATGGCCATGCGCGAAAATAACTTCGCCATCACAGTACAGGAAATTCGCCAGGCCAATTTTACCGAGCTCCAAAGCGAATTCTGCGACGACCTTGAGACGCGCTGCCAGCGTTGGAGCCTCTCCAGATGTGCTCCACAGCGGTTTAATCCTTTCCAGCAATGCGCAAAACGCAATTTCCGAGTCGGTATCGCCAATTGGCTGAAAAGACGTCGCTCGATACTGGTCCAGTTGTCGAATTTCCGGAACGTGACCATTGTGTGCAAATACGTGCATTCGACCACCGAGTTCGCGGCTGAATGGCTGGGTGTTCTTGATGGCAATCGTCCCGTCAGTTGCGAGTCGAATATGCGAGATGACCAGGTGGCTGCGTATTTCATGTTGTGCGACAAATTCAACCCACGGGCTATGGCTTGCACACACGGTATCGCGTAGCAGGCGGACGTCGTACTCATCATAAAAAGCGATTCCCCAGCCGTCAGCATGTGGACCGCTTTTACCGCCGTGCTCAGCCAAAACACCGAGCGAAAAATTGACCGTAGCGCTTTCACGGCCAGACATCGCAAACAACTCACACAGCAAATTTTCTCCTGCGACACCGCGAAACAGGGTATCGAATCGCATTTTTTTCAATCGAAGCAAGTCCGGGCGACTATCTTGAACCTTTAATTCTCCGCTTCCCCGGTCCGGATCACCTTGCGAAATTATGCGTCATCAGCACCTCATCCTAATTGCCTGAAAACCAATTGCGCGTTCGGGTCCGATTGTTCGCAGACCCTGTCTCGCAAATCACTTTAAGAAGAATACCGAACTAACCGGATAATTTGGGAATCGTATTTCGAGTGGCGTTTGTTGCATCGAAAACCGTTGCTTTTCTCGGTGACAGGATTATGTTATCTGACGAGGCGAAAGCCTCAGCGCCAGCAAGTTCGCTTGTTGACAACCGCCCTGCGAATGGAGGTCCGAGCCTTCGCCAGTGTTGGGGGCGGTGGACGCAAAAGGCAGAACCTGGAGCAAAGATGAGAAGCGCAAGTGGATCATTGGAGCGATAGGAACACATTGAGGAACTCGGAAAGAATCAAAAGTGCTATGCCAGGTGGCCCGATACAAGAACAGCTTCGGGTTTGGACACGGGAAACCGGCCGCAAGGCGGGTGAAACGGGGAAAAACCCGGAAAATGCGACTAGCAGACCCACCTTCGCGTCCTCAAATCCAGGAAAGCCGCCAACAGGCGGCTTTCTTTTTGCCTGTGTCATTCCGGCACACGTTGTCTTTTGAAAAAACCCTCCATGGCTTTTTCAACAGGCCGCTAACTCCCGATAGAGTTCGATGGTCTGTCGCGCCGTTGCATCGACGGTAAAGTTGCTGCGAATGCGTTCCCGCGCAGCGTCACTCATCCGCTGATGCAATTCCCGGTCATTGTAGAGCGTCAGGATCCGGTCGGTGATCGGCTGTGATTCACCCGGTGGCACGATAAATCCTGATTCACCTTCAACGACCAATTCCGGACTGCCACCGGAATCCGTAACAATCGGTACGGCGCCACCGATCATTGCCTCAATGATGCCGCGCGGCAACCCTTCGCGTCGTAATGATGGCAGGACCGAAACATCGCAATTGGGTAAAATCCATGGCATCCGTTTGAGGAAGCCGAACAAGTGAATGTTATTGGCATACTGGTTGGCTGCGACCAGCTTTTGGTGCTCTGGTTTGTCCATATGGGTACCAGCCAGTAGAAAATGAATGTCCAGACCGGCGGGTAAGTTGTCGATAGCCTCAAGCAAAACCGGGATGCCTTTTCGACGCACGCCACGTGCGGTGCAGGCAACGACAAAAGCATTTTCCGGTATACCGAATTGTTGCAGATCCTCGAATGGCGCCACATACCAGTCAGGGTTATGGCCCTTGTGAATGGTGACGGGAACCTCTCGACGCATGCGAATACCGGGCATGCCAAGTTGCAGAAGATTTTTCCGTATTGCCTCGCAAACACAGATGATGCGATCGATTCGCGGATTAAGCAGGTGAAGCAAGGACTGCGGACTGGTGTAGCTCAGGTTGCCGACGATGCCGCGATAGGCGACCAGTTTGATATTCATGCCGATCGACGCAAAAAGACCGTTCATCGTGGCACGTTTGTCCAGCATGTGCAGAATGTCGTACGGTTTGCTCTGTAATTCACGCCGCATCATGCGAATGCACGGCAGACTGATCTTGCCCCTTAACTTGTAGCCAATGGTGGGCACGCCGGCGGCGACCAGCGACGCGTAATTAGCGGTTCCCGGCCAGGTGATGACGTTGATATCGACGCCTGATTTGTGCATCTGAATGAACGAACCGGTTTCTGCCGGATCGCTCTCGCCATTGACGCAAAGGACTCGCAGGGGTTTGTTCATAAATGACGGCACTTGAAAGCTATCTGAGTTCAGACGTCGGCAGGAATCGCTTTTTCTTGTCAAAGACAACGATAGAATCGTAAAAGGATAAGCTGTCAAGGTTTGCTGCCAGGTAACTCAACTTCAGTTCCTTTACTGCGTCAGTATGTCCAAGGCGAAAATCCGTCTCTTTTCGATTGAAGTAGGGCTCATGCAGCATATCGACCATTTGTTTTGCAAGTTCGATAAACGTTTCCGGGCTGTCGACGTGTTTAATCCAGTAGTTGGTGTGCGTGTCCTCCACCATGTAACAACCGCCATCTTTCAGTGCCGTGCGAAACAATGCACCAAAACTCACAATCTGGTGATGCGTTTTATGACTGCCGTCATCGAGAATGATGTCGAACGGTCCGAACTCCCCGGTGACTTCCGCAAGAAAATTCGGATCAGCCTGGCTGCCAATTCTGACGAAAACATTTTTTTCGGCGATCTCATGAGCCTTGCATGACTTATCGATATCAATGCCAACAATCGTCGAGTCCGGGTGAAAATATTCTTTCCACATGCGCAGCGAACCGCCGCGGAATACGCCGATCTCGAGCATGCGCACAGGCCGGTCGCGGTAGCGTGCAAAATGCTTCATATATATTTCGAAATAGTGGTGCCATTTGTGCACGTTGCTGTCGGCGGCAAAGATTTCGAAAAGATCGTTTCGCGGTGTGTTTTGTGTGCCGGTAACAGTGACTTTCTCGGTAAGCTCGGCCGGGAACAATGCCGAAGTTTGCAGCGATTTGTCGGCGAGGAGTTGTGGCGCCTTGGTGAGCAGCAAGCCGAATTTGATCAGCAGTCTATTCAGTAGTTTTCTCATGAAGTCTCCGGCGGCGTCAGTTCATGCGTTTGCCTGGTAGTCGTGATCGGTGTCTTTCCGGGGCGCATGATGCCGTAAAATTACACAGAAATCAGGCGTTTTCGCTGGCAGCGCCGCGGTATTAACGACGAGGATTCCCTTAGACAGCCACGATTTGTGACTGTAACATGCGGGCATTCCGGTGTTCTGGCTCGCAATCGGAATAGTGCACGGATCGCCGCTGGCCACAGAACTGCTCACCCCACGGAGTCTGATGGTGCGAATATTGTTAACGGGAGGCTCCGGACTTCTGGGAACTGAACTATTGAAGTGTGGCGCTGAAATACTCGCGCCAGCGCATGCGGAGCTCGATATATGCGATGCGTCCGCGGTCGCCGACTATGTTGCAGCGCATGGACCCGACCTGATCCTGCACGCCGCAGCAATAACGGATAATCGGGCCATCGAGGCCGATCCCGCTGCGGCCCTGGAGGTCAATATCAAGGGTACCGTCAACCTGGCACAAGCTTGCCTGGGGACGCGCATCCGGCTGGTTTATCTGTCGACCGATTACGTGTACCAGGGCGAGCATGGCAATTACGCGGAATCCGATGAGCTCTTGCCGGCAAATTTGTACGCATGGACGAAGCTCGCCGGCGAGGCAGCGGTGCGCGCCGTGCCGAATCACCTGATTATTCGCACCAGTTTTGGCAGCAGCAAGTTTGACTATCCGGCAGCATTTACAGATAAGTGGTCATCGAAGGAAACTGTTGATGTCGCGGCGCCGAAGATTTTGCGTGCTGCGGTCGGACCGGTTACCGGCGTGCTTAATATCGGAGGACCGCGACGCACGATCTATGAGTACGCAAAAGAGCGAAACCCGCAAGTGAAAAAAATTGAAAGACAGCAATCAGCGCATAATTCGCCAGCCGACACTTCGCTAAATCTGGACAAATGGCAGGCGAGCGAGCAAGGCAGGGGCGTCGTCAGGGCAGTTGACAAATGTCGTGTCTGTGGCAACGAAGATTTCGTACGCTACCTCGACCTGGGCATGATGCCACTGGCCAACAACCTCGCCCGGAGCGCCGCCGACGCTCGGCAAATGCAACGATTTCCGATGCAGGTCCAGTATTGCAAAGACTGCTCTTTGTCCCAGCTGACAGTCGTCATCGACCCGCGCGAGATGTTTTCGCATTACACTTATCGTTCATCGGTCAATAAGGGTTACATAAAACACTGCCGGGAAATGGCGAAGTCCGTCGGCGAGAGCCTGCAACTTACTGCAGAAGATCTGGTCGTCGATATAGCCGGCAATGACGGTGCATTGCTGGCTGAATTCAAGGATGAACTCGGTGTCAGCGTCGTGAATGTTGATCCGGCAAAGAACATCGGCGCGATCGCAGAAGCATCGGGCATTCCGACAATAATTGATTTCTGGTCGACGGATGTCGCCAATGAAATTCTGCGCAATCATGGCCAGCCGAAATTGATAACGGCGACCAATGTATTTGCGCATGTTGATGATGTGCGTGGATTCGTCTCCGCAGCAAAACTTTGCCTGCATGAGCAAGGTGCGTTAATGTTGGAATTTCCCTACGGTGTTGATTTCATCGAGCACCGCGAATTCGATACGATTTATTTTGAGCATCTCAGCTATGTCCTGATCGAGCCGGTCCGGCGTCTTGCCGCATCGCTGGGGATGAGCGTTTTTGATGTGCAGAAACAGGATATTCATGGCGGTACAGCCAGGGTATTCATCGGCCACGATGGTGCCCACGAAGTGTTGCCATCGGTAAATACGTTTCTCACGACTGAAAAAGACGGCGGCTATCATGACGCAGCTATATACAAGCGTTGGAATGTGGAGATCGACGGGTTAATCGATGACTTGTCGGAGAAGCTTGGAGCGTTGAAGGAGGGCGGCGCGAAGATCGCGGCGTTCGCGGCCTCCGCGAAGGGCAACACCTTGCTGAATGCGTGCCGCATCGACAATGCGACGATTGACTACATTGTGGATGACACGCCGGAGAAAATCGGTAAGTATTCTCCAGGCAATGCCATTCCGATCGTTGATCGCTCGGTGATGGCGGCCAACCCACCCGATTACCTGGTCATACTCGCCTGGAATTTCGCCCGGGAAATTATGGACAGCACATCTGAATTTGCGGCGAATGGTGGCAAGTACATCATTCCAATTCCCGCTTTTTCGGTCATCAACAGCACGAGCGAGGCCAAGGTTGAGTAATCCGAACAGGAAAGGAATCATTCTTGCGGGCGGTACCGGGTCAAGGCTGCACCCGCTGACGCTGTCTGTCAGCAAACAGTTAATGCCTGTCTATGACAAGCCGATGATCTATTACCCGTTGTGGACGCTCATGTCGGCCGATATCAGGAATATTCTGATCATCACGACGCCTGAAGATCAGGCTGCATTCGAGAAACTGCTCGGCGATGGCAGTCAATGGGGGATCTCGTTGTCCTACGCGGTTCAGCCATCACCCGATGGTCTCGCGCAAGCCTTTATTATCGGCGAGGAATTTATCGCGGGCGGCTCGATCGCGCTGGTTCTGGGAGACAATATTTTTTACGGTCATGGGCTGGCACGACAGTTGCGTGCTGCCGCCGCACGTCCGGATACGGCAACGGTGTTCGCTTACCATGTGAACGACCCGGAGCGTTATGGAGTCGTGCACTTCGATGATGACGGGCGAGCACTCGGTATCGAAGAGAAGCCAGCCAGCCCGAAATCCAATTACGCAGTAACCGGTCTGTATTTCTACGATGAGCGCGTTGTTGCGATGGCGAAGGGTCTTGAGCCTTCTGTGCGCGGCGAGCTCGAAATTACCGATTTGAATCGTCTCTATATGCAGCAAGATTCGTTGCAGGTCGAAGTGATGGGGCGGGGCACTGCCTGGCTGGACACGGGCACACACGATTCACTGCTTGAGGCCGCGCAGTTCGTGCAAATCATCGAGCATCGACAAGGCCTGAAAATCTGCTGTCCCGAGGAAGTCGCTTTCAGGAATGGTTACATCGATGCAAAACAGGTGGCGGTTCTTGCCGGCAATCTCGGCAAAAACAGCTACGGCGAGTATTTGACGGCGATGCTTGAGGACACGACTTTCTGATGGAGTTTAGGGCGACTCAGATTCCCGACGTGATCGTAATCGATCCGGTTGTATTCGAAGACCCACGCGGGTTTTTCATGGAGACGTGGCAGGCGCGAAAATACAGTGACGCCGGTATCGACGCAGTCTTTGTGCAGGATAGTCAAAGCCGCTCGGCACGTGGCACCATTCGCGGGCTGCATTATCAAATTGAGCAGGCGCAAGGGAAGTTAATTCGTGTCATCCAGGGCGAGGCGTTTGACGTGCTGGTCGATCTGAGAAAATCATCAGCAACTTTCGGCCAATGGGTCGGGGAGGTGCTGTCTGCCGGAAACAGGAAGATCATATGGGTGCCACCCGGATTCGCGCATGGATTCCAGGTTCTCAGCGACTCGGCTGAATTCGAATATCGCTGCACCGACTATTACGCGCCGGAACATGAACGGACGCTACGTTGGGATGATCCTGACATTGGAATCGACTGGCGTTTGCAGGGCGGGCAGGAGCCGTTGATGTCGGCAAAAGATCTCGCCGGCGTGGCACTCAAGGATGCGGAAGTCTATGCATAGTTTGCTCATTACAGGCGGTGCCGGTTTTATCGGCAGCAACTTCGCGATCTATTGGGCGGAGAAATACCCCGATGATCGTCTCGTCGTCCTGGATGCACTGACCTATGCCGGTAACAAAGCGAATCTTGCTGTAGTGGATACTCTTGAGTCGTATCGATTCGTTCACGGGGACATTGGCGACCAGGCTTTGGTCAAATCGCTGATGCTGGATGAGAAAACTGATCTGCTGGTGCATTTTGCAGCGGAATCACATGTCGATCGCTCAATTCACGAGCCGGACGCATTTATCCAGACCAACGTACTGGGCACGCACAACCTGCTCAAGGTCGCCCGCGAGGTGTGGCTGGAGCGCGACGACGCGCCGTCCTGGCATCGTTTCCAGCATGTATCGACCGACGAGGTCTACGGTACGCTTGGCCCGGACGACCCTGCCTTTACGGAAACTACGCCGTATGCCCCCAACTCGCCCTACGCCGCAAGCAAGGCGGCGTCCGATCACCTGGTGCGTGCTTATCACCACACTTTCGGTTTGCAGGTGTCCACCAGCAATTGCTCGAATAACTACGGGCCCTATCAGTTTCCGGAAAAGCTCATACCATTGATGATTGTCAATGCGTTGACCGGCAAACCCATGCCTGTCTACGGGGATGGTTCAAATATTCGTGACTGGTTGTATGTCGATGATCATTGTCGCGGTATCGACCTGGTTATAAAAAAAGGCGCAATTGGTGAAACCTATAATATCGGTGGCAACAATGAATGGTCGAACATCGATATCGTCAAACAGATTTGCACGCACATAGACAATATTTTTGCCGCTGACAGCGAGCTTCGCCACACCTTCCCGCAAGCGCCGGCTGCTAATGGAAAACCGACTGAATCACTGATCACCTACGTAAAAGACCGGCTCGGTCACGACTGGCGTTATGCGATTGATGCCACCCGGGCGACCAACGAGCTTGAGTACGAGCCAGTCGAGACATTCGAATCCGGATTACGACGCACATTGCAATGGATGCTCGACAACGAGTCCTGGTGGCGCGCGGTAACGGACGGCAGCTATCGTGACTGGATAGCGAAAAACTACGCAGGTGGCGAGTCGCCGTAACGACTCGGGTCGCGCGCGTAAGTATCGCCAGGCTTTGCCGGGAGCTTTATTTTGTGAGCCGCGCAAAGCGGCATGACCGGATTGCTGCGCGCTCCCTTGCCCCCCTGACGGGGGCCAGATTTACATCCGATTTAGCCGATCGACTCATTGATCTTCTCACCCGCTGGGCGGGCTCCTACCGATGCTAATAAGAATTGTAGGAG
>SMVA01002547.1_pt1 | contig 10499 bp, 9 predicted proteins | sample 2456451 | NCBI WGS metagenome assembly SMVA01 (sample SAMN11095933, study PRJNA526329) | marine sediment metagenome | biome: Marine sediment; feature: Surficial sediment; material: Deep marine sediment; isolation source: Hadal surficial sediment | place: Pacific Ocean | collected 2014-05 | depth 0-1...
CAATCAAGGCATTTTCAGCCTCAATTTTTCTATAAACCATATCTGGCCGTTGCAGCGTAATGTTGTTGACTAGTTCACTAATTTTTTCATCATCTTCTGCCATTTCATGGCTTATATTCAAGTCGGTCTGTACATAGGTTTGAAGTTGTTCAATGGCACTGATTCCCGGTTTCCTGATGGCTGCTCGCAAGCGATCAACGCGCTCGCACATGCACCTGTTGGCGCATTCAGCGATGATATCTTGCTTGCTTTCGAAGTAACGGTACAGGTTGGCTGCAGACATACCTGTATCTGCAGCAATCTCGGCCATGGTCGTTTTACCATAACCATAATGTCTAAAACGGGTGTGCGCTGCCTCTACGATTTGAGAACGAGTATCTAGTTCTATGTCTTCCTGACGACTATTCATAGCAGATACATATAACAGCTAAATACTGAATATTCAATAAAATATTCAGTATTTAGTAAATTACAGTCAAAAATCAAGGAATTATGGTGAATTCCTAATTGTTGTATGATGAAGGCCACAGCAACGATTATTTCAAATTATGCAAAATTTAAAGGATCTTGAACTAGTTCTTAGTTCATCAGTGCCGATTATTGTTGTTGAGACTCATGAAGAGGCTCGTCTAATAGAATTATTCAAACGCTTAATCAAGAACATACCAAAATCTTTGTTTCTGTGGACTGTTACTGAGGGTCTGAAAAGGCTGGATGTTGATATGCCTGCGCAGAGACACAATAGTAAACCACTGCAACTACTTACCCAGATAAAAAGCACCAGGCATGATGGCATCTATCTATTAGTCGATTTTCACCCTTTTCTGGACGATCCGGTACACATACGTTTGCTAAAAGATATTGCATTAATGCAGGCAGATGCCTGTCACCGAATCGTTTTGATCTCTCACGAAATTGAATTACCAGAGGAACTGGAAAGATACAGTGCGCGTTTTGAATTATCACTACCCGATCATAGCCAGATTGAAATGATGATTCGAAGTGAGGCGAAAAGATGGGCCAGGAAAAATACGGGGTCGCGTATTGTCGTCGACAAAAAGTTCTTTAAGCAGATGGTGGAAAGTCTTATTGGTTTGCCCGTTGATGATGCTCGTCGATTAATTAAAGGGGCGATTGAGGATGATGGTGCACTGACGGAATCAGATTTGAGTGACATCATGCAGGCAAAATTTAAACTGCTGGATCAGGGTGGCGTGCTGTCCTTCGAATACGATACGGCAAAGTTTGCTGATGTTGGTGGTCTTGAGGGCCTGAAGCAATGGCTACAATTCCGCAGAGAAATTTTCAGTGGTGAGATACAGAATCCAGGTCTGGATACACCCAAAGGGATCATGTTGTTTAGGGGTACAGGGTTGTGGCAAGAGCCTGGCAGCGAAATCAGTTGCTGGTACCTGGGGTGTGCCATTACTGAGACTTGATTTTGGCTCGCTGTATAGCAAATTTTACGGAGAATCAGAAAAAAATCTGAGAGAATCGTTAAAGATGGCTGAACTAATGTCACCATGTGTTTTGTGGATTGATGAAATTGAGAAAGGCATCAGTGTCGGTGAAAGCGATGGTGGAACTTCCAGTAGAATGCTGGGGACGATCCTGACCTGGATGTCTGAAAACAAAGAAAAAGTGTTTATTGTTGCAACAGCGAATGATATTGAAGCACTACCACCAGAATTAATACGCAAGGGCCGTCTTGATGAAATATTTTTTGTGGATCTACCTGATGTTAAAACACGGGGAATAATATTCAGGATTCATCTGACCAAGCGAGAACTAAACCCTGAAAATTTTAATATTGAATCACTTTCAGAGAACAGTGTTGGGTTTTCAGGATCGGAAATTGAGCAAGCCATTGTCTCATCACTCTATTCAGCATTGGCTCATAAAGCAGTATTGAATGACTCACATTTACTAGATGAATTAGCTAAAACCCGACCCTTGTCTGTTGTGATGGCAGAGAAAATAGCATCGCTTAGATCCTGGGCTGAAAACCGAACCGTGAGTGCCAATTAAGGGCACTTCTAAAAATGCACTTTTCCCGCGATTACGGTGTCGGCTCGACAACTGCTCCCGGCGTTGTTCTACCTCCTGCGTCCATGCAGTCGTCCGTGCTCACAAAATTGCAGGAGCAAATTTTGGACAGCTTCATGCTGGCCCTAAGGGCTAAATACATGGATGTATTTAGCAAATCCTCATGTATGTCTATACACTCCGGTTCTCGGCTCTGGCATCCTGCTTCGCTCTACCTCCTGCATCCATGCAGTCGTCCGCGTGTGATTTTCTAGTACTTATGTACAGGATGTACTGTATGCCGGTTTTGCAGGAGCAAAAACCGGTCACGGGAAAATCACTCTTTTTAGAGGTACCCTTTCAAATTAAGAAGTTAGTGCGTTGAAAAAAAGTTGCCGAATGCGCGACTACCATCCTGTGTTTTAATCTCCCCCGTTATTTCCAGGGTATCGGTATCAATGATGTTCACTGTTCCATCAAACCAGTTGGTAACATAAACAGATCCGCCGGAAGGGTGTAGCGCAATACCTTCGGGATAGTCACCCACCGTGATTGTTTTAATCACTTTGTTATCTGCCAGGGAAATAACCGAGACCGTTCCATCATGCTGGTTGGTGACAAAAATTCTATTTTGTATTTCATCATGTGCGACGGCATAGGGAAATCCACCAACTTTTATATTGGTGACCTTATTGTCATTATCCAGGTCAATAATACTGACACTGTTAGCGCGAACATTGGCAACAAAAATTTTATTGATTGATTTTGCAGCGGTCACACCAAAAGGTGCGGTTTGTACCGGAATAATAGCTTCAATGCTTTCTGTTTCTGTATTAATGAGCATTAAATTATGGTCATCCCTGTTGGCAACATAAAGATAGTCTCCTGTGGGGCTAATTGCTAACCCTGAGGGCGACTTGCCAACTTTAATTTCTGAAATAATTTTCATGGTGCTGGTGTCCATGATAGAGATGATATTCAAATACCAGTCTGCAATATAGAGTCTCTCACCATCTGGGCTAACAACGATACCAACAGGGGCATCGCCAACCTTAATATTCTTTAGCAGTGTATTGCTACTTGTATCTATGACAGAAACTTCCTGGCTTTCAGGGTTCGAGATATACACGCGTTTTCCATCTGCACTTGCTGTGACACCGGCAGGGCGATGTCCGACATCTATATTTATTATGACCTGGCTTGATGTTGTATCAATGACCGAAACGGTATCACTGACCTGATTGGTGATATAAGCATATGTTGCTGATTGTGCGGTCGATGTCACACAAATCAAGAGAAGAATCGAGCGTAAATAATTCAAGATGACTTTGAACCCTGGAACATGATGAATTATTGAGGAAGGATTATTTAGGGAATCTCTGATGCAAGTATGCACTTCGTCATGCTGGTGAATACGACCTGCAGGACGGAGGAAATGTCGCGAGATATGTACAGGGATGTACAGTAGTAGAGCAATGCAGGAGCAATTGCCGAGGACATGGAGTCCGAAGCGACCAGCATCCACGACTGCATGGATGCATGAGGTACGATTACATGGAAGTAACCGGTACGACTCCAGGGAAGGAGGAGGTAGAACAGCGTCAGGAACAGCTGTCGAGAGTCGAGTCTGGATCCCTACATGGAAGTAGGTTAGTAGAGTAATGCAGGAGCAATTACCGAACAGAGACCGAGAGCGACGCAGGAAGCCAAAGCCGAGTAAGTAATTGTTTTGACTGGATTCTGGCATGCGCCAGAAGTGCTGAGCCTGCCCTGGGGTATGACAACTTAATGTATTTTTGGATTTAATCAGAGGTTCCTTAGATAAAATCAGGGAAGCTGGAATTAATTTAATCCAGCTTCCCTGGTTACGAATCTATTCTGACAGTTTTTTGATGTTTCCCATGCCCGCTCGATAAAAAATAGTTAATTTTTCAGTTGCGTATTCATCACTTAATTCAGGGGGTGGAGTTGGGCCCTGATAGGAACGGTAAAATGCGCCTTTCCATTTGAGAGTCGATCCACCTTTGCCGTTATCTGTGATGGTAATGGTTAAACCGTGAGTAGTGATAGGGTATGCCTTGAGTTTCTGGCCATCTTCCATGTAATGCTGGATCATGAAAGTTTCTGGTTTGTATTTCGCCAGAATCTCTCTTATTTGTTCACCACCTTCCAGTGTGATCACGCGTACTGATTCTGGTTCATTACCTTTGTCAGAGGTACAGTCTATTACTGTTGGGTGCCAGTCTTTAATAGAGCAATAATCGCTAATTACAGCCCAGACTTTTTCCGGGCTGGCATTAATTTCTATTTCCTCGATCAGCAATACTCTTGATGGTCCGTGAGCCATGGTTAATGTCGGGGCCAATGCAGGGGCAAAAAAGGCAGCAAGTAAGCAAAATTTTATAATTTTTTTCATCATATTCTCCAGATATTCGAAATTATCTCGTCTTATTTTTCTAGCGAAACTTAGCGCGCGCGCGGGATTATACCGTCAAAACCGGTATTGGGAAGTCCTTAACTCGCCGTTTCTCTAGAAATTTGTTCCAATACATTATCCAGGATGGGAAAGGTGGATTGTGGTTCCATGGTCAAATATATGACGGTGTTCACATCATTTATGGTGATTTGATGAAACTTTAAAATTATACTTGGTGTCTCAGAGTGTACTTAGATTGTATTCACCGGGATTGTAATCACCGAGCATGTAGTCACTGGAATATTTCAACTCGTTGATATCATACTTAAGCATAAGTAAGACAAATTTGAAAAACAGGAGATACTCAAAATGCGCAAAATAATATTTGTTTTGATAGGTTTATGCCTGTTGTCTACAGGGCCTGTGGTTTCTGCTGAAGAAATTACTACGGCTGTTGTTAGGGCAGGTATCAAGGGTGCTTTTAATGAATTAGAAAGGCAAATGATCAGAAAATATTTCAAAGAAAATGAATATGTTCATTATGTCGAGGTTGATGATGAATCTTATTCACACAAACACAAAGGAAAATCAAAAAATAAAGGCAAGAACAAAGCCTTACCTCCTGGTATTGCAAAAAATCTGCAACGGGGCAAACCTCTGCCTCCGGGCATCGCAAAAAGGAATTTACCGCCTGGACTTGAATCATCCTTGCCCGGTAAACATGATGGTTACGAGACCGTCATCGTAGGTGATGATGTGGTCCTGATTGAAATAGATACCGGGAAAATTGCAGACATCATTACGGATGCTGTCCTGGGTAGTTAGGACCCGAGACTGATCTTCAACATAATCCGCATAAGAGAGACCATGGAATGAAACAAGTCATTGATGTTGTTCTACTAAAATGTTTATGCCTGTTATTTTTTACAGGCCTTAGTGTATCTGTTCAAGCTGAAGGTGACACCTATGAAGAAGATACTATTTTAAAAGAAGCTGATGCTTTTTTTGGCGGTGGCGCAGAAGGGCTTGCTGATGTTATAGAAAAAATCTTCGAGGATATGGGCAGGCCAAATGCCTATATCAAAGGGCAGGAAGCTAGTGGCGCCATTATTATTGGTGCGAGATATGGAGACGGTACGCTGGTTCGTAAAGCTGGGGGATCGACCAAGGTACACTGGACTGGGCCAACCATTGGCTTTGATGCCGGGGGCAATTTATCCAAGGTCTTCGTACTTATCTATAATTTGCCAAATACAGAGGCTATATTTCAGAGATTTCCCGCGATTGACGGTAGTTTTTATTTCATAGGGGGCGTTGGGGCAAACTACCATCAGGTGGGCAATTTGGTATTGGCCCCAATGCGCTTTGGCGCTGGCTTTCGCGCTGGCGTGAACATCGGCTATATGCACTACCGTAAGGAAAAATCCTGGAATCCATTCTGATAAATCTTCCAATACAAATCATTTTGTATACTGCAGACTGAGGCAATATGAATTAGTATGCATTGTCCGAGTTCCTAAGAGCGTGGAACTATAATAATAAAATGGTCGAATGGCCGTCGTAATAATCTCTTGACGATATAGAAAACCTTGCAGCCGCCGCCGGAGGGCAAAAAATAATGAAAATTGTACTCGCACCTGATTCCTTCAAAGGAAACCTCACATCCCTACAAGTTGCTTCAGCACTCGAAAAAGGCATCAAGAGGGTCATTCCGAATGCAAATTGTATCAAAGTCCCGATGGCCGATGGTGGCGAAGGCACGGTCCAGTCTCTGGTTGATGCAACGGGTGGTAAGTTTGTTCGCAGGAAAGTCAAAGGCCCAGCAGGCAAACCAGTGTCTGCACGTTACGGAATTTTGTCAGATGGCAAAACAGCAGTGATCGAAATGGCTGAGGCTTCCGGGCTACCGGATGTTGAAGGGACCAAGGATAAAAACCCTATGAAAACAACAACATATGGAACAGGGCAGCTGATGATGGATGCGATTAATAAAGGCGCAAACCATATCATTCTTGGTCTGGGTGGATCAGCAACAATAGATGGTGGCGCAGGGATGGCGCAAGCACTTGGCATCAGGTTCCTGGATAAGAGAGGCAATGAGATTAAAGAATTAGGTGCTGGCGGCATGCTGAATAAGATAGCCAGTATCGATATGAGCGGGATGGACAGTAGGATGAAGAAGGTTAAAGTCACTGTAGCCAGTGATGTAGAAAATCCTCTGTGTGGAAAAAAAGGTGCCGCACATGTTTTTGGACCACAAAAGGGAGCAACACCGACGATGGTGACAAAGCTGGATGCAAACCTGAGACATTTTGCCGGTGTTATCAAAAAAGACCTGCGCAAGGATGTCATGAAGTTAAAAGGGGCAGGGGCAGCAGGGGGTCTAGGTGCAGGTCTGGTCGCGTTTACCGGTGCAAAACTCAAGAGCGGAGTTGACATTGTTGTGGATGCGACGGGACTGGCGAAACATCTTAAAGGCGCGGATCTGTGTATTACCGGTGAAGGCCGGGTTGATTTTCAAACGGCCTTCGGTAAGACACCTTCAGGTGTTGCCAAAGCAGCCAGAAAACAAGGAGTACAGACCGTTGCGATAGGTGGCGGGCTTACTGACGATGCCCGTGGCGTGTTTGAACATGGCATAGATGGACTGGCCAGTGCCTGTGCGAGGGACATGTCTCTTGAAGAGGCAATGAGTAACTCCAGGACTCACCTGGCGGATGCGGCTGAGCGAGTCATACGGCTGGTTTTGATTGGTAAAAACCTGTCGAAAGCTAAAAAATCTAGAAAGAAATAAAATAATTCCTTCCTTATCTAGTTAGTTTTGTCTTTTTCAGTGAAGACAGAACTGTGTCGCATGTAGTTTAATAGAACAATGAAAATCTCAAGATTTGCATCCCGATTTGATATGAATTCCGGCATCGTCCAGCTTATGGAAGATTTGGGTAGTGCCCTGTCTGAAAATAAGGACATGTTGATGATGGGTGGTGGCAATCCCAGCCATATCCCTGAGGTACAACAATTCTTCCACGATAAAATGCAGCGTGTTCTGGATCGACCTGCAGAATTCGCACACATGATTGGTGACTACGACTCTCCTCAGGGTGACAAACCTTTTCTTGAGGCGATTGCAGAATTACTAAGTAAGGAAAATGGTTGGGATATTAATTCAAATAATGTCGCTTTGACTGCAGGAAGCCAGGCTGGTTTCTTTTTACTTTTTAACATTTTTGCTGGTGAGTGTACTGATGGAATTAAAAGACAAATATTATTACCTATGGCGCCGGAATATATTGGCTATAGTGATGTAGGTTTGTCTGATGATATGTTTATTGCCAGGCAGCCAGTTATAGAGACGTTTGATGATCACACTTTTAAATATCATGTTAATTTCGATAATTTAAATATCAACGAAAATATTGGGGCTATTTGTGTTTCAAGACCTACAAATCCGACTGGAAATGTTATTACTGATACAGAAGTACAACATTTATCACAGTTAGCTGAAAAAAATGGTATTCCTTTTATTATTGATAATGCTTACGGGCTACCGTTTCCCAATATTATATTTACTCAGGCAACACCACTCTGGAATGACAATACGGTACTTTGTATGAGCTTATCCAAAATAGGATTACCCGGAACAAGAACAGGTATTGTTATCGCGAATGAAGAGATTATCAGCATCATTACAAGGATGAATGCCGTTCTTAATTTATCCATTGGCAGTGTTGGCCCAACCCTGGCACATGATCTTGTCACCAGTGGGGAGATAACGAGGTTAAGCAAGACAGTTATCAAACCGTATTATCAAAATAAATCAAAATTTGCACTAGAGCTGTTTCATCATGAACTGGCTGGGCTTGATTATTATATCCATAAATCTGAAGGCGCAATTTTTCTATGGTTATGGTTTCCTGGGCTGCCAATTTCTTCTGAAGTGCTTTATCAACGTCTCAAGGAAAGAGGCGTCCTGATTATATCAGGACATCATTTTTTTCCGGGACTGACGGGCGACTGGCAGCATAAACATGAGTGTATTCGTGTGACCTATTCAATGGATAAAGATGTTATCCAGGAAGGTGTTAAGATAATTGCCGAAGAAGTGAAGAAAGCTTATAGCCAATAAATCATAACATCAGAAAATTGTCTTATAGCTTAAGTTGGTAGCTAGTAGCCGAATAATTTCATGCCTAGTGAAAACAATTTTTCTGAGACAGCTTTTTTTCTTATTTGGGTTATTTCATAAATATTCGCATCCGTTGCTGCAGTATATAGATAATCATCACTGGTTATTAGCTCATCAATAAGTTGTAAGTTCAGCGCTCTTTTTCCGTACCAATGTTCACCAGTCGCTATTTTTTCAATATCAATTTGCTTACGGTTATCTTTAATGAATTCCTTGAACAATTCGTGTGTATCTTCAATCTCTTCCTGAAATTTCGCGCGATCTTTATCATCATTTTCGCCAAACAATGTTAAGGTCCGTTTGTATTCTCCTGCTGATAATTGTTCGAAATCAATATCATGTTTTTTCATTAAGCGGTGGAAATTAGGTAGTTGAGCAAGAACCCCTACAGAGCCTATGATGGCAAATGGAGCTGCGACAATTTTGTTGGCGACACAAGCCATCATATAACCTCCACTTGCAGCAACCTTGTCTACGGCAACCGTAAGCGGTATTCCTCTATCACGAATCCTTTTTAATTGGGATGCTGCCAGTCCATAGCCATGTACTGTCCCTCCTGCACTTTCCAGGACAAGGACGACTTCATCAGACGTTTTGGCAACGGTAAGTATAGATGTTATTTCTTCCCTTAAAGACTCAACCTCGCTTGCCTTGATGTCCCCTTTGAAATTAAGTACAAAAATATTTTTCTTGTCATTCTTATCATCTAATTTGTTTTCTTTATGTTTTAATTTGAGTTCTTTGATTGCTTGTTTCAGTTCTTTTTTGCTTAACACATGTGATTTCATCAACAGGCCCATTTCCTCAAATTTGTGATTAAGATTTTTAATTTCAATATGCCCATCATGGGTTGATTTTGTTCGCATAATGATAATGACTGCCGCAATAACGACGATAACTATTATGACCACGACAGAAATAAATTTTGAAAGAAATAACAGGTATTCTACGAAAGATTCCATTGCTAAGTGCCTATAGATAAATTGTTAAGAATAAGACATGTTTTTAGTATTACGATTGATTAACCCAGTCAACCCCGGCAATCAGCTCTTCAGTGTTCTGAAAGCGTTCGTCAGGATCCTTGGCTAACATCCCTTCTATAAGAGATTGATATTTACTCATATTTTCGGGCAATTTAGGGATAGGGTCATGCAGGTGAGCACGAATTAATTTAGCAATACTATTCGCCGTAAAAAGTTTTTTGCCAGTCAACATTTGGTAGAAAAGAACACCTAAACTATATATATCACTCCGTTTATCGACCTTCATCCCTGTGCCTTGTTCCGGACTCATATAGTAGGGTGTTCCCACGACCATATTATTGATAGTGATATCCTGCATTTCATTTGAGATGATCTTTGCTGCTCCAAAATCAGTTATTTTTAAAGTATCCTCGCCATGGAATAAAATATTACCTGGCTTTAAATCTCTATGAATAATATCGAGTTTATGGATCGCACTAAGGCCAAGTGCTATTTGTCTTAAATATGATAATGCGGTTTCGGCAGGTATTCCTCCTTGAATACGTTTTGAGAGGTCCCCTTGTGGTAAATATTCCAGCACGATATATGCAAAATCAGTGGCAAAAGCTCTTTCATAAATACGAATGATATGAGGATGTTGCATTACTGAAATGAGATTATATTCCTGCATAAAGCGTTTTAATGCAGTGGGATCCTCATGCCCTTGTGTGTATAAAACTTTCACAACAACATCTATATTATCTTCAATTCTCTTCGCCAAAAGCACTGTCGACATACCACCCTTTGCGATCTCCCTTTGTATTGCATAGCCAGGGATGAGCAAGCAAACACCATCTGACTGCAGTGATTCATCGTCATCATCGAGAATATTGACGATTTCTTCAGGCGC
>SMVA01050421.1_pt1 | contig 10498 bp, 12 predicted proteins | sample 2456451 | NCBI WGS metagenome assembly SMVA01 (sample SAMN11095933, study PRJNA526329) | marine sediment metagenome | biome: Marine sediment; feature: Surficial sediment; material: Deep marine sediment; isolation source: Hadal surficial sediment | place: Pacific Ocean | collected 2014-05 | depth...
AAGGTTAATGTGCCTGCGGTTATTCGCGTCATGGGCAAGGGCGTTCTTGTCATGTTGATGGGTACCGCGGGTGTGGTTGTCGGCGGTATTGTCGCCTATGTCGCGGTGCACCAGTGGTTATCCGATGACGCATGGAAAGGCTTCGGTGCGTTGGCGGGAAGCTGGATAGGCGGCACCGCGAACATGCTTGCCACCTCGGAGATGCTGGGAGCGTCGGAGGCACAACTCGGTCTGGCCGTCATCGCCGATAATGTCGTCTACATTGTCTGGTTGCCACTGCTACTCTTGTCCCGCGATTTTGCCGACAAGTTCAACAAATGGGCACGAGTGCCTGCGGACAGACTCGAATCCATGGATGCGGCGGCTGCGCTGCATGTAGAGGAGGATGAGGCGCCCACGATGCGACAGTATCTTTACCTGGCAGCCGTAATCTTCGGCATCACCGCGATCGGTCATTGGGCGGCGCCCGTCATTGCAGAGTGGATCGCGTCCACACTGCCGGCGATCAAGAATATTCTTGGTGAAACAACCACACGCATCCTTCTCGTAACAACGCTGGCACTGGTTCTGTCGACAACCCCGGTATCCAAGTTGCCGAATTCGACAGCCATCGGTACCGCTCTGGTTTATATATTCGTCGCCGGCATGGGTGCACGAGCATCGGTCGCCGGACTCGCGGAGGCACCGGCCTTCGTATTCGGCGCCTTCATCTGGATATTTATTCATGGCTTGTTCTGTGTTGCGGGGGCGTGGATATTCCGCGTTGACATACACAGTGTCGCAATTGCGTCGGCGGCAAATATTGGCGCAGCGGCTTCAGCCCCGATAGTCGCGGCACATCACCGGCCGAACCTGGTGCCCGCTTCGATCCTGATGGCCTTGCTTGGCTATGCGATGGGCAATTACCTGGCTCCCTTGACTGGTCATCTTGCGAGGATGGCTGCAGGACAGTAGCTATGTGGGTACAAAAAGCGAAAAAGGCGGCGCTTATTTTTGCCGCTGCCGTCGCGATCGCTACCATTATCATGGTCCTGCTATGGCAGGACAGATCGAGTCTCGACGAGATTGACTGGCCGCCTCCCGCAATGGCGTCAACCGTTTCGGCCGACTCAGTCACCGTCACCTGGCTGGGGGTCACAACCTTGCTATTCGACGACGGTGAGACGCAAATTCTCATTGACGGTTTTTTTTCCCGCCCATCTCTAGCCGATATCTTGCTGGGTCGGCCAGTTGAGAATGACGCGGCCGGAATAGATCACGCGCTAAACGAATTTCGCGTTCGTCGACTTGCCGCAATTATTCCACTGCACAGTCACTTCGATCACGCCATGGACGTCGGCGCAATAGCGAACCGTTCGAGCGCCTCAATTCTGGGATCTGAATCGACTGCACAGGTGGCCCGTGGGGCCGGTGTGCCCGAGGACCAGATCACGATTATTGCAGGCAAACAGACCTTTCAATTCGGCAACTTTACAGTCACGTTGCTACCGTCGATCCACGCCCCGATCGGCTGGCGCGGGTCTGTCCCTTTGGACGGAAAAATTGAAGACGTAGTCCTGATGCCGCAACCAATCGACACCTGGCGTGAAGGCGGTAGTTTTTCGGTTGTCGTCGCGCATCCTCAGGGTACGATTCTCGTCCACGGCAGTGCCGGTTTCTCCGACGACGCATTTCAGAATGTAACGGCTGATGTCGTCTTGCTTGGGGTCGCCCGGCTGCGGTCTCTGGGCAAGGATTACGCCGAACGCTACTGGCAAAGCCTTGTCACGGCTACGGGCTGCCGCAGCGTGTACCCCATACATTTCGAGGATTACACTCAACCCTTCGGTACGGTCATCCTCGCACCGAAGATTGTTGACAACTTCGTCGAAATAGCGGCATGGCTGGAGGAGTTTCGTGATCGCTGGGATATCGATACGTCGCTGTATGTACCGCGGTTTGGCGAGCCTATCGCTATTTTTGCTCAGCCTGCGGTAGAGACCTGATCCGCCACCAGTTCCTGCAGCGACTCACGACCATCGATCAGCGTTTCTTTTTGCGCGCGGCTCAGCTGCTTGATTCGATATTCAAGCCGTAAGGCCGTTGCTCTGTCACCGACGATTTCCGAATAGACAAGTTTAATCGGCCCGCGGCCGCGCAAGTATTTCGCGCCGCGCGAGCCCGAAGCATGTTCAATCATGCGCTTGCTAACGTCGACGGCGATGCCCGTGTAATAGGTATCGTCACTACAGAGCACGATGTAGAGGCTAAACTGTGTAGTCGCCACTGTCAGGCGTTGCCGCCAACCAGTTTATCTCCAAACACCCGGAACGCACCCGCCTCAATACTTTCCAGGTTTTCCGTCGTTTCCGCCCAGGTCAGGACAATCTCCGTCGTGCCATCCAGCTCTGCGGCCGGCTCGTGCAATCGCAATGTCAGAATATTACCCGTCATCGCCACTTCCCTGATGAGGTCGTGCCCGCCGAATTGTTGTTCATTGATTTCGACATAAATCGATTCATTGAAATCATCGTCGACGGTGCGCATTAACAGCAGGTAGTCGGAAATTTCCTCGTCATCCGTGGTATTCGCAAAAAACAACATCGTAGCGTTGTCCTTTACATCGAAAGCGACGGTGTCGTACTGGCGGCTGTCTGCCATGAATGTTCCTGCCTGACGATCTGCTGTGCGTACCACTGAGATACGACTTACGAGGGGCAATGTCAAACGCCGGCCTGAGAATCCGCTTCCAGAACCCTGTCAATCAGGGCGTCCTTATCGCGCCAGATGTCGCTGAGCCAGTTATGCAGGCGACGTCGGAAATCACGATCCAGCTCGTAGTCTCCTTCGATCAGCCAGTCCTCGAGCGCATGTTCACGAATATCGACGATTACGCGCACGTGAGTTCCACAACACATGTCCCAAAACCGGGTGGGGCCATCCGGGTAAATCAACGTGGCATCCACGACACTGGTGAACAGTTCGCCCATCGACGCCACTGCCATGGCGAAACCACCCGCGCGCGGCTGTAGTAAATTCCGGTAGGGTGATTTTCGCTCATCGCGCTTTTTCTTGCTAAAGCGTGTCCCCTCGATGAAGTTGAGCACCGAAGTCGGCGTGTCGTGAAATTTCTGGCAGGCGCGACGTGTCGTCTCCAGATCTTTGCCTTTCATGTGCGGATTCTTCGCCAGGTATGACGGCGAATAACGCTTCATGAACGGCATGTCCATCGCCCACCACGCGATGCCCAGCAAAGGAAACCAGATTAGCTCCTGTTTGATGAAAAATTTGAGGAATGGTATGCGGCGATTAACGACATGTTGCAGGACTAGGATATCGACCCAGGTCTGGTGATTCGCCAGAACAAGATACCAACCGTCGCGGCTCAGACGCTGAACGCCCCGCGCTTGCCAATCTATGGACCCGCCGGTACGCAAGATGGCGGTGTTGATGCTTACCCAGTTCTCGCCAATCATCATCAGCACACGCGTGAGACGACGTCGCAGCAACGGAACAGGCAGTAACAATTTCAATATCGCCAAAATGAACAGCGGCACAAACCAGAAGATTGTGTTGACGATTATCGCGCCGAAGACGAGAACGCCGCGCAAATTGCGAAGAAATCTGTTCACAAGATCCGGTCAGGTACAAGGATGTGTCCATATCTTAGCTGAATCGACGCCGGTTGTTTGCGAGTTCGCCGGCTTGCCGCACCCATCGGCTTGCAGTACGGTGAACACATGAACGAGAGTAGCGAAGACGGGCTCACACCGCAAAAAGCGCTCGCTGCGATCGCGACGTCTGAAGATGGTCGTTACGCTGTCTTGCTCAGAAACGGCAGCATGGAACTCGGCTATTACAAGCCCGTCAGTGTGGATGAGCAGCAGCCGCACGATCAGGACGAAATATACATTGTACAAACCGGTAGCGGCACGTTTGTACGCGGCGACGAACACATTCCATTCGGGGCAGGCGACGCATTATTCGTCGCTGCGGGGGTGGAGCATCGATTCGTTAAATTCGACGACGATTTCGCGGCGTGGGTAGTGTTCTACGGCCCGCAAGGAGGGGAATAGGTGCGACTCATTGTATTGGCTACCCTGCTGATCAGCCTGTCTGCTGCGGCGGACATCTCGCGTCTGAGCTGGATGTCCGGTTGCTGGGCCTACGACGACGCGGAACCTGGCTCAGGTGAATACTGGATGCCACCCGTCGGTGGAACGATGTTTGCGGTAAGCAGATCCATACGCGACTCAAGAACAGTCGCGTTCGAGTATTTGCGTATCGAGGAATCCGCGGAGGGCTCTCTGGCTCTGTTCGCCTCGCCATCAGGCCAGAGTCCAGCGCGATTTGACATGGTGAGCCTAACGAATAATGAGGTTGTTTTTGAAAATCCCGAACACGATTTCCCGCAACGCATTGTTTATAGCCTGACCCAGGACGGTCGGTTGATCGGTCGAATCGAGGGGCAGTCCAACGGTCGACCAAAGTCCATTGATTTTCCGATGAGCAGAATCGATTGCGACAGCCTTGGCTAATGTCCTGGCAAACCATGTTGCTGCTGGCCGTCGGCCTGGCAGTGGTTATTACGGTGGCATTTTCAGACCCCGTTGCTCAGGACCCGTTGTACCACCAATTCATTGATCAAAGATCGTTTGTCGGTGTCCCGAACTTCCTGAATGTCGTGTCCAATCTGCCCTTCCTGTGCGTTGCGGCATGGGGGTTGGTTTTCGTCGCGCGGCACGGTGACGCCGTGGTTCCAGGTATGAAGATAGCCTGGATGGTGTTTTTCACTGGAATCGCGCTGACAACTTTCGGCTCCGGCTATTATCATCTGCGGCCTGGCAATGAATCTTTGGTCCTTGATCGACTGCCGATGACAATTGGCTTCATGAGCCTGGTTGCCATCATTGTTGCCGAGTACGGCTCGGAACGGGTTGGCAAAGCAATTTTGCTGCCATTATTGCTAACCGGTTTTGCCTCCGTCATGTACTGGTCGTACACCGAATCACTTGGGGTCGGAGATTTGCGACCCTACGCTATTGTGCAATTCCTGCCGATTTTGCTGGTGCCGATAACTCTGCTGATATTTCCGTCGCGCAGCGACCTGGGCCGATATATTTGGTTGATGATCGGCTTTTACCTGGCTGCGAAGTTATTCGAGTTGTTCGACGATGATATCTATGCCGCCGGCGAACTCGTCAGCGGTCATTCGATCAAGCACGTCGTCGCATCGCTGGCGCCGGCAAGCCTGTTGTATGGAATCGCGCAAAGACTCAGAGGCGGGCATGGGTGACACGAGGAACGCTGGTCCCCTGTACGCGGCATTCCCTGGTAGAAACGAACACAACATACCGTTACCATGCGTCGCGCCGGCGGCCGCCGGCACTTTACCCGGTTGCTAAGGATTATGGATTGATGAAAGTTGCAAAACGAATCGATGGGAAAGCGAAAGCGGCACAACTCGCAGAGTCCATCACGTCGCAGACCGCGGCATTGCTGGAGGAGCACGGCATCAAACCCGGTCTCGCTGTCGTCATTATCGGCGAAAATCCTGCTAGCCAGGTATATGTGCGCAATAAGAAACGCATGGCCGAGTCCTGCGGTTTTCATTCGGTGCAACACGCGCTCGCCGACAATGCGTCGCAACAAGATGTTCTGCGACTCATTGACGAGTTAAATAATGACCTGGCGATACATGGAATTCTCGTGCAACTGCCGCTACCCGACCACCTGGACGAACAAACGATTACGCAGGCGGTTTCGCCAGCCAAAGATGTCGATGGCTTTCACCTCATCAATATTGGCAAGCTGACTGCGGGCCACACGGCCGATGCTTTCGTACCGTGCACCCCCGCGGGTTGCATGCTGATGATAAAAGACGAAGTTGGCCCTGATCTGTCCGGCAAAAACGCCGTGGTAATTGGCCGATCCAATATAGTCGGCAAACCCATGGCATCTTTGTTGTTGCAAGCAAACGCGACGGTAACGATTACACATAGTCGCACCAAAGATTTACAACAGGTTGTCAGTGGCGCCGATATTGTCGTTGCGGCAGTTGGCCGACCCGGCATGGTCAAAGCGGACTGGGTCAAAGCCGGTGCCATCGTAATCGATGTAGGAATCAATCGGGTTGAGCAATGCATTGACGGGGAAACCAAATCCCGCCTGACCGGAGACGTTGATTACGACGACGTTAGTACTGTCGCGGGCGCAATAACGCCGGTCCCGGGCGGCGTCGGTCCGATGACCATTATCATGCTCATGGCGAATACGCTACGTTCCGCACGACTCGCCGCCGGGCTCGGCGCTGAATAAGAGGACCTCATCGCCGCTGCGGCGTGTGCGCAGCTATTCCTCTACTGGCTGCAGTGAAAATCGAAATGTCCGGCATGATTTCAACGGCGGCAAAGGCTGGTCCTTCGTCAGCGGTCTGAATGTTGATTTCCTTACTGCTTGAATCGAGGGCTTCTCAAAAGCACGATTGGTACTGCTGCGTACGGCTATGCGCCACGGCCGCCCTTCCCGGTCAACATCAAAACACACCTGTACTTCACCTTCGATGCGATCTCGTCTCGCCTTGCGTGGGTACGCCGGAACAACTGTTTGTACTGGAAAGCGCACGATATCGGCATCAGTAACAAGGGCAAACAGCGCGTCATCGTCGCAATGCGCAACAGGAGATGCGATGACCAGCGCAACCACAAAGAGGGCGCATTGAAGCTTCATTCGACCTCATCTTCAGACTTGTTGAGAACGGCAGGCTCAGTTTTTCGTCGCCGCTCGTCGATGAGAATTTGCTCCGTCACCGGCGCAACTTGGTCGAGATACATGCCTTTAACTTCCTTGAGTTTTTCCGATCCCGGTTTAAGCGTCTGCCCGCGACGAATATCCGCTTCGGCTTCGTCAAACCGCTCCATGCCCAGATAGACGAGCGCGCGATTATTGTACGTACGCCAATGATCTTCGTAACGCTCAAGTACCCAGTTGCAATGTCCCAGGGCCGTATTAAGTTGCTCAAGCAATAGAAACCCGGCACACAAATTAGCGTGTGCGACTTTTGACTCATACTTGCCCTGGGCAACATTCATACCGAGCAGCGTAAGACGCACGCCTTCTTTGCCGTCGCCCGCCCTTAGGGCGTTGGCGCCGTCATAAAGATTGATGTTGCGAGGCCCCAGCACGGTTTTCGACCCCGGCTCTTTGTCCTCAGCCGCGTAGGCCTGCGTCGCAGCCAATACCCATATGGCTAGCAGTATCTGCCAGCGCTGCATCGCTCAAGCTCCGAGCTCAAGATGATTGGCGAAAAAACCGGTCGTTCGTTGCCAGGCCAAATTCGCCGCATCTTCGTCGTAACGAGGCGTGGTGTCATTATGAAAGCCGTGATTGACGTCATCGTATTCAAAGTTAATGAATTCCCTATCAGCCAATTGCAATGCCTCTTTGAATTTGGGCCAACCCGCGTTGATGCGCTCATCAAGTCCAGCATGATGCAGCATCAGCGGTGCCCGTATGGCTGGCACTGCAGCAACTTCCGGATGACGGCCATAGAATGCGACGGCAGCACCGAGATTCGCAATACGTACGGCCAGCGTCATCGACATGCCACCACCGAAACAGAATCCGACGGCGCCAACCTTACCTGTGCAGTCCGGGTGTTCCTGCAGAAACCCAACGGCCGCGACAAAGTCTTCGACCATCTCGTCGCTGTCACGTTCCCGTTGCAATGTCCGGCCGTCATCGTCGTTGCCCGGGTAGCCACCAAGCGGTGTCAGCGCATCAGGTGCAAAGGCGATGAAGCCCGCGACGGCCAGGCGCCGGGCGACGTCCTCGACGTACGGATTCAAACCACGATTCTCGTGGATCACGACCACCGCAGGCAACTTGTGCTGAATCACGCCCGGTCGGACGAAATATCCCTTCATAACACCGGCGCCTTTGGGCGAGGAATATTTCTTGTAACTAGCGGCTATGGTGACATCGTCAGGATCAACCTGCTGCGCCAGCGAATAGTCCGGGCACAAACTCGCGAGTATCGCGGCGGCCATCGTCGCGGATGCCGTAATCTTCGTCGCCTGGTCCATGAACTGCCGGCGGTTGATCTGCCCATGCACGTAGCCATCGAACAGCCGCATTACGCGACTGTCGATGTCAGCCACTGATATAGTGCTCCAGGTGCTCGATCTCTTCTTTCTGGTCCCTGATGATCGCCTCCACCAGATCGCCGATCGAAATAATACCGACCACCGCGCCTTCATCTACCACAGGAAGGTGCCTGATTTTGCGTCTGGTCATGAGGGTCATGCAGTGGTTGACTGTCTCGTCAGACGATGCCGTATACACGCCGGTCGTCATGATTTCCGAAACATTCGTCGTCTCTGACGAGCGGCCTTTGATAATTACCTTACGGGCGTAGTCTCGTTCGGTGACGATGCCCTTTAGCTCGCTGCCATCCATAACCAGGAGTGAGCCTATCGCCTTATCAGCCATGAGTTTGATTGCGTCGAGAACCGACGCGTCCTTAGCGATGGAAACAATGTCACTGCCTTTCGAATCGAGCAGATGCTTAACGAGTTTCATGCTACCTCCCTGATGATACACCTACACAAGTGAGCCATCTTGCAGGGAGATTCTAGCATTTATGTCATTCAGGTATCCTGCTCGACTGTGCCTCGAATATCGGAGTAACTCAGGCTGCCACTACCATCATCAATGATGATCAGGTCCTCTTCCACATCGCGAACCTTGATACTGCCCGAGCCATCGTCGATCGATACGCTACCCTGCACGCCGCGAACGTTAATGCTGCCCGAGCCGTCATTAATGAATACATCACCGCTGGCACGCGACACATCTATGGATCCGGATCCGTCGTCAATCCTGACGTGCGCGACGTTACTCACATTAATCGAACCCGAGCCGTCGTCGATCGAAATATCGGCTTCCAGATCCGCCACGTCGATGGAGCCCGAGCCATCGTCGATAATGACCGCCATGCCTTGCGGCACGTGGACTTCGATATCGATGCGGGCAGAGCTTGAACCGAAGCCCATGAATCCATGCTTAAACCACGCGTTGAGGCGCGCTACGCTTCCGTCCTGAGCTAGCGAGAGCTGCATTTTTTTCTCGATTATTTTCATCGCCTCGTCTACGTCGGCGTCAGGAACCTCGATCATCGCCTTCACGGTGATTTTGCTGGCCTCCGCGACACCCTGGATATCCATACTGCCCGCGCCAGCATCGATCGAAAGTACTTCGATGTCGTTTGCATCAAGCTCCAGATAACGGGTCTCGGTGTAGTCGTTCATCGCCGCATGAGTCAGGCTGACCACGAACATTGCCATAACGATAAAACTGCGCATCTGCATCCCCTCGATGTATTGCGTGCGTCATATACAGATAAGACGTCTCAGACCGGGATTTGGTTGCAATAGCACTCCTATATTTCATCGACCCGCGTCAGATAGCGCGCCAGCCGTTGTTCCAGTTCAGCAGCCGGCAGCCATTGTCCACGCAACACCACGCCGTGAATGCGGCGACTGTTGCGAATATCCTCAAGCGGGTTGGCATCCAGCAGAATAAGATCGGCCTCCCTGCCCACGGCCACGACGCCGGTATTGGATCCAAGGAATTCAGCCACCGCACTGGTACCCGTCCGCAACGCCTCATAGGGCGTCAGGCCTGCGGCAACAAGCGCGTCGAGTTCTCGGTGTGCCGAAAAACCAGGAACATTGAATATCTGTGGTGCATCCGAGCCCAGCAACAGCCCGGCACCGGACTGATGTAATTCCAGTATCAAACGCCGTCGCAGGTCGATCGCTAATGCAGCAATCTCCGGGTCAAAGCCACGTTTGGCCAACTGATTTTCCTTGGCTATGACCCAATCGTTCACCATCGATTCGGGTACGTATTGCATCTCGGGCCTGTTCCGGAGTTCCGCAACCGAGGTGCCGTCGACCATTTGCTCAACCAAAACCTGCGTTGGCACGTTCCACGTACCCGCCTCCGCAGTGGCTGCCGTAATAGCAGAGATCTTCTCAGGGTCGACCTCGCTCGCCAGCATGACATCGAAATAACCACCGAAACCACCTGAGCCATGGCTGTCTGGCGGAAGAAGCGCCACGAAATAGCCGTCGAGATGATCGATGCTGCGCATGCGATTCTGTAGAGCCTGTGTTACGCCGGCCGCTACCGGCACATGCCCTGCGTAGGGCATGCCAAGTTCATTTGCGGTTGCGGCAAGCGCCGCAAATTCCTCTGCCGTCAGGCCAGGGTGTACCTTGATGAAGTCATAGCCTGCCGCATGCTGTTCCCGTACTTGTCGTGCAGCATCTGCGGCGCCAGACACCGAACGACCGTTCAAGGACGGACCCGATGTTACAAAGCGCGGCCCGAACACTGCGCCGCTGGCAAGTTGCGCACGCAAATCAAGGTGCGAACGCCGCCCCAGCATGCCGCGAATCGTGGTGATGCCGTTGGCGACGAACAGTGTAAACAGTCTATCGATATCTGCCGGACG
>SMVA01311747.1_pt1 | contig 10497 bp, 10 predicted proteins | sample 2456451 | NCBI WGS metagenome assembly SMVA01 (sample SAMN11095933, study PRJNA526329) | marine sediment metagenome | biome: Marine sediment; feature: Surficial sediment; material: Deep marine sediment; isolation source: Hadal surficial sediment | place: Pacific Ocean | collected 2014-05 | depth...
AGGGATTACTTATCCCATGGTTGCAGATACTTCTAAATCTGCAGCTACGAACTTTGGTGTCCTGGCCGGAGATTGGCATTATCTGAAGAAGGAAAATTAGAATTTGAAGGAACTCCAGTAGCTTTCAGAGGCTCTTTTTTTATCGATAAAGAAGGTATCGTCAGACATGAAACGATTAACGACTTGCCTCTTGGACGGAACATTGACGAGTATCTGAGAATTATTAATGCATGGCATCATCAGGAGTATGGTGAAGTATGTCCGGCTAACTGGGCGGAAGGACTGGATGCGATGAAAGAATCAAGGGAAGGAGTTGCTGATTACCTTTCCACTCACTAACGAGTATCAAATTTAGAATAAAGGGCTGCTGTATACAGCCTTTTTTGATCCATGGAAATCTTGTAGTTTAGCCCCAACATACATCTTGTGAGGGTTCGTTTTCAGATCATATTCGCTGTTTCTACATTTGTCTTTACCTACCTGGTAGCATTCCCTTTTTTCGTTTTATTTGCGTTAAAAACTTCATGGCATTCACACGCCTACAGGTTGAATCACTTTTGGGCTAAAATTTATTTTATCATGAATGGAATGAGTGTCAAAGTCGTTTATGAAGAAAACCTGAAAAAAAAGAAATCATATGTATTCTGTCCAAATCATACCTCAGCACTTGATATATTAAGTGTACCATTAATAAATGAAAACTTCACATTTGTGGGGAAGAATGAGATATACAAAATTCCACTTTTTGGTTATATGTTCAGGAAATTGCACATCACAGTGGATCGCGAAAGTATGAAAAGCAAGTACAAAACGATCATATCTTCCATTGAAGCCATAAAACAGGGAAAGAGTATTTTGATTTTTCCGGAAGGAGGAATTGTAAATCCAAATCCTCCTCATATGGCAAAATTCAAAGATGGACCTTTCCGAATTGCCATTGAGTCAGGCGTTCCTATTGTTCCTGTTACAATTCCATATAATTGGATAATTTTGCCTGGTGAGAATGTTCGAAAATTTAATAAGAAAGGAGCTGTTGTAAAATTGATTGTTCATAAACCTATTGAAACCGCCGGTCTCACGTTAAATGATCTGGTAGATCTAAAATCAAAAACATTTAGCTGCATTAGCGAGGAACTAAAAAAACAAATGGATGAATATTGACGATCAATTACTTGAAAAGTTATCCAGGTTAGCAAGGATCAAAATACCGGAAGAGAATAAAGGATTAATGAAAGAGCATTTGTCCGAAATTCTCACCTGGATGGAAAAACTGCAGGAAATTGATACTTCTGGCGTGGAGCCATTGACAAATATGTCTTCCGAAGTAAATGCCAGCAGAGAAGATATTGCAGGACATCATATGGAGAGATCAAAAATGCTGGAAAATGCACCAGATAAAAATGATCAGTTTGTAAAAGTGCCGTTGGTTAAAAAGAGTAAATAGTACATCTCCATGCAATTTAATTTTTGGTCTGATTGGCCACAATCATTACAAAAAATTCTTCTCGTTTTTGGCTCCCTGTTTTTTATATCAATAATTTACACTTTCTATACGGATTTGCGAGGGGTACAAAATATCCTTGACTGGCAGATCATAGGACAGAGAACTCCCCAGACTTTTCCGATTCTTCAATTAGAGCTAGGTAATCTATATGTTCCACTATCAGTAACAAATTCTCTCATTTCTGAGACTTTTATTGGTGGTCCGGTAGTTGTAAATCAGTTTGCCAATTATTTTTTCCTGTTAATCCTTTTGGGAATTATTGTACTTGGAACTACATCAATTACCTATTTACCACGAATCTGGTATCTGATATCAAACATGATTTTCGCTGCTTTAATCTGGTACTTAAAACTTGATCAACTTGTACTCTTTGGACTTGAGGATAATACAGCATTTGTTCTGGTAACAATATCATATTTAGGTTCTGGTTATTATTTTACTTCCCTGCGTCAGGATAAAGATTTTATAAGCAGGTTTAGCACTATAGCCGGAATAACCATTTTATGGATAATTGTTATTGGTTTTTTCGCTGAAGTTGAAAAACCTTTTCAACTTATTGCCGCAAATGGGTTTCTTGTCCCTTACATAATAGGCTTGGTATTTATCATGATGGTTTCGCATGAGATACTCCATTTTATACTTGTTGCCATATCACGTCCCGGTGTTATCTCCGGAAATAATTTAACCCGGTTTACACTTTTTTCAATCATCTATCTTGTAAATATTATTTTACTTCTATTGTTTGATACCCATGTGATTTCATGGAATTTAATTTATCTTAATCCGTATACATTACTTGGAATTTCATCAATCCTGGGGTTGTGGGGACTGCAGACACGTAAAGAACTTTTTAAAAGTATCTCACATTACCCAATTCTTGTATTCATGTACATCGTCATGGGATTATGTTGTTTCGGAACAATATTCTATTTCCTGGGAAATGCCAATGATCCAATCCTTCAGGTTGTAAAAGATGTCATCATCTACAGTCATTTTGGCTTTGGGATCATCTTTTTCATTTATGTGATATCAAATTTCATGGGGATGTTGAGGAACAATATGGCTGTTGATAAGGTTGTGTACAAGCCTCGAAACATGCCCCATTTTACTTTTCGATTTGCAGGGGTAATGATTGTATTGGGGTTTGCTTTAAAGGAAAACATAGAAGTTCCGGTATTCCAGACCATATCTGGTCAATACAATAATCTTGGAGATTATCATTATCAAAACGGTGATCTGGATAATGCAAAATATGCCTACGAGGAAGGTAAGATTTATGGATACATGAATCACAAATCAAATTACTCGCTGGGAAAATTATATGAATTAGAAGATACCCCAAAGGCAGTTGAACATTTTAGCAATGCGATTCAAGTCAGACCGAGTGAAATGGCTTTTGTAAACCTGAGTAGCCTTTGGTCCAAAACAGGCGACCTGTTCAATTCTTTATTTATTCTTAACGATGGACAGGAAGCCTTTCAGAAAAGCATGGCTATTCTCAACAACAAAGGACATCTATTTACTAAACTAAATATTGCAGACTCCGCAATTCTATATTTTGATGCTGCTTCCCGTGCTGGAAATTCAATGGTGCCGGTAACAAACTACCTGGGACTTCTGGCAAAAAGGCAATACGTGATGAACACAGATTCAATCATAGATCATTATAATGCTGCTTCATCATATGCTGCCCGTGTCAATGCTTTTGCATTAAAAAATTTAATTCCGGAGAATGAAAAAATTGATTCATTTGAAATCGACACCATGCTTTCAATGTACAATACATCATTTATTACAAATTTCTTTATCAATCAATATCAATATATTGATCCTGAAATACTATTCAGAGTAAATGAGATTGCATCAAAACCGACTAATTCAACGTATGAAGAAGAGACAAGATATCATACTGCAATTGCCCTTTATCTAAAAGGACATGTAAACAGAGCTATTGAAATTCTTGAAAATTTAAGTGCTATTTACCAGGATCAGGCAAAGTATCAGTTTTCACTTGGTGTTATCAGAAGTGAATTGCACGATTATGAATTAGCGAAATTTCATTTCTCACAAGCAATTTCCGAAGCATTTCAAGATGCTGAACTAGCCTGGAGTATTTGTATGTACAAATCCGGGGAGCAGGATTCTGCCCGTATCGTATGGGAGAATATGATTGCTGAGAACACAAATGAACGTAAACATCTGGCCGAAGAGCTGTTATCAGTCACCGGTAGTAACAATTTGAACTCAAAGACTATTTTCGAGAAAGATCTCTGGATTAGGATGAATACAGGTGTAAAAGTGGTAAATAAGGAATACATTGATCAATTAACAGACACCACGGGTCTGAATCGAGATGTAACACTGACATATCTGATAGCCCACTATGATCGAATGGGGAAAACCAACCTTGTTGATGAATTGTTGTCCAAAACTTCCATCCATGAATTTATGAATCGTGAAAGAACATTGAAATATTTTCAATTAAAATCGAGCATCCTTCTAAACCAACCCGTAGACTTAAATGATCCTGGTTTAACAGATGATCTCAAACTTCTGGACGAAGCCAACAAATCTGCGAATCCTGGAGATTCAATATTGTTTCGTTCTCTGTCAAGTATCAATGCGTTCAACATTGCCACTATTGAAAAATCAGTTGAGTTTTACAGAATACATGGCGAGGCGCTTGATTCATATAATGTTATTATAGATGCTCTACGAATTAATCCTAATTCTATCCCATTGCTGAAATTGTACGTAAAAGAATGCCTGAACCAATACCTCACATCGTATGCGTTAAATGGATTGAAGTCATTGTATCAGCTTGTGGATGAAGATGAATACAACGGTTTCATTTCTGAAAATTCAGATCAGCTTACAATTTTATTTGGGGAAGAAGCTAATTCAATGGATCGATGATCAGGCTGATAATAGTTATTCTCCGTTTAAATAATATTTATTGAAAAAGATTGTAAAAAATGATCGATTTGTCGTTCTGTTAAAGGTGTATAATTACAATTGTTATAAATTTGCACGTCGATTTAACTTTTTGAACAGTTGAGTACTCTATAAAGTATATGAAGAAGATAATTGAAACCACAAACATAGCCCGTATGTATCAAATGGGCAGTGAGGTTGTAAATGCATTACAGTCTATTTCCATTGACATTTTCAAAGGTGAATATGTGGCATTTATGGGGCCTTCTGGTTCAGGTAAATCTACTTTAATGAACATAATTGGTTGCCTTGACACACCGACAAGCGGGACATATATTTTGAATGAAAATGATGTTAGTGACCTTACGGAAAACCAGCTTGCTGAAATCAGAAATAAAGAAATTGGTTTTGTTTTTCAAACATTTAACCTCCTTCCTCGTGCCACAGCACTTGAAAACGTGGCGCTACCCTTGATATATGCCGGGTATGGAAAATATGATCGTGAAGATATTGCAATGGATTCATTGGAAAAGGTAGGATTAGGAGATCGTGCAAAACACAAACCTAATGAACTATCGGGTGGTCAGCGCCAGCGTGTAGCTATAGCAAGAGCATTAGTAAATACCCCGAGTATACTGCTGGCTGATGAACCTACTGGAAATTTAGATTCGAAAACTTCCTATGATATTATGGGGCTTTTTGCCGAGCTCCACAGCCAGGGGAATACCATTATAATGGTTACTCATGAATATGAGATCTCTCTCTATGCACATCGGATTGTAAGACTCCGTGATGGGTTGGTTGAAGAGGATGTGAAAAATGAGGATATCACTCGTCCCCCTATAAAGCAAAAAGCAGAGGTCGGATGAAAATATACACCCGTACAGGAGACAAAGGTACAACTGCACTCCTGGGTGGTAAAAGAGTAAGTAAATCTGATCTTCGAATTGAGGCCTACGGGACCATCGATGAATTAAATTCCTACCTGGGTTTGCTTCGTGACCATGAAGAACTTTCAAGCCAACGTGAACTTTTAATACGAATTCAGAATCAATTATTTGTTATAGGTTCTCACCTGGCTGCAGAGCCCGGAAAATCATTTGATTATATACCGGACCTTGACGAAAATGAAACTACTGCTATAGAGGATGCCATTGATTTGATGGATTCTTCCCTCCCTGCGATGCGAAATTTTATTCTTCCCGGAGGTCATAAACTTGTATCCTTTACTCACATTTCCAGGTGTGTTTGCAGAAGGGCAGAACGAGCGATTACTGAATTAAACCAATCTGAACCCATCTCAGATCAAATTATTATCTATCTCAACCGGCTTTCTGATTATCTATTTGTAATGGCCAGGGTTGTGGCTCAACAAGTTGGAGCTGAAGAAGTTGCATGGGCACCCCGTAAATAAGCTCAATCTCGAGTATATTTGTAAACTAACAATTTGCCGGGATAGATTTTTTTTCTGTTATGATTGATACATATAATATTGAAATAGAAAAAGTAACTAAATCAAAAATTTTAGATTTTGATGTTACAGATATTCAATTTGGAAAGCACTATTCTGATCATATGTTTATTGCTGATTTTGATGGCCGATCCTGGCAAAATGCAAAAATATTGCCATTTGGAAATATAAGCCTGAGTCCTGCAAACGTTACCCTGCACTATGGTCAAAGTGTGTTTGAGGGGATGAAGGCGTATAAATATGAAAATGGTGATGTGGCCCTTTTTCGTCCAATTGATAATTTCAAGCGTATAAATATATCGGCAGAAAGGATGTGTTTACAGCAACTCCCCGAAGAGGTATTTATGAGTGGTTTGACTGAGCTGATTAATCTGGACAGGGACTGGGTACCTGCGAATGAAGGGACCTCTTTATATATTCGTCCATTATTATTTGCTACTGATGAGTATATTGGGATTAAGCCTTCTGATGTCTTTAAATTTATGATTATTACGAGTCCGGCAGGGGCTTATTATTCAAAACCTGTTAAAGTGAAAATCGAAACGCATTATTCCAGGGCAGTTGCCGGAGGTACCGGATATGCGAAAGCTGCCGGAAATTACGGTGGATCATTGTTTCCTGCAAAAGCAGCACAAGAGCAAGGATTTGATCAACTTATCTGGACCGATGCGATAACCCATGAATATATTGAAGAATCAGGAACAATGAATGTTATGTTTCTGGTAGGCGATACTTTAATTACAGCGCTGGCTGGAGATACGATTTTAAATGGGATTACCCGGGATAGTGTACTTACGCTTGCAAGAGACTGGGGCGTAAATGTAGAAGAGCGAAAGTTCAGCGTAAAAGAACTTATTACAGCTGCTGAATCAGGAGAGCTTAAAGAAGCATTTGGCACAGGCACTGCTGCGACCATCACCTCCATTTATGAAATAGGGCACGAATCAGAGAGCTACAAATTACCAGAATCGATGGAATTTGCAGAAAAACTCAAAAACGCTTTGGAGGGAATCAAACGAGGTATACTTGAGGACAAATTCCACTGGATGCACGTGGTATAATTTCTTGACAATTCTTATAGTAATATCAAGTACCCTGCGTTATCATTACACAAAATGTAATTCAAACGTTTGAGGTATTTAATATTCCTGACTTTATTTTGCTTGTCATCAAATAGCCTGGCACAAGATTATCTCGTACTCGAGAAAATGGGTACAAAAAAAAGATACGAATACTTTCCCAATGATCAGATTACGTTCCAGGTAACCGGAGAAGATTCATTCCGTAACGATGAAATTGTCACCCTTACAGATTCCTCCATCGTATTTTCTACCGGGGTGGTCCTACTTAGAGAAATATATAGAGTGAAACCTCCCGTTACAGGTTGGTTGATGGCAACAGGTGGTACTTTGGTTATTGCAGGAGTAGGTTATTATTTAATTGACACTTTCAATAAGGTTATTGTTTCAGGAAATAAATATTCCAATGATGAAGATGTATTACGGACATCCATCATACTGAGCGGCACAGGTGCATCAATGATTCTCCTCAGTTCAAAAAAAGTTAAATTAAACAAAAACTGGAGGGTACGTATTGTTGATATTTATTGATAATAAAAATTGGCAGTACCGATTGCATCATTACTTTTGCTGCCTAAGATAAAAATAATAATCCATGACAACAGATCAGCTGAAAGATGCAAAGGCCAGAATAACGGCTTTGAGGAGGTATCTTTGACTACGATACCAAGATTAAAGAAATTGAGGAAGAAGAAGCTGTAACTACCCAACCTGGTTTCTGGGAAGATCCAAAAGAGGCAGAAAAAGTTCTTAAAATCATCCGCTCAAAAAAAATATGGACGGATCAATTTTCCCGTATTAATTCCCGACTCGAAGATATCGAAACACTTCAGGAGTTTTTAGAATCAGGTGATGGTGCAGAAGAAGATATTGAGCAAGAATTTAAAAAACTGCTAACAGATCTTGATGAACTCGAATTCAAAAAGATGCTTAGTGGGAAGGAAGACCGGCTAAATGCAGTATTGGAAATTAATCCCGGGGCTGGAGGAACAGAAAGTCAGGATTGGGCAGAAATGCTGATGCGCATGTACATTATGTGGGGCGAGAAAAATAAGATGAAAGTCCGTGAGGTGAATTATCAGCCGGGGGACACGGCTGGAATCCGCTCAGTTACTTTGGAATTCGAGGGTGATTTTGCCTATGGGTATCTAAAATCGGAGATTGGAGTTCATCGTTTGGTGAGAATTTCACCTTTCGATTCAGGCGCCAGAAGGCATACATCTTTTGCATCGGTATACACATACCCAATGGTGGACGATAGCATCAATATTGATGTTAATCCTGCCGATATTACCTGGGAGACTTTTCGATCAGGAGGTGCCGGCGGACAAAATGTAAATAAAGTAGAAACTGCTGTTCGTCTCCGGCATGCACCATCGGGTTTTATAGTAGAATGTCAGCAAGAACGATCTCAAATTCAAAATAAAGAAAAGGCCTTAAAATTACTTAAGTCACGATTGTACCAGGCCGAAGTTGAAAAACGAAATGCAGTAAGGGACGAAATTGAGAGTTCAAAGATGAAAATTGATTTTGGCTCACAAATCAGAAACTACATTTTGCATCCTTATAAACTGGTAAAAGACAATCGGACAAATCACGAAAGAACCGATCCACAAAATGTATTGGATGGGGATATTAATGATTTTATCAAAGCGTATTTGATGTCAAATTAGAAGTTAGAAGATCTTAAGATGTAAGACTTAATTTTTCGAATAGCCAAAACGACCCAGGTCAACAAGGTACAAACTCTACAAATCCATAGATTTCACGCAAAGCTGCAAACTCGCAAAGTCGCAGGAATCCATAATCTCATCAACCTGGACACTGATCTTAAGTTTACAGTAACTTAATAACCAAATTAACTTAACAATTAATAACTCAATAAGCTATCTCAATTAACCACAAATCGTACAGATAATGCAAATTCATCCCAGGCAAAGTATGCATCGGATAAGATATTAAACATTGGTTTCCAGTCCAAAGACAGGTTTAAAGGAATATCAGTAAATGTATACTCCATCCCAATTATCCCGTCCACACCAATAAATAATTTACTGTCTATTTCCGGATCCTCTGGGCTGTCCCAAAATCCAATGTGTACACCTCCACCCAAATACCAGCCAAGACCCTGGGTATCAACAATTGGATTAGCTACCTCGGCAAGCAAGGATAAATTAACACCAGACCAGCGCGTGGTTAAAGTTCCCTCAAGTACAAGTCTTCCCCCAAGACCCATTTTCCCTGTTATACCCGAAGAGTTACCAATCCGGATACCTGCTGCGGTTTTATATCCGGTAAGCTGACCGTATGTACTACTCCATGTACTCATTAACAAAACCACCGCAAACACAATCTTTTTCATAAAGAAATTTTCTATCAAAGAATTTGGCATCTTTGCCGTCCAAAAATAGGCAACACATTGAACGCAACAAATCCAAAACTATTTAATCTGCAATTCTTTTTATTGTGTACAAGTTCATTCCTGTTTTTTTCAAGTTTCAATATGATTATTCCAGAGCTTCCTGCTTTCCTGGAAAGTATAGGAGGAGGAGATTATAAAGGCTACATTATTTCTATATTCGCACTTACAGCAGGACTTTCACGACCATTCAGCGGTAAACTTGCTGACACTATCGGCCGTGTTCCGGTAATGATTATTGGAGTTGTAGTTTGCGTTATTGCAGGATTTATCTATCCTATGACCACATCCGTTATTGGATTTTTAGTTATTCGCTTCCTTCACGGATTTTCAACAGGATTTAAACCTACCGGCACTGCAGCATATGTGGCAGATGTGGTACCCTTCAACCGACGAGGTGAAGCGATGGGAATTCTGGGTATTTCAGGAAGTATTGGGATGGCTGCCGGTCCTGCTTTGGGTGGATTTATTTCGGTTGAATTTGGTAATAATGCCATGTTTTATTCATCTTCTGTTGCTGCCATGTTATCCATTTTAGTGCTTATCGGAATGAAGGAAACTGTAGAAAACCCACAGAAATTTCGTTTTTCGCTTTTAGTAATTCCTCGCAAAGAGGTAATCGAATCAAAGGTTATTGCCCCTTCCCTGATCATGATGCTCACCGCTTTCCCTTTTGGAATAATATTAACTCTAATTCCTGATTTTAGCGATCATTTAGGATTACAGAACAAGGGCATCTGGTTTGCTGTATTAACTATTTCTTCAGTACTCACACGTTTTTTTGCAGGGAAAGCATCGGATAGATATGGCAGAGTGCTGGTATTGAAGATATCAACATTTCTTCTTGCCATATCCCTTTTATTTCTTGCTTATGCCTCAACATTAGAGTATTTCTTTGCAGCAGCTTTTTTTGTCGGGATTGCCGTAGGTATGAACTCACCTACAATTTTCGCCTGGACAGCTGATCTCAGTGATCCAAACCATAAGGGCCGTGCCATGTCAACTATGTTTATTGCTTTAGAAATAGGAATTGGCGTAGGTGCCCTGGTATCAGGATGGGTATATCAAAATTCAACAGAAAACCTGAAAG
>SMVA01310989.1_pt1 | contig 10495 bp, 11 predicted proteins | sample 2456451 | NCBI WGS metagenome assembly SMVA01 (sample SAMN11095933, study PRJNA526329) | marine sediment metagenome | biome: Marine sediment; feature: Surficial sediment; material: Deep marine sediment; isolation source: Hadal surficial sediment | place: Pacific Ocean | collected 2014-05 | depth...
AACCGCATGTAATTACGCGAATTTCGTCCAGGGCCAGTTCTTCGGTGCCTGGATAGTAAACATATCGGTCAGGGGCAATGGCGTTGCCGGAAGGGACAATCCCGCCCGCGGCCACAGCAGGCTGGTTCCCTTGAGACCCAATAATCGCGACGCCGAAAACTAAAAGGAATGTCCATATTCCTTTGCGCAAAGAAATCAGTGATGTCATCTACCAAACCCCCATAATAAACACTATACAGATAATTCAACTGGTTGAATTTATATCACAAATCAATCTTTCGAATATGCCTTTTACTTGCCAAATTGATTCCCAACCGATGAAATTTTCCCAAATATTAGAGGGACCAATTGGCATTGATCAGAAGTGAACCTGTAGTCGCGTGGTGAACGAATTTACTTTGTTGCGACCATTCTCGTCGACAAGACCGTTGTCCTGCGGGGCGCCAAAGGCATCCCGGATCGATGAATGGGCCATATTGAATTTGACGGCTATATAGTTGGTCAGGTGCCAATTGAGGCCAAAGATCAAACTGGATTGTGTCCCGCCAAACAACTCGATTTTCGACGCGACCAGATCCATGTAATCATAGCGCACCGTGATGGCCCATGCGCCCCAGCCACCGTTAAATACTGGTCGGTTGACTTGAACTGATGCCCATTTGCCATCATTCTGAGGTCTGTTCTCGCCGGTGATAAACCAACCGATGCTGGCATAACCGCCGTGAAATCTGGCGCTATTTTTGCCGTTTATGAGCGGATTCGAGCCCTCGACAATACTGGCATTAAGCCACCCCCATTCAGCCGCGGCCCACACAGGTCCCCTGGTGCCGGCGATTTCAAAAATGAAAAACTGGTCGTTGGAAAGCTAGTCGAGCACGCCAGTATCCACATAGTATTGGTCGACAAGCTGAGTATGAGGGCGCGTGCGATATTGGACGCTGGACTTGTCATCGTTGAAGCTGAATTTGCGATAACGATACGACGCAGCCAAGTGAAAACCGCTGATAAAACTAAGCGTTGGATAGACGGCGACCCGTGCAGATGCGACGTATTTCTCTTTGCTAGTATCTTCGTTGAGGTTTGACCCATTGAAAAAACCGATCCGCGCGTCCCAATTTTTACCCGTGTATCTCGCACCAGCACCGAGGGCGCGTTTGAGGCCAAAGGCATTAATGAAACTAGCCCTTTCCACCAGGGATATTGCCAGGGAACTGGTGAGCCCTTCGAGTGAATTTGCGATTTGGAATTGGCCGGCCCGAAGGGTCCAGTTTTTCGATCCGGAATATTGTAGAAAGGCATCCTGCACATTGAAATCTCCGTTATCGATGGACAAATTTACCTGGTAACCGATGGCCCTTCCTATCGTACCGGCCAGCCCAACCCGCAGGATACGCAGGTTCGTCTCCCACCCGTCTGTGGACCCAACAGATTTTTGATCCCTCAACGTACCAAAGTCACACAGAATGCGGCCCTGAAAGCGGGCGGTAAACTTTTCCTTCGGTGACCGGTATGTGGGTCTTGGCCAGATAGACCAGTCCCAATTCTTTACTGACTGGGCCTCATGTTCGTGACTGATGGAAGAACCGACTTCTGGGATTCTATCGATCCCAGTCTCTGGCTCTTTTGCGGCTGCAACGGACTTTGCCTGCAGGCCCAATATGGCCAGAAGAACGAATAGCACCAGGCATCTGGAAATCGTGTTTCTCGCTGCAGACATTGACTATCCTGGACAGTATCCTATGACGCACTTCAAGACATTGCGATGGATGAGTTATGGTTTATTGCCCTGTTTCAGCCTTCACTGAGAGCTGCCTTTTCATTTGGAATAGTGCTCGAATTCAATGGTCGGGGCAACTTGTTAAGGGCTACTTCAGATAACACCGGACTTCAAAGTCACGATATGGCTCGAAGAGAATTTCCACCTATATCTGGTCCTGTTGGCCACCGTTGCTGGTTGAATTCACGTTCAGTGCGATCTGCCATACAGCATGTTTTCCAATGGGTTGTGGACGGTGTCACCCTTGGACATATGATCATGTCACTGTTGCATTCGCCTAGTCGGCCTACTAGGCTTGCTAGTTGGTAGCGTAAGCTTGGGAGAGGTAGCATGATAAGACGTTCTATTCTGGCGCTAGGTGTTCTGGTTGCCGTGAGCTTGGGTAGCGGTGCGGCAGTTGCTGATCACCATGAAGCAGATGAAGCCCGTGCAGCAGCGTCTAGCGAAGCTGGGGAGGCAACCGAAGCGAGCAGCGAGGCATCTTCCCGTCCGGTATGTTTTGATCTCAGCAGGGTCAAAACCACCAAGGTTATCGACAGGCAAACAATTCTTGTAACAATGCGCGGCAACGATCAGTATAAAATTACTACCGTCAATCGTTGCTCTGGTCTGACAAAAAACCGCGGGGTTATTTTTGATATCAGGGGAGCTTCAAGGCGCGTTTGCCCGATAGATATGGTCAAGGGCTCAGTCACTGGTTCGCTTTCAAGCGGTATGATCGTTTCTTGCCCCATTGACACCATCGAGAAGGTCGAGCAAGCAGCTGAACAACCTGCTGAGTAGACACCTCATTTTCAAGAGGGCGGTTCGGTGTTGTAGAAATTCTACCAACTGTCCACGTGATAAACTCTAGTTGTGTGGTGGAGAGTTGGGAACATGCTAAATATGTGCTTTCGCGATTGGGAGTTAACTTCGGGCTTTTCTGTTCATGCTGTGATCCGTCGACATCTGCCGACCCGAAACTGGTTTGCAATTTTTTCGATCTTGTTGTGTGTCATAGCACCGGGAGGTGCATCCGCGGACTCTATGTCGGAAAACTTCTCAAATCTGTATCAGGGTATAAGCGACTTTGGCGAAAAGATATTTCCGGGTCGCAAGACAATGATCACCATTGGGCTGGGACCAAAATATTCCCCAGACTATCTCGGATCTGATGATTACGACTTCGAACCTGATGTCGCTTTCTTTGTGAAGTTGAAGAGGTTTGAAGCATCAAATTCCGGGCTGAGCTTTGACTTTCTCAAACAAAAAAACATCGCTCTAGGCACCTTGGTGAAATTCACTGGCGGACGAAAAGAAAAAGCCAATGAGGTGCTTACGGGGCTTGGCAACATCAATAAGAGTATTCATTTGGGTCTGTACGCCCAGTACGTCCTAAAAACTTACAGCTTCCGGCTCGCCATGCTCAAGGACCTCACAAGTTGGAACCAGGGCTGGCATGGCTTTTTCAGGATCAGCAACCTGATTTACAACAACGGCCCATGGGCAGTTATTGGGGCATTCAGGGCCACTTGGGGCGACGATGACTATACGTCAACGTGGTTTGGCATCGATGATGAACAGTCCGACAATTCCGGGATCCCCGTCTATGATGTGGGCAGTGGCATAAGGGACGTGTCGCTAGAGTTGAGTTCACGTTATGCATTGGGCGCGCACTGGTCGATTGACGCTTCCATCAGGTATCGACGTCTGTTGTCCGGTGCTGCGAACAGCCCTTTGGTCGCAGATTTTGGCTCAGCAGATCAAATTACAGTGGCCATTTATGGTGCCTATACATTCTAGCAGTTAATGAATCTGCAGGCTTTGCCAGTCCACCAAATAACTAATTTGGTATTGGCATGTTGAGTAGTTTTTTTGGGTAATTTCAGGAGTAGAGATGATCTACAGGGTGGTAGTCGCGTCGTTAGTGTTGTTGTTGGGTATGAGTGCAGCACTGCGCAGGAGAATGCCTCCAATCCGCTGGCCTCGGTAAATAGTGTCGATTTTCGGTGGAATTATTTTTCGGCAGATACCGGAGACACCCAGGATATATGGATCGACGGCGCCCAGATGCTGGGAAAGAAGCTGAAATTGAAATACGAGCTTCACTACAAAATCACGGATATAACCGCAAACAAAGAGCATGACTTTGAAAAAGTTGTCATCAAGCCCATCTATTTCCCTTTTCAGAAAAAGCTGGGGGAGAAATGGGGACTCAAAGCTGCGGCTGGATTTGACTTGGTCATTGATGCCGGCAACGACGAAAAAGGGATCGGCTCTGGTTCGAATCAGATAGCCCCGTTCTTCGGTTTTGCCTTTGCCCACGGTCCATCTGGACTGGTCTTGATCCCCCTGGTACAACACTTTTTTGATATCAGTGGTCCCGACGTCAGCATAACTGCGGCACGTATTATCGCGCTCAAGCCGCTGGGACAAAAATTTTGGGCGAAGCTGGATATCAAGCTCCCGTACGATTGGAAACGTGACATTTGGCTACCTACTGCTGAAATCCAGATTGGGTACAACATCAACGCGACCTGGGCTGTCTATGTTGATGGCTTTGTTGGAATTGGCAAAAATCGACTCTACGATGTTGAGGTAGGCGCAGGGTTGCGCCTAAAATACTAGGGCTCGTTGAACAAAAGGCGCGCTAGCCGGGCATGTCGGATTTACATGTCCCCGGGGTTCCAACTCAGTCGATAGCGCACCAACAGACCGTCATGGTCTGATAATGTGTATCGGTTTTTTATTTTGGGGGCCCGGGGATGCGGTTCGTCGAACATGGCATCAACCATGATCGGTCGAACGGAGACATATTTCCCGGGTATCCATCCCTGCAAGTCGTTGGTGTCGAGCCAGGGTTCGTCGCCATCGAACGAAATTCGGATATCACAGTCTTTGACAATGACGTGGCAATAATGACGAACGATATGGGTTGGTCTTTCCGTTTGCCCCCGGTCGCCGACCATATAGTCCAGCCGGGCGCGCGCCTGTTTCATATTGAAATCGCCGCCGAAGATCATTGGCTCGATGCCTGACCAGTTCTCATCCAATTCGTCGTCCAGAGAATCAATCTGAAGATTGTGTGCTGTGAGCGATCGTTCGTCAGGGACGCCAGTAGACCCGCGCGAGTTCATATGGGTCGTGAAGACTTCTAGGTGACCAGGCATGCCCGGAATTTCGATCACGGCACTCAAAATTCCTTTATTGGAACCGCAATCAAAACCTGCACATTCGTGACGATAAAACGGCTGTGCATCTTTTGAGCGAATGGGCCAGTTGCTCAGAATATACAGCCCGGAATTCATGACTTTGCCAAGTCGCTCACCCTTCCAGAAATAGCTCTCATTGACGAATTCATCTGGTGCTCGCTCGGAGTGGTTTGGCATCCTGTCATCCGTGGCAGGGCCGCGCACCCAATTGGGGTATCCGCTAAGACTGATCATTTCTTTGGTTGAGCGTCGGAACCCCTCTTGAATGAGGACAATGTCGGGTTCTTCGCCATGGGCTCGCATGGATGCAAGTTCGCGGCCGATCCATTTAGACGCCTCTGTTCGATTGCTGGAGATCGGCCAGGGCAGTGCGGCAATGTTCAGGATCAGCACGTCAACTTCAATGCTGTGCACGCCAGTTTTAGGGTCAATGGTGATTTGTGGGGGGCTTACAACTCCCAATTGCGGCAATAGCGGCTCAGCCTCCCGGGACACGCAGCTGCCCAGAAGAGTTGTGGCTAACATTAAAATCATTAATGTTCGCATTATTCAGATGAACCTGATTGTCGGCGTTTTGCCATCTATTTGCCATGGCCTTTCCCATTCAAACTATAGGATCGAATTATCTTCATCAACCGGAATGGTCCGTCAGAGGAAACGTGTTGAGCTCGAGATTCTTGATTGGTAGCCTTGCTCAACGAACAATCCTTTCCGCTATTTCAGGACATCGCCAATTGATGTGAGGTAACTCTATGAAATACTTAGGGTTATTGGAATCGTTTAGACAACGAAAAGCTGTGCCGTCGTATACTCTTCACTCCATCTGTTCTCAAATAGATAAAGTGTTGCGTCGACCGGTTGAGATCGCAACCCAAAACGGACGTTAGAAAAGTCGTCTCGGCCTAGGGTTGTCGAAGGTAGTTCTCCAAAAAACCGGCTATAGGTAGCGGCGAAATTTCCGGACTGCCAATACCCCTATTTGGCGGCACTGAGTTGCACAAAGTGTTCACAGGAATCAACACGCAATAATTTGGAGCGAATATTGTGCAGTCGCAAAGCGTCCAGATATACCTTCGGTAATACGCCTAGTTTTTCCTGGAATGTGTATTGGAGTGTTCTTTCGTTGACGCCGCAGATTTTGCAAAGTGCCGTAATTTCGTCGAAGGAGCCCGGCGCTTCGTTCAACATTTCGAAGGCACGGGAAATGGCCCTCCATACGTAACTCTCCTGGCTCAGCACTATTTTTTTGGAACTTTTGCGGATTTTTAATCCGGTAGATCCCAGTTTGTAACTAGTCTACGGTTGGGGCGGTCCCAAATTGAACGGGACCTACATAAAGCGAGTAACAGGACCAACATGGCGACACTTGGTGCGCCTGCAGGGTAGGAATAGTCTTATGTCATTAAGAAGGTTTGCATTTGTAAGTGTATTTGCCGCAGTTGTTTTGGGTGTTGCTGCTGTTACTTTGGAAATAGATATAAAATTAAATGATGCGGCAGCTGAAACTGGTGTTGCTGGGGCTGAAGCGCTGTCGCCAGCCGGGCCAACATCGTTGCCGGGGTCGCCAGCTTTGTCGGATGAGTTGGATCCAATTGCACTACTCTATAATATGAGTAATGAAATTGCTAAACTCGATCGTTTCATTGTTACTGGGGAAGCATATGTAGATGCGCGATTGGCAGAAGGTCAGATTATCGAACACGCATCGAAAGTTACAGTTCGGGTCAAGAGACCGAGTTCAATGCGTATGACTAACCAGACCTCTGAAGGGCTCAAGGAAATATACTTCAATGCGGGTGTCCTGACAGTTAGCACGCAGCCACAGAATTATTATGCTCAAGCTGAAATTCCAGAGGGAATAGGTGCTGCTGCTGAGTTTGCCACACGTGAACTCGGCATCGATGCACCCTTAATAGATTTGTTAATGAAAAACGTTTCAGAAAATCTTTCCAAGGATGCCAGAAGTATTGACTACCTTGGAACGAGTTTGATCAGGGACGCAATATACAACCACATTGGGATTCGGGGGCCTGAGATCGATCTTCAGATATGGATTCCAGTAGATGGTCCAGCTCTACCGGCGAAAATGGTGATGACATCAAAATGGGAAGCCGGTTCACCACGTTTTGTAGCCTTCCTGAATTGGGAAGTTAATCCAGAAATCAAGGCGGATTCCTTCGAGTTCACACCCCCAGAAGGCGCAATCAAAATCCAATTTTTACACGATTCACAGTAAGAGGAGCAATCTGGTGGAACGACGCAAAGTAATTAAAGCACTTTTGACCCTCGGAATCTTTGGTTCAGTAACTGGATTGCCGCTATTGGTGACGGCCAAACCCGGAAGACCAGCTTCACCGAACAGCGTGGCTGGAGTGGTGCGCCGTACTCGACGAAGAACCAGGCGGCGAGTTCGCAGGAACCAGCAGTTGGCCTCTTTGCCCTATGGGTGTTCGGTAACGCGGGTTAGGTCTGGAGTGACATACTACTATTGCAGTGGGATCTGGTACCTCCCGAGTTATTCGGGAACGACGGTTATCTATATTGTTCATGAAATTGAATCAGGTGCGAACACAGACGTTGAGTTTGAGGAGTACGGTTAGCTCGATCGTCAGGTGATCTCACGCCGTTGATCCATCGTAATTGGCGCGTTTATCACTTCCGGTTTGGGTTGCATGAGGAAGTAACGGCCCAGAACTACCAAATATTGAGGGAGTGGTGGATGAGTATGCGTAATCCAATAATAGAGTGATCTAATGAGTTCCAGAAGTTATCCGGGACAATACGCGAACCGCTGTAGAAACGCAGCCGTCCAGTTCACTACTCAGCTTGCTTGTACCATGACTTCTCGAGCGCCATTCTGATCCCCCTCATGCATCGGTTTAAAGCACCGTCTTGTCGATTCATTCTTGGGAGACGGCGTCCGTCCTGTTGCGCAGCGGGGTGTTCCCCAACTGCGGAGGACGTCGATACCATTCATACCCTTCTGCCATCTTCTGATATGCGAAGTCGAAAAGCGCGCGCATATATTGCACATCAAATACTTCAGTGGATTCAAAATCAAATTCTGGCGGAATAAAGGCCAAATTAAAATCAAGATTGTCGCGCAACGCATTAACATACACTTGGTAGAGGTCGCCAATACCTTGGGTGCGGATGAGGGAATCTACTGAACTGCCGGCGATCGACAGTAGGCTGCCTTTGACCGGGTTGAATTCCGGATTAAGCTTGGAATTGCGGATCACCCATACCTGTGGCGTTCCTTTGACCTTCAATTGACGCGTTACAAGCTTCCAGTCGATGGCAGATGGATAGACAAAGACCTGTGATGTAACACCACCATCTACATGCAACTCATCATAGATTTGGCCGTCGACCTCCACCTCAAAAAGCACTGGTGGCAGTGCTGCGGGAAGTGAAGCCGACGCCAGAATAACATCAATGATCAGCGATCGCGCCTGCGGGTCTCCAGACGCTGCAATGGCAGTGATAATCCAGATCACCGGGCGTTTAGCATCAAGATTTGTCGTGCCGATAAACAGCCGCCGTCCTACCCTGTGTTGCTTGGCCAGTTGGTCGACGATGTCCGGGGTAATGTATCGTTCCAGCAGGGCTTTCAACGGCGCGGAGCTAGCCATCGCATCGCCAGTCAGCGCTTTCAAATAGCCACGCTTTTTCATCAAGTCTTTGGTGGAATATGAGCCATACACTTCCTTTAAAACGTGATCATATTGCGGGCCTAAAAAGACAAAAGGGGCGATCAGGGCACCGGTGCTGATCCCAGTCACTATTCCAAATTCAGGTCGGGTGCCCAGACTCGTCCAACCGACCAATAGGCCTGCGGCAAATGCCCCGTTCTGGCCACCTCCCGAGATGGCGAGATAGTTGTGCTCGGTGCCATAGAGGCCAGACCGGTTGGCTTTATCCTCTTCCGGCGTGATGCTCTTAATACGGTCCATTAAATCGGGGGGCGCCGCATCTCCCCAAAATCTGATGTTGTCAAAATTTCCAATGCTGCCCAGAACACTGGCGTCGGCCAAATAGGGGTGACGGTCCGGGATTGAGCCACATGCACTCAACACGAGGGCAAAAGTAACCATCAGGCCCTTCAGGAACAGGCGATGCCCTGCGTGCTTTAAGAAGGCAGTCACCATTTTCATTCCTCTGTATTTTCTCATTCGGTCATTATTCCAGTGACTTACCAATCCATATACCCCTCCAGTGATTATGCGGGCAGAGCATACATCATCGCGTTGAAAAACGTCCGCTTATAACAAAAATCAATCTATAAGAATGTGCAAATTAGTCTGGTATTACATTCCATAATTACTACAAATCGTGCCATAAGCTGAGCTGCCTTCGAGGCGGTGGGATTATGTAAGGACCAGATGAGTGATTGTAGAATTTGTTGAGATTGTTGCCTGGGTCGTGATCGGGCTTATTCCTATCGTAAATCCCCTGACGACGGCTCCAATATTTGGTGCACTTTCTGCCTCATATCTCCGGTCAGAGAGGAACCAGCTAGCCCAGCTAGCGTGCCTTTACGCAACCGGAATATTGCTAACATTCTTGGTGGGCGGTGCGTTGATCATGACGTTCTTTGGGATCACCATCGAAGGCATTCGGATCGCGGGCGGACTTGTGATTGGTGCCATCGGGTTCCGGATGCTTTTCCCGTCGCCTGTTGATGCAGATTCTTCGGTTGAATCTGGCCGAACGCTCGCCAGTCTCGCCATGACACCCCTGGCAATGCCGATGCTGAGCGGTCCCGGCTCCATCGCCATTATCTTGAGCATTTCGTCTGAAATCGCAGAAGGCGAAACGATCACTGCGCAATTATTCGGCTATCTTGGGGCCGGTGTCGGCATTCTGATCGTCACCTTCACTTGCTGGCTTGTCCTGCGGGGCTCAACAACGGTGATGAAGTTCCTCGGCACATCGGGCATAGATGCGATCACCCGCATCATGGGATTTTTGCTGATCGCGATGGCTGTGCAATTTGTGGAAATTGGTAGATTGGGGTTCCTTGCAGGCTAAATATCGGATAGATGGCGACTGTGTGTTCTTTGAAATTGAACAGTAGTTGCAGGCCTAACGTCTGCTTATGCTGCGATCTCAACCGGCCAATGCAACACATGCATTAAATCGTTCTGCTGGCGTCTCAAATTCCAGTGTCTTCCTTGGCCGCTCGTTTAGTTGGCGTGCCACCATGTTGAGGTGGGCCTGTGAATGTACCGACAGGTCAGTGCCCTTTGGGAAGTATTGCCGCAGCAACCGGTTGGTGTTCTCGTTGGACCCGCGTTGCCAGGGGCTCTGTGGATCACAGAAGTAAACATCGATGTCTGTCGCCAGGCTGAAGCGTTGGTGATCGGAGAGTTCTTTGCCACGATCCCAGGTGAGTGACCGATAAAGTTCCCGTGGTAATTTCTTCGACTGCTTTATGAGTGCGTTGATTACCGTTTTTGTATCCTTGCCATCCACTTTCACCAACATGACATAGCGCGTATGACGTTCCACCAACGTCGCCATG
>SMVA01380344.1_pt1 | contig 10495 bp, 9 predicted proteins | sample 2456451 | NCBI WGS metagenome assembly SMVA01 (sample SAMN11095933, study PRJNA526329) | marine sediment metagenome | biome: Marine sediment; feature: Surficial sediment; material: Deep marine sediment; isolation source: Hadal surficial sediment | place: Pacific Ocean | collected 2014-05 | depth 0-1...
CGCTTGCAGCCGTTTTGCAAGCCGAATCAATCTAGGAGCCTGTCGGACTTAGGTGTGCGAAAGCGAAACGATGCGAGAACGAGGACAGATTTTGACGATTTTGACGCACATATCGGGAATATGTAAGGAGAAATCGGCGAAATTATGAACCGTCCTTCCACCGTTGCAGCCGCATCATCTTGAGTCCGATAGGCTCCTAGGTCCCGCAGGCTCCCAGGTTTTGGACGATTTTCGCATTGGCAAACTGGTTGTTGTCGGTGTAGGGCTTATCGGCGGTTCACTGGCTGCGGCGCTTAAACGCGCAGACGTTGTTGATCGAGTCGTCGGTGTAGGGCGGAGTCGCACAAATATCGAGCATGCGCTGTCGCTGGGGGTGATCGACGAGGCGTCGGACGACATAGCCAACGCCGCAAGTGACGCTGACATCGTACTTGTTGCTGTTCCAGTTGGGCAGACAGCCAGCGTAATTGAACAGTTGCGCGGCGCGCTTGAGAATGGCGCGATTGTCACTGACGCAGGGAGTACCAAGCGCGATTTCGCCATGTTGGTGCGCGCGCAACTTGGCCACCAGCCTGGAACCGGCGGTCTCGGAAATATTGTGCCTGGCCACCCGATTGCCGGCGCAGAGCGTGCCGGCGTAAAGGCCGCAACCCCTGATCTGTTTGTCGGTAAGCGCGTGGTACTTACGCCCTTGCCGGAGTCGAATAATGCGTCTGTAGACCGTGTTCAGGCAATGTGGCGCGCTTGTGGTGCCGAAGTGATTCGCATGAGCGCCGAGCACCATGACAGCGTATTTTCAGCGGTGAGTCACCTGCCACATGTGCTTTCGTATGCGCTTGTCGCAATGATTGCTTCACGGGACAACGCTGAAGAATTGTTCTCCTATGCGGCGAGTGGTTTTCGTGATTTCACCCGTATTGCGGGCAGTTCGCCTGAAATGTGGCGCGACATCTGCGCGACCAATCGTGACCAGATCGTCAGCGATATTGAAGCTTTTCAACAGGCCCTCGCGGCAATGGCTGATCATATTCGAGCAGGCGAAGTCGATTCGCTCGAGTCAATTTTTGCGGCTGCAGTGCGTGCACGCCAGGCCTGGATTGACAGTCTCAAATGATCGATACAGTTCAGTGTTAGATACGACTCAGTGTTCAATACGATTCAATGTTCGATACTCGCAAATGATTGCCAGCAATAGATAATGGCACGGCGCGACTATATCGATCTTGCTGCGCCATACGGGGCCGCCGGCACCGTCAGCCTTCCGGGCTCCAAAAGCATTTCGAATCGGGTGCTGTTACTCGCGGCATTGGCCAAGGGCGAGACCGAAATTCAAAACTTGCTCGAGTCCGACGATACCGGTTACATGCTCGATGCGCTTGGCAAGCTTGGTGTGGTCACGAAACACGAACAGGGATCGGCGCTGTACACGGTGGCCGGCTGCGATGGTCATTTCCCTGTGTCCGGTGCAGATCTTTTTCTTGGTAACGCAGGCACCGCGATCAGGCCGTTGACAGCAGTTCTCGCACTGGCCGCCGGAAATTATCGATTGTCGGGAATACCACGCATGCACGAACGCCCGATTGGCGATCTGGTCGACGCGCTGATCCGCCTTGGTGCCGATATTCATTATCAGGGAATAGACGGGTATCCGCCGCTGGAGATTTGTCCTGGCAATATCAATGTGTCTGCGCCGGTACGGATTCGCGGCGACGTGTCCAGTCAGTTTCTGACCGCACTATTAATCGCGTTGCCGCTCACCGGAAAGCGCGTTGTGATCGAGGTCGATGGTGATTTGGTCTCCAGACCGTATGTTGAAATCACGCTGAATCTTATGCAACGCTTTGGCGTAGAAGTGCAGCAACAGGGGTGGACGCAGTTCTGCTTGCCTGCGGATAGCCGTTATCGATCACCCGGGGTTATCGCGGTGGAGGGTGATGCTTCCGGCGCGTCATACTTTCTTGCTGCGGGCGCGATCGGGGGTGGACCGGTACGCGTCGAAGGCGTTGGCAAGGACAGCATCCAGGGCGATGTGAAATTTGCCGATGCGCTTGCGGCACTGGGTGCCCGGGTTGAGGTCGGAGACCAGTGGATCGAGGCACGCGCACCTGTTCACGGCCGACTTACCGCATTCGATCTCGACCTGAATCACATACCGGACGCTGCAATGACCCTGGCTGTGGTGGCACTATTCTGTGACGGCCAGAGCACGTTGCGCAACATTGCCAACTGGCGCGTAAAAGAAACCGACCGCCTCGCCGCGATGGCGACCGAATTGCGCAAATTTGGTGCGATCGTGGAAGAGGGTGAAGATTTTCTTGAAATTACGCCCCCGCAAACGCTGACTACTGAGGTGGCGATCGACACTTATGACGATCACCGCATGGCAATGAGCTTTGCTTTGGCGGCTTTTGGCGGATCGCCGGTGCGCATCAATGACCCGGATTGTGTGGCCAAGACCTTTCCGGACTTTTTTGATCGATTCACGCAAGTGATCGCAGCACCTGTCATTGCGATAGACGGCCCATCGGGTTCAGGGAAAGGTACGGTTGCTGAGCGGGTCGCGCAACGATTGGGGTTCCATTACCTGGACAGCGGCGCGCTTTATCGCTTGGTTGCCCTGTGGGCGCAGCGGCGTGGTATTGACGTCGAAACAGATAAGCGCCTGGGGGTGCTGGCCAGTGAGTTCGCAATGGAATTTCGCGACGATGAGATTTATCTAGAGGGCGAGCGGGTGACCGAGCTTATACGGACAGAGTCAATTGCCAAAACGGCCAGCCAGGTTGCACAGAATCCTGAAGTACGTCAGTCACTTATGGGTCTGCAGCACGGTTTTCGCCGGGCGCCGGGACTGGTCGCTGACGGCCGCGATATGGCCACTGTCGTTTTTGCCGACGCAACGCTCAAGGTCTACCTCGATGCGAGTGTTGAGGCGCGTGCCGACAGACGCTATAAACAGTTGATAGACAAGGGGTTAGATGCTAATCTAGCGACCCTTTTGGGAGACATAAAGCAACGCGATGCGCGTGACACTAACCGCAGCGTAGCTCCTCTTCAGAAGAGCGTGGACGCGCAAGTCCTTGATACAACGAACCTTACGATTGACGAGGGTGTTAACAATGTGGTTCGATGGTTCAGGGAAGCTCGACACGAGGCCCCACCTTTCTAGATTCGAGAACTTTGAGTATTTGGCCTGTCAGTAGCAGGTCAAGGGCAGGTTTTCGGTTCTCTTGGCTGGGTTGATCAATTAGCCCCGTTTGTTACTGGACGGGTTATCTTAGTGAACTTTAACCTTTTATGACGACCGCAATCGCAACCGAATCCCCCACAACCGACAACGAGAGTTTTGCCGCACTTTTTGAGGAAAGCCTGTTAAGACAGGAAATGCGGGCAGGGGAGTTGATCACAGGTGAAGTTGTTCGTATCGATCAGAATTTTGTGGTCGTGAACGCCGGACTGAAGTCCGAAAGCTATATTTCCATAGACGAATTCAAGGGCGACGACGGGGAGGTCGAAGTGGTTCCGGGCGACTATGTAACCGTCGCCATCGAAGCACTCGAAGATGGTCACGGCGAGACCCGCCTGTCGCGTGAAAAAGCCAAACGCCTCGCCGCCTGGCAAGATCTTGAAAAGGCGATGGAGGAAGGTCGCCTGGTTGAAGGTCTGGTCAACGGCAAGGTCAAGGGTGGCCTTACCGTGATGATTAATAGCATACGTGCGTTTCTTCCCGGATCCCTTGTTGACATCCGCCCGGTCAAGGACACCAACCCGTTCGAAGGCAAACGACTCGAGTTCAAAGTCATCAAACTCGATCGCAAGCGCAACAATGTAGTCGTATCACGACGTGCGGTGCTTGAGGAAAGTCAGGGTGAAGAGCGTCAGAAGCTTCTCGAGACGCTCACTGAAGGGGCGGTGGTGAAAGGCATTGTCAAGAACATCACAGACTACGGCGCATTTGTCGATCTGGGCGGCATAGATGGCCTGCTGCACATCACCGATCTTGCCTGGCGTCGCGTGAAACATCCGACAGAAGTGGTCAACGTCGGCGATGAGCTCGAAGCAAAAGTACTGAAGTTTGATCAGGAGAAGAGCCGTGTATCACTCGGTCTCAAACAACTGGGTGAGGATCCATGGGTAGGACTGTCGCGTCGTTATCCGTCGGGAACACGCATGTTCGGCAAAGTCTCCAACCTGACTGACTATGGCGCATTTGTCGAGATCGAATCCGGAATTGAGGGCCTGGTCCATGTTTCTGAAATGGATTGGACCAACAAGAATGTTCATCCTGCCAAAGTCGTTCAGGTCGGAGACGAAGTCGAAGTGATGATCCTTGAAATCGACGAGAATCGACGCCGCATCTCGCTCGGAATGAAACAGTGCAAGCCCAATCCGTGGGACGAGTTTTCAGAGAATGCAAAGAAAGGCGAAAAGGTCGGCGGACAAATCAAGTCGATCACCGATTTTGGCATATTCATCGGTCTTGCCGGCGGTATCGATGGTCTGGTTCACCTGTCTGATCTGTCGTGGTCGGAACCAGGCGAGGACGCCGTACGCAAGTACAAGAAAGGCGACGAAGTCGAAGCGATGGTGTTGTCAATTGATGTCGAGCGCGAGCGCATTTCGCTGGGTATCAAACAGCTCGAAGGTGATCCATTCAGCAACTATGTGTCGACGCACGACAAGGGCGCGGTCGTCGATGGCGTGGTGACGACGATCGATCCGAAGGGGGCAGTAGTAACACTCGAGGAAGGCGTCGAAGCGTACCTGCGCGCATCTGAGATCTCTCGTGATCGGGTTGAAGACATTCGCAGCCACCTGAAGGATGGCGACCAGGTAACGGCGATGATCATTAATATTGACCGGAAGAATCGCAATATTAACCTCTCGATAAAAGCGAGAGATGCGGCCGAAGAGGCGGACGCCGTGCAGAAGCACGGCTCCGACAATAAGCCGGAAAGTGCCGGGAAGACAAGCCTGGGGGCGTTGCTGAAAGCCAAGCTGGGAAAGTGAGAAATAGCAGGGTGTCAAAAAACGTTACGAGCAGCATCTAGCAGGGTGTGCCCGTAGCGCAGGAACTGAAGTGTACGAGCAGTACATGAGGATTTCGAGCGCCGCGCAAAGACGGATCTAGGTCGCGAAGTCGTTTTTCAACATCGTGCCAGGGTCGAATAACGAAAAGATAGGACATGCGATGACCAAGTCGGAACTTATCGCCAGGCTTGCGGCACATTTTCCGCAGCTAATCGCCAGCGACGCAGAGCTGGCGGTCAAGATGATTCTCGATGCCATGACCAGAAGTTTGTCTCTGGGTCAGCGCATTGAAATTCGTGGTTTTGGCAGTTTCGGATTGAACTACCGACCGCCTCGCGTCGGTCGCAATCCAAAATCTGGTGAGAAGGTTCAGGTACCGGCCAAACAGGTACCGCATTTCAAAGCCGGCAAGGAATTAAGGGAGCGGGTAGACGTCAAGAAGCAGTGATTCATGACTGTACTACCGGAACGAGGGGGAGAAGAAAGAAGCGGCATTGTTGCGAAATCGTGCCGCTTTTTTATGGTCACTGTAATTTGAAATTTCGCGGGATGGATTTGTGAATTATTTGCTTTGGCTACTCCGTATACTGGTGTTCGCGATTATCCTGGCGTTCGCGCTGAAGAATATCGATCCCGTGGCGGTGCGATTCTATCTAGGCAGTGAGTGGGAAGCACCATTGGCCTTTGTGCTGTTGATTGCATTTGTGCTGGGAGCGGCAGCTGGTGTGCTTGCCAGTCTCGGGCTGGTGTTTCGCAAGCGCCGCGAAATTGCCGCTTTGCGCAAACAGGTGCGAACTCTTACTCCCGAGGAACCCCGGTAATCCGTGCCGGACGCTGACAAGCCGTAATGGAATTTGAACTGTGGTGGTTGCTTGGCTTCCCGCTATTCTTTGCACTGGGTTGGCTGGCTGCGCGTGTAGACATAAAGCAGTTGTTGTCGGAATCACGTGCCTTGCCTATGTCCTATTTCAAGGGCTTGAATTTTCTCCTTAACGAGCAGCCGGACAAGGCGATCGAGGCCTTGATAGAACTCGTAAAGGTTGACCCTCAGACGAATGAGTTGCACTTCGCACTCGGTGGCCTGTTCCGCCGTCGTGGCGAAGTGGAACGTGCAATCCGGATGCACCAGAACCTGCTCGATCGGCCCGATCTGAGAGGCGAGGAGCGCCAGCATGCACTGTACGAGTTGGGGCAGGATTATCTAAAAGCGGGCCTGCTCGATCGGGCAGAAGAGTTGTTCTCCAAGTTGGACGGTACCGAATACGAGCAGCAGGGCCGGAAATTTTTGCTTTCGATTTACGAGCAGGAGAAAGACTGGAACAAAGCCATTGCGGTGTTGCGTCGAATGGATGCGGTGACGGACGAATCCAGAGATCGAGACGTCGCGAACTACTACTGTGAACTTGCGACCATTGAGATAACGGGATCAGGATCGGATGCTGCACGGCCGCTTCTGGAGGAGGCGTTGTCCGTAAACCCCAACTGTGTGCGCGCGAATATTCTTCTCGGCGACACTGCAATGGCCGGCGGAAACGTTGAGGACGCGATTACGTTCTGGACACGAATCGAGCAACAGGACCCTCAGTACCTGTCACTGGTTGCGGAGAAGATTTTCAATGCCTACCGACAACTCTCGCGCTCCGAGGAAGGCGCGCGACTGGTGCGTGGATACTTGTCTCGATTTCCTTCACTCGACTTGCTGAATGTGTCGTTTGACAGCGAACTCGAAGTGCAGGGGGTAGCGTCGGCAAATCGTCTGGTGCGTGAAGAACTTGCGCGCAATCCGACATTGCTCGGGCTCGACAAATTGCTTGAGGCGCAACTCATGGACGCGCCGCCCGAGCGCCGTAACGATCTGCAATTAATCAAGGATCTGATTCATCAACACACACGAAGTCTTGCACTTTACCGGTGCGATTCGTGCGGCTTCAAGGCGCGACAGTTCTACTGGCACTGCCCGGCCTGTAATGGTTGGGAGACATATTCGCCACGGCGTTTGGAGGAACGGGAGATCACCGCTTGACAAGCTCGCGACTCATCGTTGCGCTCGATTTTCCTGAAGCCGAATCGGCACTCGCACTGGCAAAACGGATCTCGCCCGAGCAGTGCAAACTAAAGGTCGGGAAGGAATTGTTTACGGCCGCGGGCCCGCCTCTGGTCGAGAATCTGGTTGACCGGGGCTTCCAGGTCTTCCTGGATCTGAAATTTCATGATATTCCCACTACCGTCGCACGTGCTTGCATCGCTGCTGCAAGGCTGGGTGTGTGGATGATCAATGTCCACGCGCTCGGGGGCGGCACCATGATCGCGGCCGCACGTGACGCGCTTGGCACGCTGGCCAACAGGCCCTTACTGATCGCGGTGACTATTCTGACGAGCATGGACGAAGACGACCTGAGACAAATTGGCATCACGGAAAGCCCACGAGAAGCTACCACCCGTCTCGCTGACGTTGCCCGGACACATGGCGCGGACGGAATCGTCTGTTCGGCGCACGAGGCTGCTTCGATACGTGCCCAATTTGGCGAGGCGTTTTTGCGAGTGACGCCTGGAATCAGGCTGGCTGAAAATGATAAGGATGATCAGAAGCGGATAATGACGCCGTCACTGGCTGTTCAGAACGGGGCAAGTTATCTTGTGATCGGAAGACCGGTAACGAGAGCCGATGATCCGGCTGCAGTGTTGCGGCGCATTGAAATCGACTTGCAGGAATCAGGAGCACTGGAGTGAGAATTACAATAATTGGTACCGGTTACGTCGGTCTTGTTACGGGTGCCTGTTTTGCTGATTTCGGCAATGACGTTATGTGTCTTGATATCGATGCCGACAAGATCGCATTGCTGAACAATGGCGGCATCCCAATCTACGAGCCAGGTCTGGCGGCGCTGGTAGCACGCACCAGGGAAGCAGGACGCTTACGTTTCACCACAGATATTGGGCAATCGGTAGCGCATGGCGCGGTACAGTTTATCGCCGTCGGAACGCCGTCCGATGATGATGGGTCCGCAGACGTCCACAATGTGCTGGTCGCGGCAAAGAACATCGCGCAATACATGAATGAACACAAGGTTGTTGTCGACAAGTCGACGGTACCTGTCGGAACTGCAGAGCGGGTCCAGGCAGTGATGCAGGAAGGGTTGCGCGCACGCGGCGCCGACATCCCGTTCGGGGTGGTCTCGAATCCGGAATTTCTGAAAGAGGGTGCGGCTGTGGAGGATTTCATGCGTCCTGATCGCATCGTGATCGGCAGCGCAGACGAGCAGGCTGTCGCAACCATGAGACAGTTGTACGCTCCGATAAACCGGGTTCAAGACCGCATGATCGTGATGGACGCGCGTTCCGCGGAGCTGACGAAGTATGCGGCAAACGCAATGTTGGCCACGCGCATATCATTCATGAATGAATTGGCTAATCTGTCAGAGAAACTGGGTGCAAGCATTGAGCAGGTTCGAAAAGGTATTGGCTCCGACCCACGTATTGGCTACCAATTTCTGTACGCCGGTTGTGGTTACGGCGGCTCTTGCTTCCCAAAAGATATCAAGGCACTGCAGCATAGCGCCGGCGAGTACGGCATGCAGCTGACAATTATCGACGCGGTTGAAAAAGTCAATCGGACCCAGAAGCAGCGAATTCTGGACAAAATTCGAACGCGTTTTGGTGAACACCTCGACGGTAAGCGATTTGCGATCTGGGGACTTTCATTCAAGCCGAATACAGACGACATGCGGGACGCACCGAGCCGTGTTGTGATCAGCGGCTTACTCGCCCGTGGGGCCACGGTGTGCGCATATGACCCGGTTGCCATGGACGAGGCGAAAAGAGTGATGGCGCGCGAGCAAGGCATCAGTTACGCGCAATCGCCTGTCGATGCGCTCGACGGTGCAGATGCGCTGGTCATTGCGACCGAGTGGAAGGAATTTCGCAGCCCCGACTTCGCGGCGATCAAGACGCGCCTCAAACAACCCGTGGTTATCGACGGACGTAATCTGTATGAGCCGGAAATGATGCGCGATCTCGGCATTGAATATCTGTCGATAGGAAGACCGTGACGGAAACAATCACAGTCGAAGCGGTCCGTAATGCTCGCGTTCTCGTCGTCGGTGACGTTATGCTTGATCGTTACTGGTTTGGCGATGTCGAGCGAATTTCGCCCGAAGCGCCGGTGCCGGTAGTCAAAGTCACGCGTACCGAAGAACGGCTCGGTGGCGCCGCGAATGTCGCATGGAACATGGCGGCGATTGGCGCGAGGCCGGTACTACTCTCGGTTGTTGGCGACGACGCCGAGGCCGACAGCCTTCAGAGGCAGCTTGATGAACATGGCATTCAGGCGCAGCTATACCGGGATGCGAATTTGTCGACGACCATCAAGATGCGTGTGATCGGCAGGCAGCAGCAGCTTATTCGAATCGATTTCGAAAACGAACCGGGCCACGAAGCACTCGCAGCCAAACTGGCGGATTTCGAAGAAAAACTTGCCGAATGCGACGTTGTCATTATGTCGGATTACGGGAAAGGTGGACTGAAACACATCGAGCGCATGATCGGACTGGCTAAACAGCAGAACAAGACGATTCTGATAGACCCCAAAGGCGACGACTATGCCCGGTATGCAGGTGCAAGCCTGATAACACCGAATCAATCAGAACTGCGTGAAGTAGTTGGTCGCTGGAAAGATGAGGCTGACCTGACACAGCGTGTGCAGCAGCTGTGCGAATCACTGCAACTGGGTGGGCTGCTCGTCACCCGCAGCGAAGAGGGAATGACGCTTTTTCGGGATACAGAGCGTCTGCACGTCGCGACCGTTGCGCGCGAAGTGTACGATGTGAGCGGTGCGGGCGATACCGTTATAGCGATCCTGGCAGTTATGCTCGCGAGCGGCCAGTCGATGGCACAAGCCGTTGAGTGGGCCAACAAGGCGGCCGGAATTGTGGTCGGCAAACTGGGCACTGCCGCGGTGCTTCCTGAAGAATTGTTCGACTGAGGTTGGCCGATTCGATGAATGCAGTTCGATGAATATCGTTCGGTGGATATAGTTCGATGTATATAGTCGTCACAGGTGCCGCCGGATTCATCGGCGCGAACATAGTCAAAGCGCTCAACGAACGGGGCGTCGAAAACGTCATCGCGGTTGACAATCTCGCCAAAGCGGACAAGTTTCGCAATCTCGTCGATTGCGATATAGCCGATTATTTTCACAAGGATGATTTTCGAACAGCACTTGGCGAGGGTGCGTTCGATGGCGAAATCGTCGCAATCCTTCACCAGGGCGCGTGCTCCGATACGATGGCGACCGATGGTCGCTACGTGATGGATAACAACTACCGATATTCTCTCGATCTGCTTGGTTATTGCCAGTCGCAAGCGGTGCCGTTTATCTACGCGTCTTCCGCAGCCGTATATGGCGCTAGCGATGAATTTCGCGAAGACCGCAGCGTCGAGAAGCCGTTGAATGTTTATGGCTATTCGA
>SMVA01440062.1_pt1 | contig 10495 bp, 10 predicted proteins | sample 2456451 | NCBI WGS metagenome assembly SMVA01 (sample SAMN11095933, study PRJNA526329) | marine sediment metagenome | biome: Marine sediment; feature: Surficial sediment; material: Deep marine sediment; isolation source: Hadal surficial sediment | place: Pacific Ocean | collected 2014-05 | depth...
ATATTGATGGCAACGATCAATGTAGTCGGGATGCTACTTGGCTATGGACTTGGAAATCTGTTGCGCCTGCCCTTCAGGCAGATGGCGAGCATAACGTTCGAGGTCGGCGTGCAAAACCTCTCGATGGCACTGTTCGTTTGCCTGACTTTCCTCAAGTCACCGGAACTCGCGGTGGCGACTTTCGTCTATGCGCTCTTTATGAAAATTACCGCGCTTTCGTTCATTTGGTACGTGCGCAAGCGGCTCGCTGAATCCACGCCGGAAACTAGTAGTCCAACCAGGGTGGTTTGATGGGCTCCTAGATGATATCGAAGCTGGCGACGGTACAGCCGACCGCAAAAATAGGCAGCTCGACCGTGAAAAATTGCAGATCGCCTTGGCCCCTGGCTGCGGCGGCGGTTGCGATGTAGGTCCTGATTTCAAAGCCGCCCTGGCCAGCGTCACGATAAGTTTCTTCATCCGTGTAGGAAATCAATGCCTCTTTGTCATTGCGCATAAGGCGATCGAGAAATTCCCTGTCCCAGGCTTCATTTATTTTTCCGGAGTCGGGAGTTGCGGGCCAGTGCGAGATGCCGCCCGTGCCAACTACCGCAATTTTTTCCGGTAGGGCGTCGCAGGCACGCCGCAATGCTTCACCGAATGCCCAGACCCGGTGCAGCGGCGTCAGTGGTGGCCCCTGGCAATTGATATTGACCGGGATAATCGGCAGATCGTAGTTCGGCGTGAGGAAATTGAGTGGCACCATGATGCCGTGATCAAATTTCCATTCTTCCGCATAAGCAGTGTCGACAGACTGCAGTACTTCGCGAATCAGGCTGCGACCGAGATTCGCTGCGCCAGGAATTTTCCTGCGTTCGATTTTCAACCATGCCGGGTCTTCGATTGGTCCATCATAGGAGTCAGCCATGCCGATGCAATAGGCGGGCATATTGTTCATGAAGAAATTGCCAAAATGCTCGGCGGCGATGACGATTAACGCCTCAGCGCCGGACGCCTCGATTTCCTGGCGCTGCACGTCCAGCTTTTCGTAAAACTCATCTCGTTTGGCCGTGTTTTCAACCAGGTCCGCACGACCGGTGATGCCGGGCGCGTGACTCAGGACACCGGCATAGACCAGGCTCACCGCAGCGCCTCTTCTTCAGTGAAGCTATCACCACCACCGGTCATCGCGTAAACGCCAGCACGTACCGGACCGTGTTTATCTATCCCGGCACGCATGAGATCGAGGTAGTCAAACCATTCAATACCGAGAAAGGCGGCAAAATGCATCAGAATCTGGCCGTTTACGCCCAGCACGTACAAGAGCCCGATATCGCCCTCTCGTAACGCAGTGCTCTCCTCCGTCGTTAGATCGTATCCACCGAGGATGCCGTCGATGTCGTCGCGATACTTGCTTTGTGCCGTTTCCTCGCGATTCAGTACATACAGAAATTTTTGTAATTGATAGAGACTCATGCTGTGCCTATTTGCGGTACCCGGTGTGAACCTAGCGCAATGCAAACATTCTTGGTTTCCATATAAAACTCGAAACTGTAATCACCGCCGTCGCGACCTATGCCGCTAGCCTTCATGCCACCGAAGGGCGCCGGCAAATGCCGGTTGTTCTCTGAATTGACCCAGATCATACCGACATCAAGCTCACGGGCGAGCCTGTGACCCCTGCCAAGATCAGACGTCCAGACATATCCCGCCAGACCATACTCGATATTGTTTGCGATCGTGATCGCTTCGGCTTCATCCTTGAACGAAATCGCCGTTAGTACCGGGCCGAATATTTCCTCCTGGGCAATCCTCATGTTGCTGGTAGCACCAACGAATAACGTGGGCTCAACGTAGTTACCGTCGCCCTCGACTGCCTTGCCACCGGCGGCAATACTGGCACCTTCTTCAGTGGCAATATCGAAATAGCTGCATACTTTGTCCATGTGCCGGGGATGAATCAGCGGTCCGATTTCCGTTGCCGGATCCAGCGGATGACCGACTCGTAAATTGCCCACCCGCTCTTGCAGTCGTGCCACGAACTCATCGTGAATCGAGTCCTGCACCAGCAAGCGGCTCGACGACGTACAGCGTTCACCATTCAGGCTGTAAATCATGAAAACGACTGCATCCAGTGCACGATCCAGATCTGCATCAGCGAACACAATGACCGGGTTCTTGCCGCCAAGCTCGAAGTGAACGCGTTTCAGTGTTGCGGCGCCCTGACGCATGATGTGGCTGCCTGTCATCGACTCGCCGACGAAGGCGACTGCCTTGATCGCAGGATGTTCCGTGAGTGCCTTGCCCGCGTCTTCACCGATGCCCTGCACGCAATTGAGAACACCGTCCGGCAAACCGGCATCATGCGCGATTTCGGCGAGCATCATCGCGGTATAGGGTGACCATTCAGCCGGCTTGTGTACGACGGTACAACCGGCCGCCAGAGCCGGTGCAATCTTCCACGTTGACAGCATAAACGGCGTGTTCCAGGGCGTTATGACGCCAACCGGACCAATGGGCTGGCGCATGGTGTAGTTGATGTGTTCCTCAGCCGGCAACGATTGTCCGTCCCTGGCGCCAGGTGCCATATCCGCAAAGAATCTGAAGTTTGCCGCACCGCGAATCGCCGCTTTGGCCATGAAGCGCATGGCTTGCCCGGAGTCATAGCTTTCGATAAGGGCGATATCTCTGGCATTGGCCTCAATACCATCCGCTATTTGGTGCAGAATCTTCTTGCGTTCTTTACCGGGTAACATTTTCCATTCGTCAAACGCGGCAGCGGCAGCATTGCAGGCAGTATCGATATCCGCGGCGTTGCCAGCTGCAATCTCGCCAATGATGCTGTTATCAATTGGCGTCGAGTTCGTAAATACCTTGCCTGACCTGCCAGCGTCAGTTTTTCCGTTAATGAAATGCGGCAACGGAACATCGCGGAATCGTTGTAACAATTTGTCCGCATCGTGCAGGTTTTTATCGAAATCTGTGGTCATTTGTTTCCCTGTCGAAATGGGAGAGCGCCTTTAGTTCGCGCGCTTGGCCAAATAGTCGCGGAGGTTGTTCTGCTTCCAGCGAAGTTGCGGATCAATCTCCTGCATCTCAAACGAAATCGCCAGCGGCGATGAAGAATAGATCGGCTCGAGGAAATCGCACAACGCTTTGAAAATCTTTTCGCCGGCAGCCTGACGTACATCCAGCGGCCGCCCATGGGCAATACGCAACACAACGTGCACGAAACCATTGTCCGGATGGTTATCTGCAATCTGGTAGTCCGACCTGCAAACCGCACGCGTCCGCAGGCCGGCTAATGGAAATACCTCAACCGTGGCTGCGGTCTCATGCAACACATCAATCAGCTCTTCTATGTGCAGGGTCGCCACCAGGTTTTCAGAATACTCGATAATTTGGTGTGGCATCGTCGTTGCTCGTCGTTTCGATTGTATTAATTTAACATGTTAAGTATACTGGCCTGACACTACACGTCAAGCAACGCTGCGCACAGGAACAGATTCAATGCCCGACCTGGAAAGACTCAAAGGTTCCATTCCACCTGTCGTCACACCATTTCGCGACGGTGATGTCGACTTCGACGCTTACGCGGGATTGATTGACTTTCAGGTAACCGAAGGTTCGCACGGTGTGTTGGTCAATGGCACCACGGCGGAGCCTTCAACGCTGACCATCGATGAACGGAATCGCCTGGTTGACATTGCCCTCGAGACTGCCGCGGGCAAAGTGCCGGTCGTTGCAGCAACCGGATCGCAATCGCTGGCCGAAACGGAAGTCCTGACCCGTCATGCAGTTCAGGCAGGTGTGGACGCACTGCTAATCGTAACGCCCTACTACATCAGGCCGCCACAACGCGGACTTATTGAGTACTACCTGTCACTGGCCAGCCAGCATGAAATTCCCTGGATGATTTATCACATACCGGGAAGAACTGCAGTCAGTGTCACCCTCGACACGATGCGCGAGTTGCGTGACAAGTCCGCCAATTTCGTTGGCATGAAGCACGCGGTCAATGATCTGGGCTTTGTCACCGAGTGTTTTGCCGCGCTTGGCAGCGATTTCAAAATCTTCGTTGGCCTGGAGGAGTTGTCGTTTCCGATGATGACGATTGGTGCATGCGGACTGATGAATGCGGTCGGCAATCTGCGGCCCGACATACTCTCGAAAATGTGTGATGCCATCTGGCAGAGCGACTTGCAAGGTGGTCGAGAGTTGCACCAGAGGTTGCTGGAAATCAACCAGGCGGTGTTTTATGACACGAATCCGATACCAATAAAATACATGATGAAGAAACTTGGGCTGATGCCCACCAATGAGCACCGGCTGCCGATGCTGCCGGCGACTCCGGAGCTGGAAAAGAAGCTTGACGGCGTACTCGAACGTGCTGGTTTGCTGGAAATTGTTGCGCAATGAAATTCCTGAGTTTTGTTAACAATGGTAAACGGAGCTTCGGTGCAGCCACCGATGCAGGTCTCGTCGATCTGGGCACCATGCACCCCGAACTCAGTGACCTGCGCCACGCAATTCGGGCCGGCAAGCTCACCGACCTGGCGGCTGAGGCAGTAAATGCCGGCACTGGTATAGAGTTAGGTGATGTCGTATTGCTGCCAACGATTCCGAACCCGGAAAAGATTATCTGTATCGGCGTGAACTACGCGAAGCGCAATGCAGAGTACAAAGATGGCTCCGAAGCGCCGCAGTATCCGAGTGTATTCATGCGCTCACGCGATTCGCTGGTGGGTCACGAGTGCGACATCATGGACCCTCCCGAGTCGGATCAACTCGACTACGAAGGCGAGATCGTCATTGTTATCGGCAAAGAAGGGCGGCGTATTGCGCAAGACAAAGCGCACGAACACATTGCCGGACTGACGATCATGAACGAGGGCTCAGTCCGCGATTATCTTCGCCATGCGAAATTCAACGTCACCCAGGGCAAGAATTTCGAACACTCCGGTTCACTCGGGCCGTGGCTGGTCACTCCGGATGAACTGGACCCGATGAGTGAATTACGCGTCATGACACGAGTAAACGGTGAAGAGCGACAGAACGATACGACCAGCAACCTGATGTTTCCGTTTCGCTACCTGATCAGCTATTTATCATCGTTCTATCGCCTGCAACCTGGCGACATCATTGCCACCGGCACGCCGAACGGCGCGGGCGCCCGCTTTGATCCGCCAAAGTATCTAAGGCCAGGCGACATTGTCGAGGTCGAGGTGCCGGGCGTCGGAATTCTACGCAACACCGTAGTGACCGAGTCGGCCTGACATGCATAGCCAGAGCGCACCAATGCGTGACTTTCAGCATTCCCTGCCAATGGAACTGCTGAGGGCACGCGAAGCCGCGATGGCACGCTTTCGTCCGATGCTGCGCGAACACGGCTTGACGGAGCAACAATGGCGTGTCATCCGCGCGCTCGCCGCTTACGATAGTATTGACGCAAGCGAACTGGCGCGGCGCAGTTTTCTTCTCGCACCAAGCCTGACACGAATTCTGCAGTTTCTGGAAGCTAAGAAGATCGTCAAGCGATCGCCGGATCAAAATGATCAGCGCCGCTCAGTTTTTGTGCTTACCGCGAAGGGCCAGAAACTGTATGGGCTGGTTGGACCGGACTCTGAGGATTTGTACGCTGAGATTGAAAAACAGTTTGGCGCTGACAAACTGGAGTCTTTGTATGGGCTGCTAGCGGATTTTTGTACCGTCCTGGCTGACGAACGGGTTGATGGATAGGATCAAAACGCTACGACAGTGCCTTGGCAAATTCGCAACCGGCGTAACGGTTGTCAGTTGTCTCGACCAGGCTGGACGGCCCTGTGGAATTACGGCGAACAGCTTTAGCTCGGTATCGCTGGATCCGCCTTTGGTCTTGTGGAATATCGCCAAAGTGTCGAAATCACTCAGCGCTTACCTTGCAGCGGAACACTTTGTGATCAACATATTGAGTGCTCAACAACAGTCGCTGGCGAGGCATTTCGCGAATTCCGAAAACGGCCTGTTCGACGGCATCGAATATCAGGACTCACGGCATGAGGTGCCTGTTCTAAGCAATACGCTCGCCCACCTCGAATGCCGCATGCATGCCAGCCACGACTACGGCGATCACCACATCATTATCGGCGACGTGACGAACTTTGAATTGACCGACAGCGAGCCTTTGATCTTCTATGGCGGCAACTACACCGGCGTCAAAGACTGACCGGCGCGATGCAATTCGCCATCATTCGCCACGCACGTGCGTGTCATACCAGTCGAGGTAGCGCTGGTAGCGATCGAGAATGAAACTCGGCCGTGAAATACCGTGCGATTCATCGGGATAAACGACGAGTTGTGTCGTGATGCCACGCCGGCGCAACGCCTGGTACAACTGCTCGGAATTCTGTATCGGCACGTTCCAGTCTTCCTTGCCGCCCATCACAAGCGTCGGGGTCGTAATCTTGTCGACATCGTTGTACGGCGAAATTTTCTCCCAGGCTTCGCGATTTTCCCAGGGCAATCCAAGTTCCGCTTCCCACGCACGTTGATAGTGATCATGACCGTAATTCGCAACGTAGTTCACTTCGCTGGCGCCGGTGATGGCGCCCGCAAATCGTTCTGACTTGGTGATGACATAGTTGGTCAGGATGCCGCCATAAGACCAGCCACCGACTCCGAGCCGTTCCGGATCCGCGTAGCCTTCGCTGATCGCATAATCAACCGCAGCCATGACATCCGCGAAATCCTTGACACCCCATTCAGCAAAAAGTGCAGCCGAGAAGTCCTGGCCGTAACCACTCGAACCCCGGGGATTGCTTATTACGACTACGTAGCCGTTCGCCGCCAGAAGTTGCGCATCCCTGTTGAACGAAAAATCGTATTGAGATACCGGCCCACCGTGAATGCGCAGAATGGTTGGGTAGGTCTCATCGGGATCGTAATCGGGTGGTGTAAAAATGAACCCTTCAATTTCCGTCCCGTCAGCGCTTGGAAATGTCACGTTGTGAACATCCGCGAGTTCGATCTCGGCAAGGATCGCGTCATTGGTGTGAGACAGCTGCTCCATCGCGCCCTTATGAGAGAGGAAAACCTCACCGGGAATTTGTGCCGTGCTGACAAGAAGTGCGATGTCGCCGGATGGATGCAGGGAAAACTCCCGGACACTGATTTCACCAGCGATCAGTCGATTCACCCGGCCGGTCGCAAGATCAAACTGTGCCAAATGCTGCTCCGCGCTGTCCTCCAGAACAAACAGGATTGACTTATCGTCAGGTGCGAACATCGGTGACCCTGCATTCCGGTCCAGTGCCGCGGTTAGTACACGCTCCTCGCCGCCAACCGCTGGAACGATGGCAAGGTGATTCGTGGCGTACCAGATAAGATCAGGTTCCGTCACCGTAACGTAGGTGATGTTTTTGCCGTCGTTGCTCCAGGACGGAGCGTAATCACGGCCGACATTCCTGGTAACCAGGCGCGCACCTCTTGAGGCCGCGTCACCTTCTGCCGAAACCACCCAGATATCGTCGTTGTCGTTGCTATCCGGCTCTTCGCTCCGATTGCTGACGAATGCGATATTACTGCTATCCGGACTCCAGGCCGGCTGGGAATCATCATAATCACCAAAGGTCAGTTGCAATGGCGTCTCTTCGCGATCACTGATGATATAAATATGTGTGCGACTTCGATCCAGGTACGGCACGCCATCGCGCTTGAACTGCAGCCTGTCGATCACATAGGGCAGCGGTTTGGCCTCTTCGCCGGCCTCCTCCGCAGCCTCTTTTGCCAGGTCATCGGCAGTCTTGTCCCTGATCGTCAACAGCATTTTGCGCCCGTCAGGTGCCCACAAAAAATCGCCGACACCCTGGTCAACTGCCGTGTATTGCTGCGACTCACCGCCGCGGCGATCAAGCGTCCAGACTTGTATTTTCGCCTCCTCGTCGTCGCCCTTGGCCGCGAGAAAACCGAGCTGCAGCCCGTCCGGGCTCCAGCGTGGCGTCGACGCGGAGTAGTCATCGGCGGTCAATTGAATAACGTCCTGGCCATCACTCGAGACCATGAAGATCTGCGTGGATGATTCGTCGGCCTCACTATCAGCACGCTCGAGCGTATACGCCACCCACTTGCCGTCGGGGCTTATCTGCGGATCGGATACCGATTTCAATGCCAGCAGATCGTCAGCGGTAATGTTTCTCGAGTCAGCCTCATCCTGTGACCAGCTGTACGTTGCCGGGACCAAAATGATCGCGATCGCGACCAGCGCGCCAATACGGACATTGAACATGTACATTTCCCCACAATTGCGTGATTTGGAGTGCCAGACTAGTCATTTGCAAGAACAATGCAAGAAACGGAACATAGTATGATTGCAGCTGCCAATGGAGTGATGATGCGAAATGATTTGCAGAAGGAATTAACTGCTAACCGATGCCGATCAAACTAATTCATCGTTTGTTGATCGCACCACTGCCGTATGTGCCGCGGTCGCTTATCTGGCAATTGTCGCAGCGCTATATTGCCGGCACCGATCTCGAGGCCGCATATGGCGTAGTCAAACAGCTCAATCTGGAACACTGCAGCGCGACGATTGATGTGTTGGGTGAGGACTGCACGTCAGTCGAACAAACGGAAACGGCACGCGATCTGTATCTCGAAGCGCTCGACGGAATCAACAGTCAGTCTCTGAACTGCAATGCGTCAGTCAAGCTGTCCGAAATGGGCTTGCGATTCGATATCGATCGCTGCACTGAAGTTATGCGAACGTTGCTGGCCAAAGCGCGTGAAAAAAGCAACTTTATCCGTATCGACATGGAAGATTCCAGTGTCACTACAGCAACTCTGGATATCTATCGAAGTCTGCGCAAGGAATTCGACAATGTCGGCGTGGTAATCCAGTCGACCCTGCGCCGCAGCGAACAAGACATTGCGGAACTGCTGGATGGTGGCACTACCAACATTCGCCTTTGCAAAGGCATCTATGTAGAACCGGACGACATCGCGTTCACGAACCCGGATGAAGTTCGTCTCTCATATTGCAAATTACTCGAGCAACTATTCGTTGGCGGCGCAACAAGAGTCGGCATTGCAACGCATGATCCGAAACTGGTGCAGTTCGCAGAACAATTGATAGAACGCCGCAAGATAGACAAAGAAAGGTACGAATTTCAGATGTTGCTGGGCGTGGCGAGGACCATGCGGACCCGACTGGTCGACCACGGACATCCATTGAGAGTCTATGTACCATTCGGCCATCGCTGGTATGACTACTCCATGCGCAGGCTCCGGGAGAACCCGCAAATCGCCGCCCACCTGGTGCGCAACCTCTTTAGTCGAGGCTGAACCAGGAGTACCTGACACATGAGCAATTCGATACCGGAGATGATCAGTTTACATTCGCGATTTTCTCGGATTTGTACGGTGGTGAACTCGACAGAGTTTTCGCTATCGCAATGCAACAGTTAGCGTTATTGCGGCCGGAACTCATTATGAGTATCGGCGACCTGATCTGAGGCTGGACGGCTGGTCTCGGCAAGAACGGACATTTCGGATCCCTCCGCGGAGGGATTTCCTGAATGAGAATCATTAGTGATAGCGCACAGTCAGCTGTCACCGGACTGAGACGATTGCTTCGGAAGAACTCGAACGGCCGCTGTCGATGTCAGGTGCGCGCTGGTCGCCTGGCTGCTGCAAGTCATCGCAGCCAGTTGCGTTCGGCGTACCGCTGTTCGCGTTGCCTTGCGCTAATTGCTGCAGGTTTCTGCGCAGTTGCTGTGTTTCGGCCAGGGACTCTGCGAGGCTGTTATCCGCCAATCTCTCCGCCGGAAAAAGGTGTCAGGTTTATTTTTTTGAAACGGCGGTCTTCAGAGAGAAATAAACCTGACACCTTTTCCCAAAGTAGACGACCCAGCCTCCATTAGTAAGCGACTTTCGACGGTTATTTTGGCAATCGTCAGCTAAGCAGGTACGCTAGTTGGCAAGAGTGGACACAAAGAAGCCAGCCCTTGTCTTTATTCGACGAACTCAAGCGACGTAAGGTGTTCCGGGTAGTTATCGCCTACGTCATTGGGGCGTGGGTGTTTGTCCAGGTAGCGGATCTTGTTGCCGACAACTTCAACGCTCCGGACTGGGTGATGCAAATGATCATCGCCCTGCTCGTCGTGGGCCTGCCCATTTCGTTAGTCCTGGCCTGGGCGTTCGATCTTACACCCGACGGATTCGTACGGGCCCAGGATGAAGATACAAGTAAACCGGCGCTTAGCAACACGCAAACCTACAGTCTCCTTGGCGGAATGTTCGCCGTGGTGGCCCTGATTCTCTGCTTGATATGGCCGCAGACATCGCCTCCCCCTCCCACGGCCTTCGATAATTCGATTGCTGTTTTGCCATTCGCAAACACTAGCGCAGCCGAAGAAAACGCGGAATTCTTTGCTGTTGGCATGCACGATGAACTGTTGACGCGGCTGGCGGATATTACGACGCTTAAGGTTATTTCCCGTACCTCGGTCATGGAATATCGCGACACGACCAAAAATATGCG
>SMVA01237198.1_pt1 | contig 10489 bp, 10 predicted proteins | sample 2456451 | NCBI WGS metagenome assembly SMVA01 (sample SAMN11095933, study PRJNA526329) | marine sediment metagenome | biome: Marine sediment; feature: Surficial sediment; material: Deep marine sediment; isolation source: Hadal surficial sediment | place: Pacific Ocean | collected 2014-05 | depth...
AATATTACCTACGATAAAACCGAACAATGTATTCGGCAGACTCCAGGTAGCATCGACAACCAGTTCGAGCCAACCCTTGAAATCAGACAATGCGTAAATGCCGAGGATTCCCGCTTGCAGGCCGTAGGCTATTCCAAATAAGGTGGCACCCAATGCGAGCCATAGCACGGGTATGTGCGACCCGGTAATTAAATTAATCAATACAACCGTCGCAAAGATTAAAATCGCACTGACAATGACAGTGATCGTTCCTTTTAACATTCCAGACATATCCATTCTCCCGTGTCTACTGCTCAAACCTATGTCGCTTTTATACGCTTAACATCGTTACTGCCAGAATCATTATTAATCTGTCACCATAGGTATCTAACTTACTGCTCTGTCGACCCTCAACACTTTGATAATCGCCGGGATAGATCCGATCAAAATAAGCAGGGCCCAGATTATCGCCAGTATCGCCACGACAATTGCGCCGACCGCATCGAGTATATAAGCTAAAAAAGCTGGCATTAAGCCATGCAAAAAACCAATCAGGATAGTCGCCAGAAGCGATGTTAGAAAAAGGAAAACAAGGCCCCTGTTTTGTAAAAATCTGACGTAAGAAAACAACATGCAACCCGCACAAAACAACTTCAGGGTCATGATAAGGCTCAATGTACCTGCGGCAGCACCGACCTCGAAGTCTGCATAGGCGATAAAATAGGCAATCGTGCCGAAAGGTGCAGCCAACAGTAATGACACCATCAGCATCAGCAAGGCAATAGCAACGAAAATTAAAACAAACGATCCGATGAGGAAAAGAAGGGAGACGATAAAAGTCATAATACCCTGAACACTGCCGTGTAATCGTCCCGGTAGAACGAATCCCAAACCTATCAATGCAAGCGTATAGAATAACAAGCCGTCGATCAGGGCCAGATACGAGATTGCCAGTCCCGGTCGTGGCGCATCCTCAATCTCGCTTGAACCCAACAAGACCAAAGACCCGATTTCCGTCAGCACTGCAAGCGCCATTAATATTAAAGCGACGATGAACAGCGGTTTGTTAATTGAATTGATCATTGGCTTATGTTTTAACTATCTGTCCTTTCACTAATCTGCGCATATTTCTCTAATCCCATCGCAAGTCCTGCGACCTTATTCAAATTTCACCCGAATGGCTTTATTCTGAGTTTGAGAGCAGCCCTTGCATTCGACAATGAGCTTGCCTCCTCTTTCAAGCACGACAAAAGAGGTTGCTTTAAAGGAGGTTGATTTAACCGGTTTAAGGATTATCGTCTCAGGCTCTTCGCCACTACTATCTCCATTAGGCAAGTAGCGCACGGTCACCGTGGCGCCCGAATCAATGAGACTTAGCTTACCCTTGCTATACTCCTCATCGCTCAGTCTGGGAATATTGATGGTGCATCTTTTGTTTGCTTTGCTTAACAAAATAACCTTGTGAATATTCTGGTAGGCTCTCGATTTGCACGAAGCCCGATTGTTCTTCAGCAGTTTGCTTACATCCAATGAAGGGGCGAATGGAGCCATCCATTCGCCCAGGGTCGTTTCCCAGCCCCTGCCTGCTTTTTCATACTCGTCTTTACTATCGATACTATCGCGTTGCTTAGGTACCAAATTCATCCCCACCCCACTGAAGAACAGTAGTGCGAACACTATTAGAACCACGATGGCAATTTTGCTTTTTTTATCCATTTTGCCTATTCGCGGACCTCATCGTGTTCGCGGGTTGAGGACCCTTCGGGGGATAGAGGTAACCTTCGCGACGGTAGAAACGATTGGCGCCCTTGTTCGTCCCGGTGGAGCCTGCCCAACTTGGATCGCTCGTCGACAGATGGTCCTGGTTGCTGCTGCTCCACCACGAGTAGAGGGGAATCATGGATTGCAGGAAGCAATGGCAGTTTTCCACGGTTTGCCCCGGGCAATGGAGTTTTTAAAACACTGGATGGTTCTATTAGCATGTTGAGTGCCTTCGCATAGATCGATGGCATTTTTCCACTGCCATCTAGTACCCCCACCATAATTAAGGCCACCGTGCATCACCTTCTTAAAACACACGGCCGGCTGGCTAGTATTTGTAGCGCCCTTACATAATCGGTTAATGTTAGCCTGGGCCCATCTTTTACTGCCTTTGTAATCCCAGGCAATTTTACCCTGTACAGCATCGGGACAACTTATGCGCCTGACAATCAGTTGTGGGCCCACAATGATGTGAGGTCCAGGCGTCGTCGGTATTGATACCTTTTTCGCCACGGTCAGTAAGACCGTGCCCCCTTTCTCGACTTCCTCCCCAGGTAGCGGATCGGTTTGCATAACCGTACCCGCGGGAAAATCTTCGGTTTCATTGGCCGTTTCAGACTTAACCACCAACCCGAGATCTTCGATCATCTTGGTGGCGTTCACCTTGGTTTCACCTATGATAATTTCCGGCACGGTCAAAGCCTTTGGCCACAGCAACCAGGTGGTCACGCCACCACCGATGAGGAGTAGTACAACAACGGCTGTTACTGGTATCCACCACGGGAATGGTTTTGGTTCCGGCGTTGGTTCCGGCTCTGGAACTTCGATGGTAATTGAATCGGATACAGTGAAATCCAGGTTCGGATTTATCATCGAATAAGCCAGTAACTGGAACTCATATGTACCGGGTGCAGCGTCACTTGGCGCGGTGATATCAACTATTATCTGATCGGAACCCTGGTCACCCAGTTCCCTTTCGATATCACCCCGGGGTCTAGCCCAGTCCTTTTGCTCTGCGTTGTCAAACTGGCATTGAAGACCCAAACGCAACGAACCCCCGGATATATTGGTAACCGTAAAAGTTTTTTGACCGCGTCCATCTGCATCGACTTTTATAAGGTTTTCATCAATCGACTGGATAGTTACAATACTCGTCATTGCTCTTCTCCTTCTTTTACAGAGGCGAACACTAGCTCATAGGAAACATAAGCCGGTTTTTCTCCATTAATAATCTTTGTAATCAAGCCCTGATGGCGCGCCGCAGCTTTAGGCGCCACGACTCGAAAATGAAATACTCGAAGTGAACCACCATCGTGGTTTATCGATTCTTCTATATTGAAGCCGGAAACCCCGGTTGCAGTTTCAAGAAAAAGTTTCAGGCCTCTGGCGGTACCCCGCCATTGAGATAATTCTGCAGCCAATCCAATTAAGATTCGTAAGCGCCCCGGCTCGATCGATGCCGCAAGGTTTGGTAAACGCTCTGGATCGACCGACGCTGCAAATGTCCGGGCAATATCGGATTCCCCGGAAAACTCTTCGCCGAGGTAACGACTGAGATCGACCCATTCGGCGAGATACCGTACAAATGATTCGGGCGCGGTATTTGGGTCAAAATAGCTGTCAATTCTCTCAAGCACCTGCTCCGCTGGCTCATGAAGCCCTTCCATCACATCCAGCAATGCATACATTGGACTGGCTGGATTTATGCAGCGCTGATAAACAACCGGCAACAGTCTTTCGATTTCGTTAAGCTTCATCTTCACTGACCACTTCGATTTCATGTTCGTCGGAACAGAATAGCCATGTCCTGGGTAAGGTCACTTCATCGGCAAACTCATCGCCGGAACAAAACTCATACTTGACCCCCTGGTTCTCACTTCGATAAACACCCTGAACACAGGCAGCCATTACATATTTTCCTTGCGGATCGGTAACGACCGTATCGATCAACTCCAGTTGCCCAACGGTGCGCAATGGCAATCCACAATTAACGTCCGGGATCTGCCAGGTAGGGTCTTGTACATCCACGTCGATCTTCAACACACCCAAACGTGAGGTGGCGGCGAAAATACTAGATCGCTGAAAAGCCAGTGAGCGACAACTGCCTCCTTTCCATTCCTTGCTATACTGGCGCCAGCCTTCGGCGTTTTCCGCGGATCCGGTTAGCCGCCACCTGGCGCAACCTATTCCCGCTTGGTTGCCCGGCGCACCAAACCCAGCCCATAAGTACTGATCCAAATCCCGGCGTTGCACGGCGAGCACAGGCACCAGTTGCCCCTCGAGGCCAATATGATGAAACGTTTTGGGATTACCGGATTCGGATGAAAGGAAAACACCCTTTTCACCACGCGCGGAAACAGCAACGCTGGTTCCGCCCCAGGCACCCGTAGATACGGCCACCGCGATAAACCCGCGACCTTTGTCTGTTTCGTCGACTATGACTTGCCTTGGTACCGCACCTGCCTGAGCTTCTACCAAATACAGTCCGAGTTCGGTCGCAAGAAACAGGTTGGCGACACCATCACGCTCCATCCAGGCCATGTCGTCGATATCAAATTTAGTCTGAGGCCCGGGTTGCCAGCTTTCCCCACAATCCTGCGAGAAATGCAAACGCGAGCCACCATTTTTTCCCGACAACCGGGTCGCGACAGCAAGTAAACCGGCGTGCTTGGATATGGTTCTAGTTTCATGTGGATAAGGTTTGATTAAACGAATCTCTTCGCCTTCGAAAAGGGCAATCGATTCCCAGCCTCTCGCATTATTCATTGAACGAAACACGGTGCCGCCCTTAACGGAGTACCAGCAGTTTTCCTGAAAACTATCCGCGCAAAGAGCACGCACGTCTTTATCAGGCGCATCGTCTACAACCAGGCTCACCTGGTTGACGGTAATCACACCAGGCTCATAGCTCATGATTTTATAGATATGCCAACCTACCAGGGCAGTGCCAAACGACCAGGCCTTAGTATTGGGTGGTGTAGATAAGGGGCTGATAGTTTGGTAAAGGCGATGCAGCAGACGCTGTTTTACCGCATCCACATCTTCCTCACGGTGCACAACGATACGTGCCTTAACCTTAACCGGTTTAAAACGTGTCCAGCTGACTTCGGTAGTTATTCCCAGCGGCCGTCTTGCATCGAGCGCCTGTTGAATTTGTGTTCGCGCGGTTTCGGTCTGATGTTGCTCTAGAGTCTCGATACTCACCTGTTGAAATTCGCCACGCATTTCGACGGGCACAAAGGGAACAACAAGAACCTGCACGGTTCCGGGTGCTGCGTGTTTCCACAGTGTCGCCTTGGTAAAGGCCTGCGCCTGTTCTACGGCACCGGAACTACGCGTCGCCACCAATTCGAAATCCCTGGCGGTTACGACTCGGCGCAGGGAATGCAATTCGAGCGGGCCGCGAGTCAGGGCGTTTTCCAGGCTTTCTTCCGCCCTGCCACCGGTTGCAGGTTTGGGATTATTCACTTCGATACCCGGAATCGAGTCTTTTAGCACTGTGAGCGTATTGGCGCCTACGTTACCTTCCACGCCGCCACCTCGATAATAGGACAGTAATATTTCCGCTCCCGCCCGCGGTACCGCCGCCAGGGTTTCCGGATCCTTGGTTAGAACACCCTCTTCCGTTTGCATACGCAGAGCAGGTGCAAAAGTTATAATCCCGTTACAACGATCTACGACATAAACATGGGTATCACTTCCCAGGTTGGCGAAATTCTCGGCCTCTCTCCAAATACGATAGGATTTGCCATCATGCTGGATTGCAGCTGCGCCTGCTTCCAGCTCATCGTCATTGGCCTCGACAGCCACCACCAAATTTAGACTGTCACCGCTTGGGGCCACTATGGGTGGGTGACGGGCAGTGATAGAATGACCCGGCAAACCGCTGCCGACACCGGCAATCTCCGCTGCAACCATCTCGCAGTGATATGCCAACACTTCAATCTGTTTTTCGCCGGTTTCGATAGTTGCCGTCTCTGCAGTAACAAATACGGGCGGTTCTTCGCTCCCGGAATGTGCTGTTGTTACTCGTGTGCCGCGTTTTATTTCTACCGCTTTAGACTGACTACGACTCAAGCTGAATTCCAGTTTGATACTCGCTGCTACCGTCGATTGCATTTTTAACCCAATCATTGTCAGATAGCGGACATAGTTCATGTTCGGCACTTTATTGAGCCGGAAAAGCATCATATCGGTACAGTAGGCAAAGGCATCCAGCAACACCATGCCCGGATCACTCGCCGACAAATCATTCCATTCAGGGCAGTTTTTCGTGATCCTGCGTCGTGCCTCTGTCACAAGGTCATCAAAACTACGGTCATCAAGATTTGGTATCGGAAGCGTCATTTTATAGTCATCTACGATAGGTTAATGGGGACCATTAGGCTGTCTGCCGAAGCGGTACTACGCACGCGATAGTCCAACAATATATCCAGGCGACCCGGTTCATTTTTATTGAATTCGGCATCAACTTTTTTAATTTCGATTCGGGGTTCCCAGCGTTCCAATGCCTTGCGCACCAGATGTATCGCGAGTCCAAGCAGGGTTTCGTCACTTTGCATAAACATCAATCGGTCGAGATCGCAGCCATATTCAGGCCGCATTACCCGCTCACCCGTTGCAGTCGACAGAATGCATAGAATCGCCTGTCGAATTGAACCCTCTTCTTCGATCATTTGAATTGACCCGCCCGGTGAAACCTGTAACCCAGCTGCTTGCTCCACGACATCGAAGTCAGGATGTACAAAACGCAATGCACGAAATTTAGCTACCACATTACACCTCCGTCACCAGCTTCTGACCCGGGTTGCTGACCGAATAGGTATTACTCGGTGGCGTTCCGACTGTTTTACCTGTTACCGTATCCAGGCAAACTTTTTTGCCATCAATTCGAAGCATATCCGAATAACCCCCTTTTTCGACGGGTAAGGTCGTAGTACAGGGCAATATGCTCATTCCCACATTGGTGCATCCAACAATCGGGCGTGCCTCCGGATCGTTATAAACAAGGACCTTGCGACCTGAAATGCTAACCAGGTGTTGGCTTGGAACTATCCCTACTAGCCCGGTTTCATGACCGCATTTCAAAATCGCATTGTGCGTTAGTATTTTCATTAGCCAGTCTCAAAATCGATTGATTTACCACGGATCACAATGGACTTACCAGGCGCTTCAATTTCAAGATTCACCGTCGCATGGATGATTAAATTATTTTCCGACAGTTCGATAAAACTACCGTCACTATTCTCGAGCCTTGCAGTTCCAGGCGATAATTCGATAAAGCTATCTTCACCCGTGTTGATACGAACCCTGTTTTCATCATCATCGAGATTGATTCGCTGGCCACCAGGCGTTTGGATGTTGTAACGCCGGATCGCGCCGTTGTTAACCCCTGCATCGGGCGGCGAGGTATTGCCATAAAGCCCGCCGAGAACCACTCCCTGGGCAGGATCGTCACGATGCAGAAGCACCATTACACTGTCGTCGGTATCGCATAAGGCAACAATGCCCTTGTCGGGTCCGGCACCGGGAATCACAACTTGCAGCCAATTGGTTTCGATATCGTTATAACTGGGTAAAATGACCTTTACACGACCCAGCTCTTTGGGATCATCCACACGGGTTACCACGCCCAGGGTCGAAAGGGTGCTTCGTTCTCTAGGGTGTCTTTCAGGCGGTGCAGTTTCAAACTCTGAAACATAACCCTTATGGTGATCGATGGTATGTGTGACTGCGGTTAAGACGTAACGACCAGCTAGCGTTTCGGCAACACCGCCAATAACCACCGGGGTACCTGCCTGCAGTCCGGGATCGCCATCCGCCACACCCCATAATATGACTTCGCCCGCAACCCGCCGATCCAGTTCTGCCTGAGCAATTACATCAGCCTGCGCGTCATTCTGTAGCGTTTCATCGACCAGCCTGCGCTCACCAGTGCCTCCTAAATTATCCGGTAAGATATCCATCTCGATATCACGTCCGCTACGCGCTTCGCTGGCATGTCCATAATGCTCTTCTGCCAACCAGGGATTCCAGGCTGTCGTATCCACCGACCGACAAGCCGGGTCACCATTCGCCACAATACGCGCTTCAAGTAATGATTTACCCAGTTCAAGCTCAACCGGCTCTTGATCCAGACCCTGCAGGCTGATCAGATGCAGGGTCTCGTCCTGCAGCGTGAAGTAGAGACCACAGCGTTCCGCTTGTTCGGTAATGAATTCAAGGTCAGACTGACGATATTGCAATAGCTTTTCCCAAACCGGACCGGAAGTTTCGGCCTCGACGGAAATTCCCAAATCGGAGGTAAGGGAACGGACCAGTTCCTCCAGGGTAATCTCTACATGTGCACAAACAGGTTGACGCTTGCGTAATTGGTGTAAATGGTCGTAGCCGCGTACATGAACGGTGCGTTCATTAGAGGGCCCATAGGCATAATCTAATGCGGTTACCTGTCCCTTGAATAACAGGCTACCCTGTTCCTGAAGCAGAATACGTAATTCAGCACCGATATGCATGCTGCCCAAACTCGCATATTCTTCTTCAGGATCGATAAATATCAACTCACACAGCGAAGGCAGTGATAAACCTTGCTGCACCCGAACGGATAACAGATTTCGTCCTTCGGCAATCGACAAGCTCGTCCCATCGATTTCTACTACAAGTTTAGGCAAGGCTACGAGTTGATCCATATCGTCGTTACCCCAGCTCGCTAGGCATGTCTAAATGAAAATCGGCTAAATCGTCCATCGGATTATCTATTTGGTTATATACGGCGAGTTTGCGCCACAGGCGAGCATCCCCATAATACCGATATGCCAGTTGATCCAGGCGTTCGCCGGTGGCCCTACCCGCTTCAATCGTTGTATCGCCTTCTGCCACTTCTTTGCGCATTGCAACAACGGCGTCAGGATTGACGGTTCCAGATTGCGATTGCTCAGCCGGGACCTGTGGCTCCTTAACACGTTGCATCGCCATGCTCATCCATGACCGACGAGGTACCCCCAGGGAGGTAAAGGATTCGAGCCGTTCGGCAACAGCGGTTACAACACCGGTGAAATTCACACTTTTCCCCCAGATGAGTCGGCACAACCCCGGGTTTTTGTAAATACCTGTCTGGTGGTTGTTTTCTGATAGATCCCAGATGGGACGGGTCAGATCCCGGACATCGGTGGTTTCGATAGACGAGCCCGGCAGCGTGATATCAAAAACAAGATGCAGCTTAAACTCGGTACGACCGCCGTTGGTATAAAGCAGTGGATCGTCTTCCATTTCAGTCCCGGTGAGCATTCCGCCAACGGACTGCCTGGGCTGAATACCCGCGAGGCGGCTTACGACCAGACTTTCCGGATTTAGCATGCAACGTAATATCTGGTCGGTTTCGACGATGACAAAGGCTACCCGTTCCATAGCAAACCCTTTTGTTCCCGTTCGAGATAACGAATACGTTCCATCTCCTTTGCTAATGTTTTAGAGCTCAGACTCGATCCTGTTGAGAGGCCTGTCAATCCCGATGCAGTTAAATCAGCGGGTAATTGCGGCCAACGGTGTGCACCCAGCTCTATCGATGACGCGCTCGTTTGTCCGCCTTCGCCAGGCAGTTCTGGCCACCGTGATGCGGCTGTAAGCGGAGCAGGCTGGGCACTCGACCGGCTTACTGTGGTAATCGTAATCGGGTCATATGCACCATTTGGCAATTGCCTGGAATCGCTTGAAGAGGCGTTAGACTGTTCGTTCTGCTGAGCCTTAGTTGCACCGGCTTTTATTGTTAGCATAGATTCTTTGATTCCTGCTGAAGGCATTTGATGCCTTCCATCCAGGAGATCTTCAAAAACTGACAAACCCGGCGATTTGAACATCGCAGGTTTGGTGGTGCCAGGAACGTGATTATTGATCGACGCACTCTTCAATTCGGTTTGCCCGACGAAATTTTCCTGTGGCGCCAGCTCCAATGAAACGCTAGCTGCGAGGACATCATCGTTCTCGCCATTTTGCCTATTCAGTTCCCGCTGTTCGATAGGATGCGCCGTACTATTCGGAATAAACTGGGATGTTGGATCCGAACTATTATCAACAGCAGGATTCAGCGACGATAGCGGTTCAGGGCCTTGTGACTGGTCAGGATCGCATATTTGGCTGTTATCTAAGCTGCCAAATCCCGTTTCCGAATCAAGCGATGATGAAACTTGCGCCTCTGTTTGCCCAGCAGAATTATTTTGCAAATTTTCGCGGGCATTTGTCAGCCCCACAACTTCAGGGGCTGCCTGTTTTTGAGGTTTCGGCGATGCTTGATTTCCATCATCTTGCATCGTCAATACAGGTTCATTTATTGCTGCGGGGTTCAATGGCTCGCTGTTTAATTGAATGCCATCGGCATCGAACGGCAATGGTTGGTCGGCATTGTCATGGCGCTGTAATTCATCGCGACTTGTTTCAGCGTCCACGAATTTGGTTTCGGCTGAGCCTGCATTACTGTCCGTATCGGATATTGGCTCGCTTATAAGCTCGATCATTTCCTGCTGTTTCTTGTCATTAACTTTCTTAAAAATAATCTTGGCCCAATTCTCGAACAAACGGGCTAAGCTGATTTGAATTTTGGTCGTGTAATTACTGAACATCACGTGACTCACGAGCTATGCTCTGGAATACCAGAGAAAAGGTCTCGATGACGACTGCGCTGCTCATCGCATCCAGCATCCCGCCCTGCCATTCTTTAGGCCAGGCATTACTAAGATCCCAAACCGTTTCTTTG
>SMVA01444148.1_pt1 | contig 10486 bp, 11 predicted proteins | sample 2456451 | NCBI WGS metagenome assembly SMVA01 (sample SAMN11095933, study PRJNA526329) | marine sediment metagenome | biome: Marine sediment; feature: Surficial sediment; material: Deep marine sediment; isolation source: Hadal surficial sediment | place: Pacific Ocean | collected 2014-05 | depth...
GCAACTCCGGCACGGCGATGCGGTTGTTCGCCGGACTGCTGGCTGGCCAGCGGTTCAGCAGCACGCTGATCGGCGATGCGTCATTGACGCGCCGGCCGATGGAGCGGGTCGCCGCTCCGTTGCAACTCATGGGCGCAAGAATCGAATCGGATGGTGGATGTCCGCCGCTCGTGATCACCGGGAATCGGTCGCTGCACGGCATCGAATACGCCTTGCCGGTGGCGAGCGCACAGGTGAAATCCGCAATCCTTCTTGCCGGACTTTATGCTGATGGGCAGACCAGTGTCACGGAACCGGCTGTCACGCGGGACCATACCGAGCGTATGCTGGAAATATTCGGCGCGCCGACCGAGCGGGAAGAAAATCGGATCGTATTTCGCCACGCCGGGCGCCTGGTGGGAACACGGATAAATGTGCCGGGCGATCTGTCGTCAGCCGCATTTCTTATGCTGGCAGCCTGCCTCGCCGAAGAAGGGGAACTCGTCCTCGATCACGTCGGATTGAACCCGACGCGCACCGGCATCCTGCGCATCCTCGAAATCATGCAGGCGGACATCGAAATACAGCAGCAACGCGGCGATGGCGGCGAACCTGTTGGCCGCATCATCGCGCGGCCCGGCCGCCTGCGGGGCGCGCACATTCCGGCCGAATTAGTGCCGCTCGCCATAGACGAGTTTCCACTTATATTCATGGCCGCAGCCCTGGCTGACGGTGAAACCGTTATCAGCGGCGCGTCCGAGTTGCGGCACAAGGAAAGCGACCGGATCCGGGTCATGGTCGAGGGACTCAGGAAACTCGGCGCCGATGTCGAGGAACGTCACGACGGCGCTGTGATTCAGGGCGGCAAACTGCATGGTGGCACGGTTGACAGTTATGGCGACCATCGCGTGGCGATGGCTTTTGCCGTGGGCGCCGTCGCGGCTGATGCACCGATTACGATTCGAGATGTTCAGAGCGTTGCAACGTCTTTCCCCGGTTTCGCTGCCAGCACCCGGTCGATCGGTCTGGATATCCAGCCGCAGGATCCGGAGTAGGATCGTGATTGACGGCCCCAGCACAAGCGAGGTTCCGGTCATCGCAATCGATGGTCCCGGTGGTGCCGGCAAAGGCACCGTCGCACGTGCCGTCGCCGATCACCTCGGTTGGCATTTTCTCGACAGCGGTGCGCTGTATCGGCTACTCGCGCTCAACGCACTCGAGAAAAACAGTGACCTTGATGACGAGGCCGCGCTCGCCGCTCAGGTGCGTGTACTCGACGTCAAATTTGGCACCGGTTCGGCGACCGAGCGCGTGCTGTTGGGCGGCCGCGACGTCACCGAGGCTATACGGTCGGAAGCCTGTGGCAAAGCGGCTTCGCGGGTTGCGGCAATGCCGGCTGTTCGCGCGGCGCTCGCCGACCGACAGCGCACGTTCCGTAAATCGCCGGGGCTAGTGGCCGATGGCCGCGACATGGGATCCGTGATTTTTACCGATGCGGCGCTGAAAATCTTCCTCACGGCGAGCGTCGAAGAAAGGGCCCGGAGGCGGCATAAGCAGTTGAAAGACAAGGGTATTGATGTTAGCCTTCCGGCCCTTTCCAAGGACATGGCGGACCGGGACCGACGTGATGTAGAGCGGTCCGTTGCACCATTACGAGCCTGCGCTGATGCGCGAATGCTGGACACGACGTCCATGTGTATTGAGGACGTTGTGTCAATGGTTCTGGATTGGGTCGATGAGGTCTGGGGCTGAAGGATGAGTCCCGGAATTTTTTAACCGATCTTCGGCAGCATGTCGGAGACGCTAACTTTTTGACCGCCGATGGCGGGGTTTTTTAATGATGGAAAGTTTTGCTGATTTATTTGAAAAGAGTCTTGCGAGTCGGAGAATAAAGCCCGGGACCATACTCACCGGCAATGTCATAGAGGTTTCTGCCGAGGTCGTCATCGTCAGTGCCGGCCTCAAATCAGAAGCGGTCATTCCCGCCAGCCAGTTCATGAACGAACAAGGCGAGCTAGAGGTGCAGGTGGGCGATGATGTCGAAGTGGCTCTCGATTCCGTCGAGGATGGTTTCGGTGAAACCCGCTTGTCCCGCGAACGCGCAAAGCGCGCGCGTACCTGGGAAGAACTCGAAGACGCCTTCGAGAACGGCAAGATTATTACCGGCATTATCAATGGGCGGGTAAAGGGCGGTTTCACGGTTGAGATCGAATTCGTGCGCGCGTTTTTGCCAGGGTCACTCGTTGACATGCGCCCGGTCCGGGATCCATCGTACCTCGAAGGCAAGGAACTCGAATTCAAAATCATCAAGCTCGATCAGCGCCGCAATAACGTGGTTGTTTCACGTCGCGCTGTCGTAGAGCAGGAGTTCAGCGCCGAGCGTGAGTCCCTGTTGTCGTCATTAAAAGATGGCGCGGTCGTCAAGGGTGTCGTCAAGAATCTGACCGACTATGGTGCGTTCGTGGACCTGGGCGGCATCGATGGCCTGTTGCATATAACGGATATGGCCTGGAAGCGTGTCAAGCATCCATCGGAAATTGTCACGGTCGGCGATGAGATCGACGTCAAGATTCTTCGTTTTGACAAGGAAAAAACGCGCGTTTCCCTCGGCATCAAGCAACTCGGATCGGATCCATGGGAGGCGATCGCGCGCCGTTATCCCCAGAATACCCGGCTCGTCGGTAAAGTTACCAACATTGCCGACTACGGGTGCTTTGTTGAAATCGAGGAAGGTGTCGAGGGGCTCGTACACGTTTCGGAGATGGACTGGACCAACAAGAACGTCAATCCGTCGAAGGTCGTGACCGTCGGCGAGGAAATCGAAGTCATGGTCCTCGAAATCGACGAAGAGCGGCGCCGGATATCCCTCGGGATCAAGCATTGTCAATCAAACCCGTGGTCCGAGTTTTCGGCAGCGTTTGACCGCGGTGACAAGGTCACGGGCAGCATCAAATCGATAACGGATTTCGGTATTTTCATCGGTCTGCAGGGCGGCATCGACGGACTCGTGCATCTGTCGGATATCTCGTGGGATATCCCGGGCGAAGAAGCTGTACGAAATTATAAGAAGGGCGAAGAAGTGGAAAGCGTTGTTCTGGCGATCGATCCCGATCGGGAGCGCATATCGCTTGGCATCAAGCAACTGGATCAGGACCCGTTTTCGAAATTCCTGGCTGATCACCCGAAGGGCAGTATCGTCAAGGGCATAGTCAAGGAAGTCGATGCGCGAGGCGCGCAGATCGAATTGGGAGAGGGCATCGAAGGACAGTTGCGCGCGAGCGAATTGGCTCGTGACCGTGTAGAGGACGCGCGCACCGTACTCAAGCCCGGCGATGAAATAGAGGCCAAGTTTACGGGGCTGGATCGCAAGACCAGAATTATTTCATTGTCGATCAAAGCCAAGGAAGCGCACGATGAGGCTGCCGCGGTTCAAAGCTATCAATCCGGTGCGGCGACGGTGCCGGCGGGGACGAGTCTTGGGGACTTGCTGAAAGAGCATATTTCGGGTAATTCCGATGATTAGCTTGGTATTATCGCGGTTAGATTAAGAATCGATAGATCGACGCCGGCTAGATTTGCGGCGTCGATTATGTTGACGAGACAAATGGGGAGGGCGGTGTCTTAACAATGACAAAATCTGAGCTTATTGATGTAATCGCACGCAAGCAAAAACATCTCCCTGCGAAAGACGTTGACCTTGCAGTTAAACACCTGCTGGAATTAATGAGTGATGCCCTCGCATCCGGCGAGCGTATCGAGATTCGCGGGTTCGGCAGTTTTTCGCTTCACTTTCGTCCGCCTCGTATGGGCCGCAATCCGAAGACGGGTGAGACCGTGGCGTTGTCGGGCAAATACGTGCCCCACTTCAAGCCCGGCAAGGAATTGCGGGACCGCGTCAACGCGAATCGGCAATTGCCTATCAAGTTTTAGGTCGGTCCGCGCCGAGCGGCGTGCCGGCCGCAATTGATCTACAATGCCGGCTACTCGGGCCCAGTGTGCGGGCTCGGCTGTGTGGTGTTCACTCATGGTCCGCAATCTCATATTCCTGGTCGTGGTATTTGCGGGGCTGTTGTTTGCGACAGTTTTCGCGGCTCTCAATCCGGGTCTGATGACCCTGGACCTGGCTTTTCAGGAGACCGAAGTCCCGAAATCGCTGGCCCTGGCTGTCGCATTCGGCGCCGGGTGGATCTTCGGGCTGTTGTGTGCCGGGGTCATGTTGCTCAAGGCGATCACCGAGCATCGTAGACTGCGTAAGTCACTTCGCCTCGCGGAGGCGGAGGTAAAAACGCTACGCAGCATGCCCATCCAAGATGCCGACTGAATCAGCTTTTCTGCTGGCCGGGCTGCTCTTTATTGCCGCTGCGCTGGGTTACGTGTTTGCGCGGTTCGGTGAGTCGGATGACGAACAGACGACGTCCGGGCAATTGAGCACGGATTATTTCAAAGGGCTCAATTATGTGCTCAACGAAGAGCCCGATCGAGCCGTTGAATTGTTCACGCGCATGGCCGAACTCGATGACGACGCACTCGAGACCCACTTTGCGCTCGGCAGCCTGTTTCGCCGGCGCGGCGAAGTGGCGCGAGCTATCCGCGTGCATCAAAACCTTATGGCTCGGCCGAGTTTGAGTCGCGCGCAGAAGGATCAGGCCGAGGCCGCGTTGGCGGAAGACTACCTGAGCGCAGGATTGTTCGATCGCGCCGAAAAGCTGTTTGAAAATGTGCGTAAGTCGCCGGAATTTCGCGACCAGGCGTTGGCCCGTCTCGTGAGGATCTGCGAGATCACCAAGGAATGGGAGCGGGCCATCGAATTTCATGTCGAACTCGAGAGTGCTGAGCCGACCGTACCGGGAACGTCGGAAGTCGCGCATTATTACTGCGAACTGGCGGAGCAAGCACGGCAGGAAAAGGATCTTGCCAGGGCGCGTGAGATGCTCAAGAAAGCGGAATCCGGCCGGAACAGGACGGTCCGCAGCATTTTCGCGCGCGCTGATATTGCCCACGACGCGGGTAAAAACAAGGACGCCATTCGGCTGTATCGCCAGGTCGTCGATCGTGCACCGGATTTGCTCATCGATGTCATTCCGCGCCTGGCGGCGAGTTGTCGAGAGGCCGACATGCCAATGGAGTTCAGCGGCTTTCTGCGCAAGCTACTCGACAAAGACAAGGCCTGTACGGAGGCAATCGCGATGGCGACGTTGCAGGATCCGTCGATTGACGATCCGGTGGCGCTCGATGCGCTTCAGCAATTCATCGCCGATGACCCGATGCTCAGTGGTCTGATCGATGTCGAGGCCCTTAAACGCGCCAAGACGCTGAATCGCGTGCGCGCGGCGCTGGCGCGGATCGTGGCGACGAAGCCCGGCTACCGCTGCGCCGATTGCGGCTACGCGTGTCTGATGCTGCAATGGCAATGTCCCGGATGCCGGTCCTGGGAGACCGTCAAGCCCGAGACACGAATCAAATTCGTCTGAAACGAATTTCTGGCGCAACACGATCGAATATCGTCTTCAGGCCGCCGGTCTTCTGGGCATAGCATGATCCTGGTCGGGGCCGCGTTCCGGCGGCCGATGGAAGAGACCGATCAATAGAAAGGAGATTGCCATGCTAAAAAACCCCCAGCTGATGTTCATTGGGCTGACGAAATTTGCCGCGAGAGTGTTGATCCTGCCGATGTTGCTGGCACCACTACTGTCATGGGCCGGGCCCGTCAACTTGAATACGGCGGACGCCGAGACCATTGCACGTGAACTGACCGGCATCGGGAAAGCCCGGGCGCAGGCCATCGTCGAATATCGCAACGAATACGGCGCATTTGAATCCAAGGAAGACCTGCTGAACGTGGCCGGCATCGGCCGGTATATTCTCGACGCAAATCAGGAAAATATTCTGCTCGAGACGACCCGCTGAGCCCCTTGCCAGACCATGGGCGCACCTGACCATGCGGCGGGCAATGCCCGCCGCTTTTCGTATATGATTCGCTGCCCGACATGATTTACCCCAGAGTCTATTAGATGACAGCAGTCGTGCGAACGGCCGTTTTCCCGGTCGCGGGGCGTGGTACCCGTTTCCTGCCCGCAACCAAGGCCGTTCCCAAGGAATTGTTGCCGATTGTGGACAAGCCGCTGATCCAGTACGCGGTTGACGAGGCGCTCGAGGCTGGCGTGACGCGGCTGATTTTTATCACCCATCACAGCAAGCCAGCTATCGAGGAACATTTCGGGCACAACGCCGAGCTCGAAGAAGCACTCGAGAAGGACGGCAAGCACGACGTCCTCGAGCGCGTAAGGGCCATATTGCCCAAGGGCATCTCGTGTGAATTCATTCTGCAGGACGAGCCACTCGGTCTTGGGCACGCCGTTCTTTGTGCGCGGGAGGCCGTCGGGGACGAACCGTTTTTCGTGCACCTGCCGGACGATTTGATCCGGGGCGACGTTGGTTGCCTCGCGCAAATGGCAGCACACTTTCACGTCCATCGTGCGAATTCGATCGCAGTGGAAAACGTGCCGCGCGAAAAGACGCGCAGTTACGGCATCGTCGATGTCAACGAAGCGCAACAGCTGCAAAAAATTGTAGAGAAACCTGACCCTGAGGATGCGCCCTCGACGCTTGCCGTGGTCGGACGCTATCTGATGACGCCGACCATATTCGAAATGCTGGCGAACACCGGTCGTGGCGCCGGTGGTGAGATACAGCTCACGGATGCGATCGCGGATTTGCTGCACGTAGAAACCGTGTATGCATTTCGGTTTACGGGCACACGCCACGATTGCGGCAGCAAACTGGGTTATATCCGGGCGATTCTCGACGTTGCCCAATCCGATCCCGAGATTCGCGCCATCCTGGGCGAACCATCCCTGACCTGACCCCGACAGGTGCTCGTGAGCCCGCTCAGACCCTGTTTTTACGGGGTGGGGGGTATGCGATGGATTTAGCCGTGTTTTGACCAAAGTTTGACCGGCAATGACCAGATTGCAGGTTTCCGGTTGATTAATGTTTGCAACAAGTCAACGCGAGAGGAAAACCTCATGTACGGAAGACCCATGCTTGGTAAACAAAGAATGGTGACGGTTGCGACGCGAGTTGAACCGGACGAGTTGCAGCAAGTTAAGGAGTTGGCCCGCGAGTGCGGCATATCGGTGTGCGCCTACCTCCGTGACCTCGTGCGTCTCGAACTGGCGCGCGCCCAACGGGTCGCGACTCTTGGGAACGGAGCGCGGATCGCGCCGCAGCCTGCGGACCTGATGCAGTGATTGCCATCAATACCGGCAGCGCGCCGTTTGCGCCCATCGGCGCGGAAATGCCGTTGCGGGGGCGAGACCACCAGACCCTGCGATCGGCCATTGCGGATCTCCATGGAGTCATCGCAGTTCTGGATTCGACGCAGCAGTCCGATTTCGCGGGCCGGTTGCACGCACTGACGCTGGAACTGCGCGAGCGCATCGAGAGCCAGGAAAAGCGATCACTTTCCTGATCACGGTTGTTGCAACACGTTGCCACGCTTGACCCCACCTCGCCTGTGGGGTTTTTTATCCGGCCTCCAATGGTTGGAAATTCGGCTATTATATTGTCATGACTATACTAAAAAGAATTTCGATCATTGTCGGAATTTGCCTGCTCGGCATTGCCGGTGCGGCGGCACAAACCTGTAACGGCATCGCCGCGACCATTGTTGGTACGGCGATGGATGACGATATCGACGGAACCCCGGGTGCGGACGTGATCGTCGGCCTCGGCGGCAATGACCGGATCAATGGATTGGGCGGTGACGACATGATCTGCGGCGGCGACGGCGATGACGATCTGCTCGGCGGCGACGGTGATGATGCGTTGTTTGGTGACGCTGGCGACGATGTCCTCGAGGGTGGGCCGGACACGGACAGTTGTGACGGCGGCGATGCTGTTACGGGGGGGATAGACTCAGCGAGCGACGATTGTGAAATCCGCACGAACATCGACACCGACGTCGGGCAGGTAACGCTGTTCGCCGACGACGGCACGCGACTCGACGGCGCGCTTTATATCCCGATCGAAGACGCCGCCACGCAGGGCACGCGGCGCGTGGCCATTATCGTCAGTCATGGCGCGATGGGCTCCTTTAATTCGAGCGTGCCGAAGATACTGGGTCTGGAGGCGTCTCCGCTCGGCTTTGTCGTGCTGGCATTGAACCGGCGTGACTGGGGGCCGGACAGCGGCGGCGGCGCCGTGTTGTTCGAGGATTCGACGCTGGATTTAGGTGTCGGCATCGACTTTTTGCAGCGCCTCGGTTATAGCGCGATCTTTGTGGCGGGACACAGCCAGGGCACGCAGAATGCAGCGATTTACCCGTCGTTTGCGATGGATGGCCGAGTGGTGGCTGTCGGGCTTTACGGGACCGTCGACGACGGTCGCGCCACGGCCGAGAATCTGCTGTTTCAGAATACCTACGACGCGGACGTGGTCCGCGCGCTCGGACTGAGTGCGGGCAGGCAGGGTGACGTTATCGTCGCCTGGCCGACGATTTTCGGCGTCGATCTCAATCGCTCACCGAATAATTACCTGAGTTACTGGGGCCCGTGGACGCTCTCGGTCGTTGAACGCGAGATCGCCAAATTGAGAGTGCCGGCTTTGCTTCTGCGCGCCGATGGTGACGATTTCACACCGGACGCGATGTCACAGAATGTGATCGCGACTGCCGACGCGGCGGGCGTGGATGCGACGTACGTGATATTGGATTACCCGTTTCCGTTGACCGACACCGGCGGCAACGCGCATGGTTTCGTCGGCGTCGAGCGCGAACTCATGCAGACGACATTGGACTGGCTGACCGCCAAGGTTCCGGAGGCCGGTTTGTTTACGACTGCCACGAAGCTGGCGGTGGAAAACCAGAACCCGCCGGGCAATTACGTGCCTATCGCCGACGCAGGTGAAGGCAGCACCGTCGTCGAGGGCTGGCCAGTACAAATCGATGCGTCGAGAAGCTTTGACCTCGACGGAACGATCATCAGCTATGCCTGGACGCAGGCGTCGGGGACGACCGCCGCAATCGCAGACCCGAGTGCGGCCCAGACCGGGTTCGACGCGCCGGCGGCGGCGGCGTTCCTGGAGACGCTTGCATTCGACGTTACCGTGACCGACGATGCGGGTGGCACGGCAACCGCCCGGGTCGAGGTCATCGTGCTCGACGCGGATTCTGCCTTCGACGATGGCAGTGGCCTCGCGCCGTTTACCTTGCTGATGTTGCTCTGGCCGGCCGGGTTGCGGTTGGCGGCCCGCCGGCGGCAACGCATATCCTGAGACCTTCCTCAAAACCGGCATATCTGTGACCTGATCCATTTCAGAGTGACCTGGGCATTCGGACGAGAGTCCTCTGCTTTGGCTCTTTGCGTCCGGGCCCATTGTTTATGGTCTATAATCCGGAGCGTTTTTTGCCGAGGGGTCCGTGGAGTGAAAATGCGATGTATCGGTGTTGCTGCGGCCGTGCTGCTCCTGCCTTTTCAAGCCGCGGTCGCGGACATGTCCTGGTACCTCGGCGCGGGCGGCGGACTGACTGTACTCAGAACGTCTGATTTTGCATCGGCCTCGGGCTTGAATTCGGGCCTCGGGACGGGTGATCGGGCAGGTTCCAATGAGTTCAACGATTCCCCGTTCGGCTGGCAAGTGTACGGCGGCGCCATGTTCACCGAAAACTTCGGCCTCGTGCTCAAGTACAGCGACTCGGGGAAGGGCAAGGACCGGTGGAACGGCTTCACCGAAATCGATCCCGATGGGCCCGATGTGATGGGGTGTTGCCCACTGCCGTCGGTGACCACGAACTATGATTTTGTCGGCGAGATGCAGATGGATGGGTTCACGATATACGCGATTCAGACCGTCCCGCTGGGCGATAAGTTTGCCTATGGCATCGAGGTGGGCTGGACTAAACAAGATATCGAGTTCACCTGGGATTCGACCTCGAATCCTTCGACGCCAAATTCGGGCATCGTCAAAACAGACGCTTCCGGTTTCGCGTTCGGCGCGCTGATGCGTTACCAGTTCCTCAAGCATGTCGCCGTCAGCACCGAATTCGAGTGGCTATTGATCGATTTCGGGGATCTGATCGACAGGCCCATCAAGCTGAGCGTCAACCTCGAAGTTCATTTCTGAATCCGGATCGCCGATACCGGCAAATCCGGGCCGGGGAAGCGACCGCTGACATGGTGCGCTGCATGTCCGCAAACGGTCGAAACCCCTGTGCGTGGCATTCGCTTTACATAATCTTGGGCCATCGCCGGAATGACGCGTCGCAAAAGGCCGGAGTAAGGCCGTTAAATTCATGAGCTTGAATCCACGAATTTAACTAAATCCGGAACATTGCACTCACCATTTTTTTGGCGTATAACATCCCTACACGACCCAACCGATGACGCAATCTTCGCACGGGCCGCACACACTAAAGATAAAGAAGGAAAAGCCAAAACAGGCGTGAGCCTGCGTCGGAAAGCCACGGATCTTGCTCTCGAATTGCCATCACAGCAGTTTTGGGAGTTAA
>SMVA01013520.1_pt1 | contig 10484 bp, 7 predicted proteins | sample 2456451 | NCBI WGS metagenome assembly SMVA01 (sample SAMN11095933, study PRJNA526329) | marine sediment metagenome | biome: Marine sediment; feature: Surficial sediment; material: Deep marine sediment; isolation source: Hadal surficial sediment | place: Pacific Ocean | collected 2014-05 | depth 0-1...
TCACCGTAGTTCTGTGGGGCGGCCGGGCCCAGGCTCGGGTGCTCGAACACCGGCGCCACGGTGATACGCATCTGGCGGTCGGCGGGCAGGCTCGCGGCCTTGAAGCGCATGGCGACCTCGGTGCCGCGTATGGACATGATATAGTAGCCGTTGGGCGTGCCGTCGCCCTGCAGCGCGATCGGGATGCCGCGCGCGTCGGGCGGCCCGCTCCACCACCCGCCCGAGGCCGCCGCGATCACGTGCTGGTGCAGGGGCGCCGGCCCTCGATAGCCGTCGGCCGGGCCGAAGTAGCGGTGCAGCACGTTCTGCAGGTGCCCGGCGATCGAGAACACCCGCCGGCGGCCGGACAGCAGCTCGAACAGCGCGGCGCGGTTGGCGACGTTGACGTGCGGGCCATCCTCGCCCGGCGTGTCGAGTTGGATGTGCATGCCGACCACGACCAGCTTGTCCTCGGGCACGAAACGCAGGTCGTTGGCCAGCCAATCCAACTGGCGTTGCGAAATGCGCCCCTCGTAGGTGCCGGCACCCCAGGCGTTGGGTTTGGCCCGGCCCGCGTTGCGGCCGTGGTAGACGACGCTGTCCAGCATCACGAAGTGGACCCGGCCGACGTCGAAGGAGTAGTAGGTCGGGCCGAAGGTCTGTTTGAAGGTTTCCAGCGAATAACGGTCGTCGGGCGACAGAAAGTTGAGGTCGTGGTTACCCGGCACGTTGTACCAGGGAATCCCGATCCGCCCGATCAGGCGGTTGTGGCGCGGATAGAGCGTGAGGTCGTCATAAACGACATCGCCCGCGGTCACCCCGAACGCCGCCTCGGTGCCGATCAACTCGGCGATCACGTCGTCGCGCAGATAGTCGAGCTCGGCCGGCGTTTGGGCTTGGGTGTCGGCGAACCAGATGACCTTGAAGGTGTCGGGCTCGGTCACCTTGTCGAAGGGGAAGTCGATTGCCGCGGGTAGTGGCCCGGTCGGCACGACACCGCCGAAGCGCAGACCGAGTTCTGCGGGTGTGCCGTTGGGTTCGTGGACATAATGGAACCGCGGCGCCATGTTGCGGTCGACCGGCGGCGCGTAGCCGGCCGGCTTGGTGACGAACAGCACGTCGCCCTCGGCGATGGGTAAACTGTAGCGGCCGTCCGGCCCGCTTTGGACCACCTCGAGGCCGTTGGAAACCAAGACCCCGGCCAGGCCCGGCTCGCCGGGATCGCGCCGGCGGTTGCCGTTCAGGTCCTCGAAGATCGTTCCCGACACCTGCGGCAGGTCTGTGGCCGTGGGCGTGGCCGTGGGCGTGGCCGTGGGCGTGGCAGTAACGGTGTCGCCGGTGCCGGTTTGAGCGACGGCCGCGGCCGAGTAGCCGCACAAGGCGAGCGCCAAGAGGACTGGAATCAAATTCGAGGGTGACTGAAGCCGGTTCACTCGGGCCTCCGGTTGCGTCCTAGGGCTTGGGCGTCATCGATTTTTCGGTGGCCTGGGTGCCTTCGCCGTGCGCCAACAACCGGCCGGTCAACCAGATCACCAGGGCGCAAAGCGCGATGCCGGCCGGCGCGTCGATGAGGTAGTGCCAGCGCAGGGCCACCGAATCGACCAGTATCCAAAGCCAGAACAGTACGAACAGGGGCGCCATGTAGTCGCGGTTCTTGAGCATGTAATAGGTCATCAGGCTGGCGTAACCGACGTGGAGCGAGGGCATGGCCGCCAACGCGCCGGTGAAATAGTCGGAGCCGTTCCGCGCGATCCAGGTCGCGCCCTGTACCTGGACGTTTTGATAGGCCGCGTACATGCCCGCCTGGGCCTGGGTCGCCGTCAAGGCAGTGCCGTCCTCGTAGATGAAGGGACCGAGCGCCGGGGCGATCAGGTAAGCCAGGGCGCCCAGACTAACCATCAGCAGCATGCTCACCGCGAAATGCGGGTAGAGGGCATTGCGGACGGTTGCCAACCGGCAGAACGTCAAGACGAACATGGTTAGAAACAGGAACTGGTACCAGCGGAACTCCGAATGCAGGTTGGCGCGGATCGCCGAGCTGGTCCAGGTGAAGGCATCGACCAGCCAGCTCAGCGATTCGTCGCTCGCCATATAGGCCGTGTCGAACAGTGCCGGGTTGATCAATGGCACCCACATTTTGAGATTGAAGTGCAGGTAATTGGCGGCGACGTAGAGCGCGATCAGGATCAAGTCGTTCGCCATGTCGCCGAGGATCTGCCGGGGTGTGCGCTGTGCCGTGCCGCGCAGGACCAAAATACCCTGGGTGACCAGGTAGCAGGTGATGGCCAGGCCCAGCGGCACGATGATGTTGATTCCAAGGACCAGGCTGACCCGCTCGTCCGGCAGATTCAGCGGTGTCCCGATAATTAGGGAGATAACGGCGACCAGGACGCCGAACGACAATGTGATGGCGGTCGCCACCTTGATATAGGCGGGCCGGTTCGCGACCCAGGCTAGACCGGCGCCAACCAGCACCGCGACCGGATTAGGCCGAATTTCGATCGTTTCGGTCAGGCGCGAATTTTGCTGTGAAGACATTGAGGTTGGATCACTGTTCGTGCATTCGGGCGCAAGGCTAGCGACCGGCACGGCGCTTTCCGAGAACAACCCTGGGACCCCGAATTAACGCGGTTGGCCGTTAAGAATTCCTTATCGGTCCGCGGCGCCGCGTCGGTGCCATCCATTTGTATTCGTCGCGAACGCCAAATGGCGGCGACTTGGTCTTCGAATCGCCGTGCCTTGGATTCCAGCGGGCTATTTCGCGGCAACGGGTTGGATCGGGCCAAATCCTTGGCGCCGCAAGCCCTCCGGCGGAACGCTCGCGGACCGGCATCCTTGGCTCCGGGCAGCCAGTAAGATGGCGACGACTTGGGAGTGCGCGCGCAATGGTTAAAGGATCTTCTCTCGCAAGCATATCAAATTAACTACATTCGATTCGAGTGGGCGTTGGCGTCATTAATTGAAATTGCGATTAAAAACATAAAAACATAAGAAAAAACAATAAGTTATATCATTATCATTATAAAAAGAATAATCTGTTTATGGCCATTCGTTAAGGTAAAGGTTGCGTTAAGGCCGGGCCGAAAAATTTACCAAACCGGCGCCAGAAGTTTTCCGCCACATGACGCTCCGATCACGCTGAATTTGATACAAACCTCGTCAAGGGCAAGGAGCGTGGCGGAATTCGTGGCGTGCCTGGCCGCACAGATTTGAGATTCCTTTGCGATAGTTGGTGCACATAAGCCAAATCTTAAAGAATCTCGTGGAAAACGTAAGCCAAGATTGAAACCAGTGAAGGTAACTTTTTTCGCAAGCCTGGCAACTGCCTTACCGAGCTGTGGAATGGCGAGAGGTCTCAAGTGATGCGGTACGAAGTGAGATGGGGGAAACCGCCGCTTGGATCGGCAACGGCTCGGGCCGTTAAACACAGTGACGAGTTTTTCGGGGGTCAAGGGGCCGCCGGGAATTCGTCCCAATTTATGTTTGTTTGAAAATTCTCTGGGCGAGGACATAGACCATGAAAACGCGCGCATATGTAATGCTGGGAATCGCGCTACTGCTTGCGGGCGCGTCGGTATTTCTGGCCCGGAACTGGGTGCAGAACCAAGTACAACCGGTCGCGGCGATTGAAGACCAGAAGAAGCTCGAAATCACCAAGGTGATCGTGGCGAGTACGCAACTGCACTTCGGCAACAAGGTTCGACGCGAGCACCTCCGGGTGGTCGATTGGCCGACCGCGGCGGTGCCAGAGGGTTCCTTTAAGTCGATCGACGAGATCCTCGGCAAGGAAGAGGTGGATGAGAAGACTGGTGTGAAGAAGAAGGCCAAGGATCGGACCGCGCTACGCACCATCGAGGTCAACGAGCCGATTTTGAAGACCAAGATCACCGGATTCGGGGGCCGCGCCAGCTTGTCCACGCTCATTGCGCCGGGCATGCGCGCCACCACCATCCGGGTCAATGACGTTAGTGGCGTGGCCGGGTTCGTGCTGCCGGGCGATCGGGTTGACGTCTTGCTGACTCGCGATCCCACTAGCGGCAAGCGCCGGGGCAATAATCTTCAGACCGACGTGTTCTTGCAGAACATGAAGGTCCTTGCCATCGCCCAGGACGCCAACCAGGACCGCAACAAGGCGGCCGTGGTCAAGGCCGTCACCCTCGAGGTAACCCCGACCCAGGCTCAGAAGCTGACGCTCGCCCAGAAACTCGGGTCCCTGTCTCTGGCGCTGCGCCACATCAACACCGTAAACGCCGAGGCGCCGCAGTCGATCAAGGCTCGCGATCTGAACGTTGGCGAGGCGAACCTCGCGCCCGAACCCAAGGATCCGGGTGCCGGAACGAGCACCGCGACGGTCAGTCAGCCGGTGACCTTCGAGAGTACGGCGCCCGAGCCCGCCGAGTCGCCCACGGTCGTGACCACAACGGTGACCAAGTCCACCAAGAAAAAACTAATGACGATAAAGATCGTGCGCGGCCTGAAATCCAAGGAATACGAAGTCACGCCGGAGAAGGCGACGTTCAGCGCGCCGGCCTACTCCAAGCCGCTCAACCTGTTGCCGAGTGCGCTGGCTCCGGCCGGCGGCGGGGTCGCGCCCGAGGCGCCCTGGGTGTTGTCGCCTTCGCCACTGGCGCCCGCGATGCCCACCATGTTGGCGCCGACCATGAACGCACCGGGCGCGGCGCCCACTGCGGACGAGGGCGGCAAGACCGCGCTGGACGGCACCCCGGGGATTTTGTCGACTTCCGAGCCGATCAGCCTGCTCAATAACGGGGGCGGCGGCAGGATCGGCGACGACGGCTAGTGGATCGCGACTGGTCCATGTTGCCGCGGCGGCCGGTAGCTTATTACCAAACCGCCGTGCCGCGGGGGAAAGTCGAGACCGAGACGACGGATACCGTGAAGACTGGAAAACAGAACATCGACGGAGCGATAGGCGAAATGTTCAAAGTAAGGGGGACCCCTCGAATGTCAAAGGTCATTTTTAGACGTTACGGGCTACAGACCTTCATATTCGCAACGCTACTGGCTTCCGCTTTGGTGGTTGCGGCCCCAGGTTGGACCCAACCGAATATCATGGTCCAGGGCGACGAGACACGGCACGCCGGCGAATTCGTCGTGCCGATCAACAAATCGCAGGTCCTGCAACTGGATGTCCCTTTCGCCGACCTGTTGGTTGGTAATTCGGGGATCGCCGATGTGCTCGCGCTCACCGACCGGACGATCTACATACTGGGCAAGGCGCTGGGTTCGACCAGCCTGACCATCTACAGCCGTGATAAGAACCTTATCGCGGTCCTCGACCTGGTGGTATCGCCCGACATCGAGGGCCTCAAGGCCCGGTTGTTCGAAATAATGCCCGACGAGAAAATCGAGATTCGCTCCGCCAACGGCGCGGTGGTGATGAGCGGCACGGTCTCCGGCAACTCGACCATGGACAAGATCTTGGCGGTGTCCGAGCGTTTCGCCCCGGGATTGGTGACCAACCTAATGACCGTCGAGGGCAGCCAGCAGGTCATGCTCCGGGTCCGCTTCATCGAGGTAAGCCGTTCGATCCTCAAGGAACTCGGGTTCAACTTCCGCATCCTTCAGGGCGAATTCGCATTCACCTCCGGTCGCGACTTCCTGGCCTCCACGTTCAATGCCTTCGGTACGGCGTCGGTCTTGGGCGCTACAATTGGCTCCGTCACGATTAGCGCTCTGATCAATGCACTCGAGGAAAAGGGTCTGACCAAGATCTTGGCGGAGCCCAATCTGATCGCACTCTCGGGCGAAACCGCAAGCTTCCTGGCCGGCGGTGAGTTTCCGATCGAGGTTGCTCAGAGCGGCGCCGGGGTCGGCGACAACGCGGCGATCACCATTGAATTCAAGGAGTTCGGCGTCGCGTTGGCATTTACGCCCACCGTGCTGGACGATGGTTTGATCAACCTGGTGGTGGAACCCGAGGTCAGTGCGCTCGACTTTTCAGTGGCGCGCAACGGCGTGCCGGGGCTGACCACGCGGCGTGCATCGACCACCGTCGAGTTGCGTGACGGTCAATCCTTCGCCATTGCCGGCCTGCTCCAGGACACCTTCACCGATTCCATCGATCAGATCCCCCTGCTGGGCGATCTGCCGATCCTGGGCGCGCTGTTCCGCAGCAGCCAGTTCCAAAAACAGGAGACCGAGTTGGTGATCATCGTCGAAGTCCATCTGGTCAAGCCGGCGCCGATCGGTTCGCTGGCGACGCCGGCGGATAACTTCATCCCGCCCAGCGAGTCGGACATCTGGCTGTTCGGACGGGTCGAGGCGCCGGGCTCTGGCATTCCGCGTGACGGCGGGCTGGCTGCCCGGGGGGCAGGCGGCATCGGCGGTCACTACGGTCACATCATCAAGTGAGGCATGTCATGAATCGGATTATCGCAACTCTGCCATTGGTTCTGATGTTCGCCGTTTCGGCGTGCGAGCAGAACCGGAACCTCCCGCCGCTAGGCAAGGATTTCGGCAACGCGACCACCCATAACTTCTCGCAGCATATCATTAATCCCGAACCGGTCACCGCCGGCTATGGGGCGCCCGCGCTCAATGGTCTGCGGGCCAAGGGCGTCATGGACCGCTACACGAGTGGCAACGTTATCAAGCCGACCAACGAGGACACCAGCGACAACTAGGGATCTTGCGCCCCCGAAACAGGGCGCGGGTTCATGGGGGCGACCAACAAGGGTTTAACTGGCCTGTGAGCCCAGGGGGTTCGGGGCCGATATGACGGGCAAAAAAACAGGAGCATGCTTGGTATGATGTCGGGCCAGCAAAAGAATGTTGTTGCGATACTGCGCTCGGATGAGGTCGGTCAGGCGTTGAATGCCGCCTGCACGGACATCAATGGCACCGTGGTAAATAGTCACGTCGGGCGCCTTCAGGACGTCCAGGGCGACGTCGACTTTCTCAAGGGCGCCGACATCCTGATCCTCGATGTCGACCCGCGCTCCGAGGAGGAGATGGCCCACCTGCGCAAGATACTCCAGAGCGAGTTCCCAGGCACGCCTATCGTCGTGACCGCTCCCGAGGCCTCGCTCCAGGACGTGGGCCAATTTATGCGTTTGGGCGTGGCTGATTTCGTGCCCCAGCCGATCACCCAGGCCGACCTCAAGACAGCTCTGATACACGCCGGCCGTACTCCCAAGTCGCTGAGCGAACCCACGGGTCGGAACGGTCACGTCATATCCTTTTTAAAGGCTGGCGGTGGCGTCGGCGCCTCGACACTGGCGGTACAATCGGCATGCCTGCTGGCGTCTCGGAAAAAGGCCGACAAATCGCAAGTCTGCCTTGTCGATCTCGATTTGCAATTCGGCACCGATGCTCTCTATCTGGACTTGGATAACCGTGTCGGATTGACCAATCTGTTGGATTCGGCCGATCGGGTCGATCGTGAGCTGCTGCATAGCGTCATGGGGCATCACCCCAGCGGGCTCGAATTTTTGGCGGCGCCGCGCGACGTGGTGGCACTCGATTCGTTCCAACCGAAAGATCTGGAGCACTGCCTTAAGCTGATCCGCGGCGAATACGGCATGACCTTCCTCGATCTGCCCTTGGCCTGGACACCTTGGTCTTACGCCGCGGTGCAGAACTCTGACCTGGTGATCTTGGTCATCCAATTGTCCGTCGCCGGTGTACGCCAGGCACGGCGCCAGATCGAGACCCTACAGGCCCAAGGGCTCGGGAGCGTGCCGGTCAAGATCGCGCTCAACCGGTTCGAAAAGGGCTGGGGTAAAAGTGTCGACGTCGGAGACGCCGAAAAAGCGTTGGGACGGAAATTCGATTACTTCATCGCCAACGACTACAGCACCGTGAGCGAGGCTCTCAATCAGGGTGTGGCGCTTTCGGCCATCAAGAAAAAATCCAAGGTCGAACAGAGCCTACAAAAAATGATCGACGATGCGGTCAAGACAGTCACGGGCGAGGACGCCCGTCCGGAACCAAGGCTTCTGTCGGGATTCCGTAATTAGGAGCAAGGGGAGAATAGGTCGATGTTCCTGAGAGTAAAGAGCGAAGCAAAAAAGGAAGCGGGCGATTCGGTGGGCGTGAAATCCGTCGCCAACGACGGTGCCTTCGTTTCCCAGCCGCAGGCCCAGTCGCAGGCCCAGCCGAACGGTGTCGCGCCGGACGATAAGCCGGCCAACGACAAGTCGACCCAGTACACCGAGCTCAAGATGACGCTGCACCAGCGCCTGCTCGACATGATCAACCTTTCGGTCATCGACCGGATGGAGCCCGAAGAGTTCCGCGTCGAGATTGGCGAGATGGTACGCGAACTCCTGCTCGAGGAGAACCGGCCGCTTAATCTGTCCGAACGCACGCAATTGGTCGACGACATCTTGGACGAGCTTCTCGGCCTTGGGCCGCTCGAGCCTCTGCTCAAAGACGACTCGATCACCGACATATTGGTCAACGGTTACAACAATGTTTTCGTCGAACGCGCCGGACGGCTGGATCATACGCCGGTGACCTTCAAGGACGATCGCCATCTGCTCCGGATTATCGACAAGATTGTCGCCGCGGTCGGGCGCCGGGTCGATGAATCCTCACCCATGGTGGACGCCCGCTTGGCGGACGGTTCCCGCGTCAACGCGATCGTTCCGCCATTGGCCGTGGATGGGCCGCTGCTCTCAATTCGTAAGTTTGCCCGGACACCAATTAACATGGACAAACTGGTGGAGTTCGGCTCCTTGCCCCCGGCCTTCGCCGAATTACTGCGTGGTATTGTCCAGTGCCGGCGCAACGTGCTGATCTCTGGCGGTACCGGTACGGGTAAGACGACCATGCTGAACGCCATGTCGGCCAGTATCGACGAGCGTGAGCGTATCGTCACCATCGAGGACGCGGCCGAGCTTCAGATGCAGCAAATCCATGTCGCCCGCCTGGAAACCCGTCCGCCCAATATCGAAGGCAAAGGTGAGATCACTCAGCGTGACCTGGTCAAGAATGCCCTGCGCATGCGCCCGGACCGGATTATCGTCGGCGAGGTTCGCGGCGGCGAGGCCTTCGACATGCTGCAGGCTATGAACACCGGCCACGAAGGCTCGATGACCACGATTCACGCCAACACCAGTCGTGACGCCTTGACCCGGCTCGAGCAGATGATTGGCATGTCTGGCTTCGATCTGCCGATTCGCTCCATGCGCGGCCAGATCGCTTCGGCGCTTCACGTCGTGATCCAGATCGAGCGCATGAGCGACGGCAAACGCCGACTCATCAGTCTCGACGAGATTACCGGCATGGAGGGTGAGGTCGTCACCATGCACCAGATATTTAAATTCAATCGCCGGTCCACGGATCCGGACGGCACCATTCACGGCGAATTTGTCGCGACCGGCATTCGGCCGCAATTCATGAACGAGTTCGAAACCCGGGGCATCGAGATTTCGCCGGATCTGTTCGAGCCCAACCGCTCGATGGGGTAGGCGCAGCCATGGCATTCGACACCATTTATCTGATCTACGGGGCCATATTCCTGGCGGCCCTGCTCCTCGTGGAGGGGCTGTATTTCCTCATGACGGACAGCCGGGGTGGGCGTGATTCCGTCAACCGCCGGATGCAGATGCTCGATTCCGGCGCGACTACGCGTGAGGTTTTCGAAACTCTCCGCCGCGAGCCGCGCGACGCGGTCTCATTCCTCGGTCCGTTTTCCGGTTGGGGCGCCGATCTCGATCATCTGATCCAGCAGACCGGGATTACCCTGTCGATCCAACGCCTGGTGCTCATGATGGTGGCGTTGACGATCGGCAGTTTCCTCTCGATCTTGCTGCTGACCCGCGGCGGCATGATCGCTGGCAACCTTACCGCGATCGGAATTATTGCCTTGATTTCCCTGGTTGCCGGTATCGCCGGACCGATCCTATTCCTGAAATACAAGAAAGCCGCCCGGTTGAAGACCTTTGCCGAGCAACTTCCCGACGCTCTGGACATCATGGTGCGGAGCCTGCAAGCCGGGCATCCGGTCAGCGCGGCGATGACCCTGGTTACCAAGGAGATGCCGGATCCGATCGGAACCGAATTCGGTATCGCCGTGGACGAGATGACCTACGGTCTCGAACTTCGAGAAGCCCTGGCGAACCTGGGCGACCGGGTTGACGTGGAAGATTACCAATACGTCGTTGTGTCGATCAATATCCAGCATGAGACCGGCGGCAACTTGGCCGAAGTGCTGCACGGTCTTTCGACCGTCATCCGTGCGCGATTCCGTATGTTCTTAAAAATCAAGGCAATTTCCTCGGAAGGTCGTATGTCGGCTAAGATATTGTCGTTGCTGCCTCTTGCGTTCGCGGCCATGACTTTTATGAACAAGCCGGATTATTACATGGACGCAGCCGAAGATCCCCAATTCTGGCCCTTGGTGGGGGTCGCTATCGGCCTCCAATTGACCGGTGTGTACATCATGTACAAGCTCGTGAATTTCAGGGTCTAGAGGGGCCGGGAGGACGTCGTGGAATTACTGAGACAACTGCTTTCGGGCGATCAGGCGGTGCTCA
>SMVA01131960.1_pt1 | contig 10483 bp, 6 predicted proteins | sample 2456451 | NCBI WGS metagenome assembly SMVA01 (sample SAMN11095933, study PRJNA526329) | marine sediment metagenome | biome: Marine sediment; feature: Surficial sediment; material: Deep marine sediment; isolation source: Hadal surficial sediment | place: Pacific Ocean | collected 2014-05 | depth 0-1...
ATTCTGTACGCTCAGCATCTTGCGCAATCTTTGCGGCGGCTTGTCCGCGCGACCGCGTTGCAGGTAAGGGGAGATCGAATCGGACAGGCGCGCGACCGCGATTGCGTCGGCCAAATCCGAGCCTTTCGAGTTCGGTCGCCCGGCGCCGTACAGATCTCCGGGCTTGCGCAACCGTTCGTGACGATGGGTCTCGCTGCGCCGTACTTGGGCAGCCGGATCCCTTACCACCTCCAACGCCGGCGTCGATTCATCCAGGAACCGGTTGACGAAGCTCGAGTTGGCGCCGTTTTCCAACAGACGCCGCACCAGGTATGGGAGCAGATCTTCGTGCCCACCTACCGGAGCGTAGACGCGCAGACGGGGAAACGCTTCGTAGCCGTCGCGCGCCAGTGTGTACAGCAACTGACCCATACCGTGCAACCGCTGAAACTCGAAGTTGCGCTCGTCACCGGCGAGCGCCATGACCGCAGTCACGGTGTGTGCGTTGTGAGTGGCGAACTGGGGGTAAAGGACATCCACGCCACCAAGCAGTTTGCTCGCACACGCAAGGTAGCCAATATCGGTATTCGCCTTGACCGTGAATACGGAAAAGTCGGGGAGACCCATCTCCTGGGCATGCTTGATTTCCGAATCCCAATACGCACCTTTCACCAACCGCACATTGATCCGCCGATGTGTCCGACGGGCAAGCTCGGCGACCCAGTCGATGCACGGCAGCGCGCGCTTGCCGTACGCCTGCACGACGATGCCCAGACCCTCCCAACCGGCAAGTGCCGGTGCACGAGCGACCTGCTCGAACAACTCCAGGGAAAGCTCCAGCCGATCGGCTTCCTCGGCATCGATGGACAGCGCGATATCGTGCCCGGCGGCCGCTTCGCACAGCCTCAGCAGGCGCGGCAACAGCTGTGTCATCACCCGATCGTGCTGAGCGTACTCATAGCGCGGGTGCAGGGCCGAGAGCTTCACCGACACCCCGGACCCGCCGTTCGAACCCGCGCGCGCCCCACCCACGACTTCTACGGCATGGGCGTACATCTGGAAGTAATTGAGCGCAATGTCCGCCGTGCGCGCCGCCTCACCCAGCATGTCGAAGGAAAACACGCCCTCGGCGCCGCCGCGATCCAGTGCTTCTTCGATCGTCCGCCCCAGTACGAACTCGCGCCCCAAGATGTGCATGGCACGCTGCATTGCCGTACGTATAACCGGCTCACCCACGCGTGACAAAAGGTGGCCAACGAAATCTCCCGCCGTATGGCTCGGCCACGATTGCATGCCGATGACCTTGCCGGTGAGCATCAACCCCCAGGTCGATGCGTTTACCAATATGGAGGCCGAATCCCCCAAATGATTCGCCCAGTTGGCGGGGAGAATCTTGTCTTTGATGAGGGCGTCCATGGTATCGGCGTCGGGCACCCGCAACAAGGATTCGGCCAGACACATCAGGGCAACGCCTTCGTCGTTGGCGAGCCCGTATTCCTGTACAAAGGTGTCAAGCAGCGTATGGTCGCTGCGCCGCGCCCGCACTCCTTCCACCAAGGCCGCGGCTTGTGCTTCAACCTGCTGTGCTAAGCCTTCGCGCCCTGGACCTTGCAGCGGATAGTCGGCGAGCATGGCCTCGACCAGCAACGCCTCATCCGCGAATTTCGCTTCCCGAATCGCTCGGCGAAGCTCTTCCATTCTCAGCGGCCCGGGACGACCGTCGGTCCCGGAAAATTGCCCGTTGTGTTTTCCATGCTCTTTTCCATGCCTGTTTCCATGCTCTCTTCCAGCAGGAGGGTGCGAATGTCGTTGCCAATCGTGTCGGCGTGCAGAAACGAAACGCTGTAAATGTTTCGGATGCGGCGCTGCCTGTCGATGAGGTACACACGCAATACGTGAGACATGGTGCCAAGGAAATTTCCCTCGGCATCGTAATCTTTGATAACCCACTGATCGTAGTCGTGCAGCACCGGATCCAGCGTCTGCTCGCTGTCGCAGGTAAGGAACTGCCAGTCGAAATCGGGCTGCTTGAAATACCTGCTGTAGTCGCGCAACACCGCGGGCGTATCGTGCGTCGGATCGAAGCTGAAGCTCACCAGACGCACCTGATCGTGCAGGTCGTGCGATGCTGCAATGTGATCCTGCAGGCCTCGCAAAACATGAGTCGCCAGCGGGCAACCGTTCACATCGGTGCAGATGGTGTAGATGAAACTCAGGACCACGATCTTGTCGCCCAGAAAATCGTGCAGACGGCGCGGCACACCGGCCAGATCGATCACCGCCCCGTCTGCGGCGTAGCCCAATGCCGGCAAGGCATACCCGCCCGCCGCTGGCGGCTCGAATTCGAGGTCGGCATAACCGGGCGCCAGCACCACCGCTCGCGCATGCTCATGCGCCGCACTCTGATCGCCCTCAGTGCTCCAGCCTCTCGCCGGAAGAGCCGCGGCGACCGCGAGCACGGCCACCAGGCCAGCATGCACGACCGCACCGCTCATGACGCGCCTACAAAGAGCCGACCTGCACGGGTCGATGCTTTCCATACAGAGCATATGCACCGAATCGCATCTGGTGCGGCAGCCCCAGTCCTTCGGCAAGAAAATCGATCGTGAATTGCGGCGTCAACTTTTTGCCATCCCAGCTGAACAGTTTGAGGTACTGCAGATCGGCTCCTGTGGACTCTACTTTGTCCCAGTTCGACAGCAACGACGATGTGAAGTACACCCGCTCGCCGTCCCAGCTCTGCGAGACCATATTGATCTGCTCACCGATCTGCTCTTCGAATATCTGAACCGGCGCGTGCGGATTAGATATGTCGTACAGGTGCACCTTGCCATCGTTCCAGGTGTTCACCCACAGCTGCGTATCGTCGGCGGAGATGGATATGTCCACGGGCAACGGAATCTTCGAAGCATCGCCGATATCCGCGACCTTCTCGGCCTGCCACTCGCCCGCATCATCCTCAAAGATGAGCCAGATCTCCGAGGTAAGCGCCGTGGAGGTAAAGCAGTAGTTGCTCTGCGAGCCCCACGCACAACGAATCTCGAGCGGCGCACCCGGCACGTCCAGAATCTTCTTCGGTTGCCGAGCATGCAGATCCCAGACGACCACAGTGTTGCCAAAGCGTTTCATGGCTTCCGGATCGGCCAATACTGCACCCAGGTTCATCATGTAGTTGTTCCAGCCCGTAAACGACGAGGTGAGCATGACGTTGCGTCTGGGTAGCACCCGTACATCGTAACCGTAGCCGTCGGCATAGCTGCCCGACTTGGTGGCACCCTGGAGGTTATCGTCGGTGGGCATCCAGTGGGTAGTGATGTATTCCCCCGCGTTGGTGTACTCCACCATGCCGGTACGGCCACCGTGGTCTCTATTGTTAGAAAGACCGGTGAGCAACATTCGGCCGGGCAGCGCATAGTTCGTATGCGGTCCGACAACACCGCCCGACTTTGCGACGAAATCGTCGATGGTTTTGTGCAACGCCGGCGCTGCGGGGTTGGTGTGCACGTCGATGATGAAAATTTTGCTGGTGTCTAAACCACTTGCCCACAGATAGCGGCGATCATCGGTCAGGCCCGAGTGATGGGCCTCGTTCCTGCCACCAATAGACAGGGAGTGCACCACCTGGCCGTAGGCTTTCGATTGCGGGTGCACGTCGACCGTGACGAGCTTGTCCTGACCATCACCCACACCCTCTACGCCCAGCGTCCAAACGTAGACAAAGTCTTCCTGGCCGACGATCTTGGCCATGTACGGCGACATGCAGGTTTCGTCGGCCCAGGCGCTGTTGGCCAGGATAAATCCCTCCAGCGCCGCCATTGTTACGAGCATTGCAATCAGCTTCATCTGCCCCTCCTGCCAGAGAATTCGTGTCGGGTTATGCTAACACCGGCTAACTGCGGGTTACACGACTCATGAGGGTGCGAAACTTCACTCGTAACCTGCTGCTGATCACGTTGGGCGGGATTGCTTTATGCGCCTCCGCGGACGAGCCAATCCCGCCATTCAAATCGCCTGCAATATCGCCTGGGGATCCGCGCAGCGGATACGAGGATGCGGGGTTCCGTACCGACACGCGCCAGATTGCCAACACGGGTGGTATCAGCCTGGGCCCTTTTGCGCTCGGCCAGGACCCGCCCCTTGGCTTGCCGATCCTGCCCGCCGACCGGCAGCCCGAGCCAGGCGCCATCGAGTTGGGCAGAAAACTCTTCTTCGACCGCAGGCTCTCGGCCAACGCGACCCTGTCGTGCGCAATGTGTCACGTACCTGAGCAGGGATTTGCCCAGAACGAGCTGAAAACGCCCGTGGGGATCGAGGGCCGGTTCGTTCATCGCAACGCACCGAGCCTGTACAACGTGGCGTACCTTCCGGTTCTGTTTCACGATGGCCGTGAGCAGCATCTCGAGCAACAGATCTGGAGCCCGCTACTGGCTGGCAACGAGATGGGCAATAAATCCCGGGGTGGCGTACTCGAACGGCTGCGGGGTCTGGACGACTACGCCCGCGAATTTCGTGCAGCCTTTTCTGAAGAGATCAGCGAAGTCACCCTGGGGCGGGCGCTGGCGAGCTATCAACGCACTCTCCTGTCCGCAGACTCGGCGTTTGATCGCTGGTATTTCGGCGGCGACACCAAGGCGGTGAGTACGGCGGCCAAGCGCGGCTTTAAGGTGTTTGTGGCCAGCGGCTGCGCGGATTGCCACCAGCTCGATGTTGGTCACGCTCCTTTCACCGACGACGATTTTCACGATACCGGTATCGGCCATCGGGCGGCGCTCGGTCGCGATGATGTGCCCCGCACGATGCAGATCGCGCCCGGCGTCATCATAGAAATCGATACCACGTTGAGCGTGCCCTATATAGCTGACGAAGGTCGCATGGCCGTGACCGGCGACCCTGAAGACCGCTGGCGCTATCGCACCCCTAGCCTGCGCAATGTGGCCATCACCGGGCCGTACATGCACGACGGGTCGATTGCCAGTCTCGAGGGCGTCGTGGACTTCTACGCTGCAGGTGGTGCTCCCCACGCCGGTCTGGACACGCTGATACGACCACTGGATCTGTCTGCGGACGAAAAGCGTGATTTGGTTGCCTTCCTGACCTCACTTACGGGTAGCAACGTGGCGGCGCTGGCGGCGGATGCACGGCTAGCGCCCATCAGGGATACCCACGGATCGCCTTGACCGCAGCGGCGAAATTTCGCATCTTTGCGCCGACAAGATAAGATCTAGCGATTACCGCGCAGGAGCGACGCGATGCGCTTGCCCGAACTTACCACCGCGTTTTCAATAAACTCGTCTGTGTCTCCCGCTGCACCAAACACATCCAGCTGACCTTCGATCAGCAGCTGGGCAAAACCGTGAATGTGGCTCCAGCCAATAAAAATATCGCCGGCCAACTCCGCGTTGGCAATCCTCTCGTAGAGATCTTCCGGGGCCACGTCCGGCTCGCCGCGCTGCACGGTAATGCTGTTGGTCATCTCGGAAAACGTCTGTGCAGCAGCGGCCATCAGCGCCGGATTGTTTCGCCGCAGCAGATCCGAGCGGAACATCAGCCTGAAATGCTCCGGTAATTCTCGCGCATGCAGCACATAGGTGCGCGCAACCGCAATGAATCGCTGATCTGGATCCTCCCCGGCCACCGCCCGGGCGCTCGCACGCGCGAAGGGTCAACCCCTGCACACCGGTCTCCGTCAGCAGGGCTTCCGCCGCGATAAGCAGCGCCTCGCGCAGGTCACCGTGATGGTAGCCAACCTTCTGCACCCCTAGGACTCGGTCTTGCGGATCGAAAATCGAAAGTTCATACCGTCGATCTGCGCATCCGTTGCGCCTTTGTCTGCCGCTTCGGCGATGAATCTGGTGGCCAGGATCTCGGCCATGATGTCGTCGCGGTGCTCGTTGGCGGCGGCCAGCAATTGCACGTCGCCTTCGTAGCGTACCTCGATCCGATCGGCAACATTGAGGTTGAGCTCTTTGCGCCAGCGCTGGATGCGATTGACGATCTGGCGGGCGTACCCACCACGCACGAGCGTATCGTCCAGGGTGCAATCCAGATCCACCGCGATCTGACCGTTCGAAATCGTGTTGGTACCGGCACGCGCCTGTTGCAGTACCTGGATTTCTTCGAGGTTGAACAACTCGCCTTCGATGCTGATCTCACCTTCCGCCTGCAACAACGAAATCTGTTTGCTGTTGAGCGCTTGGATGTGTTGCTGGAATTCCTTCATGCGTTTGCCGAGGCGTTTGCCCAGCACCGGGAAGTTGGGCTTTGCCACCACCTGGATGTGGGCGTCTTCGTCGGCGTCGTAGCTAACGGTGAGCACATTCAGCTCCGCCTTTACGTAGTCTTCCAAGCGCGCAAGCTCATCGAGCAGCGTTTGATCGCGATTGACGATGGTCAGTGAACGCAAGGGCGTACGCAACCCGATCTTTGCTTCCTCGCGTTTCTGACGGCCCAGAAGAACCACCTGCTGCATGCGGGCCACCGCCACCTCCAGCTCCTCCCGGATGAGGTGTGGTTCCGGCTCCGGATAGTCACACAGATGCACCGAAGCGGGTTTTGCCTGGCCGCCGCCGAGGGCGCTCAGCTCCCGATACAGGTGTTCGGCAAGAAACGGCGCGAACGGCGCCATCACCTGGCAGAGCTCATACAACGTTCCATAAAGAGTGCTGTAGGCGGCGATCTTGTCCGCGGTGATCTCTTCGCCCCAGAACCTGGCACGATTCAGGCGAATGTACCAGTTGGTGAGATCTTCGATGAAGTCGAAGAGTTGCGGCACCACGTTGTAGAGTTTGTAGACCTCCATCTCTCGCGCAACGTTTGCTTTGAGCGTCTGCAACCGGGAAAGAATCCACTGATCGAGAATGTTCTCGCCCCTGTGTTGACCCTTGTCAGGCGACCAGTGGTCGATCTCGGCATAGGTCTTGAGAAACGAAAAAGCGTTGTACCATGGCAGCAGGGCACGTCGGGTCATGTCACGCACGCCCGAATCGGCAAAGCGTTGCTCTTCACCACGCATGAGACCGGAGTTGATGAGATACAGCCGCAGCGCGTCGGCGCCGTATGTCTCCATCAGGTCGTCTGGCGGCGTGTAGTTGCGCAGCCGTTTGGACATCTTTTTGCCGTCTTCAGCCATCACCATGCCGTTGACGATCACGTTGCGGAATGCCGGTTTGTCGTAGAGAGCTGCTGCCAGCACCGTCAACGTGTAGAACCAGCCGCGGGTCTGATCCAGACCTTCGGCGACAAACTCGGCGGGAAACCCTGCGTTGAAAATCTTCTCGTTCTCGAACGGGTAGTGCAGCTGCGCGTAGGGCATCGCTCCGGATTCGAACCAGCAGTCGAGCACCTCCTCGATACGGCGGTAAGTTCCCTCCTCGCCTTCGAGCTGGAACTGCAGCGGATCGACGTACTCTCGATGCAGGTCGTCTACGCGCACACCAGTGTATTGCTCTAGTTCATCCAAGGAGCCGATGCACAACTGCTTGCCCGTGACGTCGTTGATCCAGATCGGGATGGGCGTACCCCATACCCGGTTGCGTGAGATAGACCAGTCGATCGCGCCTTCGAGCCAGTTACCGAATCGGCCATCTTTGATGTGTCCCGGCACCCAGCGAATCCGCTGATTGTTGCTGACAAGCTTGTCAACGATTGCGGTCACCTTAACATACCACGACGGTATGGCCCGATAGATCAGCGGCGTATCGCTGCGATAGCAGTACGGGTAGCTGTGTTGAATCACATCATGTCGATACAACAGATTGCGTTCCTTAAGATCGCGGATGATGTTTTTGTCTGCATCCTTCACGTACTGGCCGGCGAAGTCGGAGACCTCGTCTGTAAAGATACCGTTGGCGGTTACCGGGCAGACGAAGGCCTGCATGCCGATCGCCTTTGCGATGCGGTGGTCATCCTCACCAAACGCCGGCGCCTGGTGGACCATGCCGGTACCGTTTTGCGCGGTCACATAGTCATCCATCACCACCACAAATGCGCCGCGGCTGGCTTCGTCAGCGAAGTAAGGAAACAGCGGTTCATATTTCCGTCCGACCAGATCACGACCTTTGACGGTGGATTTGATCTCAAAGTCGCCGAAGTCGCCCACGCGGTCGGCTGCCAGGTAGATGTCCGCACCAAATTCGGGGTCGTGGGCCTTTACATACTCGATGTCCGGCCCGACACAGATCGCGAGATTCGATGGCAGCGTCCATGGGGTGGTTGTCCACGCCGACAGATATGCATCTTCATCAGCGAGCTTGAAGAGTACGGTGATCGAGGGATCCTGCACATCCATGTAGTTCTGGTTGGCTTCGAAGTTCGACAGTGGGGTACCCAGCGCCGTAGACACGGGCATCACCTTCACACCCTGGTAGATCAAGCCTGCGTCCCACAGTTGCTTGAACACCCACCACAACGACTCCATGTACCAGGTATCCATGGTTTTGTAGTCGTTGTCGAAATCCACCCATCGGCCAAGCCGGGTGATGGTGTGGCGCCACTCCCCCACGTAGCGCTGCACGATGGACCGGCACTGCTTGTTGTAGCCGGCCACCCCCATCTCCTCTACCGCCTGCTGAGCGGACATGTTCAGCTGTTTGTCAATCTCGTGCTCGATGGGCAGGCCGTGGCAGTCCCAGCCGAAGCGCCGCAGCACATGGCGACCCTTCATGGTCCAGTAACGCGGGACGATGTCTTTGATCGTGCTGGCGACAATGTGGCCGTGATGCGGGAGACCGGTGGCGAAAGGCGGCCCGTCGTAGAAGATATAGGGTTTCTTCTCCCGGGTGTTCTCCAGGGTCTGTTGAAATATCTGCCCCTTCTCCCAGAAATCCAGGATCTGGTGCTCCATATCCACAAAGGAGAATGTCGGGCTGGATTGCGCAGGCTCGGCCATGATCGTGCGTGTGTTCAAAAACGGCCGCGAATTGTAACGCCATTGCGCGCCATTCCGTAGGGCTCTAGGCTTGCATGTTCGCTCGGCGACACCTTGCCGGACAGCGACTTACCCAACAACAACGGAAACGAAAGGGAACATCATGGAATTCGGAGCCGTCTTTCCGCACAACGAGATCGGCAACGATCCCGGCGCCATCAAGGCCTATGCCCAGGGGCTAGAAGCGCTGGGCATCACGCACCTGTTGATCTACGATCATGTGCTTGGTGCTGATCCCAATCGGCCCGGCGGCTGGACCGGCGCATACGATAAAGACGTTGCCTTTCACGAGCCCTTCACCACGTTCGCCTTCATCGCCGCGGTTACCGAGAAGCTCGAGATGATCACCACAGTGCTCATCCTGCCCCAGCGCCAGACCGTGCTGGTTGCCAAGCAGGCGGCCGAGGTGGCCGTGCTGTCCAACAACCGCTTCCGGCTCGGTGTCGGCACGGGTTGGAACAAGATCGAGTACGACGGCCTGAACGAGGTGTACGGCAATCGCGGCAAACGCCAGGCAGAACAGGTGGAGCTGATGCGTAAGCTGTGGAGCGAAGACAGCCTGACGTATCGGGGCAACTATCACAGCATCGATGCCGCGAGCATCAAACCGCGGCCCAGCAAACCCATTCCGGTATGGTTCGGCGGCAGCGCAGCAGCCCTGCTCAAGCGCTGCGGCGAGCTTGGTGACGGCTGGATCCCGCTCATGGGCGCTAACGCCAAGGCTCGGGAGTGTCTGGACACCATTCGCGCGCACCGCGAGGCCGTGGGATTGACCTGGGACGGTTTCGGAATTCAGGCCCAAGCAGCGTACGCGGGCGGCACGCCGGAACGTTGGGCATCACATGCAGGCAAATGGCGGGACATGGGTTGCACGCACCTGGCGGTTCATACGCACAACGCAGGCGAGACCGACGTCGATGGACATTTGGCGCGGATACAGGAATATCTCGACGCGGTTGGCTGATAGGCGTAGCGGGCGGCACCGCCAGCCCAATTACTCATCCACTGCCTGCAGAATATCCCCGCCAGGTTTCGGACCTTCCGGCGCCGGAACTTCCACAATCCGCTCCGGCACATCGTCGTATTCGAGCTTCAGCGCGCGACACATCGTGGCGTGCATGTCGTACATGCAGGTGATGTAGGTCAGCTCCAGGATCTCCTCATCATCCAGGTGAATCTGCAGCGCCTGGAACAGACCATCGGGCGTGCGCCCACCCTCTAGCACGAGACAATCGGTGTACGCGAGCACGAGACGTTCTATCACGTCGAAACAGTCGGCTGCCTGCCAATGCGGGATCGCCTCGATCTGTTCTTCGCTGAAGCCGAGATAACGCATGGACTTGCAGTGTTGCGAGAACACGAACTGACTACCGCGCGCGTAACCGGCACGAGTCTGGCCCAGTTCACGGAGCTTGGCATCCAGCTCACGCTTGTCGCTGCGATAGAGTTGAAATCCGGCGACCGCATGATCGAAACAATCCGGGACCACTGCGAACACCGTCCACCAGTCTCCGGGTGTCCCGGTGTCGGTGCCAGGCTCTGCCACCGGATCACGATCTCCAAACAAAGCCCCGTACA
>SMVA01363323.1_pt1 | contig 10483 bp, 10 predicted proteins | sample 2456451 | NCBI WGS metagenome assembly SMVA01 (sample SAMN11095933, study PRJNA526329) | marine sediment metagenome | biome: Marine sediment; feature: Surficial sediment; material: Deep marine sediment; isolation source: Hadal surficial sediment | place: Pacific Ocean | collected 2014-05 | depth...
CGCGATACTCGCGAAGACCCCCGACAAACGATAGTAGGCGACGGTGAACACGAGCACGCAGACCAGACCGATCAGGCAGGCACGAGCGCCGCTCTCGATCGAGTCCCGCCCGAGGCCGGGCCCGACCGTACGTTCTTCTTCGATCACGACCGGGACCGAAAGCGAACCGGCACGCAGGATCACGGCGAGGTCCGCGGCCTCTTCCGCGGTGTAGTTGCCCTCGATCTGGCCGCGGGTCGAGATCCGGCCGCGCACATTCGGGGCGCTGTACACCTCATCGTCGAGAATGATCGCGAGCGGCTTGCCGATATTCGAAGCGGTCAGTTCGCCGAAGATCTCGCCGCCGGCCGGATTGAAGCGAAACTCGACGATCGGGCGCTGCTGCTGATCGAATTGCAATCGCGCATCCTCGAGATAGTCACCGGTGATGTCCGCGATCCGGGGCACGAGATAGACTGCGATGACCGCCTTCGAGTCGGGATCGACCTGAGGCACGATGACCCGATCGGGTCCGATGCCGTCTGGATATCGCGCGCGCAACTCCTCCTCGGTGTTGTCCGAATCGATCACGATTTTGAACTCGAGAAAACCTGTGGTCTCGACCAGTGCTCGGGCGCGCAGGCGATCGATCTGTTCACCCGGAATCTGCACGAGTACACGATCATCGCCCTGCCGGGTGACCACCGAATCCGGCACGCCGGTCTGGGGATCGTCGATGCGACGACGCATCACTTCGAGGACCTGGGACATCGTCCGCTCGCGCACATCCTCCTGCCAGTCCTCGGTCAGTCGGTACCGGAGTTCGAACCCCTGCCCGCCCGCGCTCTCGAGAACGTTCGTGTCGTCCGCCTCACCGATCGTCTTCGAACGGTCGCCCTCGCTTGCCAGCACCAGCACCAGCTGATCGCCCTCGATGGCGGTCGATGCGAGCGTGATGTTCTTGTCCTTGAGGCGCTCCTCGATCGACTTGCGAACGAATTCGAGTTCCCGGGTGATGGCTTCGTCGAGTTCGACCCCGAGGACCCAGTGGATCCCCCCTCGCAGGTCGAGCCCGAGGCGGAGCCCGTCGTCCGGCCAGAAATTGCTCTCGACGCGCTCGGCCTTCGGGACGAAGTTGGCCACCGTGAGGAACGTGAAGAGGACGAGCAGCGCCGCGATGCTGAGTGCCTTGATACGAGTCGAACCATCCACGATGCCTTACTCCCTTGCCCTAACTCTTCGTGCTCTGGGCACTTTTGGCGCCCTTGCCGGTGCTGGCGGTCTTGCTGTCCGAATCGGAGGCGTCTCCGGGGGCCGACTGGCCCGCCTTCGTCAACTGATCGACGCGGCTGAGGCTGACCCTGAGCTTGACCTTTTCGCCGCGGACCCGCGCGACCTCCACCTCGAGAATTTCGCCGTCGACGGCGCTGACCTTCCCGTGGATTCCCCCTTGCGTCACGATCTCATCGCCCTTGGCGGCCGTACTCAGGAACGTTTCGCGCTCCTTCTGCTTTTTCTGCTGTGGGCGGATGACGAGCATGTAGAAGATGAGGAAGATCGCTCCCATCATCAGGAAGAAAGAGAGGTCCGCGCCTCCGGGCTGCGCCTGGAGCAGAACAAAACCAACCGAACTCATCTCACCTCTCCTCCACGAACCCCATCACGGGCTGCGCCAAAAAAATGCCCGGGCGCGGCGACTCGCCGCGAAATCCAGTTCTCGAGGCGGGTGCCTGGGTAGAAGCGCGCGAGGATACGCTGATACGACACCCCGCGCTCAGCCAGCGCCCGCGCCCCCCATTGGCTCATCCCGACGCCATGGCCATGACCCGAACCCACGAAAGCAAATCCCTGCGCGGTCGCGCGCACGTCGAAGAGCGTGCTCCGCAATCCCAGACTCCTCACGAAACCCTTCAAACGGGAATCGCTCAGCTCGACGGTCCGGACTTCTCCCCTGACTTCGATGCGTCCGACCCGACCGCTCGTCGTTCGCCGGGTGACGGCCACACCCCGCAGCGGACCCACGTCGATACCGGCTGCACTCAGCACATTCGATAGATCCTGCGCCGAGAAGACCGTGCGCCAATAGGTGTGCGGCGCATCGTCCTCTTCATCGACCTCCACCACGCGCAGGTAGGGAAGATCGCGGCCCCAGACTTCGCCGGCGCTGGCCGTTCGACCCCCGGCCGTCGAATGGAACACCGCCAGGATAGGCTCTCCGCGATACGTGAGGACCTCGCCCTTCGTCGCGCCCGCCGCAGAACGGGTCTCTGCAGTCTCCGCCTTGATGCCGCGGTAGACCTGACTGGACTCCGTCGCTCGAACATCCCAATCCGAATTGCGCCGTTTTGCAGCCTCGTGCAGAACGTAGGTCCGGGCGGCGACGGCCTGGGCCCTGAGCGCCTCGCGGGGCCAGCTCGGGGACATCTCACCGCCCACCGTCGAAGCGACGTACGCCTCGAGGTCCACGCGATTCAAGACCTGAATCCGACCGGCCTCGGCCCGTACAGCGATTCGTCCGCGAACCGTTCGAGATCCCACGCGAAAGGGGCCCGTACCGCGCGGGGACCAGCGAGTCCCCACCGCGCGACCGCCCACCACGAGCCCCTCGGCCACCGCGCGAACCTCCTCCGCCGCGTCGGCTGAACCGATACGGACCGGTTTCGTGCTGTCGTAGATCAGCACGCGAACCTCAGCCGGGTTGCCCGCTCGCGCGGTCGCACAGCCGAACAATCCACCGCCACCACCCAACAGCACGACGGCGATCAGGCCGGCCCACCTGGCCCGCTGGCCGCGAGGTCCACGCCCTCGCCAACGCTTGCTCGGCACCTCTTACCCCACTCGTCCCCAGCGACTGTATCGGCCGGCCGTCATTTTTTCGGACAGCGATCGCTCCGGGCGCCCCGGCTCGCGGATCCTGCTGCCCGTGCGTCTGCCCGACATCGATCGTTCGTCCGTTACAGAAACGCTCTACAGATCTTTTCGAATCGCCTCGGCCTTGTCCGTGAGCTCCCACGGCAGCCCGACATTCTCGCGGCCGAAATGACCGTGGTACGAAGTCTTGCGGTAGATCGGTCGACGCAGGTCCAGCGTCTCGTCGATTCCGCGCGGCGTCAGATCAAAATGCTTTCGTACGATCTGCTCGAGGCGATGTCGATCGAGCGGGCTGGTACCGAAGGTGTCGACTCGGATCGAAACCGGATCGGCGACACCGATCGCGTAGGCGAGCTGAACCTCGGCACGCGTGGCCGCCCCGGCAGCGACGAGATTCTTTGCGACATAACGTGCGGCATAGGCCGCGCTGCGATCGACCTTCGACGGGTCCTTGCCCGAAAAGGCGCCACCGCCATGCCGACCCATTCCACCGTAGGTGTCTACGATGATCTTGCGTCCGGTCAATCCGGCATCACCCATCGGTCCACCCACGACGAATCGGCCGGTCGGATTGACGTGGAAAATCGTGTCGTCATCCAGCAACTCCGCCGGGAGCGTCTCTCGAATGCACTTCTCGATGATGTCCTTGCGAAGCTGCTCATGCGTCACATCGGGCGAGTGCTGAGTGGAGAGCACGACGGTGCCGATCCGCTGGGGTCGTTCGTCGTCGTCATACTCGACTGTGACCTGACTCTTCGCATCAGGTCGCAGATAGTCGAGTTCGCCGCTCTCGAGCAATTCGCGTTGGCTCTCGATCAACTTGTGCGCATAACGAATCGGCGCAGGCATCAGTTCCGGCGTCTCGTCGCACGCATACCCGAACATCATCCCCTGATCGCCCGCACCCTGCTCTTTGTGGAGCCCTTCACCTTCGCTCACACCCTGGGAGATATCCGCACTCTGTTTGCCGAGCGCGACCTGAACCGCACACGTCGTCGCGTCGAAGCCCATGTCCGAGCTCGTGTAGCCGATATCGTGTATGACGTTTCGGACCACCGTCGGGATGTCGACCTGGGCTGAGGTCGTGACCTCGCCGCAGACGAGCACGAGACCGGTCGTCGTCGCGGTCTCACAGGCAACCCGTGATCTCGGGTCTTGGGCCAACATCGCATCCAGAATCGCGTCGGAAATCTGGTCGCACATCTTGTCCGGATGTCCCATGGACACGGACTCAGAAGTGAACATCAAGGGCGATCCCATCGAGGCCTCCAATTCATTGAGCGCCGCAGGGTAGGCGTTTGATCCCCGGGGATCAAACACGAAAGGGCTCGTATTCCGGCTTTTCGAGGGGCGGGGGCGGGCGCTGCCTACGGGCACTCTGGGTCGGAGGGACTAGACCCCGCCGGCGGCCAATTCTTCCTCGTCGGCCTCGATCAGCGCGCCCAACTCCATGACCGCCTGCTCGGCATCCACCCCGACCGCCCGAACCCGCAGCGTCGTCCCCTGAGTCGCCGCGAGGCACAGGATCGAGAGCACACTCGACCCGCTGACCCACTCGTCGCCGCGCCCGAGGGTGACCTCGCATTCGAAGCGGCCGGCGATCGAAGCCAACCGTCCGGCCGGGCGCGCATGCAGTCCGAGTTCGGATCGAACCGTGAACTGCATCTCGACGGTGGAGGCCTCGCTCATACGTCCCCTTCCGGAATCAGCTCGCTCGCGACCGAAATATTTCGCTGGCCGTAGGCCTTGATGAACGTCGCGAGCTCATCGAGAGGCTTCTCGTCCGTCAAAGTTGCGAGCTTGATGAGCATTGGCAGGTTCATCCCGGTCACGACTTCGACCTGGTGCTCGTCGTGAAAGGAGAGGCTCATATTGGATGGGGTGCCACCGAACATATCCGTCAGGATCAGGACGCCATCGCCCTTGTCGGACGCCTTCAGCCCCGCCGCGATCGCCCCGCGCACTTCCTCGACGGGCATTTTCGGATCGACCGAAACCGCAGTCCACTCGGGCGCCTCCGGCAGGATCAGACGCAGCACCTGCAGGAATTCCTCGCCCAATCGATAGTGGGTCACGACCAGGACACCGATCTTCAGATCATGTGCCGCATTCGAGCTTCGTGAGGATTGCGACTGATCCGTATTCTTTCGAGCTGTCTGATCGACTGTCAAAGGGGTCTCTCCACGTCTCGGTGAGAGACGTTCACCTCGCGGCCCTGCTCGCGCAAGCGTCCCGCGATCGCTTCGGCCACAGCGACCGAACGATGTCGGCCGCCGGTACATCCGACGCCAATCGTCAGATACGCCTTGCCCTCTTCATCATAGAAGGGGAGCAGGTAATCGATGAATCCATCGAGCCGGCCGAAGAACTCCCGGCCGCGCTCGCTCTTCACAACATAGTCTGCGACCGCGGTTTCGAGTCCCGTGCCCGCGCGCAGGGATTCCTCGAAATATGGATTTGGCAGGAAGCGCACATCGAAGAGCAGCTCGACCGCGCCCGGGGTGCCGTGGCGGTACCCGAAGGAGATGAGATTGATCACGGTCTCACGGCCGGCCCCCGAGACGTGCCGAACGATGGTGTCCTTCAGCTGATGGACGTTGAGCGTCGTCGTGTCGATAATCAGATCCGCCAAGCTCACGACCCGATCGAGCAGGCTGCGCTCGCGCTCGATTCCATCGAGTACCGTGCCCCCGGGCGAGAGCGGGTGCACCCGACGGGTCTCGCGGTAGCGCCGCTCGAGCGTTTCATTCGAACAATCGAGAAAGATCACTTCGACGGATGCGCCCTGGGCTCGCAATTCGGAAACGACCTCCGGGAAGCTCTCGAGAAAATCCTTTTCACGCGCGTCGAGCGCGAGGGCGATCTTTTCGATCGAAGTCGAGGCGGTGATGCAGAGGGCCAGGAATTGCGGCACGAGCTGCACGGGGAGATTGTCGACGCAGTAGAACGAGAGATCCTCGAGCGCCGCCATCGCCGTCGTCTTTCCGGATCCGGAGAGACCACTCACAAATACGATTTGTTGTGAATTCGCGCTGATCACCCGTCCTCCCCCGCTTCGGATGCCCCGCCCGTGAGGATGCCACCCCGCACACGTAATCGCTCATCCAGACGACGTGCGGCGTTGATCCCCTGCTGTCGGAGCTGCCAGTCGCGAATCGCGAGTTCGACGAGGGTCGCGAGGTTGCTCGCCGCATGCACGGGAAGGCGCACGGTCGGGATTTTGATCCCGAGCAGCGTCTCACGCTCGCGCTCGAGGCCGATTCGCTCGAATTGCGCTCCCGACCCCCCATCCTCGAGCCGAACCACGAAGCCCACTTCACATTCGTCCAGTGTGGCGTCGGCTCCGAAGAGATCCGCCACGCTCATCAACCCGAGCCCGCGCACCTCGATGAAATGACGGATGTGCTCGGGGGCCCAGCCCGTCAGAAGTCCGGCCTCGGAATCGGCCCGCAGTCGAACCACATCGTCCGCGACGAGCCGCTGCCCCCTCCGAACGAGCTCGATCACACACTCGCTCTTGCCCACCCCACTGGGCCCCAGGATCAGGACACCGATCCCGGAGACCTCGACGAGAGATCCATGGATCTGATCCGTCCGCCCGACGCTCGCCGGAGGATCGTCTGTGGAACTGGGAGATGCTGCGTCGGACACTGGTTCCTCTCCCGACCGACGGCCGGAGGATTCGGCCGCCCGAGGCCGACACGCTTGAGTACCGGGGGGGGCTCGTCGTGGCACCGGCGGAGAAATGGGCGGGGGCGAACCCGGTTCTGCCAGACGGGTCAACCCCCGGGCGCAAGCCCGCGAAGCAACCCTCAGAACTTCGCGTCTTCTTCTTCGATAGCACGAAAGATCTCATCGAGATCTGTCGCGCCGAGCAGCCTCGCGCGGAAGCTGGCATCGCGGAAGAACCGCGAAATTCGCGCGAGGGCTTTGAGATGCTGTCCACCGGATTGTTCGGGCACCACGAGCAGGAAGAAGAGTTGCGTGGGCTGGCCGTCGATCGATTCGAAGTCGACACCACCGGTGCTCCGAGCGAAGGTCGCGACGAGCCGATCGAGCCCCTGGACCTTCCCATGGGGAATCGCGACGCCCTCCCCGATCCCGGTACTCTGGAGCGCCTCACGCTCGCGGAGAACCGTCAGCAATCCATCACGATCGAGCGCGGGCTCGGCCGCAGAAAGCGCACCTGCGAGTTCCGCGAGGAGGTCGTCCTTGGCGGTCGCGGTCAAGTCGAGGATCGAGGCCTCACGCACCAGAATGTCAGTGATTTTCATCGGGGCTCCAAGCTGCGGCCGCACTCTATCCCAGCCCGCACGCCTCTCGCTATCCCCAAAGCGGACCTTCTTTCCAAAGCAGCACGTCTTTCAGCAGACCTGCCGGCGCTTGGTCGAGGAGAGGATATCCATTGCCTCGCGGTATTTCGTCACGGTGCGGCGAGCGATGTCGATATTGGCGGCCTTCAGCATCTCGGCGATCCGTTGATCCGACATCGGACGCACCGGATCCTCGTTTTCGATGATCTTGCGGATCTTCTCCTTCACGCTCTCGCTGGCCAGCGCCTCACCGCCGTCGAAACGACCGATGCTCGAGTTGAAGAAATATTTGAGCTCGAAGATGCCCTGCGGTGTGTGCACATATTTATTGGTGGTCACACGGCTCACCGTCGACTCGTGCATCTCGATATCGTCGGCCACATCACGCAGATTCAGCGGCTTGAGATGCGCGACCCCGTGCTCGAAAAAGTCTCCCTGATACCGAATGATGCTCTGCATCACTTTGTAGATCGTTCGCTGGCGCTGGTGAATCGACTTGATCAGCCACACCGCAGAGCGAACCTTTTCGTGGACGTAGCTCTTGGTGTCCTTCTCGGCGAGCTCCGCGCTCTGGGTCGGATTCGAGGGGGATGCCCCCGCGCCCCGATTCTTCTTGGATAGGACGTCGCGGTAGATCGAATTGATCTTCAGCTTGGGCAGGCCGTCTTCGTTCAAGAGGACGTGAAAGTCATCGCCGATCTTGTACACGAAGATATCGGGTGTGATGTAGACGGGATCCTCGCCACCGAAGCCGCGCCCCGGACGCGGCTCGAGCCTGCCGATCACGCGGGCTGCCTCCGCCACTTCCTGGATCGTCGCTCCCGTCACCCGTGTCAGACCACGGAAGTCGCGCTTCTGGAGCAGCAGGATATGTTCGTCGATGAGCGTGCGAACGAGTCCCTCACCGACCTCGAGCCGGTCGATCTGCAGCAGCAGGCATTCGCGCAGGTCGCGGGCGGCGATGCCCACCGGATCGAGTAGCTGGATTGCCGCGAGCACACGCTCGACGTCGTCCTCCGCGGCCCCCGCCTGACACGCGATTTCCGCAACGCTCGATCGCAGAAAGCCGCGATCGTCGATGTTGCCGATGATCCAGCGGGCGATCTCGAACGAGGCCTCGTCGAGGTCGGTCACCTGAAGCTGCCACTCGAGGTGCTCGCCGAGGCTGGGGCGTCGGGTATAGGTCGCTTCGATCGAGGGACGATCGTCCTCGCCGGAAACCACGGAACTCTCGAGACCGGTCAGCGGGTGGCTCTCGATATATTGTTCCCATTCGACGTCCGCGATCTTCTCGGCGTCGGTCGGACCGACCTCCTCCGCGCCGGTGCCGTCGGACATGCCCTCCGCCGAGAGATCGGCGCCGGAGAGCGGCTCGTCGAGGGACTGATCCAGGTCGCTCGAATCGTCGTGTGTCGCGTCCGCGCGCTCCGCTTCAGTCTCCTCCTCGACATCGGATTCCTCGAGAACGGGGTTCTCCTGAAGCTCCTGCTGCACCAGGTTGACCAGCTCGAGCTGGTTCAGCTGCAACAACTTGATCGCCTGCTGCAGCTGAGGCGTCATCACCAGCTGCTGCGTGATCCTGAGTTGTTGTTTCAGCTCGATGCCCATGGAGTCGAGTTCCTCGTTCACGCTTCCGGCGCGCGCTTCACTTTGCCTGATCTACTTCGCGTCCTCTCGGCTCAATCTCTTGAGGCCAAGCTGCGACAGTGCGCTCACCCGCTTGCCAGAAGGACGGTCACCGGCAAACCGGTAGCAGAGTCCCTCGAGACCCCTGCGATGCCATTCCCTCATGCTTGCGACGCGCCGCGATCATTTCAGACTGAAATTCTTTCCGAGGTAGACCTCGCGAACCTCCGGATCCTCGGCGATTTCCGCGGGTGTACCCAGCCGAAGGATCCTTCCGTCCTTGATGATGTAGGCGCGGTCACAAATCGACAACGTCTCGCGGACATTGTGGTCCGTGATGATCACACCGATATTCCGGTTCTTCAGCTGCTCGATGATCTTCTGGATGTCCATCACCGCGATGGGATCGACGCCCGCGAAGGGCTCGTCGAGCATCATGAACTGTGGATCGAGAACGAGCGCTCGGGTGATCTCGACGCGACGGCGCTCGCCGCCGGAGAGATCCGCACCCTTGCGGTTCGCTTTGTCCGTCAGCCCGAGTTCCGCCAGAAGTTCCGCGAGACGTTCCTTGCGGCGCGCGCGATTTGGCTCGACGGTCTCGAGAATCGCGCCGACATTATCGGCAACGCTGAGCTTGCGAAAGATCGAAGCTTCCTGCGGCAGATAGGTGATGCCCATGCGAGCGCGGCGATACATCGGCAATTCAGTGATGTCCTCGTCTCCGAGAAAGACCCTGCCTTCGCTCGGGCGAACACTGCCCGCCATCATATTGAAGGTCGTCGTCTTGCCCGCGCCGTTCGGGCCCAGCAGACCGACCACCTCGGCACTTCGGACCTCCAGATCGATCCCGCACACCGCTTCCTTATCGCCGTACCGCTTCACCAATCCCGAAGCCGCAAGCACGCTCACATCACACCTCGCACGGACACGCAGGGCCGCTGGGAGCCACCCGACGGGCGAATCACGATCGACGCCGCCCCTTCGACGCGGGCGCGGTCCGCCTGAAGATCGAATTGGATCGACTCGCCCCGCACGGTGTCACAGCCCTGGACGAGTTCGGCGTGCCCGGTGCACCTCAATTGCTGCGCCTCCCGCAGGTAGACCGCCCGATCGCATCTTGCGCGGCGGTCGCCCTGGTCGACGTAGACCCTTCCGCGCGCCACGAGTTTTTCGGGCTCCGACTCGCCCTTTCGATAAAACGCTTCGAGATGATCACTGCGCAGGGTCACGTTGCCCTGGCGAACGTACACATTGCCCTTGAAGACGATTTCCCGCCCATTCTCACCGCTGATGATCTCGGCCTCTTCCGCCTTGATCTCGATCGGGGCACGGTTGTCGAAGCCCGCTCGATCGAGACCCGCATCGAGTCCGCGGCCGGCGCCCGGCGTCGCAACCCCGTCGCCCGAATGCCCAGCCGCTGGGTCCCGGGGACCGAGTCCAACCGTGTGAAGCGAGTCCTGCCCGCCCTCCTCGACCGAGGGCTCCGAGTAGTCGAGGTCCTCGAGGATCGCGGAAGCCAACTGCGCGCCTGCGCCCATCAGGTTCCGGGGACTCGCAACCACGCTGTGATGTCGCGCGAGCTCTGCTCCGGAATGCCCCGACCGAACGACGATCTCGATCCGGTGTTGGCCGAGGGCATCCTCGGGCGCCTCGCTCACCGCAAGAATACGACCCACGATCACGGTCTCGACGGC
>SMVA01311884.1_pt1 | contig 10481 bp, 10 predicted proteins | sample 2456451 | NCBI WGS metagenome assembly SMVA01 (sample SAMN11095933, study PRJNA526329) | marine sediment metagenome | biome: Marine sediment; feature: Surficial sediment; material: Deep marine sediment; isolation source: Hadal surficial sediment | place: Pacific Ocean | collected 2014-05 | depth...
CACTTCCCAAAGGCTGGCCTCGCCGAGTCGGTTCGGCGGCCCGAGGGCAGATGCCCCGCTTCCTCCAACGCGGCCCTTACTTGATCCTGACCGGCGTCTCTCCTCTTGAGGCGCTTGCGGCCTCTTTTCATGCCAAGTCGATGGTTGAAACACCCCGGATTTCGGCATTCACTTTCGGTGGTCTAGTACACCACCAGGGGGATGCTTGCGCCCGGCCAGGTAGCTGACGCTCAGGCCGAGGAGGCTGGTCGCGTCGGCCCACTGGGAGTTGACCACAGGCGGAAGCCCGGTGGAGGCGGCGGGAGTCGAACCCGATCCCTTGCGAGCATGGGTTCTCAATACCCCACGCCCCTCGGGCCTCGGAAAAGGCTGACTCGCGTCTTCTGGTGATTTGCCGATCACGCAACAGCGGACACTGAAGAGGAGGGACAATGAGAGACGGCCGGGTTATCTGCCCCGCCGTCCCGCTTCAGCTTGGGTCGCCTGCTTGATCCGGGAGTGACGCGAAGTACTCGTCCACCAGTCGCCGGTGATGTTCCGCGTCCAGTCCGCCGGCCACGACCCGGGAGGCAGCGGCGATGGCCAGGTCGGCCGCCTCCTCACGCAATTCGCGGAGGGCCTGCCTCTTCTCCCGCTGGATTTCATCGCGAGAGCGGCTGAGCAATTCCTCGGCCTCCTTGCGGGCAGCGGCAACCAGGTCAGACCGCCTCTGTTCCGCATCCTGACGCGCCTTCTCCAGGACTTCACGGGCCTGGTTGCGCGCATCAGCGAGGATGGCCCGGTTTTGTTCCAGCAGGGACGCCGACTCCTTCCGCGCCTGCCTGGCTTCATCGAGGGCCTGCCGGATGGTCGTTTCGCGTTCCTTGAGAACGGCCAGAATCGGCTTCCAGGCAAACTTGCCCAGGAGGAGGACCAGCAGCAGAAAGGTCACCACCGTCCAGATCATGAGCCCTGGTTCAGGCTGGATGAGCATGCAGCTGTCTCCGAGTCGATGCCGCCGGTTTCCCGGCGGGAATAGCGAGGGTTTCGGCGCCGGCGTTTGCGCCAGCGCCGGCAACCATCACGACTTGATTGCAAGCAAGATGCAGATGGCCTCACCGAACAGGGCCACGCCCTCGATGAGTGCCGCCGCAATGATCATGGAAGTACGGATATCGCCGGCAGCCGAAGGCTGGCGAGCCGAGCCTTCCATGGCTGACGCGGCCAGTTTGCCGATGCCAAGACCCGCACCGATGGTGACCAATCCCGCGCCGATACCAGCGCCCAGATAACCGAGGCCAATGGACTCCATTCTGCCAATCCTCCTAGTGTGCCGGGTGCTGCGACATCCCGATGAAGAGAGCCGTCAGCATCGTGAAAATGTAGGCCTGAATAAAGGCCACGAAGATCTCAAGACAATAGATGAACAGTGCGAAGGCCACCGAAGCCGGGGCCACATAGACAGTTTTCAGGATGAAAATAAGTCCGAGAAGGGAAAGGATGACCACGTGGCCCGCAACCATGTTGGCGAAGAGTCGCAGGGTCAGAGCGATGGGCTTGGCAACGACACCGACCAGCTCAACGACAATGATGATGGGCACGTAGAGGGGCAGGATCCACCCCGGGATACCCTGGGGTATGGGACAAAGAGCCTTGACATGCCCCACCAGGCCATTCTCCCGTACGCCTGACGCCTGGATGAGCACAAGGGAGAGAATGGCCAGCCCCGCGGTGACATTGAGGTTGCTGGTGGCGGTGACCCCATAGGGGATAAGACCGGCCAGATTGGCAAAAAGGATGAACATAAACAGGGTGCAGAGATAAGGCGTGAATTTTTCCGGGTTCGTCTGAATGTTCTTGCCGGCCAGCTCGTCGCGAACGAACGCCACCAGCGCTTCGAGGACATTGCCCAGTCCTCTGGGGACCAGCCCCACCTGACGGACGCCAACCATGACAACCAGGAACATGATGGCGCCGGAGATCCAGACCCACACCACATGCTTGGTGGGTGACATATCAATGCCGCCGACAATCCACCCCTGGGGCAGGTTCACCACACCGAACGGCGTCTCCAGTTCGTGCCCGTTCACGATGTGGTGCAGGAGGTCGAACTCTCCCTCCGTTGCCTGGTGGGACGCGTTCTCATGTGAGGCCTCAGCCTGCTCACCATGACCGGCCTGGGCTTCGTCCATCACCTCTGTGGACGCGACCTCAGGGCCCTGTGCAGCAACGGCCGGCGCCACCAGCAACCCGGCGGCCAGCAGGAGGAAAGCGGCCGCCGCTGTCCCCTGATGCCCGCCACTACCACGGGCGCGGTGAAGACCGGCCACTTCAAGAACCTGGTAGGCGACATGAGAGGCGAAGAGAGCTGCCAGCAAGGCCCCGATCGAGAAGGTCCCCGTCAAGGCCGTCACCACGATGACCACCCCGTAAAGAAACATCCGCAGGGCGAGCCCACCGAAAACGCCACCCAGAAACACCGAACCCGATCTGGAAAAAGTCCGGCGCAGGATCATCCACCAGGAGATGCTCCCGATCGCGGCTGTCATCACACCCGTCAGAAGTCCCAGGCTCAAAGATTGTCCCGCCCCCACAATTCCTGCGAGCAGACTGCTCGCCAGGCCGAGGACGAAGACCACCACCGAAATGACCAGGATGCCCCTGTCGGGCAGGCCCCCGGAGAGAGAAGATTTCAGGTCGGTGGTTGGTTGCGTCATGCTGCTGCGGTCCTCAATCCCCATCCGGCTTGCGCCGTCGTTCTTCCTGGGCCGCCAACGTCTGAAAGACCGCGACAAAGCCGATTCCTATGCCCAGAAAAATTCCTGTCAGGGTAAGCCATGGGCCGGTTCCGAGCCAGCGATCCAGGTAAACGCCACCAACGGTTCCCGCCCCAGTGGAAATCGCGAGAACCAATCCCAGCCCCATGTAGGGGCCCAGTTCTTTCAGCGCTGCAGGTACTGAGCCAGACTCAGTCTCCCCCTTCTTGTTCCTGTCTTTTTCTGCCTGGATGGGATTGTTGTTCATACCGGCAAGGTTCGACGACTACCCTCCAGCGGTCGGCAATCCTAGCAGACCACTGGCCTTGAATCCACCCCGTCCTCCCCCCCCTCGAAGGGTACGGGCCAGGCCGCGCGCAACCCGCGAATTTCAGCCTGGTGGGTGAGAGCCCTGTTCAACCCTGCCAGGGCAGCATTCTCAGATGAGCGGCCCCCTGAGCCGCCAGATCAAGAAAAGGCTGGGGGAAGACGCCGATCAGCAGGGTAAAGCCCATGGCCATGACCACCGTGGCGGTCAGGACGCCGGAAACCGGCTCCTGCTCTTCGCCCTCCGGCGCCGGGCGCATATACATGGCCACCACCACTCTCAGATAGTAGTAGGCGGAGACCACGCTCATGGCCACGCCGATGACCGCCAGCCAGGCCATGTCGGCGCGAATCGCGGCACCGAACAGGTACCATTTCCCGATGAAGCCTGCGGTGGCGGGGATGCCGGCCAGGGAGAGAAGGAAGACCAGCATGGCAAACGCCAGCATCGGTCGCCGGCGGGCCAATCCGGCGAAGTCCTCTATATCTTCGCCTGATAGCCCGCGTCCCCTCAGAGCTGCCACCACGGCCAAAGCGCCCACATTGGTGAAGGTATAGACCAGGGTGTAGATCAGAACGGACGCCACGCCGAAGCGATAGAGATCGTCCCCACGTCCCGCCATGGCTCCCGCTCCGGACCCGGTCAACTGGGAGCCCACCGCCACCAGCCCCATGAGGATATAGCCCACATGCCCGATGGAGGAATAGGCAAGCATTCTCTTGACACTGGTCTGCAGCAGGGCGGTCACGTTCCCCAGGATCATGGAAGCAGCGGCAAGGACCACCAGCAGAGGCACCCAGACATCGGTGACCTGGCTCCCCCACAAGCCCCCGGCAAAGATGCGCAGCATGGCAGCCAGAGCAGCCGCTTTGCCGGCCGTGGAGATGAATGCCGTGATGCCGGTGGGGGCGCCCTGGTAGACGTCGGGTACCCATTGATGGAACGGCACGGCTGCCACCTTGAACCCGAACCCGGCGACCATCAGGACCACACCCAGCGAGAACAGGCCCCCTCCGGCCCTGCCGGCATCCAGCGCTCCGCGGATGGCCGGCAGGTAGGTCGAACCTGTGGCACCATAGATGAGAGACATGCCGTAAAGCAGGATCCCCGTGCTGAAACTACCCAGCAGAAAGTACTTGAGGGCGGCCTCGGATGAACGGCGGCTGCTTCTGAGATACCCGCAAAGGACATAGCTGGACAGAGTCATGAGCTCCAGGCCAAGCCAGATCACCAGCAGGTCCAAGCCTGACGTCATGAACATCATGCCGGCGGTGGCGAACAGGATCAGCGCGTAGTACTCACCGGTCTGGGCATCATCCTGCGGCAACAGGTGCAGGGAGATGCCCATGGCCAGAATGGCCGAGATGAGAAATACCACGTCGAAGTAGAGAGCAAAGCGGTCCAGGACGAAGCTCCCGCCAAAAGCCGTGGGCGCAGCAGCAGGGTCGCTGCGCACCCAGATGCTCACCACCAGCGCCAGAGTCGCCACGGCCACAAGCAAGGCCAGAGGTGCCGACACGGCTCCACGCCGCCGCGCCCAGAGGTCCGGCATCAGGACCAGGGTCGCACCGATGACCAGAGCCAGACTCGGGCCCAGGGTCAGCAAATCGGCCGGCTGGAAGACGGGGCCGGGCATGACCCTTCAGGGCCTCCCGCCGGCCGTGAGAACCTCTGCCGGTGTCGTGTCATCGCTGTCCGCAGACTCAGGCGAGACCGGCGCCAGGTCCGCCTGGCGCAGCAGCGCATCCCCTTCCCAGGTGAATTCGGCGGGCCGGCTGTTCTCCAGGGTCGCCGCGAGCTTTGCCGTGGCCGGCTCCAGCATGGCGAAGAAAGGCTTGGGATAGAGGCCGATCCAGAAGCAGAGGAGCACCAGAGGCATCAGGTAGATCCATTCGCGAATATTCAGATCTTTCAGATTCTCGTTCTCGGGGTTGTCCAGCTTGCCAAACATGGTGCGCTGGTAGAGCCATAACATATAAGCCGCCCCCAGAATAATTCCCGTGGCACCCAGAATGGCAAAGATGCGTCCTCCCAGGGCCGGCACGATCTGGAAGGCACCCGCCAGAATGGTGAACTCGCCGATGAATCCGTTGAGAGCCGGCATGCCGATGGACGAGAGCGTGAAGATCATGAACATGACGGCAAAGACCGGCATGACCTTGGAGAGGCCGCCGAAATCGGACAGCAGGCGCGTGTGGCGCCGCTCATAGATGATTCCGATGATGAGGAAGAGTGCCCCGGTGGACAGCCCGTGATTCACCATCTGCAGAATACCGCCACTGAGTCCTATCTGGTTGAAGGAGAAGATTCCCAGCATGACAAAACCCAGGTGACTCACCGAAGAGTAAGCGATGAGTTTCTTCCAGTCTTTCTGCGCCATGGCCACCAGGGCTCCGTAAATGATGCCGATGACGGAGAGCCAGAGGAGAAACTCGGCGTAAACCCAGGCCGTGGCCGGCATGAGGGGCAGGCTGAAGCGCACGAACCCGTAGGTGCCCATCTTCAGGAGGACGCCGGCCAGGATGACCGATGCCGCGGTAGGAGCCTCGGTGTGGGCATCGGGCAACCAGGTATGGAACGGCACCATGGGGACCTTGATGGCAAAGCCGATGAAGAACGTCAAGAAGACCCACCACGCGATCCCGCTCCAGGCAGAACTGGTGTCAGCCGCCAGGATCGACGCCAGGATACGCACATCGAAGGTGTTCTGCCCGACGTAAAAATAGATGGCCAGGATACCCAGGAGCATCAAGACCGACCCGGCGAGGGTATAGAGAAAGAACTTGATGGTGGCATACAGCCTGCGCGCCCCGCCCCAGATACCGATGAGGAAGTACATGGGGACCAGCATCACCTCCCAGAACACATAGAAGAGGAAGAAATCCAGGCTGCAAAAGACACCCAGCATGCCGGTCTGCAGCAACAAGAGAAAGACGTAGTATTCCTTGACCCTGTCGGTGATACAACTCCACGAACTGAGGATGGCGATGAGTCCCAGCAAGGTCGTGAGCAGAATCATGAGGGCTGAGATCCCGTCCACTCCGAGGATGTAGCGCGCCCCGATGGCCGGGATCCATTCCAGATCTTCCACGAAATTGAAGGCACCCCAACCCGAGAACAAGCCCGCCGCGTTTTCGGGGGTGGCGAAGAAGAGAGGCAGAGAGACCAGCAGATCCACACCGGCCACCAGGGTGGCAAAATAGGCGATGGCTCTCTTCTGAGCCTTGGGAAACACCATGATGATCAGCGCACCCACGAGGGGAATGAAGGTGATGGCTGAGAGAATTCCGGTGAAGTACATTTTGACTCCTTGCCCCTGTCCCTAGTTGCCGGCGGAAACCAACAGATAGAGGCTCACCAGAACAAACAGGCCGAAGACCATGCCAGCAGCATAGGTCTGCACCAGCCCCGTCTGGAAGCGTCGAAACAGATGAAACAACCCCCGCGTGATCCAGCCGATGGCATTCACCAGCAGATCGACAGCATAGCGGTCGAAGAAATACGAGACATGCGCACTGGCGACGGTCACGTGGCGGATCAGGTTCACCAGCCCATCCACAATCCAGCGATCGAACCAGTTCGACAGCCGGGTCATCAGGAAAAACCCGCCCACCACCGTGGCCCGGTACAGTTCGTCCACGTAAAACTTCTCCGCCACGAAAGTATAGGATCGCGGCACAAGCCGGGTGAATCGCCCGGGAAGATCAGGCCGTTTGACGTAAAAGAGCCATGCCAGGAGGATACCTGCCAGCCCCATGGCCACGGAAACCGCCATGAGGCCGTACTCCAGGGTGAGCGCTTCGCCATGATGGATCGCGCTGCCGGCAGGCCCTCCGGGCGCGAGGTTCTCGAGATGGGTGAATGAGGGCGCAAGATAGGCCTTCAGCCGGTTCGCTCCTCCCAGAGCCGCGGGAACGCCCACATATCCGCCCACCGCGGCCAGGACAGCCAGCACCAGGAGCGGGACAAGCATGACCCGGGGAGCTTCATGGGCATGGCTGCGAACATCATCGGTCATGCGCGGCTGCCCCCAGAAGACCATGAACATGAGCCGGAACATGTAAAACGCCGTCAGCCCGGCGGCCAGGGCCCCCAGCGCCCAGAGAACGGGATGGCCCGAGAAACCGGGACCCTGGACGTATCCGAACGCCCGCCAAAGGATTTCATCCTTGGAGAAAAATCCCGCCAGGCCGGGGACTCCCGCGATGGCCAGGCTTGCAATCAGCATGACGCCGAAGGTCCCCGGCATGATGCGCCGCATCCCGCCCATGCGCCGCATGTCCTGCTCCCCCGAGAGGGAGTGGATGACGGCACCTGCACCCAGGAAGAGGAGGGCCTTGAAGAAGGCGTGGGTCATGAGGTGGAACATGGCGGCGCCGTAGGCACCGACGCCTGCCGCCACGAACATGTAGCCCAGCTGACTGACCGTGGAATAGGCCAGGACTTTCTTGATGTCGTTCTGGGCCAGGCCCATGATGGCTGCAGCCACAGCCGTGGCCATACCGATTGTGGCCACCGTGATCATGGCTGCCGGCGAGGCTGCGAAGAGAGCAGATGTCCGGCAGACCATGTAGACACCGGCCGTCACCATGGTGGCGGCATGAATGAGGGCCGAGACCGGAGTCGGCCCGGCCATGGCATCGGGGAGCCAGACGAAAAGCGGGATCTGGGCGGATTTGCCGGTTGCTCCCACGAAGAGAAGGACCGCAATGAGGGTCATGAGGGCCGGCGGCAGGAGTCCGGCCTGTGCACTCGCCATCTCGGTCACGGTGGAGAAGTCCAGGCTGCCGAAGGTCATCAGGATCAGGAGAACGCCCAGAAGAAAACCGAAATCTCCAATCCTGTTCACCAGGAATGCCTTGCGGCCGGCGTCGGCACAGGTCAAGCCGCTCTTGAGGTCGAACGGCCGCTGGTAGAAGAAACCGATGAGCAGGTATGAGCACAGGCCCACACCCTCCCAACCCACAAACATGACCAGGAAGTTGGCTGCCAGAACCAGGACCAGCATCATCCCCATGAACAGATTCATGTAGGAGAAAAACCTGGCAAACCCTTCCTCATGGGCCATGTAGCCCAGGCTGTAGATATGAATCAGGAAGCCGACGCCTGTCACCACCAGCAACAGAAGGGACGCCAGGGGATCCAGCTGGAAGCCCCAGCCCACCACCAGATCGAAAGGCCTCCCTGCTGAGTCGCGGGCCTCACCCACCGACAGCCACTGCCACAGAGTGACTTCGTACCGCCGCTGCTCCAGGTTCACCTCCACACCGGGACCGGCGCTGGCTGCTGCTCTGGCCAGCATGTCCGCATCGTTGAGTTGCCAGACGGCGCCCACGCTCAGAAGAAACGCCGCCAGCACCGTGCCGCAGGCGATGGTGGCGACGACCCGGCGCGACAGAAACCGCTTGCCCAGCAAGCCGTTGACCACGAAACCGGCGAAGGGCAACAGAGGGATCAACCAGATGAGTTTCAGCATCCCGGCGTCATCCCTTCATCAGGTCGATCTCGTCGACGTTGAGGGAATCACGAGTGCGCATGAGAGCAATGACAATGGCAAGGCCGATGGCGGCCTCCGCCGCCGCCACGGCAATGATGAAGAGGGCGAAAATCTGGCCCACGTGGTTGTCATGGCCGCCGGCAGCGATGATCTGCCCGTTGAAGGCCACAAAGTTGATGGTGGCGGCGTTGAGCATCAACTCGATGGACATCATGATGATGATGGCGTTCCGGCGCGTGAGAACACCCACCACCCCGATGCAGAAAAGGATCAGGCTCAGCACCAGGTAGTGCATGGAGGTCACAGGCGCCAGCATCATGCCATTCATTCAGGCCTCCCGCCGGGCCAGGACAATGGCGCCAACGACGGCAACCAGGAGGATCACCGAAACCAGTTCAAACGGCAGAAGATAGATGGTCAGGAGTTTTGTGCCCACCACTTCCAGGTTGCCGGAAACCAGGGAAAGGTCCACCGGCCCTGCCTGGGAGCCAGGCAGGCCGCCGTCGGGCAGCGGCACGGCCTGCACCACACCTGCCAGACGGAAGGCCACGCCCACGCTGACCAGCAGAAGGCCCGCCAGAACCACGGCTGCTGAAAGGCGCATGCGGCTGCGCACGAATCCCTCAACCTGCTCCAGTTTGACCAGCATGATGACAAACAGGAACAGCACCATGATGCCGCCGGCATAGACCAGCACCTGCACCGCTGCGAGGTACTCTGCCCCCTGGAGGATGAACAGGGCGGCCACGGCAAAGAAAGTGAGAATCAGCCACATGACCGAATGGACGGCATTGGGCCGCGTCACCACCATGAGGGCCGAGACCACCACCACAAGGGCCAGAATGTAGAAGATAAAGGGCATGGGTTCCTGCGCCGTCCTCGTCGTCCTGCTGCTATTTATCGTAGATGGTCACGGTCCGCCCCTCGTGGAGATCGGTGCGTCCCGTGACCAGATCCAGCCGGTCGCTGCCGGCCAGTTCATAATCATGGCTCATGTAAATTGCTGTCAGCGGCTTGGTGGGACACGGATCCACGCACAGTCCGCAGAGACAGCAGCGCTGATAATCGATGATGAATTCCTTGAGCACCCGCCCTTTGCCGCTGGGCGCCTTCTCCCATTCGATGGCGATGCAATCGTCCGGGCAGATCTGCTCGCACAGGAGACAGGAAATACACAGCTCTTCCAGGGTCTTGGGGTCATACCGCAGACGCGGCACGCCACGGAACCTGGGGCGCAGGGGAACCCGCTCTTTGGGGTACTGAACGGTCACCTTGGCGCGGAACTGGTTGCGGATGACCACCATCATTCCCACAAGCAGCTCCCACAGAGTCAGTTTTTGGATGAATTGGGTGATTTTCATGTCCTGAATCCTTTATGCGCCCGTCTGACCCAGCCAGAGAAGAAGGGCGCCCGTCGCCATGATATTGGCCAGGGCGAGGGGCAGCAGGCATTTCCATCCGATACTCATGAGCTGGTCATAGCGATAGCGGGGGAAGGTAGCGCGAATCCAGTAGTAGAGAAAGATGAAACCCGACACCTTGATGATGACCCACATGAGGCCGGACATGAATGGCCCCCACTCCCCCGGCAGGATGTAGTTGAAAATATCCAGAAAGGCGAGCCAGCTCACATTGGGAAAGGGCCGCAACCAGCCGCCGAAGAACATGGTGGTGGCCACAGCAGAGACGATGAGCATGTTGGCGTATTCGGCGATGAAATAGATTCCGAAGCGCATTCCCGAGTACTCGGTATGGAAGCCCGAGACCAGCTCGGTCTCCGCCTCGGCCAGGTCGAACGGTGCACGATTGGTCTCGGCCACGCCGGCGATGAAATAGATCACCACTCCAATGATCTGGGGAATGAAGAACCAGAGGTGAGCCTCCCGCTGGGCTTCCACGATCCCCACCATGGAAGCTGTTC
>SMVA01367576.1_pt1 | contig 10480 bp, 10 predicted proteins | sample 2456451 | NCBI WGS metagenome assembly SMVA01 (sample SAMN11095933, study PRJNA526329) | marine sediment metagenome | biome: Marine sediment; feature: Surficial sediment; material: Deep marine sediment; isolation source: Hadal surficial sediment | place: Pacific Ocean | collected 2014-05 | depth...
CCTCTGAAACCACCAGGGCCTTTATTTCTTCGAGTTTGCCTTTTCCCACAAATGTACGTACGTCGGGCTTCTCTAGTTTTTGGGTAAAACTGTGCTTAACATCTACTCCTAAAGTGGCTGCTAATAACTCCAGCTCATCCAAATATTCCCGTACCTGTTGTTTGGTTTGCTGGTTATTGACCAGGGCAACCAATACCGCGGTTTCCTTTTGAGTGGCTGTTTCAATAGATTTCTTCAATGTTATGGAAGTGTGGTTATATATTCGATCAGGGCATCCACCTGCATGTTATTAAGCTCATGCTCATAACCTCTCATAATTCCCTTCCCCTGCAATATTCGTTCCTTCATCTCTGCTTCATCTAAAATGCTAGCAGTAATGTCTGGTGCCTTAAAAAGGCCTTTCTTGCCATCATCTCCGTGACATTCGATACACAATTTTTGGTATATTTCCTGACCCGGACGGTCATTGTTGGTAATCACTACCGGGTCTCTTTTGAACTTGTAACTCTGGGTTTCTCCTATTCCATAAACATAAATTATCAAGATTAGGGACAAGATTGCCAAAGGTTTCTTATGTTTTTTCAGTCCAATGATTCCTACCGGAATAGCAACCAATACCAGTAAAATCTTGATCCATAAATAAGGTTCGACATTTAGTTTCAAAGTAGTTAGATAGATCCCGGTAGCAAGCACCAGAATCCCAATAATTATATCCACAATCTTTGTCTTGGCACGTATTCTATCCAGTAGCTCTTTCTTGTTGGCAACCAGTAAAATCGTTTTGAACAAAATGAATAAAAGCAGCATCACCACCACGGCGACATGCAAATGGCGCATTCCAATTTCCATTTTTGGGATTATTTTAGTTTAGTTAGATAAAATTAGTGTATTCTTAGATAATATCAGGCAAAATACAGAGGTATAGTGGAATTCAATCATAGCCACCCCATGAAGGTAATTGTCTTTGTAAACACCTCCTGGAACATCTACAACTTCCGGTCAGGTTTGATCAGAGCCCTCCAAAAGGCAGGATATGAAGTACATGCCATGGCACCTGAAGATGATTACAGCCTTCAGTTGACGGCTATGGGGTGTGTTTATCACCCTGTGAAGATGAAAAATACCGGGAGCAATCCATTGCTTGACCTGGATTTAATCCGAAGGATATATAAACTGTACAGTATTATCAAACCTCAAGTCATTTTGCACTACACGGTCAAACCCAATATTTATGGGACCATGGTAGCAAAGTGGCTACAAATACCGTCCATTAGTACGGTAACCGGTTTGGGGACAGTATTTCTCACTTCCGGGAAAACCAATAGGATCGCCCGGTACCTTTATCGCAGAGCTTTCAGATATCCTCAAAAAATATACTTTCATAATCAATCCGATCTGGATGCATTTAGGGAGCTTAAACTGCTTACCAAATCAAACTATGATTTAATACCGGGGTCTGGTATAGATATAGTAAGGTTCAGTCCGGAGCTGCCACCTCTTAAACGTCCCCCATTTATATTTTTGATGATGGCCAGGCTCATTGAAGAAAAAGGAATAAGGGAATACATTGAAGCTGCTGAAATTATTCGGAATGAAGGGCTTTCTGTCCGTTGCCAATTGTTGGGAGCACCGGTACCTGACCACAAACGGGGTATTCCAATAGAGGGAATCAGTTTAGGGCAGATTGAATACTTAGGAGAAACCACCGATGTGAGGAAGTATATAAATAAGTCGCACGCGGTAGTCCTTCCGAGTTATCGGGAAGGATTGTCCAGATCACTTTTGGAGGCCGCGGCTATGGCAAAACCTATTATCGCCAGCGATGTACCAGGATGCAAAGAAGTTGTAAAAGATCAAATTAACGGGTTACTTTGCAAACCAGGAAATGCAACTGATCTTGGAGAAAAAATGAAAAAAATGCAGTCATTAAGTTCCGGTCAATTGGAAAAAATGGGTAATGCAGGCCGTAGCCTGGTACTGGAACATTTTGCTGAAGACCGGGTTATTAAAATATATCTAAATACCATCAAGAATATAGCTTAATATTGGTCCCATATGCAATTTGTTGAAACGGGCATTCGAGACCTTTGGGAGATAGAACCTGTTATTCATCAGGACCAACGTGGTTACTTTTTGGAGTCATTCCAATTGGAAAGGCTTAGGTCAACCGGTATTAATGGTCCATTTGTTCAGGATAATCAGTCATTTTCCTTCAAAGGTGTCCTAAGAGGACTTCATTTTCAAAAATCACCCCACCAGCAGGGAAAATTAGTCAGTGTTACCATTGGGAAGGTCCTGGACATTGTGGTGGATATTCGAAAATCTTCCCCGACTTTCGGTAACCATTACAGTTGTATTTTAGATGCTAAAAGACACAATATATTATATGTCCCTGAAGGTATGGCCCATGGATTTCTGGCTTTGAAAAACTCCCTGTTTGTTTATAAATGCACAGAGTTTTATAATAAGGAAAGTGAACGGGGTATTCTTTGGAGCGACCCTACCCTTAACATTGACTGGGGGATGACCGATCCAATTGTTTCAGAAAAAGATGCCAAACTGCCTTCATTTAAAGATGTTGTGGAAAAATTATAATTTTTTGTTACTTTGTATTTATTGAAAGTAAAGACTCCCTGGGATTGAATAAATGGTATATCAAATACGGCGGGTTTGTACTGATGCTTCTCGCCGTTGGTTCATGTAAAAGCTATAAGGAAAACATTCTTTTTAAAGTTGAGGATGACCAAATGGCGGAGTTGTCAAAGGTTGTAGTCGAGATTCAGGAGAATTACACAGTAGGCCCGGATGATCATCTGCAAATAGAGGTTTTTACCAACAAGGGAGAAGGGTTGATTGATCCCAATAATGCCCTTAGCAAAGGCAAAAGTACGGATATTGAAGCACGAAGGCCTTTTTATGTGGTAAAGGCAGATGGAACAATAGATCTTCCAATCATCGGTAGCACCAAACTTGGAGGCATGAACATACCTCAGGTAAATAAGCATCTCCAGGATAAATTCAGCATTTATTATAAGGACCCATTTGTTCAGACAAAATACCTGAATAAACGGGTAATCGTATTAGGGGCAACAGAAGGAAAGGTGATACCACTGGACAACGAAGGTATGAACCTGTTGGAAGTGCTGGCCCTGGCAGGCGGTGTGAACAATGATGCCAAAGGAAGTAATATCAGATTGATACGAGGAAATTTATCCAATCCACAGGTGCAAGTGATTGACCTGAGCACTATAGAAGGAATGAAAAGGGCCAACCTGGAGATTCTGCCCAATGATATTATATATATAGAGCCGGTCAGACGGCCTTTTGCGGAATCCCTTAAAGATATTGTGCCTATACTGAGCTTGTTAACATCTGTTTTGGCTTTGGTGATAGCACTGGGTCGATAACGTACAAAATAGTGACTAACCAAACTTTCGATATCGAAAAAGACAACTTTGTCGTCAGAGGACAACACTCCTACCTGGGAGGAGAAATTGATATTGAAAAGTTGCATACGGTCCTTGGTAAAAGTTGGCTTTGGATCATGCTTATAGTTTTAAGCACCAATTTAACCGCCTATCTGGTGATTCGGTGGACCAAACCACTTTTTGAAAGCTACTCCGATATAAAGCTTAACGTAAAGAAGGACGCAAATTTTCTGGGATTTCTAGAGATTAATGAGGAGCAAAACCTAAACAATATATCCGGAGAGATTGAATTAATTAAATCCAAGCTCTTTTTCGTTAAGGTAATTAAAACACTTGATCTGGATATCAGTTACTATGCTGTCGGAAATATACTTGAGGACGAAAAATATCGGAGCCCACCATTTAAGGTGGAGTACACCTTCTTGGATAACTGGGTCTATGACCAACAATTTACGGTGGCCATAAGTAATGAAGATGAATTTATTCTGGGATACCCTGATCATACTCAAATTCCTGATCAGTCTTGTCGATTCAGCCAGACCATACAAAATGAACATTTTGCCCTACGACTTACCATGAATCTTCCGCTCAATGAGGTTGATAAGGACCAACTCTACAGCTTCAAGATAAACAGTCAGAACAGTCTGCTACTGTACCTTGAAAATAACATAACCGTTGAGCCGCTTAACCTTACTGCAAATACCATCCGAATTTCTTTCAGGGACCATAATAGATATAAGGCCAGAGACTTGGTAAGTGCCATTGACACTATTTATCTCACCTATACCAAGGAAGAAAAAAATAAGGCAAATCAACAAAAGATTGATTTTTTAGACGATCAGCTTTTGCTTACCCAAAGTAAACTTCAGGACTATGAAAGCTACTTCGAAAGCTTCACTATAAGAAACAAGACCACAGACATTCAAACGGACCTAAGCAACACAATTAAGGCTATTACGGTACTGGATTCACAAAATGTAATTCTGGAAAAGAAACTGACCGGTATACAACAGTTGCAGTCCAACGTAGGTAATCAGACAGGTGCACCAGAACGACTGCTGCAGTATTCAAGTTACAATGAGGACATCAACACAACTTTATCAAAACTGGGTGATTTGGTAAGAGAACGGGAGCTTTTAAAGATATCTTACCATAAAAATACCTTTGCAGTAATTAAGGTCGACCAGGAAATTACCTTAATCCAGGAGCAGTTGGAAAGTTATTTACAGGCCCACGAAAAAGAACTTCAGAGCGAACAGATGGTGATCGGTTCCAAGAGAATGACTCTGGAAAAACGGCTGAGAACATTACCTGCTCAGGGCACCGAGTTTACCAGTAACCAGCGAAACTTCAGCTTATACGAGGAATTCTTACTTACACTAATGAAACTAAAGGCAGACTTTCAGGTAGCACAGGCAGGTACGGTTACCGACTTTGTGATCCTATCAGCTGCCGTCCTTCCAAACTCACCAGTCTCACCAAACAGGTTAATAATTTATGGTTTAGGTGTTGTAAGTGGACTAATCTTCAGCTTCTTATTTGTTGGCGTACGTTACACGTTACATAACAAAATAACCAGTCAAGCTGAACTTGAACGAATCACCTCCCTGCCCATATTGGGGTTAGTGCCAGAATACCATAAGGGGAAAATGGGTTTGAGCAAATTGATCATTGACAAAAACCCTAAGTCACCGGTGAGTGAAAGCCTCAGATCCATCCGCACTAACATGGAGTTTTTAAGAATCTCTGAGGGGCCTAAGATCATCTCGGTTACTTCTACGGTTAGCGGTGAAGGCAAGACCTTCCTGGCCATCAACCTGGGAGGTATCATTAGTTTGTCCAAACAAAAGGTCCTTCTGGTGGATATGGACATGAGACGCCCCAAGATACATCTGGCCTTCAACAACAAACCAGTGAATAAAGGCCTATCGACGATCCTAATTAATAAACACTCACTCAAAGAGTGTCTGTTACACACTAATCTGGAAAACCTCGATTATCTGCCAGCAGGGCCCACCCCTCCTAATCCTTCAGAATTGCTTATGGGTAAGGAGGTGGACCAACTATTTAAAGAGATGAAGCAGCATTACAGCACCATCATTCTGGATACACCTCCGGTAGGCCTGGTAACAGACGGAATACTGGCCATGAAAAAGGCGGATATACCAATTTATATAATCCGGGCAGATTATTCCCGAAAAGACTTTGTCAATACCTTGAATAGATTGGCGAAAACCGATAGGTTTAAAAACCTTTCCATCATTTTGAACTGCGTTCAAATTACCAGCAAAAGAGGGTATGGATACGGTTATGGTAAAGATTATTATGAGTAATTGTTTATATTAAGGTACCTGGTGATATCATTACTCCAAAAACGCAAAGTACAGAAAAGCGTACGTCCTTTGATGGTTGATATGCATTCTCACCTTATCCCTGGCGTGGATGATGGGGTTGGCACCATGGAAGAATCGCTGACTATCCTTCGAAGTATGTCTAAGATGGGCTATCAAAAAGTTATTACCACTCCCCACGTAATGAATGATTTCTACCCTAATACCACAGAGGACATCAGAAACCGTGCTAAGCAACTCCAGGTGGAAGTAGACGCCGCAGGCATTGATATAGAAGTATCAGCAGCTGCAGAATACTATCTTGACGAGTACCTTATGCAAATGTTGGAGGAAAAGAAAGAGTTACTAACTTTTGGCGATGGATATCTACTATTCGAGACCTCATTTTTAAATGAACCAGCTTACCTTCGTGAAGGGATTTTCCAGATTATTTCCAATGGGATGAAACCGGTCATGGCTCATCCAGAAAGGTATATTTTTGTACAAAACAGACCTGATATGCTTAAAGATCTGATGGATAGGGGGCTGTTACTTCAAGTCAACACCATATCCTTAAGCGGATACTATAGTAATGCTGCAAGGAAATTGGCGGAACTATTAATCGATGAAAAAGCCATAAGTTTCCTGGGAACAGATTGTCACAACAAGAAACAATTGGAAATGATGGGAGAAACCGTAGATCAAAAATATTTTGACCGGGCTTTGCAGTTAAACCTGCTAAACAACTTTCTGTAATGGCACAGCATTCGAAACAACGTAAAATAAAAGACCTCATCCGATTGTTCCGGGAACAAATGGAAGATGGTGCATTTCACTTTTTCGACATTGAAGAAGTAGAAAACTTATTTAATTATTTCACGGACCGGTCATATTATTCCAAAGCACTAAAAATTAGTGAAATCGGGGCTGAACTTTATCCATTCTCGGTTGATATGATCCTGCTAAAAAGCCAGGCACTGGTCAATCTTGAACGCTATAACCAAGCGTTTAACATTCTCGAGAACGCCATTGTTATTCAACCAAATGATGCAGATCTATTAATCATGAAGGCCAATATACTCTCGCTTAGAGAAGAATATATGGAAGCTGTTTCGGTGCTTGAACAGGCCCTGGCTTTTTCATCGAACCTGGATGACCTCTATTTTCAAATTGGACTGGCTTACCAAAATGCCAGCGATTTTGATTTGGCTATAAGATCATATAAACAAGCCATTGAAGAAAACATGCAACACGATGGGGCTTTATATGAGTTAGCGTACTGCCTGGATGTTACAGGGGCCCTGGAAGACAGTCTTGATTATTACAAGAAGTTTATCGATAGTGACCCATATTCTCATTTGGGCTGGTATAATCTGGGAATAATATACCACAAGCTTGGAAAAAACAAGGAAGCAGTGGAGGCTTATCAATATGCTTTTCTCATAAAAGAGGACTTCTCTTCTGCATATTTTAACTTGGGAAATACTTATATGAGTATGGCCCAATACAGTCAGGCTCTGGACTCATATCGACAAACGGTGGATCTTGAAGGGCCATCTGCAGAAACACATTTTTGCATGGGTGAAGCTTACGAGAAACTGGGACATTTAGATCTTGCCCTTAAGTACTACCGCAAAGCCTATAAGCTGGACAACTTTTATGACGAGGCGGCATTCGGCATTGGAAGCTGTCTGCATCAACAGGAACGATGGTACGAAGCCATCCATTTTTTCAATAAAGCCATCAAATTAAATCCTGATATTGAAAGCTATTGGATGGCTTTGGCAGATGCGGAATACAAGGTCGGAAACCTGATTTCATCTCTTGAAGCTTATCAAAAAGCCGCCTTGCTGGGGCCAGAGAATATAGATGTCTGGTTAATGTGGTCCTTCTTGTACTATGAACAGGGTGACTACCCTAAATGTTTGGAGTTAATCAAGAATGGCCTGGAAGAAAACCCTACTGAACCGAGTTTGTACTATCGTTCCGTTGCTTATTTCATAGCAGCCGGGAAATATAAGGAGGGTTTGTCATATTTGGAAAATGGTTTAATTTTGGACTTTGATAAGCACCAGGAGCTATTCGAATTTTATCCCAATCTTCAGCACCAAAAAGCACTCTTGAAAATCATTGATCAGTACCGACCTGAAAATTAAATGAACTATAAACTAACCAACATACCAGAACGTACTAAAAAACCCCGTCAGTTTGGATACACCATGGTAATGGATAAGGGATTGAGTTTAAGGGAAATTGACGACTTCCTGGAGATATGTAGTGGGCACGTTGACATTGTAAAGCTGGGGTGGGGTACTTCATATGTTACACCAAACCTAAAGGAAAAGTTAAAAAAGTACCAGGAACATAATATCCCCACTTATTTTGGAGGAACGCTGTTTGAAGCTTTTGTGGTAAGAAACCAGTTCGATGATTATTGTAAGATCCTGGATAAGTATGAGATGACCTTCGTGGAAGTGTCTGACGGCTCTATTGAACTGGAGCATCAGTTGAAATGTGACTATATTCACCGGTTAAGTGCTCAGGTTACTGTCCTTTCAGAGGTCGGGTCAAAAGATGTTGAACAAATCATCCCCCCCTATAAATGGATCAAATTGATGCAGGCCGAACTTGACGCCGGGGCATGGAAAGTTATTGGAGAAGCCCGGGAAAGCGGAAATGTAGGGTTATTTCGTTCATCCGGTGAAGTAAGAAGCGGTCTGGTTCAGGAGATCCTGACTAAGATTCCCTTTGAAAAAATTATCTGGGAAACGCCCCAAATGTCTCAGCAGGTATGGTTCATAAAACTTCTTGGCGCAAATGTTAATCTTGGAAATATTGCCCCGAACGAGGTTATCCCGTTAGAAACCATTCGTCTGGGGTTGCGCGGAGATACTTTCGACCATTTTATTAATGATTCTTCCATAGGTGAATAACCAAAAGTGCGGAAGATGAGGATACCAAAAGATTCAGTTTTCCTGTTTCTCAAAGGAATTGGGATGGGAGCTGCGGATATTATTCCCGGGGTTTCTGGGGGGACCATAGCATTTATCACTGGTATTTATGAAGAACTCATTACCAGCATTAAATCTGTAGACTTTGAAGCTCTAAAACTGCTAACATCCGGCAAGTTTTTACTTTTTTGGGAAAAGATCAATGGCAGCTTTTTAACCGTGCTGTTAAGTGGAATACTGGTTAGTTTGATCTCTCTTGCCAAGTTATTAACCAGTCTACTGGAGACCCATCCTATCCAATTGTGGTCTTTCTTTTTCGGACTGGTCTTGGTTTCTGCCTTAGTTGTTAGTAGAGACATTCGGAAATGGAAGGTAATGGTAGTAGTGAGCTTCTTGCTGGGTTGCCTGATAGCGTTTTTAATTACCCAAATAGCGCCTGCAGAAACGCCACATAGTATACCCTGGATATTCTTTTCTGGGACTATCGCCATTTGTGCTATGATTTTGCCAGGTATTTCTGGCAGCTTTTTATTAATTATGTTGGGGAAATACATATTTATTGTAAAGGCATTGACAGAATTTGATCTGAAAATTATTTTGGTGTTCTCTTCTGGGTGTTTACTTGGATTAATGGCATTTTCCCGGGTTATTAGCTGGCTATTTAATAAATATAGAGATATCACCATAGCAGCCCTTGCGGGATTTATGATCGGGTCACTAAATAAAGTTTGGCCTTGGAAACAAACGGTTTCTACCTTTATTGATCGGCATGGAGTGGTGAAACCCCTGATTCAGGAGAATATACTACCCAATTCATATCAGGCATTGGGCCATGAAGCTTTTTTATGGCAGGCCGTCCTGTTTATGGTCTTAGGCGTTGGGCTGGTAGTATTTCTTGAAAAATTAGCTATCAACCTAAAAAATGGCTGAACCTAATAAGCAATTGGGGCTTATCGGCAATCCCCTTTCACATTCATTTTCAAAGTCGTACTTCACGAAAAAATTCCGCGAGCTCGAATTGACCAATTATCACTATGAATTGTACGAACTTGAAACTATTGAAGAATTCTTGCCCTTGGTGAGGAATACGCCAGATTTGATGGGGATTAATGTCACCATTCCCTACAAGAAGGAAGTAATGTCCTTTCTGGATGAAATAAGTCCCGAAGCCGAAGCAATAGGCGCAGTTAACGTGATAAAAATCGATGGCCACAAGTTGTCTGGATTTAACACCGACTACTATGGTTTTAAAACCTCTTTGTTGAATTGGTTGCCTGAAAGATGGCAGGGAAAAGCCCTAGTTCTGGGAACCGGGGGAGCCTCATTGGCAGTGATTGCTGCACTAACGGACAGTGAGATACCATTCCAGGTGGTCAGTCGTAATAGCGGCCCTGATTTACTCACCTACGACCAGGTAAAAGTTCTTGATTTACTGGCCACTTATAAACTTGTTCTTAACACCACGCCTCTGGGAATGCAACCGCAGATAAAAACTGCCCCCGATCTTGATTATCATAAAATAGGGCCGCGGCATTTCCTCTTTGACCTGGTATATAATCCAGCTTTAACCACTTTTATGAGCAATGGTTTGTCCATGGGAGCAATGGTGAAGAATGGAATTGAGATGTTGGAGTTACAAGCTGAAAAAGCCTGGGACATTTGGACCAGGTAATTCTGGAATTAGTAAATTAAAGAATGTCGTTTCACTTAATTTCTGATTATGAACCCTCTGGGGACCAGCCGCAGGCCATCCAACAGCTGACAGAAGGTC
>SMVA01237875.1_pt1 | contig 10477 bp, 14 predicted proteins | sample 2456451 | NCBI WGS metagenome assembly SMVA01 (sample SAMN11095933, study PRJNA526329) | marine sediment metagenome | biome: Marine sediment; feature: Surficial sediment; material: Deep marine sediment; isolation source: Hadal surficial sediment | place: Pacific Ocean | collected 2014-05 | depth...
CAAGCCGTCAGCAGCCGTGTAATACATGCGAACGGATTGCGCCTTGATGGTGATTCCGCGCTCGCGTTCCAGATCCATCTTGTCGAGGAACTGGGCGCGCTTCTCCCGCACATTGAGGGAGCCCGTTGCATCGAGCAGTCGATCGGCCAACGTGCTCTTGCCGTGGTCGATGTGAGCAATGATGCTGAAGTTACGTATGCGCTGCGGATCGGTCATGGGCTCGGCTCTTCGCAGCTCGGTGTTTTCCGCTTGGACAGAACCTCGGTGAAATATTCGCACGTCCTGCGCAGACCTTCCTCAACCGAGACCGTTGGCTCCCATCCACCCAGAACCTTCTGGGCGAGCGTGATGTCCGGCCGCCGCACCTTGGGGTCGTCGGGGGGAAGCGGCATCATTTCGATCGGACTCGCGCTGCCGGTGATCTCGATGACCTTCTCCGCCATGGCGCGCAGCGTCATTTCGTTCGGGTTCCCGATATTGACGGGACCGATGTAGCTCGATCGGAGCAGTCTCCAGACTCCCTCGACAAGATCGTCGACGTACATGAACGATCGCGTTTGTGACCCATCTCCGAAGAGGGTGAGACGCTCTCCCAAGATGGCCTGCCGGAAAAAGTTCGGTATGGCGCGGCCGTCGTCGATCTGCATCCGCGGCCCGAATGTATTGAAGATCCTGACGATCCGAACGTCGACGCCGTGATGACGGTGATAGGCCATCGTCATGGCCTCCGAAAAGCGCTTGGCCTCGTCGTAGACACCCCGAATCCCGATTGGATTCACATTGCCCCAATAGGACTCGGGCTGTGGGTTCACCTCCGGATCGCCGTAGCACTCGGATGTGCTCGCCAACAGAAATCGTGCGTTCTTCGCCTTTGCGAGCCCCAGTGCCTTGTGGGTGCCGAGCGATCCCACCTTCAGGATCTGGATCGGGAGGCGCTCGAAGTCTGCGGGGCTTGCGGGCGATGCGAAGTGGAGGATCGCATCGAGGCCGCCGCTGACGTAGAGGAAGTTGGTGACATCGTAATGCTGAAACTCGAAGCCCGGATGACCGAGCAACGGCGCGATGTTCTCGATCGACCCGGTGAGCAGATTGTCGAAGGCGATAACCGAGCAGCCCTCGTCGAGCAGGCGCCGACAGATATGGGAACCGATGAACCCCGCGCCACCGGTCACGAGGATTCGCTTGATCTCGCGCTCGCCACCCATTAGCCCATCCCTCGCTCTTTCTCGATGTCTCGTTCCTTCACGACGCTCCGTTCGCTCGCGATGCTCCGTTCGTTCGCGATGCTCCGTTCGTTCGCGATGCTCCGTTCGTTCACGATGCTCCGTTCGTTCACCACGCTCCGTTCCTTCACGACGCTCGTTCTTCCAGAATGGGAGATTCCGCGGAAGCGAGGTACGCGCTGACCGCATCCTTCCAACTGCGCATCTTCACTCCGAGTGCCTCGGCCTTCGAACAATCCAGCACCGATCGGGGCGGCCGGGGAGTGTCTACCGTCAACTCATCGGTTCGAATCCGCTCGACGCTGAGGTCTTCGTAACCGGCCCCGTCCAGGCTCGCGCGCGCCAGGTCCCACCAAGTTGCCACGCCGCAATTGGCGACGTGGTAGAAACCGCCCGCTCCTCGCTCTACGAGGTAGACGATTGCTTCAGCCAGATCGTGGGCGTAGGTGGGGCGCCCGTACTGATCGTCCACCACGCGCAGGGGTCCGCTCACTCGCCCGGCGCGGCGCTCCTGGGCCTGGGCAAGAATGGCCGCGATAAAATTGCGGCCCCGGCCAAAGAGCCAACTGGTCCGCACGATCAAGGAATTGGCTGAGATCGACAGGACCCGCTCCTCACCCGCGAGCTTGGTGCGCCCATAGACAGAGCGCGGTTTGGGTTCGTCTTGCTCGCGGTAGGCGATCGTCGAGTCTCCAGAAAAAACGTAGTCGGTAGAAACCTGTACCAGGCGGATCCCGCGCTTGTCACACGCCTCGGCGAGCACTGCGGGCGCGATCGTGTTGCCCCTCTCTGCGGCTTCGGGCTCCCGCTCGCATTGATCCACCTGGGTGAACGCCGCAGCGTTGACTGCTACGTCTGGCGGATTGGAGGCGAGTCCCTCGAAGAGCGTTGCAACCGCTTGCGGATCGGCGAGATCCACCTCCTCGCGATCGATCGCTGCGACGACCTCGCAGTCGGGATCCGCGGCCAGGCGCTCGACGAGGGCGTGTCCGAGCTGTCCCTGACAACCCGCGATGAACCATCGCATCGTCATGAGCCTTCGCCTAGCACCCAGGTCGGCAATTTCTTTGTGGTCTCGAGCCGACGCGCCGCCATCTCCGCTTCCGGCCGCGTGCCCAGGGGGCCGACCCGCACGCGCCAGCTGACCGGATCACCCTCCGTCGGAGAAAGATACACCGGGTAGCCATCTGCGCGCAGAGAATCCGCGAGCACCCGTGCAGTGCGCTTCTCCGAAAATGCGCCCACCTGGACCGCGAACCCCGCAGCAGGTCGCGTCGAAGTCGGCGCGGCTTCGCCCGCCGCCGAAACGCCAGCGCCCGCTGCGCTTCTCGCAGGGTCCGAAACCGGGGCATCCGGTGCCTTGCGCAGGCCCAGCGGCGGCGGAGCCGCAACGCTGGGCGGTTGGGGAATCGCGCCATTTGCCGCAAGGTCGCCCGCTTCGGAGCCTTCCGCCTCACCCCCCCAATTGATTCCCTCGGTCTCCCCGCTCAGATACCCGACCACCAGCCCCGGCTCTTCCCAGCTGATGCCCGCAATGACCCCGACCGCAAAGCCGGCCGCGATCACGACCCCACCGACCGCAAGGATCGACGGCCAGCCGTACCTCCCAGTGCTCTTGGATGTTCTTCGCTCTGCCATTACATCTGCTCCGGCGCCGAGACTCCCAGCAACCCCAGACCGTTGGCGAGTACGATCCGCACGGCGAGCGCCAACCCAAGGCGCGCATGGGTGAGCGCAGGATCATCCGACAACACCCGGTGGCGGGTGCCGTCCTGAACATAGGGATTCCAGAGTCCGGCCAGTTCTCGGAGATAATAGGCGACGTGATGGGGCTCACGACTCTCGGCCGCGCGCACGACGACCTCAGGGAATTCCGACACGCGCTTCAGGATTTCGATCTCTTCGGGCAAGGTGAGCGCCGCGGCGTCGATGTTGGCCGCATCCGGCATCGGGACGCCCTTCTCCTTCGCCTTGCGCTCGATCCCGTGGGTTCGCGCGTGGGCGTACTGAACGTACATGGCCGGATTCTTCTTCCAATCGGCTTCCATCGCGAGATCGACATCGAAGTCGAGGTGCCCGTCCGCCCGGCGCTGGACCATGAAGAAGCGCAAGACGTCGGCACCGACTTCTTCGATCAGTTCGTCGACGGTCACGAACGTGGCCCGCCGGGTGCTCTGCTTCACCTGAGACCCGTCTCGTGTCAGCGTGACGAACTGGTGCATGACGATCTCGATGGAATCGACCGGGCAGCCGAGTGCTACGGCTGCCTCACGCACGAAGGGAAACTGGTCTCCGTGGTCTGCGCCCTGTACGTCGATGACCATTTCGAAGCCGCGCCGGAACTTTTCCCGGTGATAGGCGATGTCGGGAAGCAAATAGGTGGGTTCGCCGCTCGACTTCACCAGCACCCGGTCGCGCTTCAATCCGAGCGCCGTCGCGCGGAGCCAGACCGCGCCGTCGGATTCGAAGACGAGATTCAGGGCCCGCAGCGCCTCGAGGGTTTCCTCGACCTTTCCATCGCTGTAGAGGTCCGCTTCACCCGCATAGACGTCGAAGGAGATTCTCATGGCTTCGAGCGTCCGACGAATGCCCGCGAAAATGCGTTCTTCGGTCACGATTCGGAACAAACCGTCTCCGGGCTCATCGACCAGGGATTCTCCGTGTTTGGCGCGAAGCGACTCTGCTATCTCGGAGATATAATCCCCCTGATAACCGTCCCGCGGAAAGACGACGGGCAGGCCGTCGATGGTCTCGGGCCACTCGGCCTCCGGGTCGGCGAGCGCATCCTTCAGGGGAGGTGCGGCGCGACCCAGCTGTTCCAGGTAGCGGGCGCGAACGGACTCACCGAGAACCCGCATCTGTCGGCCGGCATTGTTGAAGTAGTACTCTCGCGTCACCCGATAACCGCAGGCTTCGAGCAGACGCGCAATGCAGTCGCCGAGCACACCCTGGCGACCGTGGCCCAGGGTGAGCGGACCGGTCGGATTGGCCGAGACGAATTCGACCTGCACGCTGCGCTGCGCCCCCACGTCGCAATGGCCGTAGCGCGGTCCGGCCTCGAGCACCTTGGGCAGCAGCTCGTGCCAGCGGGCCCCGCTCAGCCAGATGTTGACGAATCCGGGGCCGGCGATCTCCGCGCGCTCGATCAGCCCGGAACCGACGCCGAGTTCCGCGACGATGCGCCCGGCGATCTCGCGCGGCGACTGCCCGAGCTGCTTGGCGAGCAACATCGCGGCATTACACGCGAAATCACCGTGATCGGGGTTGCGGGGCGCCTCGAGGGTGAACGCGGGGATCTCGTCATCAGAGCTGAGAATCCGCTCGAGGGCGCTGCTGAATTCCTGCTGAAGACGTTCTTTCACGGTCGGCCGAGGATCGCAGTGCGACCTGATTTCGTCAAGGAAATCGGGGATTTGAGTCGAGAGCGCCGGGAATCCGAACCACGGTTTCACCGTCTCGGGCCCACTCCAGGTCTTCGCGGATGGCCCGCTCGATCGCAAACGGGTCGCCCTCGAGCCGACCAACCTCCGCTCTCAGGCGAACGATCTCGGCTTCGAGGCGCGCGATCTGCTCTTCTGACTGCTCGAGAGCATCCCGGTCGCGCATCCAGGTCGAGAGGCCCGCCCCTTGATCCACACTGAGGTAAATCAGCGCCGCCAAGAGCAACGCCGGAATGATGAGCAACCGCTTCACGATTCCCCCCCGAGAGCCGGAGGGTACACCGTAACGCCGGACTCCCGACTCAGCCAGCCGCGCCGTCGGCCAGCAACCGCTGGATCCGGTCCAGATAGGCATCCGCATCCCAATCCTTGGGGCCCACGTACCGCTCCAGGACAACGCCATCGCGTCCGACCAACAGCGACTCGGGAAACCGAAACGCCTGGTACGCAATGGCAACTTTTTTCGACGGATCCATCAAGATCGGGAAGGAGAGTCCGAGGCGATTCACGAACGCGTTGACGGCCGCTTCGTCTTCGTCCACCGAAATCGCAACGAGTTCGAAATCGGTGCCGGCGAGCGCGCGGTACAGACGCTCCATCGCGGGCATCTCGTCTTCACACGGCTTGCACCAGGTCGCCCAGAAATTGAGCAGTACGACCTTGCCGCGCAATTGTTCGACACCCAGCGAGGCGCCACCACCTACGGGAGAGAGTTCGAACGCGGGCGCCGGCGTTCCGCGACCGATGGGCGCTGGCGTGTCGGCGGTCAGGAGCAGAGCGAACAGCGCCGCGACCGCTACCCCCGCCCCGAGCAACCAGCTGCCCTCCTGGCGAGGCATCAGTCCGCCGTCTTCTTGCGGACCGCCTCCTTCTTCGCCGTGGCCGGCTTCTTGGCAAAGATCTTCTTCTTGCTGGTCATCGCGGAGTCCTTCTTGGCGCCCGCCTTCTTCTTCGGCACATTCTTCGCGGGCGCCTTCTCGGCCTTGGCTGTTGCGGCCGCCTTCTTGGTGGCCTTCGCGCCGGTCTTCTTCTCCGCTTTTGCGCCGGTCTTCTTGGCTGCCTTCGCTCCGACCTTCGCGCCCGTCTTCGGCGCATCACCCGCGGGCTTGCCGGACTCGACGAGCTCGATGATGGACATCGAGGCCGCATCTCCGGGTCGTATCCCAAGCTTCACGATGCGCGTGTAGCCGCCCGGTCGATCCCGATAGCGCTCGGCCAGGTCATCGAAGACCTTTGCGGCGACATCCCGGCGGCGAATCACGCGCAGCGCGCGCCGTCGAGCGTGCAGGTCTCCCCGCTTGCCCAACGTGATCATCTTCTCCGCGAGGCTTCGAACGCCCTTGGCCTTCGCGTCGGTCGTTCTGACCCGCTCGTGCTCGAAGAGCGAAGTGACCAGATTCCGGTACATCGCTGTCCGATGAGAAGCCGACCGTCCGAGAATTCCCGCCTTGACTCGATGCCGCATACTAGGACTCGCGCTCCCTAATTCTCTCCAGCTCCTGACGGTCCGGGAAATTGTCCAGCGCCGCTCCCAACTCGAGACCCATCGACGTCAACAATTCCTTGATCTCGTTGAGTGACTTCCGCCCGAAGTTCTTGGTCTTGAGCATCTCGGCTTCGGTCCTCTGCACCAGTTCGCCGATGTAACGGATGTTGGCGTTCTGCAGGCAGTTGGCCGATCGCACCGAAAGCTCCAACTCGTCGACCGACCTGAAAAGATTGGGATTCAACGGCGTGGGCTCGTCGGCAGGCGGAGTAACGGACTCGACCGGCTCGTCGAAGTTGATGAATATCGCGAGCTGCTCCTTGAGGATCTTGGCCGCGTACGCCAACGCGTCGACCGGTTCGAGGGTTCCGTCGGTCCAGATTTCGAGCGTCAGCTTGTCGAAGTCCGTGTCGCGCCCTATGCGAGAGGGAATCACCAAGTAGTTGACCCGGCGAACTGGCGAGAAGATCGAATCGATCGGAATCGTTCCGATCGGCATGTCTTCGCTCTTGTTCGCTTCCGCCGGTCGATAGCCCTTGCCCATGCCAACGGTGAGTTCCATCTCGACGTCCGCTTCCGCAGAAAGCGTTGCGATCTTCTGCTCCGGGTTGAGAACCTCGACGGACGGATTGTCTGCAACCAGATCGCCCGCCGTCAAGATCCCCTCACCCTTGCGGTGGATCTGCAGCAACTTCGGTTCTTCCGAGTGAACCCGAAGCCGGACCTCCTTGAGGTTGAGGACGACATCGCTCATGTCTTCCATCACCCCGGGCACGGACGTAAATTCGTGCATCACACCTTCGACGCGGACGGACTTGATCGCCGCACCCTGAAGGGACGAGAGAAGCACGCGGCGAAGCGCGTTTCCCAGTGTGGTGCCAAAGCCGCGCTCGAGCGGCTCACAGGAAAACTTTCCGTAGTTGTCTTTCTTGGAATCTTCCGACTCGAGCATTCGAGGACGAATCAATTCACGCCAATTTCTTGCGACCAGTTGCTCTTGCATGGTCAATACCCCCAATCCGAATGTTTCGGAGCGATCAGCGACTGTCTCGGAGCGGTCAGCGCGAGTACCACTCGACGATCAGCTGTTCCTGAATCGGCATCGTGATGTCTTCGCGAACAGGCATGGACTTCACGGTACCTTCAAATGCTTCTTTGTTGATTTCCACCCACTGAGGAACGCTGCGACTCTCCAGCGTTTCGAGTGCTCCCGAGATTCGCGCGACCTTGCGCGACTTTTCGACCACCGAGATCACGGCTCCGGGTTTTACGAGCATCGACGGAATGCTCGCGCGACGACCGTTGATGAGGAAATGGTTGTGCCTCACCAGCTGACGCGCCTCGGCGCGAGATGTCGAAAAGCCCATCCTGAATACCACGTTGTCCAGGCGTCGCTCGAGGAGAATCAGGAGATTCTCTCCCGCCCGCCCCTTCATGCGCGAGGCCCGGCTCATCGTATCCGCGAACTGCTTCTCCAGCAGACCGTACATCCGCTTGACCTTCTGCTGCTCGCGCAGCTGTACCCCGTAGTCGGAAAATCGCGCCCTGCCCTGGCCGTGCTGGCCGGGCGGATAGGCTCTGCGCTCAATTCCGCACTTCGCGCTGAAGCAGCGATCGCCCTTCAAGAAGAGCTTCGTTCCCTCGCGCCGGCAGAGGCGACAGACCGCATCCTTGTATCGAGCCATCTGTTCCTCCCTAGACCCTTCGCCGCTTCGGGGGGCGGCAACCGTTGTGCGGGACCGGTGTGACATCGCGGATCAAGGTGATCTTGATCCCAGCGGCCTGCAGCGCCCGCACGGCCGACTCTCGACCCGAACCGGGACCCTTCACGTAGATCGAGAGCTGCCGGATGCCGTGCTCCATCGCTTTCTTGGAGCATTCTTCGGCGGCGACCTGCGCCGCGAAGGGCGTCGACTTTCGCGAGCCCTTGAAACCCTGGCCACCCGCTGACGACCAGCACAGCGTGTTCCCAGAGACATCCGTGATCGTGATCATCGTGTTGTTGAACGTCGACTGGATATGCGCAATCCCAGTCTGAACGTTCTTCTTGACCTTTTTCCGAACACCTTTCTTCAACTCATGCCACCTTCTTCAAAGAGTTTCACTTCTTCGTCAGCGCCTTCTTCTTACCGGCAACCGTTTTCTTCGGTCCCTTTCGGGTCCGTGCATTGGTGTGCGTGCGCTGTCCTCTCACCGGCAATCCTCGGCGGTGACGCAGACCGCGGTAACATCCGATATCCATCAACATCTTGATGTTCTGCGAGACCTCCCGACGAAGGTCACCCTCGACCTTACAGTCCCGTTCGATGATCTCGCGCAGCCGCACCATCTCGCCCTCGGAGAGAACGTCCGTCTTGGAGGCTGGATCAATCTCCGCCTTCGCGCAGATGCCTCGCGCGGTCGTGCGGCCAATGCCGTAGATATACGTCAGCGCAATCTCGAGCCTCTTGCTGCGAGGCAGATCGACGCCTGCGATTCGTGCCATGGCCGTCCCTCCTAGCCTTGCCGCTGCTTGTGCTTCGGGTTCTCACAGAGGACGCGAACCACGCCGCGCCGGCGAATGATCCGGCACTTGCTACACATCTTCCGCACGGATGCGCGAACTTTCATCGTTTGCTTCTCCGATCCCTAACGGGCAAATCCTACGGATTCGCCTTGCGTCGTCGCGTGACCCCATTCTGGGATCACGCTCCTAGTGCGATCCCGAGATTCTGGTCAGGACCTCGGGGCCGTTTTCTGTAACCAGCACGGTGTGTTCGAAGTGGGCGGAGAGTGAACCGTCTTCGGTCACTGCCGTCCACTCATCCTCCAACATTCGCACACCCGGCCCACCTGCGTTCACCATCGGCTCGATCGCCATCACCATCCCGGGCAACAGACGGGGGCCCCGCGAAGGGGCTCCGTAGTTCGGGATCCACGGCGGCTCGTGCAGCCTGCGACCGATCCCGTGCCCCGCAAAGGTTCGAACGACCGAATATTCCTCTTTTTCCACACGCTCTTGCACCGCGTGCCCGATGTCCGACAGGCGATTTCCAGCCCGCACGGCATCGATCCCGCGATTCAGCGAATCCCGCGTCACGTCCAGAAGCTTCTGCGCATCCGGGCGAATCTTGCCAACCGGCACCGTGGCTGCGGAGTCGCCGTGATAGCCCTCTACCGACACACCGAAATCCAGACCCACGATGTCCCCATCCTTGAGAACACGCGATCCGGGGATTCCGTGGACAATTTCGTCATTCACGGAAACACAGAGGACGGCCGGGTAGCTGGGCAGGCCGCCGGGATCGTAGCCCTTGAAGGACGATTCGACACCTCGCTCCTCGATCGCCCTGGCCGCGTGCTGATCGAGTTCCGCGGTGCTCACGCCATCGGCCACGAGACCACGGAGTTCGAGCAGGATCTCGGCGACGTGCCGGGCCGCCTCGCGCATGAACACGATTTCGCGGCGGGTCTTGATCGGAATCTGCTCTCCGAGGGCCATCAGCTCAGTGCCTCTTCGATCCGCTTGGCGACCTCCTCGATGCTCCCGAGCCCATCCACTTCGGCGAGAATCCCCTGTTTCCGGTAATAGTCGACCAGCGGCGCCGTCTGGGCGTGATAGACGCTCATTCGGGTCCGGATCGTCTCTTCGCTGTCGTCGCTTCGCCCCTCGATCTTCGCCCGTCCGAGCAGACGGGCCACCAGAGAGTCCTCGTCCACAACGAGCGCGACGCAGCACTCGAGGTTCGTGCCCATCCGCTCCAGCAGCACGTCCAAGGCCTCGGCCTGGGCCGCGGTGCGTGGAAAGCCATCGAGCACAAAACCCGACTCGGCGTCAGCTTGCGAGAGCCGCTCTTCGGCCACCCCGATCACGACCGCATCGGGCACCAGCTCTCCGCGATCCATGTAATCCTGCGCCTGTCCCCCGACCTCCGTTCCGGCCGCAACGGCCCCGCGCAACATATCCCCGGTGGAGATCTGCGGAATTCCGAGTTTCGCGGCCAGGCGCACGGCTTGCGTGCCCTTGCCGGCACCCGGCGGACCCAGCAGCAACATTCGCCGCGCACTCATTATTGCCCGAGCCTCCCGCGAATTCGCGTTCCCCGGACGAACCCCTCGTACTGGCGCGATACCAGGTGGGCCTCGATCTGACCAATGGTGTCGAGGCCGACACCAACGCAGATCAGCAGGGCCGTCCCGCCGAAATAAAATGGAATGTTCATCTTTACCGCGAGAAGCGTTGGAAGAACGCAGACCGCCGACATGTAGATCGCACCAACGAGCGTGATCCTCGTGAGCACGCGGTTGATGTAGTCCGCGGTGTTCTTCCCCGGTCGGATACCCGGTAC